>Ga0307380_10003298_pt1 | contig 22390 bp, 12 predicted proteins | sample UN3MG_FD_202239 | JGI IMG/M metagenome (GOLD analysis project Ga0307380, IMG submission 202239) | Soil microbial communities from Risofladan, Vaasa, Finland - UN-3 | ecosystem: Environmental > Terrestrial > Soil > Coastal area > Acid sulfate soil | place: Finland: Risofladan, Vaasa | collected... | reverse complement strand
TGTGTCATCGCCGCGTCGACATCGGGCTCACCGTTGGCGTCCATCATGTTGCGCTGCCTCGCCTTATTCTGAAACCAGGCGTGCGCCTCTTCGCCGTCCATGAGCCGAAGAACCGGCTGACCCTTCTTGCGCTTGCCGACGATCTTTCGGAGCTTGGTGCTCTTCTTGAGCAGCTCGAAGGCGACCTCGTCTGACAGACAGTACGGGTCAGGCATCTGCGGCAGGAGGACAGGGTGGTCTTGACCGGCGCCCAGCTCGATCTCAAAGGACCACTGCATGGCGCTGATGTTCTGGATCCAGATGTCCTTCTCTTCTTCGAAGAACTTGAGCCAGTTGAATGAATTGGTGCCAGGCTGGCGGTATTGCGGTTGCATCTTTGTTTCCTTCTTCGCACGCCAGTCGATCTTGGGGAGCACCCGCTGTCCGGGCGGCAGAATGACCGTGAAGGGCGAACGACGCAAGACGGAAACAAATCCACCTCGGACAAGGCGTCTTGCGAATCCAGACTGGACATAGTCCACGAACTGTCTACTCGCATCGACGACAAGCACGTCATCCGGCCGTAGCCTCCTTCGACCCACTGTTTGTGCCTCGGCTTTCCCGGCCGGTTCGGAACGGCGCTGTTGAGTGGACCGGGTGGCTGCGCCATGAGCCACCCGGTCCTAGGAAGAGGCTGACGCCCCCAGAGAAAGAGAGCCTGTGGCTTACTTCTCGCCCTTAGCGCAGGAGCGCGGGTTGACGATCACGAAGCCGATGATCTCGCCGAAGGCCCAGCCCTTGACGAAGCGCATCTGGCTGAACATGTTGAACGGCTCAGAGAACAGCTCAACACGAATGCCCATCTCGCCCATGTACTCCGGCCCGGTCGTCGCGTAGACGGTGCCCGCAGGGACAACCTCTTCGACGCCCGTGCCCGCGCTGGTCAGGATGACGGCGTTCAGGAAGCTCCCGATGTAGCCGGCGAGGATGAGCTCACGCTCAGTCACCGGGTCCACCTGAGTGCTCATCGTCTTCACGATGTCGCTCAGCTCGGCACGGTTGATGAGGAACTTCTCAACAACGAGCCTGTGCTTCTCGACCTGGAACCGGATGTCCTCAAAGGCGCCGACGCCGAGAGTACCGAAGCCCGTGACCGCGTTGACGGTCTGCGAAGCGACGTCGATCAGCGCGCGGCCTCTCTTGTCCTCCTCGAGCTCGATCTCCTGACGAGCGGTGTCCTGCGCACGATCAAGGATGTCGTAGTTGACCTGGTAGATCTCCTCGATGTCGATCGTGGGGAAGGAGCCGATCTTGAACTCCGAAGGAGTGACGTACCGTCCGAACAGGCGGGACTCGATGCCCTGACCGTCCTGACCGATAACCCACGCCGTGGAGCGGACGTCCTTCGCGATACGGAACAGCTCGCCTTGAGCGAGTGGTCGTACACGGTAGACCTTACGGCTCCAGCCCTCGTAATCCACAAGGTCTTTGATCGGGAGCAAGAGCTCCTGGCCCATGATCGCGAAGCCTTCGGGGTCCTGAGCCGCAGCCGCGAGGATGCGCCGACGCTCGTCGGTCATCTTCGTGGCAGCCTGTCGCTTGAAGCGCGCCGTCTTGGCGTCCTTCACCGACGACTGGAGCACGTGCGCGATCTGCTTCAGCGCATCTCGAGTGTCCCAGGCGTTGATCTCGCCGCGGTTGTCGAACGCGCGCTGCCGCGGGTCCGGAATCGCCTGCTGGATGCCAGCTCGCCACTGGTGTCCGCCGTAGGCTTGCGGGTTGAACGTGCCCTCAGGCGCGAACGACCGCTCGTCCTCGTGCGACGCAAACCGCTGAATGGGCTGCGCGTACTGAGGCAGCCGCTGGTCGAGACCAGCCTGACGCGCCTGCTGGATGGCGGGCGCCTCGTTGGTCTGCACGTGCTGTGCATAGGGGTTGGGATCGTTCCGAGAGGCCTGTCGCTGCTGCGAGGGAGCCTGCTGCCCGGAAGCGATACCGCGATACGGGTTGAGTGCCGTTGGCATCTTTCTTTCCTTCCTTTTCCGTTCTTCCGAACAGTTGATCAGACTTCCACCGGGTTGCCGCTGACAGTCACGCCCATGTAGGGGTCCTGGGCGGTCGGCAGCTGAAACACCTTGCCGACGTACTCGTTGGCCGTCGCGATGTTGCTGAACTTGCCCAGCGCGTCGCAGTACAAGTTCGAGTCCGCGCCGGTCAGAGCGTAGTCGCCAATCGTCGCACCGCCCGTGATGCCGGCGCCCGAGGCCCACTCCATCGTGTAGAGCAGCGACCAGTCGGTGATGACTGTGATTTTGCCTTCGGACCCCGTGACATCGTCGTTCGCCTGGTTTCTGAAGTCCCTGCCGTCGAACTCGAAGTCGGCGTCAGCGAGCGCGTAGGTGTAGGTCACATAGACCGTCCCGAGCGCGACCAGGTTGCCGCCGATGTCCGCGACGGTGCCGTTGGCGGCAACCACTGTGTAGTTGCCCGCCTGCGCGATGGCTGCAGAGCCGAAGCCTGCTGCCGCGCGAATGGCCACGTTGGACACGTTGGGACGCTTCAGGTTGAGCACCTGCGCCGCCGAGGTGAACACGAGCGGCTCGTCGACGTTCACAGAAACGCCGAACTGCTGCTTGTTCCACTTCGCGACACCAAAGACATCCGCGCCCGTCGCCGGGATCACGAGGCCAGTGGCGTCACGCGAGACAAGCTGTCCCGCACGAAGCGTTGTGCCGTCCGCGGTCGTGTACACGCCGAGGTCGCGCTTGATGGTGCATCGACCGAGGTCGAGGCCCTTTTTGAACACTTGGCCCGTGAACGATGCAAGATCCGGGCTGCCGTCATTGAGAGAACCCATTCTTCTCTACTCCTTTGTCATGTGTGAGCGGCTAGGACGGATCCTGGCGAAGCTGGTTGAGCGTGTTGCTCACCAACGTCCCATTGACCGCGCCGCGGATCGCGCTCCGCTTGTTCCCGACGTTCCCGACTGGAACGTCATCGACCGGAGCAGGGGTGACCTGAAAATTGCCCGACACAGCAGCTTGCCGTGTCTGAGCTGCCTGGAGCGCAGCCGGGTCAACCGGCGTGAGCACCGAGGCGGTGACCTTCGGAAGAGAGGGCTCGACTCGTTTGAGATCAGCCTCGGCGTCCAGCAGGTACTGGTCACCCTTCTTCATCAGCTCGCGTGCGCGCCGAATCGAAAGCTCGAGATGGTCGCTCTGTCCGAGCTGCTCGATCTGTGCAGCGAGGTAGCTGCCCAGCTCGTTATCGAGCCCGTCGAACATGATCGGTTGTCGCGATGCGGCGTCCGTGCCGATGGCTCGACGCTCACAGAGCGCGGCCTCAGCAGCCTGCCGAATTGGCGACCGCTCAAGTCCGGCAGACTGACGCTTCGCGACGATGCGGAGTGCGCGGCAGAAGGCATCAATGCCTGCGTGAATCTTCAGCCCCGCGTCAGCCTCGGCTTCAGCCTTGACCTTAGCGATGCGTGACAGCGTCAGCTTCTGGAGCCGCGCCTCATACTTCTTGCGCTCGGCGTCAGAGACGGCGGCTGCAGCTGGCGGCGCAGCAGGCGGCGGCGCAGCGGCCCGCCGACGATCCTCGAGAGAAGGCGCAGGCTTTCTGGCGTCGAGCGCGTGCCAGTAGTCAAGCAGGTCACGCGCACCAATGCGGCGCATCGAGCTCCCCTTCTGTACGACCGCCGAGACAGGGCCGAAGAACTGACACTCCTTGGCGCTCGACCGCTTCGCGTCCGTGACCTTCCAGCTCTCGCCGCTCGGGCCGTGCTTGATCGAGCTGCCGACCTTGAGGAGCTGCTTCAGCGCAGAGGACGCGCTGGCCTTGGAGGCGTATTTGCGCTTGGCGGTCTGGCCCATCGCATGGTCAACGATGCCGTCATCCAGCGGAGACTTGCCCTTCCCGACGTTGTAGGGAGGTCGCTTGTGCTCCATGTCGTTGGTGTCCTCGTCAGTTGCCGAGAGCGAGCTGGGGTTCTGCTCGACGCTCTTCTCGTGGTCCATCTCGCCGTCCTCGAGCGTGTGCGCCGGAGGTGAGCCGCGGCCGTCTTCAGCCATGTCGTCCGAGCCGACCGCGTCAACACGCGTATCCGCCGGAGGCGTCTCGCGAGAGAGCTGCATGTCGTTGTCCTCGCCGTCGAGAACGGACCCATGCTGGTTGTGGTCGTCGTATCCCTGCATGTCGTTCATGGCGCCGTCGACGACTTGAGCAACCTTAGGTGTCCACAGCGCCTTCAGCCGCCGAGCAGCTTCAACGACACCGTGGTCAAGGACCGTGGCGAGGACACGCTTGCCGAACTCATGCCGAGCCTCCACTTGTGTCGCAGAGCCGCGCACCACCAGAAGAGCGTTCTTGTTGCCGTCGAGGAGGCGGGCGTTGCCCTGCTCAGTCACCTCAACAGTCCAGTCCGCGTACGCTTGAGCGAAACGACGCATTGCAGTCCTCCGACGACTCTTTCCGCGTGGAGCCGTTCGGCTCGCTTGTGGTGCGGTCGCTGCCAAGCCAGCGGGGCCTGCTGGCACGCCGGTCTGTTGTTCTTGTAGTTGCTCGATGCCCATCGGTGCGACGCCAGGAGCGCCGGGCGCCGCAGGCACGTCGCCGGCCACCGTTGGGTCGAGCGGCATTCCGTTCTCGTCGAGAAGCTCCTCATCGCCAGAGAACATCTCGCCCTCGGCCTCGTCGACACGTCGAACCTCAGCGACCTCGCCGGGCGCAAGCTCGAGGGCTTCCAGGTCCATGTCAGCGGCCATACCCAGGTCATCGCCTGGCATATCCATCGCGGTTCGGTTACTGGCGCTGCGACTCATCTGAGACTCCTCTTCAACCTGGGCGGCGGCGCGCAACAGGTGCTCGGTCTCCAATCGAAGCTGGGCCGGAGTCGGCACCTCACCCGCCGGGACCTGAACGTGAGCGGCCTTCAGGATCTCTCGCTGAAGCGCCTTGGGATCGGCAGGCTGATCAACGCGCGAATACTCGTCGAAGATCACGCCCTGGCAGTATTCGAACGCCTTCCGCGCCTCGAAGCCGTCGAGCTTCACGTAGCAGAAGTCGTTCTCGATAAACTTGTAGCCGCGCTTACTGAGCGCGCGGCCGACCTCGGTCTTGTTGCTCTTGGCCCAGCCACCGTGCTTGCGGACCCAAAGAGAGCCCTTGTTGCCGGAGCGAATGTGCTCGCAGAACTCAGGGCGCGAATAGGCGACGTGGTTGCAGACGTTGCAAACAGTCGAGAGGCAATTACAGCCCATCGAACCCGCGGCCAAGCGCCCGGTACGGACACCCTCAGCGAACAGCGGGTCCTTCTTCATGTCGACGCCGACTAGGATCTCGACAAAGTGGTCTGCCGTCAGTGTGCCGCATCGGCGGCAATGCAGGCCGGACTCGTCGCGGTTCTGCCGATCAGCTGTCTTGAGACGACAGCCAGGGCAGTGCGTCAGTGGCGGCGTGTCTGTGTTGTAGTGCGAGTCGACAATGACGCCACGGGCTGCGTGCGGGTTCTCGGTGCGATGGTCTACGTGGTGCGGCTTACCGCTGTACGTGTAGTAGACAGGCATTCCGAGCCGGAGGTCGAAACGAAGCAGCTCATTCTGGTGAAAGCCGTCATTGTTTTCGTTTGGCGCGTTCGTCGTGTTGGCCCGAATGGCCTCAAATAGGTAGTCGCTCGGGTCGGGGCTGATCGAATACAGGTCTGCGACCCGCTCAACCAGTCCGCGAACGTCGAGCTTCCGTGCGCCCCCAATGAAGTAGCTGGTGCCGACGGCTTGCGAAAGTGGCGCACCGCCGCCGACTCCCAGCTCTTCGCGAGCGAGCTTCCGGAGCCCGCCAGCTCGCACATCATGAACACCACGCGCAACTGTACGCACCTTAGCGGTACGCCGGTTGAACGCCTCATCGAAGGAAGGAAGTGCGCCCACTACTGTCCCTGCCCGGAGCCAGTCGTCGTGTGCGCAGGTCGCGAGTTCTCGTTCTCGCGCTCCTGTTCGGCGGTGTCGGTCGTGCCAGCCTTGCGGTCCTGGTGCTCAGACGGTTTACGGACAACCCCTAATGAGGTGCCGCGTCCCGTCTTGCGGAAGCCGAGACCCTGGTTCTCCCCGCTCACGCCAACATAGGAGCAGCGTACCGGCAGCCGCGCGGGAGGAGTCTAGCGTCGCGGAGGCGTGCCCTTCCCTACCAAAAGGCCGCTTCCACCCCAATTTACGGACTCCTCGGCCATTTCCCGCTCCCACTGAAGCAGCTTCGCTGAGCGCTCATCCGAAAATGTTTCCTCGTTTAGGATATGCTTCATGGAGGAAACAATGGCACGGACCCGTGCCACCGGGCCGCCGATGTCAAGCAACCAGTCTTCGATGAGGTCAACTGCGCCTGGGTCGTGTGCCAAAAGAAGGTCCTCAAGCTGCTGAACTGTGCCAGTCTCCTCCATGTGAGCCCACAGGTTCACAAAGACCTCCTCTTCCGGCAAATCTCCAGCCAATAGCCGCCGAAAGTCCGCCAATATGGCCGATTTTTCAGGGTCCTCGGCGTCGTCGCCCTCGCGGCCGGGACCGCCTTCGTCACCCTCACCTGCATGGATACCCGCAGTTTCCTCGCCACCAGGCTCCGGTGTGCCACCCATATCAGGCCCGTCTGTGCCAGGCTCTATGCCAAGGGCCTCATCTGGCAGACCTGGGACGATTCCGTTCGGGTCGCCGATACCACCACCCGGCATTCCGCCTGGTGCTCCGCCTTCACCGCCCGGCCCCTGGGCGTACATGAGGTCAGGGTTCTCTTCGAGAACCTTCTGTTCGATCTTTGTCTCGCGAGCGAGCTGGTTGAGCTCCTCTTCCCAGTCACGCCCGACCAGACTGCTGAGTGTCTGCTTGCTGAAGCGGATCCCCATCTGAGTTAAGGCCTGTATGGCGTTGATCTGCGCCTGGTCCACGCTGGGGTCCAGCTGACGGTCCCACTCGAGCCGCGGCATGATATAACGGTTATCCTCAAGCAGCTCACGGTGTGACCGCCGCGTACGCACCTTATGCGCGAGCTCGGCCTGCGTCGGCTTGACCCAGGCGTTCATGACCGAGATAGGCCGGAAGAACTTGGGATAGATCCAGGTGTTCTCGAAGAACTCGCGCAGCGCCTTCAGACGTTGCAAGAATACGGTCAGGCCCGAGGCCGCAGACGCATAGGTGACCTCCCCATGGAGGAAGGCCTTACTGATCCCGAGCGCGATGAGCTTGATCCTCTCGATCAGCTCCCAGTGCCGGTCGATGGTCATCACCCGGTCTGTAGTGCCGACCATGTCGAACTCGACGCCGTAGTGGTAGACGATCCACGCATTGACATCGATCTCAGCCTGGGCCAGCAGCTCCAAGAGCTTACGCTCGTGTGAAGGGTCAGGGATCCAGCCGGTGTTGCGATCACCCAGCTTCGCGATCTTGATGGGACCGGCGTGACGGCGCGCGGTCGCGATACTCGCATTGAAGATCGCATCCTCGTACATGAGCGCGCGCCACATACGCGAGAGGATAGAGGTGCCGCGCACATCGTAGGGATGCATCTTGCGCGCAATGAACGTGAAGTTGGTAGGGCTCAGCTCAATGTGCTGTCCCGAAGTGAGCGCGTTGAGCAGCTCAGCCGGCATCGACTCACGCAGCGCCGTCGTCATCTGGTGCTGCGACGTGAGCACCTGGCGCAGCCGCATGTCTGGCTTGAAGCGCACGATCGGGTCCATCTTCACAAACGGTGTGTAGATGACCTCCAGCTGGTCGGGGTTGTGCATCCCGATGTAGCTCCAGATGCTGGCGTCCTCGTCGTAGAACAGATGCGGGCACGCTTCGCCCAGGACGAGGTACTCCTTCACGAAGTAGGGGAGCATCGCGCGGACCTGGGTGGTCTCGCACATGAGCTCGAGCGTGTCCTTGATCTCGCCGTCGACACCCTCACCAACCAGCTCAAAGTTGCCCCAAGCAAGTTCTGAGAACATGTCGACGCCATTACCGATGATCGGGTCGAGCTTGTAGAAGAGGCGCCAATAGATGTTCGCGAGGTTGCGATGGACGGGGTACTGCTGCCTGTCCGGCGATTCAAACTCCGGCTGGTATGGACGCTGCGTCGTCGAGAACGAGCCGCCCGACGAGCTGTCCGAGATCGTCCCCGAGAACCCACCGCTAGCAGCCTCCCTCTTTCCGACCTTTGCAGACTTCTGAAGCGCCTCACGATAGCCCTTGCCAGCGCCCGGCGCCAGATTCGCACCCTCAGGCAGGATGCCGTCGAAGAAGTCTTCAGCGCGAGCCGCACCTGTCGTGATCTTCGGCACGAAGCTGCTCATGCGCTGATGCATCTTCGCAGCAACCTCGGGAGGCATCCCGCTGTGCATTCGGTCAGCGCCGTGCACATATGGATCTGCAGCGGCCTCGCGACGAACGGCATCATGAATGCCGCCGAGGCCAGCAGGTCCTGGCGGTCTACGTCCGCTGCTTCCGCCTTGTTTCTTTCCGTCGCTCATCCGAACACGTCCTCTACTCTTGGCCGGCCTGGCGACGGCGCGAAATCGACGGTGCGCCCGTGCGCCTCATCTGCAAGTGGATCAACGAGTGAGTCCATCGAACCTGCTGCGCTGCCGTCGTTGTCAGTCTTGTCTGGCTTCTTGGGCATGGGCTCCACCGCGAGCTGTGTCAACACAGCGGACCAGTCCTCGTCGAATTGGATCGCCTTGTCGTCGACGAAGTAATCGCACTGCGGCTTACGTCCGGTCCACACGTCCGTGAATGGTATCTGCCACGACCGGAGGTGAGCCGCAATCGCGCCTTCGAGCTGCGCAGTCTCAGCCTCGTCGAGGTCTTGGAACCGCGCTGTGTAAATCGAGATGCGCCAGCCCAGCGACGCCAGCTCACGCAGCGCGTCAGCAGCTCCGTCGATAGGGTCACCGAAGTTGGTCATGTAGTCCTGCTGCGTCCGCGCGCCTTCAGGCTTCTCGAGGATCGTCCCGTCCATGTCGACGCAGACCCAGGGCTGTCGCTGCGCAGTCACACGCGGGCGCCCAAACAGGTCGCAAATCTTGCAAGAGTCCTGACCCTCTTCCCGCGTGTGCCCACAGCTCCACTTAGCGGGCAACGTCGCTTCAGGCTCGTCGCTAAGGTCTTCGTCAAAGTCATCAGCGTCTTCAGGACAGGCGTCGAACATCTGGTTCTGCAAAACGCCCAACAGTGCCTGATGGGCATACTGCACGTTCGGCTGCGCTGTGATGTACTGGTGCAGCACGTCCGCGATGGTGTCTCTGTCCGGGTTGGGGTGCAGCTCATCAGCGAGCTTGTCCCAGATACCTGTGCCGTGTCCTTCGAGCGAAAGCCACGTGTACCAGATGCCGCTGCCTGTCTCGAACCAGTCGATGACCGCGTCGGTCACTGCTTGGTCCCACACAGGGAGCTGGTCGAGCGGCGGCTTCTGCGGACCGTGCAGCCACAGATAGAAGAAGTCGTTGAGCGCAATGTCGACCTCGTCACGAAGCTGCACGCCGACAGGGCGGACTGCGGCGTCGTAAGCAGGATCACCAGTCCACGCGCGAACATCGTCTTCTTCGCAGTCATCGGGCGGACCTTCGAGAATGAGCAAGTCCCACAGCTCGTCGTCCTCAAACTCGCGCACGCTGACAGCCTTTTGCGCAGTCACGCGCGGGCGCCCAAACGCATCACAGATCGGGCACGAATCATCGTCCTCTTCACGACGATGCCCGCACGACCACTTTATTGGCCCGGCTGGCTCTACGCTGAGCGGCTGCCCGTCGCGCTCAACAACCCAGTGTCCCTTCGCTACGTCGCGGATGAGGTCATCCTCAAAAGTTTGGGTGTAGTCACCGTCCGGCTTTTCGAGACGCCACCGTGTACCGAGCCCGCCGTAACTCGGAGTCCCTAGCCGGTACACACGCTTACCACCGTCGCCGCGAATGACGTCACCCTCTTGCGGCTGGTACGCCGCAGCGCCCATGTGGATCATCGAGCCCCCTCCTTCATAGTTGTCGGCGTCGCGGGTCTGGCCGTAGCTCTGGTCCCACGGCGTCGACTGCGCGAGCGGCGCATCGACACGGCCATTCGTCAGGTCCTTCAGGCTCACGCCCATGCCGCCCGCTTCCATGTCGAGGTCATCGGGGTCGTCATCCTCGTCGGCGCCCGCAGCGTGCTCCTCGACGCGCGTGATGTACTCGCGCCAGAAGCTCTCAGCGTCGACGTGCTCAGCCGTGCGGCGCCCCACGTGCAGCCGGGTCTGCGGCGCGGGCTTTTCAGGAGCAGGCGCGCCCGCAGCTCGCCACATCGCCCAGGTGATCGCTTGGATCTCTTGCGGCTCTAGACCCTCGTCGAGCCCAGCCTGCGCGTAGTCTCGAATGACCTGCTCGCGCTCATCGTCCGTCAACGGCGGCTGGTTCTGAAGCCGGACCTTCACGCCGCGCCAGATGTTGATGGCGTGCCCGTCAAGCACGATCTCTTTCCGCGTCTCCTCGGGCGCCATAAGCGACTCATAGAAGACCTCGACCTTCGGCCCGCTGACGAGCTCCAGCGCGCCTTCTTCGATGATCCGCTTGGCCTTCGTCTGGTTCTGCCCGTAAGCCGGCGCGCGCCGACCGACGATGATCTTCTCTGTCGCGTCGATGTTCTCTTCCCACCGAAGCTGCGGTGACAGCACGGCAGTCGCACCGGCAACGCGGTCTTTCGGCAGCGAATACACTGCCGCCAGCTCCTCGACATCGGCGGCGCCGCGGTCGTACCAACGCGCCCAGTAGTCCCGCTCGGCGTCCGTCGCTAACGAAAGCACCGCGCGAATGTTTTCGTAGCCCTGCCCAGGCACCACCTCGACGCTCGCCAGCTCAATGTCGCGCTCCTCGACAGAGGGCTTGTCGCGGTTCCGCAGCTCACGCATGTAGACGTCATCCCCGTACAGCGGGTAGTCTAGCTCATCGGCTTCAGGTGAGCGCGGGTGCGGCTTACGCTGCCCAGGAGACGCGTACGGCAGACCGTAGCCAGGCGGCGCGTCGTCGACCGCCGCAGTCGTCTCGCGCGTGCGGTCGTTGTGTTTCACGTCCTCAGTCGAGCGGCTCGGAACCAAGGCATCGTCCGACTCGATAGCCGGACCATACAGCTCAGTGAACAGCGTACCCACCCCGCCACCGGGAGAGCCGTCAGCAGGATCTTCCAGCGCCCTGTCCAGCTCATTCTCGTCCGTAAACACCGGATCAACCGCAGCTTCCCTGTCAAAGACCAGTTCCGCACCGCAGTATTCGCAGCCTTCTGGACTGTCGAGCGTCTCCATACTGCACTCTGGACACGCCACGTAGTCGTCGTCGTCCCAGTCCGGCTCAGGGAGTTCAGGCTCATACCCGGTTTTGAATGTGTCGACATCTACACGTCCTGGTCCAGCCAGGTAGGCTTTAGGTAGCGGCTGCGGCTTCAACGAATCAATAATCACGCCAGCCTCAGGGTGCGCAGACAGACCTGCCGCACGGTACGCAGCGACTAGCTCTCCGTCACCGGCGTCTTCCATCATGCTGGTCAGCGCGGCCAGGTAGCTTACGAGCTTCTGCTGCTGCTCAGGTGTAGACCTAGGCAAGTTCGCATAGATGCGCTCAAAGTTCTGGCGCAGTTCCAGTCCCGACCAGCCCATCACCAACCTCGCTTCGTGGACCAGTTACGGACCGAGGCCGCGCCCTGGTTGCGAGCTACGCCTCCGCCACTACGCTGCCCCCACTGCGCTGCGCCGCCTTCGGCACGACGTTTAGCTGCACGCCGTGACCGGTCGCCTTGCTTCTCAGTGTAGCCCAGCTCTTGGATGAGCTTGTGCGCGTGCACGCAGACCTGCGCGACGTCATTGCTGTTCCACGTCGCAACACCGCCGACGAGGTAGCTATGGTCACCGCTCACTGTCAGGTTGTAGACGGGCTCGTCGTTGTCAACGAGCTGCACGCGCTGGATCGGCAGGTAAACAAAGTCGTCGTCGACCATCGGGCTTGAACGTGATGGACGGGCTGAAGTCTTACGCTCAACGGAGCGCCCCCAAACCATCTCTGCAAAGTCGTAAGCCCAAGGCACAGGAATCTTGACATAGTGCATGTCTGCTTGGTGAGCGCTCGCATAGCGCGTGATCGTCCGTCGAGTAGGGAACCCGCACTGGGCAAGCAGCAGGACAACCTGGTCAACGAGCGTCTCCGCTACGACGCCCAGCACAACGCCGAATCGCGCGTAGCCGTCACCGCTTGTGCTCCAGCCCTGTGTAGCGTCTCCGCGAAACAGCCCGATCAAGAACTGACGCTTCAGGCGCACAGGCCACCGCATGACCTCCTCGCTGAGCTGCTTCGCTCGGGCACCGACGCCTGCGTGCGCTCGCAGCCAGTCTTGCAGGGGCGTTGTGTCTACTTTGCCTTGAAGGTTGCGCGTCCAGATGACAATACCGCCGCGCGTTTCGTCGTCGGTGTACTCTGGCTTTTTGGACGGCACCCACTTCACGGTTGACGGGATACCTTCTTTTTCCAGAATGGAAGTAACATCAGCGACCCACGTGTCCCGTTCATGTGCACCAAAAGCGAACCAAATCTTTCCGTCGCGGAGATGACCTTCGGCAGCGTAATAGCCCAGCAGCCGTGCCTTGTCTTCCGTTACGTCAGTGTCAACCGGGTCAAACTTCCGGGGAACGAGGAGGAAATCGTCCTTTCGCATCTCGCTTGTCTGTAACCGCTGGATAGGATCGTACCCGTCAGGCAGGCGCGCGCAGTGCTTGTTGCCGCTCGCGCTGGTCCAGACAACAACACCACCCTGCCCACTGCCGCGACCTCCATTATGTCCGGAGGCATACAGCTTCCCCGGCTTGATGTCTGCGCCACAGCCGCACTGGCAATGGCGTGCCCAAGCCCAGACTGGCCACTCGTGATTTTTGGTGAAGTACAGTGGTGGGCGGCCATACACTTTGAGCTCGGAGAGCTGTGACGGCGTTCCTTCGCACCACTGACGCTCAACGCGCTGAACCCGCCCGGTTCGATCAAGCACCTGGTCGCCGACCTCGACGTCTTTCAGCAGCTTACGGGAGCCGTCAGACAGAGCCACCGGTGTGTCGCCTCGACCGCAGTTCCAGCCCCGCTCACGGCCCTTGTTCGGGTTGTAGACACGGTTGGTGTCCGGGTCCTGCTCGAGTCCAAGCATCTCGTAGATGGCCGCTGACTCCGCTGACATAAAGGGTGGGTCCTCGACCCAGCGGTAGCGGCCGTCGTCGCTCATCTTGAAGTCCTTCGAGTCCGGTGGCAGCATGCGTACAAGCTGGCTGTAGCACGCGATCTTGAAGTTGACGTAGTCCTTGTCCTTGATTGAGTGCTGCTCGCTCTCGATGCCCATGTCACGGATCTGCTGAATGAGCTGCACGCTGTTCCAGCGGTCGAACTGGACCCGCGAAATGAGCATCCGTGTCTGAATGGACTGCACCAGGTCGCGCACGGAGTCGAAGTAGACCTCCGTCCCGACTGTCGGCAGGATTCGAATGATCCAGTCGAAGACCGTGATGAACCGCTCGCGGCCGTTGTCGTCAACCTCGACCTCGCGATGAGCGCACGCGCCGGCGAACGCGTCGAAGTTCTTGCCGGCGTCGAAGACGATGACCCGCGGGTTCATGTCCATCGTTAGCTCAGCGTCGCGGAGTCGGACAGCCACATACTCCTGGCCGGTCGCCGCGTAGCGGTCATAGTAGTCGAAGCGCGCGTTCGGCTTCAGGTCCTCGTCGATGGTAAGAATGCGCCACGAGTATTCGTCGTGGATGAGCGGGAACTCTGCGCCGGCCGGGTCAGCCTTGAAGTCGCGCTGCCAGCCGATCGGGTCCTTCATGCGGTTGCTCTCGAAGCCTTCCTCCGGCTCGCGTGGGTTGAACTGCCACGTCGGATAGTGCTTCGAGTACATGTCGGGGATGTCGACCGACTTGCGCAGCAGCCGCATCGCTACGTCATCACGCGCAATCGGCGACGTCACCGAGACCATCGCTCCGAGCCAGCGGTGTCCGTTCAGCGCTGTGACGCGCGAACGCACCGTGCGCATCGACGCCTCGATGGTTCGGTAGATCTCCTGCGCGCCTTGCGTGCCTTCGGTCTGCTTCATCCGAGCGAGCTCGTCGACCAAGCCCCACACGCGCGTACGGCCGGCCTGACCGCCGGAGTTGGTGTTGAGCGAGTTGATCACCAGGCGCACGTTCGGGTGCTCATTGATGATCTTGTTAGACGCCTCCTCGTAGCGCCACAGCCGCATACCCGTCCGAGGCTGGAGCTTCTCTTGCTGACGCAACCACGGAACGTAGCGCTTGAACCAGGTCGAGTTGGTCCTAAAGCCCATGTACTTCGACCAGATCGTGTCTTTGGACTGGACGGCGTTAGCTGCAAGAAAGGTCCCCTCGAACTGCTCAGCCTTCGTGATGTCGAGGTACTCGTGGAAGCCGCCTTGGTAGCCGTGCGCGATCGTTAGATAGCGGTGCTCAAAGAAGGTCGCCATCAGCGCAGCGGTCATCGACTTGCCTGCACGCATTCCGACCACTAGGTGCATCTGGTTGTAGCCTTTGAGCAGTCCGTCTGTCTCCAGCTCAGCCCGCGTCGTATGGCAGCGAGGGCAGGTGTCCTCGCGGTTCGCGGTGTCCCAGACCAACAGCGTCTCTGACTCGAGCCACATCCGGCTCTTACCCCAGCAGTCGCCGGGCTCACCGTCTTCTGCACCGCCGGGGTTGCAGAGTGGACAGCGCAGCTCGAAGAAGTCGCGAATCGTCTGGTAGGAGCGAACAAACTCGAAGAGCGAGCTCGAGCTGCACCAGCGGTCGCCGGTCGCCCACTCGATCGCGTTCGGCGCCGGGACAATGAGGGCGCGGCCCTCCAGGTCGAGGTCAGCGTGTGGACCGCTGTCGTCCGTCCCGACGGAGACGGCAAGAATGCCCGCGATGTCGTCGCACAGCGAGGCACCGTCGTCGGGAATAGGCTCGACTTCGATCAGCACGCACCACTCCTATGCCTTCTTGAGCATGTCCCCTGGAACGACCGCGTGAAAGCCAAGCTCCTCCCACCAGACCTTGTAGGCTGCGCCTGCACCGGTGTCCGTGAGCACAACGCCCGCAGTGCCTGCTGGGATCGTCCAGCGATTACCGTTACGCCCGTAGACGCACAGCTCCTCGGTCGGCTTCACGTCGCAGCCGACCACGATGGCCGGGCGCTCACGCTCAGCCGGGTCGATGTGCGCGAGGTCGCGGCCCGCAAAGACGCGGCGCCCTTGCATCGACATGCCCATGTTCTGCGCGCGCTGCTCAGGTGTCATCTGGTCAAATAGAACCTGCTGTTGTGTGAGCTGATCCTGCGAGGGTGTATTCTGCTGATGCTTCTGCTGCTTATCGAGCTTACGCGCGTAAGTAATGGCCTCTTCTTGGCTGAGCATCCCGAAATACAGAGGAGGGCCACTCGTTGCATGCTCTTGTCCCTGCGGGTCTACCAGCTTCCATGTCTCTTCGCCCGTTATTGGGTCAGGGACCATATTGACGTCCCAACCAGGAGGAGGCAGGCCGACATTGGCCTGGCGCGCGAAGAGCTGCCGGTTCAAGCCTTGACCGTAAACGCCGGGCCGCATCAGCGGCACCTTCCGCTGCTGTGAGCCTTCGACAGGCGGCGCGTACATGTTGCGGCGGTCGGGCTCCTTTATGTAGAAGGTGCCGCGCTTGAGGATCTCGTCGAAGGCCGACTGCGTGATGACACGCTGCTCGCCGTTGTAGAGCATCGTGCCAGGCGCGAGCATCCGGCTCTGACGCACCACGACAGGAATGTCGATGACTGCCTTGTGACCAGAGATCGACTCCATCGACATCTCGACGTAGATAAGCCCAGTCTCGATGCCGTTGCCCTTACCGGACGAACGCCGCATCCCGCCGTAGCGCAAGTTGTAGAGCGTGGGCAGGTCCAGGTCCGAGAGCACCGAAGCCACCGCCTGAATGGCCGCCTGCCCAGGATGCACGTTCCGATCAAGCGGGTGCCACTCGCCGCCGTCAGCGCCCATGTTCCATTTGACGCCCGCCGCGATCTCGCGCATCGACCCCAAAGAGTCGCGCAGGTCCGCAATGGCATGGCTTAGGGCGACCAGCGCACGTATGCCCTGCGACTTTGCTCCGGGCGAGTGGAACTCCAGTGATTGCTCAGAGAGCGCATCAAGCTCCTGCCTCGCCCTGGCTACGCCCTGTTCTGCACGGAGCAGTTCGGGACCTTGGCCTGTTCGGGATGTTGCGACGTGCGTTAGTTCGTCGATTACGGCTGCAAGCTGCGCCATCGGACTGCGTAGTCCCTCGGCAGTGTGCGGGCTACGTCCTGCGCGCGCAGTCGCTTCGAGATTTTGTAGTGCCACGCGCGCTTCCTCAGCGCGCTGCATCGTAGAACTAAGCTGCGCTGACCACTGCTGTGGCCCTGAAAAGGGCGAGTCGGATGCCGGGTTTGACTTGAGTGGTCGCTCGCCCTCCTCTTCGCCCCAGAGCGCTGCGCCTTCAGGCGACGCAATCGGAGGTCTCCCCATCAGCGTCGGGTCTGCTGCCTGACGGCGTGAAGCCGCGCCGAAGTCGAACTCGTCTTCGGTGGCGCGCTTGGGGGCACGCCGAACTGTCGCCTGGATCGCCGCGCGGAGCGGGCCGTAGACCTCGCGCTCTCGGCGAGCTCGCCGCGCGCGCCGCGCTCGGACCTGCTCGGGGGTCTGGTTAATCTCAGAGAGGCTGGCTTGCAAGTCCATTATCGCTCCTATGCGGGTCTGCCCCGCGGTGCATCAGTATCCTACCATCCGTGAGCATGACTCGATCAGCCGCCCCAGATGCTTCGAGTGCAGCTTGGATCATCGGCAGCCCTACAGACGAGGTGAACGCCTCAGCGGTCGCCTCGACCACGTCAGGGCGCAAGCGCCGAAGTGCGCGGTCCTGGGTCGCCGCCTGATGGATCCACGCTTGAATGTCCGCAGCGGTAACCTCGACAGCTTCGACCTTCAGGCCTCGAGCCGCAACAGGCCGCCATTCGAGCAGCGGCGGTCCGGCGGTACGCCACTGGTCACGGAGCTTCTCCGCAAACAGCTGCATGTACCAGGCGGCGTTGGCGCTCGCCTGACGTGCCAGACTAGCTGACATCACGTTACCGCCCGGTCCGCCCGGAGCCGCGCCAGGCACACCGTCAGGATAGTCGTGCCAGTCATGATTCGCGAAGCCACCGCCGTCATTGTAGTTGCTGGGCGTGCTGTCGCTGCCGACATTCCAAGAGGTCACATCACCGCCCATCCCCATCGACTCGGGGGACGGGGTGAGATTGCGGTCCTCGAAGCGATTGGGTGACTCGCGCTCTACCTCGCCTGGCTGCACACGCCCAGGCGGTCGCTCCTGTGTGACCGGCGCTTGGTAGTAGCCCTCATCGCCGGGCGCGACCTCGTCGTCGGCAGTGTGCTCGTCGCCCGCCATGACGATGTGCTCCGTCGGGTTGTAGGACGAAGCCAGGCCGGTGCGAACACCCCAGGTCGAGCAAGTACCCGCAGGCACCTCCACGACGGCAGAGCACCGGTCCATCGACCACCGCTCACGTGCTCCTGGCTGCGCGCCGTGAACGACCTTCCCGACCCGGCCGTTCGCGTCAACGAAGACCAGGTCGATAGGGAACTCGACGCGCCCCATATGGAAGGTCGCTCGCCGCGGGGGCGCGAACGTAAACAGCATCCCCTGACCAGGCGCAAGACCTCGCCAACCTTGGAGGCCCTGCGCCTGCTCTGAGGCCGTACGCGCCAAGGCGCACGAGACCGTCAGCCGCCCTAAAGCGACACGGACTCGCGGCATTGACGCCGCACATCTAGACGGCGCGTTCAGCTCAGGCCTCAGCTCAGCCGCAGCAGGCGAAGGACCAGGTAGCCCACCGACCCGTCATCGACAGTGCGATGCAGGTACAGCGGTGTTCCCGCCGTAACGGTCTGCAACGCGCCCGTGCTCGTCGTGCCGTCGTCGACCTGTTTGGTCGTCAGCGCGTGATTGAAGCCGATCGTCAGAGCGTTGCCGCCTGCCGCCGCCGCATCACGCACAGTCGCCACGCCGCCGCTGGCCGCTGTGGCGTTCCACAACGTGGCCTCAAGCAGCAGCGCGTCATACTCAAGCCCAGCTGTGATGAGCGTATCGTCAGCCGCGCTCGCGCCGCCGTCGACGTACGCTACCGCTACCGTCGCCTCTTGCGCCTGCACCGTGCCGGCAAGGACGGTCGCCTTCGCAGGGTTGGCGTCGAGCAGCTCTCGCATCTGCGGGTTGAGCAGAAGCTCATCGAGGGTGGTCACGTCCCCGACGTTGACCGTACCTCCGACAGGGACGTTGTCCCGAATGGCGCGGTCTTCGTCGAGCTTGATGTCAAGGGTCAGCGTCTTGCCGCCCGTCAGGTTGTTCCGAATGAGAAGTGCAGGGTTGGCCATCGTTCTCGCTCCTATCTTCCAGCGCCGTTAGCGGGCCTGGGGTTCTTTTTGCGGACAAACGCGCCGGCCTCTGGGATCCAATCCCATTGACCAGGCGCGTCAGGTACATGTTTCCTCGTCAGGACTTCCATGAGCTTTTGCAGCTCCTGGCGCCGTTCGTGGATCTCTCTCAGGAGCGCGACCTCCGTCTGACGGTAGCGCTCGCGCTCTTCCCCCAGGGCTTGGTACATCACCGCAATGCCTTGGACGGTCTCAGCCACCATGGCTCGAGCCTCCGGCGGCAGTTCGATCACGTCAGGGTCCGCAACGGACTCTGGCGCGGGCGGTGGCGCATTAGGCGCCTCGGGGGTTTGGTTTGTCAGCTCTTCCATGGCAGCGCACTCTAATGCACGAGCTTGTACTCTTCACAGCTCATTGCTAGAGATTTGGTGGCAGCGGACTGAAAGATGTGAACGAGCTGGTCGTTTAGGAACATCTCGAACTGGTCGGGGTGCAGCTCACCGCGGCGCATGAGCAGCAAGTGGTTCTTGAGCGCCTGCCCGAGCGGCTCAGACAGGACCCGGACAAAGCGCTTGGTGTGCGCCTCCAGCACCAGCCGCATCAGGCGGTCGCTGTTCTTCATCCGGTTGGCCTCTGCAAGCATCTTGCGACCCTCGCCGAAGATCTTGAGCAGCAGCACTAGGTCGTAGGCGTTGTACTCGCCGTTCTTTAGCTCAGCCGCGGCCGAGTTATAGATGCCCTCAAGGAGCGGCTTCAGCTTGTCGTACAGCTCCCACAGTTCAAAGTAGTCGGAGTCGTCGTCACGCATCCGCTGGGTAACCGGCTCCGGATGCGTAAGCGCAGCGGGTGTAGGCTGGATAACTGCTAGCGCTGCGGGGGCAGCCTCAACAGGCGGCAGCGGCTCGGGGGGCAGCTCAAGCTCAGCCTCGGGAGGCTCAGCCTCCTCATCAAACTCGTCATCATCTTCGGACAGGTCGGCCTCAGTGGCCTCTGCATCAGGCCGAGCTCGCGCCTCCACAGCAGCGCGCGCATTGCGCACCACGACAGCCAGGTCACCGTCTAGATGTGAATCGAAATGCCTCCGGTACAGCTCACGTGATGGTGAAGACTTGCAGTGCTTGATCATCACGTCAGCGTATTTGGCCGCCAGCTTACGCAGCGACAGTCCAGCAAAGCGGTCCTCATGGATAAGCCGCAAGACCTCAGGGCGAACTTGAGACAGCGCGCAGACCCGACAAGGCTGGGCCAACTTGAGCCCGGCGCCGTTCAGCTCAGGAAGCCGCACCTCTTTGAGCGAAGCATCAGCACGGCGACGCTGCCGCTGCTCTTCTGACAACCGCCTCGCCATCAGACTTCGCCTCGGATCCCTCGCAGCACGCGATCAAGCAGAGCGGTCTTGTGTGTCGCGCCGCGCGTAATGATGTCGTTCGCTGCTGCAAAGTCTTCAAGCTGGCGCATCGTCCAGCCCTCATCAGGGATAACCACTTGCGGGCGTGTTGGAGCAGGCGCGATCGGAACAGCTGCTGCCGCCAGTGCGGGCTCGGGGCCGGGCTCGGGGCCGGGCTCAGGCTCGGGGTCAGGCACCGGTGGAGGCACGTAAGCTACAGGGACCACATCAGGCGGCCAAACTACCTGCTCTAGCTTCCCTTGACCGGCCAGCCGCTTCACGTCCATTGACGCAGCGCAGAGCGCTTCCGCAGCCGCTAGCGTCAGCCCGAGCGCCTCGCAGACGTCGTAATGCTGATTGCGTTGGATGTTGACAGAGGTCGAGACAGCCCTGCGCCGCCGCAGACCAGGCGAGGCCAGGGCGCCGCCAAAGGCCAGCTCGAAGCTGAGCGCGTACCCTTGCGGGTGCCGGTTGAACAGCCGAAGAGTTTTAGTGCGAGGGGTCATGCCTCGGCACTCCCTCATCCAGCGAGATGTACTCGGGCGGGAACGCGCGCGCCTCAGAGCTACGGAACCGGACGACTGCAACGCCGGCATCGATGTCCAGCTCGCCAGGCTCGACGACAACGCGCCCGATGTTGCCGAGGTCAATGCCTCGGTCCTTGCGAGAGCTCTCGCCCTTCACAAAGGAGACGATGCTGTGCATGACGTTGCCGCCCGACATCTCTGCAGTCACGTCAGGGTCCCAGAGCACAGTCCCGACAATGAAGTCTCCGCGCCGGCGAAGGTCACGAAGCCTGAAGTGCATGCCGCCGGTAGCCGGCTGGCGACGCCCGCCATACGCGTCAGTTGCGCTATCGGCAGTACGCCGCCGGCCGAACATGTTCAGTTGGTTCCTTCGCCCGCCAGGCGCCGCTGCCGGGGCTGCCGGGGCTGCCGGGGCCGCCGGCGCATAGTCTCTGCCCAGCCCTGGGTGCTGAACACCTGGCTGTCCGGCTCCTGGCCCAGGTCTTGGAGCGAGGCGCTCCTCGAGCCGCCGTGCGCGATCACCTACATCCTGAATCCGCCTCCCTGGAGGGTCCATGGTCCGACGCAGCTGCTTCTCGCGATCTCCCAGACCTGAAAGCGCTCGATCCATCTGAACAGACGGCATCTCCCGCGTACGCTCCCGCAGGTCGCTTTGCTGCACTGCCGGCATCTCCTGCGTTATGTCTGCGCCCAACCCCGGCATCCCAGGTATGGTGTTCTCTGACAAATCCTCACGCATCATCCTGCGACCAGGGGCAGCGCTGGATGGAGGCGCAGAGACTGGAGGCGCAGAGGGAACCTCAAGACCGCTGACAGCCTGCTCCGGATTGAATGCCCAGGGCTCGTCAATGTCGAAGGGCTCATCGTTATCCGGAATCGTCTCGCTAAGCGAAGGCAGGTCCGCCAGCATGTCCTCAAACGAAGGCCCCGCCAGCAGGTCCTTGAACGTGTCCGACCCAGGCATAGCCTGGCCAAGCGGCGTTAGCTCTTTGTTGGCCTCAGTCGAAGGCGTCTGCTTGACCTTCGGCAACTGCTCAGCTGGGGGGCTGCTCCTGAGTTTCGTCGGCTCAAATGCGTCCGTTGGTGACAGCGGGTCACCGAAGTCCGGCGACATTGCGCTCTGCTCCGGCCTCGTATCCGCTCCTGGCAGATCAGTGATCGGGTCCGACCCCGGTACGTCTACTGGTTCGCCCTTCTCCTTAGCAAAGTTCCAGAGGTAAGGCACGAGAGCAGCCGGCGTGTCTCCGTCCATCACAATGTTCGGATCGAGTATCGCCGATGCGAAGCCCTTGAGCTTTCCTTCTGATACAGAAAAGTTAGGCACCTGCTGCTGGAGCAGCACAGCAACTTCTTGCGCTAATGCATAGCTCTCGGCGAACTGCTGCGCAGCGCCGCTCGGCTGCTGAGCCTGATTGGGCTCTGTTGGCTGCTGAGCCTGACCGGGCTCTGCTCCGACCTCTGGCTCAGGAGTAGTCTGCGGCCCCGTTGACTGCCCGGTGCCACCGGCTGGGAGGTCACCGACCGCGGCCATATCCTCAGGGGTCAGCTCGTCACCAGGCACCGACCGCTGCGTGTCTGCACCTGCGCCTGGCATCTTGCTCTTCATCCAATCCTTGGCGGAGTCCCACTTGCCGCCGATTGAATCGAGCGCCTTCTGAAGCGACGGGTCGAGCCTGAGCGCCTCTTCCACGACAGCCCGTAGCGCATCCGTCGAGATCTTCGCGAGGATCGCCGGGTTCTTCAGCGTCTTGGCGAGGGCCTTGTCGACCTTCGTCTTGAGGTTCTGGTTGAAGTCGCGGAAGTCGAGCGGCGACTGCCCGCCAGGCTGATGGCCACCGCCTTGTCCGCCAGGCGACTGCTGCCCGCCAGGCGACTGCTGCCCGCCAGGCTGCCGCCCTCTGTTCTGTCCTTTTGAGAGAGAATTGCCACTGAAGAAATCAGAGAGCGGGTTAGCCGCTTCTTTCGCGAAGACGTGCAGCTCGCGCTCGACCTCGTGCACAGCCTTGAACGCGATACGCATCTGGGCGTTGGTCGGATGTCGTCCGGTTACC
>Ga0307380_10003297_pt1 | contig 22394 bp, 15 predicted proteins | sample UN3MG_FD_202239 | JGI IMG/M metagenome (GOLD analysis project Ga0307380, IMG submission 202239) | Soil microbial communities from Risofladan, Vaasa, Finland - UN-3 | ecosystem: Environmental > Terrestrial > Soil > Coastal area > Acid sulfate soil | place: Finland: Risofladan, Vaasa | collected... | reverse complement strand
CTCAATACTCAGATACAGGATCTCCTCTCCAGCAGCCTCGAGGTAATCAACTTCTCCATCTCCCTCTTTCAGGGCACCGGGTCCGGCGGCAAGACCTACTGCATAAACGGAGAGGAAAAGAAAGAAGGGGAGCGGTACACCTCGCTGGTACTGGATACAAAGGTATAGAGAGGTCAAAATGTCATCCACTTTCGCAGGAATAGAGATAGGAAAGAGGGCGCTTCTGACTCATCAGGCAGCCCTGTATGTGACAGGCCATAATGTATCGAACGCAGAGACCGAGGGATATTCCAGGCAGAAGGTTACCCTCGAGGTGTTCGATCCGCTTTACGTGCCCGGTCTTACGCGTGAGCTCACCCCCGGTCAGATAGGACAGGGTGTGCAGATCGAAAAGATACTCCGTGCACGGGACATGCTCCTAGAGGACCGTATCCTGAGCGAGAAAAACGGTCTCTCATACTGGAAGTCGATGAGCGACTGGGTCCGCCAGGTCGAGCTCGTTCACAACGAACCCACCGATTCGAGCATCATGCACCTTCTGGACAGGTTCTGGGCGTCGTGGCAGGAGCTGGCAAACAATCCGGAGGAGACTGCGGCGAGAGAGGCCGTGCGTGAGAACGGGATCGCCCTGTCGAGGCACATAAACCATAACTACGAGGCGCTGAAGGCGATCCGGGACAACATAGAGTCGAACATCAGAATGCGGGTGGAGGAAATCAATGGGCTCGCTGCGAGCATCGCAAAGCTCAACCGCGAGATACTTCGGTCCGAATCGAGTGGTGACAATCCCAACGACCTATGGGACCGACGTGATCTGCTCGTCGGGCGGCTCTCCGATCTCGCCGATATCGGGATAGGACGGAGCGATAAGGACGAGTTCATCGTGTACATCGGAGGAAAACACCTTGTACAGGGTCAGCATCATGAACGGCTCGCACTGCTCGCCAACCCTGAAAACGAGGGGTACTCGGATGTCGTGTGGGAGACGGGTTCTGCCCCGCTGAAGGTGCAGTCCGGCGAATTGAGGGCGCTTCTGGACGCGCGGGACATCGAACTTCGCCAGCAGATCGATAAAATGGACCTCTTTTCCGTGAACCTTATCGACCTCGTTAACTCCGTACACCGCAGGGGGTTCGGCCTGAACCTCAGGACCGGTATAGATTTCTTCAGGGAGAATCCGATCTCGGTGAACCGGATCGGAGACCACGACTTCAACAGGGACGGATTACTCGACGGTACCGCGATATTTCGTATAACGGGAAGCAATACGGTGGCGAAGGATGATGTCGTCGGGCTGAACGGTACGTTACGGCTTTCGGACGGTATCGAGGTTGAGTACAGGAATACCGACACCGTTTACGAAATTATGACGAGGGTGAACAACTCGGACGCAGATATAAATCTCTACATCAACCCGGACGGCAGGCTTGTATCGAAGTCGGATAATCCGGGCCAGAACATCTCACACCTCGAGGATTCCGGGGACTTTCTCGTGGGGTACGCCGGGATACTTCGGGGTTCCGGAGCTGACGGGGCCTTCGACGCAGGCGAGGTCGGCGGTTCGGCCAGGATCTCAGAAGAATTCATGGTAACGCAGTACACCCATCCCTCCTCATGGATGATGGTGGACAGCAGGATACTGGGAGAGGTTGAATCCATCGCCGCAAGCACAGGGACGGACTTTACCGGTGACGGCAGCCCGGACATCTCGAACGGGGCCGGGAACGGCGATAACGCCCTCAAGATAGCCGGCATACGGTTCGACGAGGTGATGATCGGCAGGAGTACGACCGTAAACGAGTTCTACCAGGCTCTCATCGCGGAGACCGGTCTCAGGGGAGAGCGTTCCCAGACCGAGACACAAAACAGGGAGCTTCTCGTAGAGAATCTGGAAAATTTGAGGAAATCGATCTCCGGGGTCAACATCGACGAGGAACTCGTGAACCTCGTGAAGTTCCAGCACGGGTACGCTGCGGCTGCACGGTTCGTTCAAGAGGTAAACCGGATGCTCGATACCCTTATAAACAGAATATAGACATATAGAGGAATAGGATGAGAATTACACAGGGAATGATAGGTGACAACCTCATCAACATAGTGAAGCGAAACTCGGAAGCAATGCTCAAGCTTCAGAACAATATCTCGACAGGGAAAAAGGCGAGGCTCCCGCGGGAAGATCCTGTCGGGGTAAGCAACTCGATAGTCTACAACCGCGCTCTTTTCGAGCTCAAGCAGTGGGAGCGGAACATCGACGACGGGAAGAGCAGGATCAATGTTGCGGACAGTGCACTCGCCTCCGCCACCGATATCCTGCAGAGGATGAGAGAACTCGCCGTGCAGGGGGCGAACGGTCCGTACACCAAGGAGGACCGTGCCAAGATCGCTGTTGAGGTGGAAGAGCTTCTCGATGAGCTCGTGAACATCGCAAACACGAAGTACAAGGGGAAGGCGGTCTTCTCGGGAAACGATACCCTCGAGGACCCGTTCAGAGTGCGAAGAACATTCTCCAAATATGCGGGACAGGAGGTCATCGACAGCGTCGATTATTACGGAGACATAGGAAAACAGAACAGGGAGATAGCGCGGGGAGACATCCTGCCGGTCAACGTTCCGGGTAATGAGGTCTTCTGGGCCGAGAACTCGATGCTGTTTTCGGCTGTCGACGCGACGGACTACATTGTGAACACCGAGTCCGTGGTACGGATCAACGGAACAGAGGTGCGCCTCGAAGCCGGCGACAACATAGAGATGATAGTAAACCGCATCAATGACGCGCATGTCCCTGTACGGGCGTCGGTCAACAGGATGAACGGAGGCATCATCATCGAAACATCTTCCGCGAGAGATATCTGGGTGGAGGATATCGAGGGGAGCACCGTCATGAGGGACCTCGGAGTTATCTCGGGGAAGACTCCTCCTGTCAACCTCTCGCCCGCTGCACGGAGATTCGGCGGAACGGTCTTCGATATGGCAAAGAGGCTCAGGGATTCGCTGTATATGGATGATGTCGAGGATATCGGGTCGAGGGCGCTCGGCGGAATCGACCTTGCTCTCGGAAATATACTGAAATACAGGGCCGAGCTGGGAGCCAGGGCAAGCAGGCTCGATATTGTGAAGGAGAGGATCGCCCAGGACCAGACTTCCATCGAGGAGATACTCTCGAGAAATGAGGATGTCGATGTGGCGGATGCGATCACGAGCCTCAAGCAGCTCGAGGTAGCATACCAGGCGGCGCTCGGGGTTTCGGCGAGGATAATCCAGCCGACACTGTTGGATTTTTTGAGGTAGGGACAGCGCGATGTGCACTGTAACGAGGGCCCACATCACTGTTAATACTAATGATACAAGGGGGGGAGATGAAGCTCAAACGTGATTTCACTATGAGACATTGCTGCACTTTTATTACTAATGATACAAGGAGGGGGATATGAAGCTCAAACGTGATTTCACTATGAGATTTTGCTGCGCTATTATCACTAATGATACAAGGAGGGAGAGATGAAAATCACGACGAGGGCTTACGGCGAGATTGAGGTAAACGAAAAGCAGAAGATCTGCTTTCCGGACGGGTTGATAGGGTTCGAGGGGATCCATCACTACTATCTCCTGGATTCAAAGGAGGGGCCCTTCTACTGGCTCCAGGCGGCGGAGCATCCACAGCTCGCATTTCTTCTTGTAGATCCCAGGGTATTCATGGAGAGCTATGTGCTGAGTGTGAAAGAGTCCGAGCTTGGGGTCCTCGAACTGGAGAGCAGGGATGACCTTCTCGACTTTGCCATCGTGACCGTTCCGGAAGATCCATCCAAGATTTCCGCCAACCTCATGGGACCTATCGTCATCAACCGGAAGAAGAGGATCGCGAGACAGGTGATCTCCGACAAAGATGAATACGAAGTGAAGCACTATATCCTCAAAGAGATGCGAAAGGAAACCACAAAGCTTGCGGAGACGTGCTGATGCTGGTTCTCACCAGAAAACTCAACGAGAGTATAATGATCGGGGACGAGATAGAAGTAAAGATCGTTGAGATCAGGGGGGATTCGATCAAACTCGGCATCAGCGCACCGAAAAGGATCACGGTTCACAGGAAGGAAATATACCTCGCAATCCAGAAAGAAAACATCGATGCGTCGAAATCCGCTGTGGAGCGGATCGGTGAGATCGGTAGTTTCCTGAAAAAGAAAAAATAGCCCCCCCGGAATTACCCTTCAATCGCCTCAAACGAACAGACGGCAGCGCACATTCCGCATCCCGTGCAGAGAGTGCTGTTGATCTGCGCTTTCCACTCCTTCTTTCCGCCTTCAGTCTTTTCAAGAGCGGGACAGCCCAGACCCATGCACAACCCGCAGGCTTTGCATCGGTCCGACGAAACCGTGTAGGTCTTCCGGGAGCCTTCCCGGCTTTTCAGGATGCACTGTCTCCTCGAGATGAGCAGGACAGGTTCGTCTGCGCCTATCTCCTCTTTCAGGACTTTTTTCGTCTCTTCCATGTCATAAGGATCAAAGACCCTTATCCGTTCGATACCTGCCGCACTACCAAACCGTTCGATACTGGCACTGAAGGTGTCTTCACCCCTCAATGTCCTCCCGGTTCCCGGATGCTCCTGGTGTCCGGTCATGGCGGTAACCCGGTTGTCGAGAACGATTATCGTGAGGTTCCCGCGGTTATACCCGATATCAAGAAGCCCTGTGATACCTGAATGAAAGAAGGTGGAATCGCCCACTATCCCGACTACAGGCCTGTCAATCCCGCTCTTCGCTACCCCCATAGCCGCACTGACGCCGGCCCCCATGCAGATTATGGAATCAATCGAGTCGAGGGGTTTCAGGCCTCCGAGACTGTAGCATCCTATGTCTCCTACTACCACCGCTTTGTGCTGTTTCAGGAGATAGAACACGCTTCGGTGCGGGCATCCGGGACAGAGCACCGGAGGACGTGGGGGGATAGGAGGTAGAACGGACTTCCCGTTCTTGCCGCCTATACCTGGTATTGATCCCGCCGGGATCGATACGGAACCACGGAGGTTGAGCTTCTCTCCGAGCTCCATCAGAATATCAGGGTTGAGCTCTCCTGTGCGTGGTAAAAATCCGTCGCCGAGCGGGAGGATGCCGAGGGCCTTAACATGCTCCGTAATAAAGGGGTCGAGCTCCTCGAGGACGAGGACGGCTTTTACCTCCCGCGCAAAAGAGATGATGAGCTCGTCCGGATAGGGGTAGCTCATCCCCAGTTTCAGAATGGAGGCTTCCGGGAAAACCTCCTCCGAATACTCGTATGAGATGCTCGACGTGATGATACCGAGACTCCTGTCCCTCAGGATCGTCCTGTTTTCGGACATGCTGTTGGAGTAACGGGTAAGGCTCTCGAGCCGCTTTTCCATCAAAAGCCTTCTTTTCCTCGCGTATAGGGGAATCATGAGATACTTTTCAGGCTTTCTTTCCCAGCGGGGGCTTTTGCTGCTGTATCTTTGCTCCGAGATTTCGACAACTCCCTTTGAATGTGATATCCTCGTGGTGCTCCTCAGCATCACGGGGGTATCGAACCGCTCCGAGATATCGAGAGCGATTCCAACGAAGCGCTTTGCTTCATTCGAATCTGAAGGCTCGAGGAGCGGAATCTTCGCGAAACGGGCGTAGTTTCTCGAGTCCTGCTCGTTTTGAGAGGAGTGCATCCCCGGATCGTCGCATACCACGATGACGAGCCCTCCCTCGACCCCTGTATAGGAACAAGTCATGAGAGGGTCGGAAGCGACATTCAGCCCGACGTGTTTCATCGTTGCCATGGCGCGGACACCGGTCATTGCTGCACCTGCAGCAACCTCGAGCGCCACTTTCTCGTTCGGCGACCATTCGGAGTATACCTCCCTGTACAGGGCAAGGTTTTCCAGAATTTCCGTGCTCGGAGTTCCGGGGTATCCGCTGGCTACCCTGATTCCGTACTCGTATGCTCCCCGGGCAAAAGCCTCGTTTCCTGAGAGAAGGCGCTTCATTGTATCTCCAATTTTGTCGTTGTGGTGGGAGTATAATGTAACAACATTTTACGGTAAATGGAAGTTCGAACAGTACAGTTCGGAACAGTACAGTTCGGAACAGTACAGACGGCAGGGCCCGCCCAAATGGTTCCATCGGGTGGAAGATAAAAAACCCGCTCGTGCCGTGTGTCGGGCCCTTTTTGAACCTAGGTCTCCAGGTGGGTCGTCTCACGCCTGTTTCCTGTGCTCTATAACCGCTAGGGCGAGCGCATTCCGCAGACAAATATCGACATCCCGTTATTATGAGTGTTGGCTCAAAATACGGTCACCGGCATCACAAACACAGCAGGTTTATAGTAATTTACTACTTATATTCTCATATGTAAACAGAAGAATACTACACGCTTTTAAGTAGTCCTGCCAGGTCCGAAAAAAGTAATCCGCTTGCTTCATCAAGTGCCTGCAGAAGACAAAGGTTCATCCTCTCATAGATACCAAGAATGACAGGTGTCTCCCCGGAAGAATACTCCTTCCTCGTCCTCCCATTCGCCATATTTAAAAGTACTCACCGCATATTTTATTTCTTGCATGACTTTATAAATACTACCAAGTCATCATTGGCAATTTGTGCAAAAACCGCACTAAGGCTTTGTCCTGAAGTTATTCGATTGCCGGAAGGTCACCCCTGAGGCTCGCGCAGCCGATTGCAGCGGCGGAAAACCCGGCGAGGAGAAGTAGAATTAATCCCCATTTCTCATAAATCACCGTATATATTAAGGAATGGGGCTTTTGGCGCTTTTCTCACCTTAAACTTTATTTTTTACAGCTGCCAAGTCATCATATAAACCCCTTGCTATGCAATCTGATTGCATAGCAATCTATGAGAAAACCGCATTAAGGGGCATCGTTTCATTGCCGTTTCCTTTCTTGTGGATTTAAGGCAGTTATGGCGCAGCGACAGGACAAATCTAAAACATATTTGCGTAAACGGCGTTTTTTAAAGGGGCTGTATAAGAAAGGAACATTTCTTTTGAAGAAACTCGCCCTGTCTGAAACATGAATCGCCAAAGTGTGAAGAAGCTCTGTGTTACCGATAAGTCGTGCTGTTTCAGTTTTGCTGATCAGGACAGGAGTGGTTTTCGTACGGAAACAGGGTTTATCCGGAGTATAATCGGATATACAGCCGGGAGCGTCGCTTGGGGGGGGTAATTAACAGCCGGTGAATAATACGAAGGATACTTTTTAGGCCATATATAGGGTCCTTCCCGGCAACTGTCCGTAATGCCGTTACAAAACCGCGCTGACTTGTTTCGGATGTGCCACAAAAGAAAAGCTGCGATATCCGGGGGCCTTTTTATTGCTACTGCAGCGGGCGCATGAGTGGGAAGAGAATGACATCCCTGAGGTTCTCTTCGTTCGTGAGCAGGGCGACGAACCTGTCGATCCCGAGTCCAAGGCCCGATATCGGCGGCATGCCGTACTCCATCGCGGTGAGGAAATCCTCGTCCACCGTCATTGCCTCGGTATCCCCTTTTTTCTTCAGCTCAGCCTGCTCTTCGAACCTTTTTCTCTGATCGATCGGGTCAACGAGCTCGCTGTAGGCGTTTACGATCTCCCATCCGTTTATAACAACCTGGTAGCGGTCGGTGATCCTCGGCTCACAGTCGTTTCTTCTTGAGAGCGGGGAAAGCTCGATTGGATGATGTATGAGAAAGACCGGGCCGTCGAGCTTCGGTCTCGATACCTTTTTGTAGAGGTTGTCTACAAGCGAACCGAACCCCATCTGCTCCTTGCCCTCTATCTCGATACCCTTGGATTCGATGAGCCCTCTCAGCTCGTCCTCCTTCGTTGTCTCGAAAACATCGATGCCTGTATCCCGCAGGATGAGCTCTCTTACCGATACCGTCTCCCACTCACCGTCAAAATCGATGACCTTGTCACCGAATGTAACCTTCAGCGATCCGTTCACCTCAGAGACGACATGCTTGATGAGTTCTCGCGTAAAATTCATATTGTCCTGATAGTTCCAGTAGGCGACGTACCATTCGAGGAGAGTAAAGTCCTGAAGATGTGACGGGTCTATTCCCTCGTTCCTGAAACATCTCGCGAACTCGTATACTCTCTCGAATCCTCCCGCGATGCACCTCTTCAGGTAGGTCTCGGGAGCGATGCGAAGGTAAAGGTCGAGGTCGAAGGCGTTGTGGCGGGTCGTGAAGGGGGTCGCAATCGCTCCCGACGGTTTTGTCTGGAGGACCGGAGTATCCACTTCGATAAAACTGTGATCGTCGAGATAATCCCTGATGCTCTTAATGATCCGGGTCCTTTTCAAAAACTTCTCGATCGATCCCTCATTCATCACGAGATCGAGATAGCGCTGGCGGTACACGAGCTCCTGTTCCTGAAGACCATGCCACTTTTCAGGGAGAGGTCTCAGTGTCTTTGAAAGGAGCTCGAACCCGGCGACGTCGAGCGTGATCTCGCCTAGTTTCGTCTTGAAAATCGTTCCTTCGGCGCCGATAAAATCCCCGATATCAACATGTTTCTTGAAAAGAGAAAACTTCTCCTTGTCGATACTCGAAAGCTGAAGGGCTATCTGCATCTTTGCCGAGCTGTCTTTCAGGGTTGCGAATATAAGCTTTCCGAATTTCCTTACAGTCATCACTCTCCCGGCAATACAGATGCCGGTTGTGCCGACGGGAAGACCCTTCGCCTCGAGGAGGGTCTTGTTTCTCTCGTAGCGGTCCCTGTACGGGGTGATGCCCATGCTGCGCATCTCGTCCAGCTTGCTTATACGTACATCCCTCTCATCAATTCCCATTTCTTTTCCTCTTTCCCTTCACTACGTTTTCGAGCCTTGACCTGGGCTCGAGATCGAGGGAAGCCCTTTCACCCTGCATGTATTTGTGAAACGCAAGACCGGCCACCATGGCCGCGTTGTCCTGTGTAAGCTCTCGAGGGGGAAAGTAGCTTCTCAGTCCTTCTGCCTCTCCGAATATTGTCCTGAGCCTGCTGTTGTTAGCCACTCCTCCCGCTACCGCAACCCTCCGGATCCCGAAGTCCTCAGCCGCATAGTGCGCCTTGATGAGCAGCACGTCGGTAGCAGCCTTCTGAAAGGATGCCGCTATGTTCTCAACCGAGGGCTTACTGCCCGGGTTTAGAAACCTGTCTCTCTGGTTGATGACGGCGTTTTTCAGTCCGCTGTAGCTGAAGTTGTACCGGTCACGGTCTCGATTACCCTTCAGGGTGACGACCGGGAAGGCGTACGCGTCTTCATCCCCTTTCGCCGCTACTTTCTCTATTTCGGGTCCGCCGGGGTATCCGAGTCCGAGATGTTTCGATACCTTGTCGAAAGCCTCTCCCGCAGCGTCGTCCAGGGTGCTCCCGAGGATCTCATATTCGCCGATCCTCTGCGACAAAAGAAGGAGCGTGTGCCCACCGGAGATGATAAGGGCGAGAGTCGGATACTCCGGTTCGTTGTTATAGTGCACGGAGTAGAGGTGCGCCTCTATGTGATTAATGCCGATGAGAGGAATTCCCCGGGTGTAGCTGATCGTCTTTGCGGTGATGAGGCCGACGAGGAGCGAGCCGATGAGTCCGGGGTATGACGAAACCGCAACTGCGTCGATATCCTCGAAGCCTGCCTCCGCCTCTTTCAGTGCTCTCTCTATAACGTAGTTGATTACCTCGCTGTGCCTGCGCGAAGCGATTTCGGGAACGACCCCGGCGTATTCTTCGTGAAATTCGAACTGGGTTGCAACGATATTGCTGAGGATCTCTGTCCCATCCCGAACAACAGAGGCCGAAGTTTCGTCGCACGAAGTTTCGATCCCGAGAATGTTCAAACCCCCTCCCTCGAACGATTTTGCAAACAATATTGACTATGGTGGTATTCGTCAAGTGAAAATGGTGTACACAAAGGTGCCAGATTTTTACAAATCCATAGCATATCAGGCGAGGAGCGTATCATACCCGGGGGTGAGAGGATATGCGTAATATACAAACAGCCTGTCGAGAGGATAGGGCATTAGAAACCAGGAAAGAAAATCTCCGAAACTCTGTGACTGGAGATGAGGAGAAAGGAGTTTATGAAGAAGTCCAAGCCCCCAAAAGGCACCGGCAGCTCCCCTGGTAAGCAAGTCTCAATTTCGGATCGCTTCGGATGCGTAGATCAGCCTGTAATTCTCCTTCTTCAGTCCGGGAAGCTGGTAGCGGAGCACCTCGAGCGTGTTCTTCTTGGAGAAGTGCCCTATGCCGACAGCGCTACCCTGCTGTTTTGCGATCATCTTGAGCTGTTCGAACTGGGCGTTTATGTAGGAGAAGCTGTCCTCGTTGTCGAGGAAGACATCGCGCTTCACCGCAGGGACAGAAAGCTCTTTTGAAAGCCTGTATCCGAACGACTCGCCTGTTGTATAGCTGTCTATCCAGAAGAAACCTTCATTTTTCAGGATGTTGAGGGTATAGCGCATTACATCTGAATCCTGCGTCGTTCTTGATCCCATATGGTTGTTTGCGCCCTTTGCAAAAGGGTTGTCATCTATCATGAGCTGCAGCTTGTATGATATGTCGGGTTTCGTGTCTTCTGTGAGGATTGCGTAGGGCCCGGGATCGGTTTCTGGATAGGAAATCGGCTCCATGGGTATATGGATCATTATTTCAAAGCCTTTTTTATGAAGAAGTTCAGCGTATGTTCTGGACTTGCTGAGAAAAGGGAGCACACTGAACGTAAGTCTGTCCCCGAAATTCAGATACCCCTCCAGGTTTTCCGAGACATACCCGACATCATCGATAATCACAGCGATCCTGTACTCCTCTTTTTTTACCTCGGGCTTCGCCTTCTCTGCTACGGGCGGAGGAGGAACCTTCCGAGGAGGCTGCCGGAATAGTATGAATCCGATGAGTGCGGCAAGTATGAGAATAACGAAAATTATAAGGTAGTTTTTCTTTTTTCCCCGTGTCTTTATCAATTTAGCTATCCAAACAGGAAGAATATACTTGAAATCTCACGGTAATAGTGTACATTAATGTCTAAACCGCTTCACGCACTATCACATTCAATATCGGGAGAACGTCAGCATGATTGAACATATTAAAAGCAGGCTGAACTACAACTACAAGATTACCGCACAGAAGTTCAGGGATATGAGTGTGAACGCCGAGCGGTTCGGGGTCGAGCAGATCCTCTACGATACAGCAGAGAGGAATCTGAAGACTCTCGAAGATCTCGTGCTGATAACGAGAGAGCTCAAAAAGGACCGTAAATATGCACTCATCGATTCTTACACACAGGGTAACGTGCTGGTGAAGATAGAATCCCAGGCTGAAAACATCATTCGACAGATCAAGGAGAGAGGGCTGATCATAATTGAGCTCGATCCCCCGTTTATTAAAAAGGCGAAAGAGATTTTCGATACCTGTGACAATGTGAAACTGTCATAACCTGCAGGGTACAAAACTTCACATGGGCCGACGCGGCCTGACGAATCCATCACCTCTTCTATCGCTCTCTATAAAAACCGATTTATATGGCTTTGTAACCTCACAATGGGTTATATTGATGATTGTTCAATACAGGGTACTGTGACCGTGCGTTATGGAAGGAAAACTGGAAGAGCTCGTTGATCTATTCGATAAAAGCTATGGGTACGACTACGGGGCTCTATTAAATAATGGTGGGGTTCAGTTTACCGGATTAAGCGGATCGAGCAGGGCGCTGTTCATCCTCTCTCTCTTTCGAACGCTCGGTAGAGCGATAATCATCGTTACAAGAAACAACCGTGAGGCCGAGCAGCTCTTAGGCGACCTTTCACTCTTCCTCGGTGATTCTGAACTGTTCCTGATACCCTCAAAGGAAACGCTTCCTTACGATGATTCAGCCCCTTTTCGCGAGCTCACTGTTAAGAGAATAACCGCACTCGATGCACTTTTGCAAAAGAAGCGGGGGGTCTTCGTCGTCCCTACGAGGTCTTGGGTCGATCTGTTCATGCCAAAGACTTCGTACGAGTCGGCTGTCGTTACTGTGAAGAAAGGATCCTCTCTGCCGCTGGTGCGTATGGATGAGAACTTCAGCCGTCTGGGGTACGAGCGGGAGGACAGGACTGTCTATGAGGGGAGCTTTTCGATCCGGGGAGATATCCTGGACTGTTACGTCCACGGAGCAGAGCACCCTTACAGGGTGGAGTTCTTCGATGACGAGGTGGAATCGATAAGGGAGTTCTCAAAGCTCACACAGCGCTCGCTGTCAGAACTGGAAGAGATCAGAATTCTCCCCGCCCGTGAGGTCGTGCTAGAGCACGATGTAATGGGCGGGCTTGCGCCGCGTCACAGCCGGATAGCAGAAGCGCTCGTGGAAAAGGTCTCGGAATCCGGTCTGTTCAGCGGGATTGAGAACTATACTTCTATTCTATTCGAGCATCCGTCCACGTTTCTCGATTACGCGGGAAACGATCCTGTCTATTTGTTTCTGTCGGTAGAAGGATGCAGGAGTCAGGCCGACTTTTTTCTGAATGAGACGAAGAGGATCTACGAAGAGAGGGGCGAAGATGAAATCCTGCCCCCGCCGGATAGGATGATGGCGGACTTCGACGGTCTTCTGGAGAGGGTCGGGTGTTACGGGAATATATCGGCTTTAGGTGAGCTCGGAGGGGACACTGTAGACTTTCATATCGCTGAAAAACGTGGATACAGGGGCCAGATAAGGGAGTTTAAAAACGAGCTGGGAGAGCTTCTCGACGAAGGGTACACGGTGGTTGTAGGGACGAGTTACGAGGGACAGACCAACCGGCTCAGGGAACTCCTCCGGGACCTTCTCGATAGTCATGAGAACCTCTCGGTAATGACCCTCGACCTAAATGAGGGTTTTATGTCCCGGGACATGAAACTCTTTGTTGTGCTCGACCGCGAGATCTTCAACCGGAAACGGCGGTACAGAAGAAAATTCCTCGAAGCAAAGTCTGCTCCCATAGAAGGAATATTCGAAGTCAGAGAAGGTGACTACATAGTCCATGTCGAGCACGGGATCGGGATCTACCGGGGGATAGAGAGGCTCAATTCCCGCGGAATGGAGAAGGATTTTATCAAGATCGAGTATCGGGACGGTGATGAGATATTCATCCCTGTAGACCAGATTAACATACTGCAGAGATACATCGGGCAGGAGGGAAGGATACCGAGGGTTGACCGGCTGGGCTCACAGCTCTGGAAGAGGGTAAAGGAGCATGTCAAGCGGTCGGTGAAGGACCTGGCCCGTCAGCTGCTCGAGCTCTATTCGGCAAGGGAGAGTCTCGAGGGGCACGCGTTCAGCAGGGACGTGGAATGGCAGTACGAATTCGAGTCCGGCTTCAGATATGAAGAGACCCCGGATCAGCTGAGGACCATCGAAGAGATAAAGAGTGACATGGAGGCGAAAAGGCCGATGGACCGGCTCGTGTGCGGTGACGTCGGTTACGGGAAGACAGAGGTCGCCATCCGGTCCGCATTCAAGGCTGTCATGGACGGTAAACAGGTGGCAGTCCTCGTCCCCACCACAATTCTCGCGGAACAGCACCTCAACACATTCAGCGACCGTTTCTCACTCTATCCCGTAAGCGTGGAGATGCTTTCGAGATTCAAGACGAAGGCTGAGCAGCGTAAGATAGTCGAGCAGCTCACTAACGGCAAGATAGACGTTGTTATAGGCACGCACCGTCTGATACAGGAGGATGTGCGGTTCAAGGACCTCGGGCTCGTCATAATAGATGAGGAGCAGCGGTTCGGCGTTGAACACAAGGAGAGGCTCAAGCATCTGCGAAGGCTCGTCGATGTCCTTACCATGACCGCCACGCCGATTCCCAGAACACTGTATATGGCCATGAACCGTATACGTGACATGAGTGTCATAGAGACCCCGCCGCGTGACCGTGTGCCCATAGAGACCTGCGTCATGGAGTACAACGGTGACGTCATAACGAGCGCCATTCGCCGGGAGATTGAAAGAGAAGGGCAGGTGTACTTTGTTCACAACCGTGTGAGGACGATAGAGGAGAAGGCGGAGCGCCTTCGCCTCATTATGCCTGACGTCACGTTTGAGGTGGCGCACGGGCAGATGGATGAACACGAGCTCGAAACGGTCATGAAGGCCTTCTATGACCAGGAGTTCCAGGTGCTCATGACGACCACGATCATCGAGTCCGGCCTCGATATACCCAATGTCAACACCATAATAATAGAGCGTGCCGACCGTTTCGGCCTCTCACAGCTCTACCAGCTCCGCGGCCGGGTGGGAAGGGGAAAGAGGAAGGCGTACGCGTATCTGTTCTATCCGGAGGGAAAGCAGGTCACGGAGCAGGCCCAGAAGAGGCTCACTGTCATCAACGACCACACTGAGCTCGGGGCGGGGTTTCAAATCGCGATGAAGGACCTCGAGATCCGGGGAGCGGGAAACATACTGGGCAGGGAGCAGCACGGGGAGGTGCTCGCTGTCGGCTATGAGATGTATGTAAAGCTTCTCGACCAGGCGATCAACGAGCTTCAGTACGGCGAGGCGTACAGGGAAGAGATCGAGCCGGTTCTCGACCTCCGTTACAGGGGTTATATTCCCAAGCGCTATCTAACGAGCGAGAATCTGAGGGTGGAGATCTACAAGCGGCTCGCAGGCGTAAAGAATGAGGAGGACCTCGGACTTCTCAGGGAGGAAGTCAAAGACCGGTTCGGGCCGCTTCCCGAGGAGCTCGCTACGCTCTTCGATGTCGTGACCATGGGAGTTTTGTGCAAGGAGGTCGGGATAAGGAGCGTGCGCGAGAAGGAGAACGAGCTCGAGATCGTCTTTGAACAGAGCAGGATCGATATCATATCGCTTTTACAGAAGATCAGCGAAAACAGAAGGATATTCAGCATATCGCCCCGCGATCACAATACCCTTCATATATACAAGGTTTTCAGCAACAACAGGGAGAAACTCGACTTTTTAAAGGATCTTTTTAACTATGAAACAGGTTCCCAAGGGTGAGATAACAGGAAGGCTTGAACAGCTTGCCGAATTGCTCGAGAACAATGAGGTCGACTTTGCGCTCGTAATACAGAATGTAGACCGTTTCTACTTTACAGGGACACTCCAGGATGGAATGCTCCTCGTGTCCAGGAAAGGCGCCATGACAGGCAGATCGCCGGTCCTGTTCGTCAAAAGGACGCTCTCGAGGGCAAGGGCTGAATCGCCCCTTTCTTCTATAGTCGGCTACAGGAGGCTCGAAGAGATAGGGGATTATGTGAAGGACAACAACCTTCCTTCGGGTGTAATAGGTCTCGAACAGGACGTTCTGCCGGCTTCAGTGCACCGTGCCGTAGAATCACTCTTTCCGGGATCAGAAGTTGTTGATATATCTCAGGCGATACGAATGATGAGGGCGGTAAAATCGGAATTCGAGATAGAGAACATGCGCGAGGCAGGAAGCCGGCTCGACCGTGTATTCGAGAAGGTGAGAGACTGCATTCGTCCCGGGTTGACGGAGCTCGATCTGTACGAGCTGTTTACCGGGTATCTTTTGGAGGAGGGATCGTGCCCCTTCGTGAGGGCGAGGAGATTCAACATGGAGGTTCTTCCGTGCTATATATTGAGCGGCCCGAGTGCGGCAAAACACTCCTCGATCGACTCCCCCTCCTCCGGAGGGGAGGGACTTACCGTCGCGTACCCGGCAGGAGCCGGTAAGAGAAGGATGCAGGAGGGTGAGCCGATACTGATCGACGCGGTGTTCTCATATGAGGGATACCATATCGATTGTACCCGGGTCTTTGCGGCTGGAGAGGTGGAAGGGAGGTTTTTGAGGGCGCACCACCTTTCGAAGAGGTGTCATGAGCTGTTCTGCAGGGAGGTGAGCGCCGGAAAACAGGTGAGCGATATCTACAGGGCCGTCCGGAGAACTGTAGATGATGAGGGCCTCGGCGGAGCATTCATGGGTAAAGTGAATTTTATCGGACACGGGATCGGGCTTGAGCTCGATGAGCTCCCTGTGATATTTGAAGGATACAGGGGCGCCGTGAAGGAGGGTATGGTCGTCGCATTCGAGCCGAAGTTTGTCTTTGAGGATGGAACCGTCGGGTATGAGACCACATACTGCGTGAGGGACGGAAGGTGCGAGGCCATGAGTAATTTCGAGACGGAAATACAGGCGATCTGAATATTGCGCCTGTATCGGAATAAACGGCAGGTTTCGATCGGCAGACGAGTATGGTTCTTGCCGGGGCACCCGAAAGAATGCGGTTCGTGTGAAGAAGATCGGACGGGTTTGCACAATCCAGGACCGAGAGAGGCGAAGTCAGAAGCTTTCTCTCATGGCTTCCGTCGTACGGTGCGCTCCTGACGCGGTCTAAATTTAAGTTGTCCTCGGGTCTGTTAAACGTTAGATTATTTTAATCGGTTTTTAGGAAATGGGGTGGTGGGACGTCACGTTGTCAACATCAACAAGGGCCTCTTTTTCTATAGTAGTGTTCTGCCTGAAACTAATTAGTCGCTGGTGAATAATTACCAATTTACCAACATTGCTTTATACACCAGGTCAATAATTAGTTGAGAGTGAAATAGTTACATGAAACCAACTTATTCATCAATGTTTTTTCTTGTTGAATGTACTAATCATTCACCAAGAATTAAATTATACCGTGAAGGGAAGCGGCATGAGACGTATTGCGATTGTTGCGCTTGCTGTTTTGTTTGTTGTAACAGGAGTTTTCGGTTATAGGGCGGTGTTCAGGGCGCAGAGCGTTGCAGCAGACGAGGTCCGCATATCAGAGGACGGTTACGGCAGAGAGGAGGGGGAGTTCATGCTCGCCCAGGCTGTAACGAAACCCCAGCAGGACAAGGGCCAGTGGGTGGCCAAGGTCGACGACACCGTCATCTCGTTCGCTGATTTTGAACGAGAGTTCAATGTTCACGTTCTCTCTCTTCCCATTGACGATGGGCAGAAGAAGAAGTATGTGGCGGACTCGAACAATAAAAAAAAGTTTCTCGTCAATCTCATCAACGAGTATCTCATTTACAAGCGGGCCCTCAAGGAGAAGTACGATAGGAGGAGCGACGTACAGGACCTCATCAAGGCTGTCACGAGACGGGCAATCATACAGGTGTATCTCAACGAAAAGATAGAGCCGCAGCTCTCCGAGATCCCGGACGAGCAGATCGAGACGATCTACAATCAGAACAAGAAGCTGTTCGCAGGTGTCGATATAGATATAGCACGCCAGCAGATCCGTATGCAGCTTCTGCAGAAGCAGTATAACGAGCTTCTCAATGATCTGATCGACTCCCTCAAGGGCGAGGCAAAGGTAGTCAAGAACTCTGACCTGGACCTTTAAAGCCCTTTTCTATCTGAGAGATGCGGGTTAAAACCTCCCCCGAACCAAAATATCCTTCACCATTATCATCCGCAGGCGGGGTGAACCCGGGCAGTGCCATAACAGAAACTTGACTTTCATGTCTCCCCAATAATAAGTTGTAATGGGTTTAAACAATATTTCTGGAAGGGTAGATGGTAGATACCAAAAAGATGATCGCAGAGCTGCTCTCAGGGGTCTTGGAGCTCGATCCGGAACAGACCCGTTCTCTGATCGAGAAGCCCCCGAACAGCGACTTCGGTGACTTTGCAGTGCCTTGTTTCGGGTTTGCCAAGAAACTGAGAAAGGACCCCAAGATGATCGCCTCGGATTTCGCGGCTCGCGTCAAGCCCGGCGGTCTCATAGAGAAAGCAGAGCCGCGCGGTCCGTACCTCAATATCTTCCTGGATCGGTCCCGCTTCATAGAGGAGGTGATTGCCGACCTCACAGGGACCGGCTTCGACCGTCCCCTAGCCGGGGGAGATGGAAAGACAGTTATCATCGATTACTCCTCTCCGAATATAGCGAAGCCGTTCGGGATAGGACATCTTCGCTCCACCGTGATAGGAAACTCCCTGAAGCGGATATTCGCTTATCTTGGATACAGGACGATCGGAATAAACCACATCGGAGACTGGGGAACCCAGTTCGGGAAACTGATCACGGCATACAAGCTCTGGGGAGATGAAAAAAAACTCGTGCACGATCCGATCCGGTACCTGTACGATCTCTATGTCAGACTGCACAGGGAAGCGGAAAAGGACCCCTCCCTCGAGGATGATGCGAGACAGTGGTTCAGCCGTCTGGAAAAGCAGGACCCCGAGGCCCTCGAGCTCTGGCAGCGGTTCAGAGATCTCAGCATAGAGGATTTCAAGCGTATATACGGAAGGCTCGGTGTTTCATTCGAGCACTACACAGGAGAGAGCTTTTACAGTAACCTCCTCGACGAAACTGTAGAGGAGGTGAAAAAAAGCGGTATCACCCAAAGGAGCGAGGGAGCCCTTATCGTACCTCTCGAGGACATGCCGCCGGCCCTGATAACAAAGAAGGACGGCTCTACCCTCTATCTGACCCGGGATATCGCGGCAGTACTCTATAGAAAAAAGAGCTACAATTTTGACATGATTCTCTATGTCGTGGGAAGCCCCCAGGCGCTCCATTTCAGGCAGCTTTTCGGTGTCCTCGAGCGTATGGGAAACGACTGGGTCTCTCGGTGCCACCACATCCCGTTCGGCCAGATCAGGTTCTCCCACGGTGCAATGAGCACGAGAAAGGGCAACATCATCTTCCTCGAAGAGGTGATGGATAAGGCGGTGTCCCTTGCGAGGGATATCATCGAAGAGAAGAACCCCGGTCTCACGAACAGGGAGGAAATTGCTGAGGCTATCGGAGTGGGCTCGATCATCTTCAATGACCTCAAGAACTCGCGAATAAAGGACATCACGTTCGACTGGGACGAGATCCTCAACTTCAACGGGGAGACGGGGGTGTACCTTCAGTACACCCATGCGAGGATAGGCAGCCTTCTTAAGAAGCTGGAACAGAAATACGGAGCCCTTGAACCCTTCAGCGAACTAAAGTTCGGCGAATGTCAGTTCGGTGATGAAGGATACGAGATCGTGGGCCTTCTGAACGACTTCGAAAAGACCGTCCGCCGTGCGGGGAAGGAGTTCGAACCGTCCGTTATTTCGCGCTATCTGCTCGATGTGGCCAAGGCTTTTAACACCTTTTACAACTCCTGCCGTGTCATCACCGAAGATGAGCTCGTGTCGCGGTCACGCGGACTGATTGTGCTCTGCTGCAGGAAGGTTCTTCGGCAGGGGCTGGAGCTGCTCGGGATCAGCGCGATCGAAGAGATGTAGGAGGTGCCGCGGGCCTGTCTGTCCAAAAGGCTCCTTTGTGCCCGCGCCGTAAGAATTGACTTCTCAACATTACGGCGAGAAAGGATTCGGATATCGGGCCATAACCGTCCGGTCCGAAGCGTCCTCCTGCCCGTTTTCAGGCGTGAAAATGAAGGACATGGATTTGTAAGATGACGCCGTCATCAAGATGCCGCCGTTGTTCCGGATCTTTTTCAGGGCGGATGGCAGCTTTTTTACTGCAAGGGTTTTAACCCTCAATCTCTCTCCGATCTTTAAGAGCCTGTACGCGGCGGATTAATCGTTAGCCTCATTACCTTCCCTTTATCGGTTTGTATCGTAACAGTGTGAGCAGGGGGAAAACAATACAACTCTTTCCGGTAGATAGAATATGGTTTACGACTTTTACTGCAATGCAAGGATTACGATAACGGATGCCGCTGAAGTCAGTTTGCGGGGGGAACGTGCCTGCTGTCCAGGAATGCTGTGAAGGAACTTTACTCTTCACCTGATAGAAGCACTTCGTCGGTCTCGAATGTCTTGTGGCGTATCTCATGAAACATATCGACCAGTTTTTCGACCGTGAGCTTTTTTTTCTCCTCACCCCCGATATCGAGGATGATCTCTCCCTTGTCCATCATGAGGAGGCGGTTGCCGTACTCGATAGCCTGGCCCATGTTATGAGTTATCATCATGGTCGTGAGGCCGTACTCACCGATGAACCTTGTAGTAAGGTCGAGAACGATCTGAGCGTTCTTCGGATCGAGCGCTGCAGTGTGCTCATCGAGAAGGATAAGCTGAGGCCTGGAGAGCACCATCATGAGGAGGGTGAGGGCCTGGCGCTGTCCGCCCGAAAAAAGCATCACGTTTTCCTTCATTCTGTCTTCAAGCCCCATGTCGAGCTGAGTGAGCTGCTCTCCGAAGAAATTTCTCATCCTGCTGTTGAGGCTTATCCTCAAACCCTTGAACCCCTTCTTGTAGCAGATCATCATGTTGTGCTCTAGCGACATATTGGAAGCCGTTCCAATAAGGGGGTTCTGGAAAATACGGCCGATATACTTTGCCCTCCGGTACTCGGGGTGTCTTGTGACATTCTGGTTACGGATGGATATGTTCCCGACTGTCGGCAGAAATGTGCCGGTAATCATATTGAAGAGAGTCGTCTTTCCGGCCCCGTTACTCCCGATGATGGTTATGAAATCCTTTTCCCGAACGTGGAGATTGATATTTCTCAGGGCCACAGCTTCGTTTGGAGTATTTTCGTTGAAGACCTTTGAGACGTCTTTTACCCGTATCATGATAACATCCGCTTCTTCATCCCGATGTTTCTGAACTTTGTCAGAACGAGTGAAAGAATGATAAGTATTCCGGTAATAAGTTTGAGGTCGTTCGGGGTCAGGTTGATGTAGTATCCGTAGTATCTCCCCGCGTACATGATGCCCTTGAACAGTATTGAACCGAGGATTGCACGGATAGCGAGCAGTCCGATCCTGTTCGACTTTATGAGAAATTCGCCGATCATAACCGAAGCGAGTCCGGAGATAATGATCCCCTGGCCGAGCCCGATATCTGCAAACCCCTGGTACTGGGCCGTAAACGCTCCGGATACCGCTACAAGGCCGTTTGCTATGCCGACCCCGATTATCTTGAGGGTTTCGGGATTCACCCCCTGTGTTATGACCATCTGCTCGTTGTTGCCGAGTGCGCCGAGGGTTAATCCCAGATCGGTATGGAAGAAGAGCATGAATAGTGTCCAGATGATTACGAGAACGATAATGAAGAAGAGCAATGTCGCGTATTCACTCGGCAGGAAGCCGGACCAGAGCGCCGTTACCCTTGTGAGTATTGTCTCCTGTCGCAGAAGGGGCAGATTGGCCCTGTTCCCGAGAACCCTTATATTGATCGAGTACAACATTGTCATCGTGAGTATACCGGCAAGGAGGCTCGGTATCTTCAGCTTGTTGTGGATTACCGCGGTAACAACGCCCGACAGGATGCCTCCGCTAAGGGCAATAAACATGGCGAGCCACACATTGTAGCCCCGGGTAATCAGAATGGCAATAATTGCAGCGCCGAGAGGAAACGAACCGTCTACGGTGAGGTCCGGAAAATCGAGTATTCTGAAGGTAATGAAAACCCCCAGGACCATGATGCCGTAGATCAATCCCTCGACCAATATACCTTCAATCATCTAAACACCTTCGGTATAAAAAACAATAGATGCCCGTCCCCCTGAATAGGTTCAGGAGGGCGGACAACCTGTTATTTCTATTTCTTTTTAAGCTCGCCGTTTTCCACGATCTTGCTTGCGCTGTCTATGTAATCCTGAGGAAAGGTCAAACCGAGCTTTTTGGCAACATCGAGGTTTATCAAAAGATCGATATCAGACGGGTCGGTCATGAACTTTGTAGGGATCTCTTCAGGCTTTGCTCCCTCGATAATGTCTGCTATCATACGCCCCGTGACCCTGCCCATCTTGTAGTAGTCGAATCCCCATGCTGCCAGTACGTCAAACGACTCTGCCGAGCTCGGGTCTGCGGACATCACAGGGACCCCGTGCTCCATTGCAACCTCTGTGAGGGCGCTGAGCGCAGAAACAACCGTATTATCTGTACTCACATAGATGCCGTCAACCCTGTTGATTATCGCCTGTGTCGCCTGCTTGACTTCAGCGGAATTGGTAACCGTCGCTTCGATAAACTCTATACCCATCTCGCGGCAGGCCTCTCTCGCCATCTCCGCAAGCCTTACCGCATTTGCCTCGCCTGATGAGTATACATGGCCGAGACTGTCGAGTTTCTTGATCCTGTTCAAAAATTCGATCTGATCCTTTACAGGAGTCATATCTGAAACACCGGTGATGTTCACGCCCCCCCTGTCATAGGAATCAACGAGCCCTGCATCGACGGGGTCGGTGACGAGTGTGTAGACGACAACTATATCTTCGAGCGCGTTTGCGAGCGCCTGAGCTGTCGGCGTGGCGATCCCGACCGCGATCCGAACATTCTCCGATTTGAACTTGTTTGCGATCGATGCGGCTGTGCTTACCTCTCCATTTGCATTCTGGAGGTCGTATTCGAAATCGTAACCGAGGTCAGCAAGCTCATCCTGGATTCCCTGCTCGGCGGCGTCGAGGGCAGGGTGGGACACAATCTTTGAGATACCGATTACATTGCTCTCCACCGCCTCCTTTTCACCGCTCGCTACCGCAACGGTCATCAGAGCGA
>Ga0307380_10003295_pt1 | contig 22397 bp, 27 predicted proteins | sample UN3MG_FD_202239 | JGI IMG/M metagenome (GOLD analysis project Ga0307380, IMG submission 202239) | Soil microbial communities from Risofladan, Vaasa, Finland - UN-3 | ecosystem: Environmental > Terrestrial > Soil > Coastal area > Acid sulfate soil | place: Finland: Risofladan, Vaasa | collected... | reverse complement strand
TTACATTCAAACCCGGTTACATTCAACTGTGTGGGTTGAGGATGTAGCCGGGTAGGTTTAAAGTAAAGGAGGTAGCGTGTTGTATGAAATAACGCAAAGGATAATGTTCAACGAAGAACGGAGAGTCTGGGTAACAGAATATCAAATCCAGGAATCCTACACACGAGCAATTGCTGCCCGAATCTTAGGTGTATCCTCAGCCCGGATTCAGAAGTTAGTTACCGAAGGAGTATTGGTAGGGGACGCATCCACTCCGGAAAAACCAGTGGATCACCAACTTCTTATGAAACACGTTCTTCAGTTAGACTGGGATAGGAACCGGAAGGTAATCCGACAAAGTTTAGCCAAACGATTGGCCCCTTTGTTGGGAGGAGCACATCAATCATGATGATCTTATCCGTAGACCCAGGGGAGACCACGGGTCTTGTATGGTTGGATTTTGACGGAGAGGTTACACTCGGACCGTCTACAGATGTTAAGGAGGAAACTATCGAACGCTATTCAGAACTACTTTCTAAGTTCCTAACCGATCCATTTCCGATAGACATGATTGTCGTCGAAGATTATCGTGTCTACAAAGGTTATGCGGAACAGCACATCGGCAACAGGCTCTTTACAGCAGAACTTATCGGCGCCATTCGCGCAATAAGTTGGCTACATACAGACCACATTTCCGTAGTTGCTGTTCCAGCGTCATCGAAGGGACGATGGCCCATTGCCCGACTTTTGAAAAAGTTCCCCCAATTTTGTGATATAAAGGATTTACACGCAAGAGATGCTCTACAACTTGGATTGTCGTACATAGAAAAGACATTCAGTTGGAAGCCCTCATGACTTATATACCTCTTCCATTCCAAGCGGAGGCCATCCAGAAGATGGGCCAAAATACGTTACTTGCGGATGAATGTGGTTTGGGTAAAACAATCACAGCCTCCGCAGCATTTGCGTTATATGCCAAAGGTCCCATTCTTATCGTATGCCCAATTTCCGCCAAGCTATGGTGGGAATCCGTTCTTGCTGCAATGTATCCAAATTTACGAATCGTTGTAGCTGGACCAGGCGGTAACGGACTTCCGGTTTCTATTCCTAAACGGGGTGATGTCTGGATAATTCATCCTGAAGTATTGCGATGTAAAAGTGCATTCCTCCTTGCTGCTATTTCGTGGGATATTATATGCGTTGACGAAGCCCACCGTTTTAAGACCCGAACTGCAAAGCAAACCATTTCCTTGTGGAAACTTCCTTCTCGGTTAAGATGGGCTCTGACAGCCACTCCGTATGGACGCAATCCTGCGGATATGTGGGCATTATTACATTGGTTATATCCCAAAGATTATAGATCCTACTGGGGATTTACCAATATGTATACAAGCAATTACCGGCCACCCGGAGCATCATATTCCATTGTAAAGGGTGCTAGAAATCTTGACCAACTGGCCGAACGTATATCTCCATTTTATATTCATCGAACGAAATCCGAAGTGTCTGATATACTTCCCGCTTTCCACGCTAACATTCCTGTTGAAATGACTACTCCTCAGGCGAAATTGTATCGTCAAGCAGTCTACGATCATTGGATAGAAGTTGATGGAACAGAAATTGTAATTGAAAATGCTCTAGTGGAATGCACGAGGTTACAACAAATAGCCGTAGATCCAATGATGTTGTTTCCATCCTTCGTACCTAGCGTGTCAGCAAAACGCATCTGGCTTGACGAATGGCTTGACGATCATCCAGACGAAAGTGTTGTCATTACTTCACGATTTCGTTACCCTTCCTTGTGGATGACAGGACGCAACGACATAGCAATTATTATGGGTGGAATGAAAGGTAATGAAGTCCAGGAACAACTTAAGAAATTCAATACCACAGGTAAATTATTCGGAACGATTGAAAGCATTGGCGAAACATTAAATCTACAACGAGCACGGAATATGATCGTACTTGATGGGGCATGGTCACCAATAAAAATGGTACAAGTCGTTAATCGTGTACATAGAATTGGTACGGTAGGAACTGTAAACATTATGTATTTGCAAGCTGTCCAACCTAAAACTAAGAAACCTACGATCGACCACATTATGAGGCGTCGGGTAACACATGAATTATCTGAAGCTGAAACACTTCGTGAATTGACTAATCAATATAAGGAGTTTGTGTGATATGACAGGCGTACATGCTACTGAGATGCAGACGTTTCTGACGTGTAGACTACAGTGGTTCTGGTCAGCTCCGAAACCCCGGGGGCTATATCTTGAACCAGTAAGCAAACACATTGCGTTAACGTTCGGAACTGCAATCCACGAAGGATTGCGACACGCTTCGGACGATGCGGGTAGTGCATACGAAGCATTCAAACGAACGTTGGACGAAGAATTGGATGGTGGCTTCCATCTTACGTTTAACTGGATGGAAGAAGAAACGACGAATGTTGATAGACAAGAATATTATGATCTTGGACGGTCAATGTTACAGGAGTACTATTGGTATGCCAAGGATCACGACCAGAGATTCCGAACGTATGCTGCTGAAACGAAGTGGGATACAAACGGTATGTCCGGTCGATTTGATGAGGTTCGAGAGGATTCAGATGGACTCTATGTAATGGATTTCAAAACAACATCTCGTACTATTGATATGGAGGAGTGGGCAAGAAATTCTACGCAAGGTCTAGTGTATGCGTGGGCCGCGCGGAAGTTGTTTGGGAACGATGTTCAGGGAGTGATCTTTCGTTTTCTAAAGAAAGGAATTCCAGACACCTACGAAAAATTGATTCTCAAAAACGGAACGCTTACCACAAGAAAAACTGTACAAAATACTACTACGTTCCACGCATTCTATCACGCGATGGAAATAGCATCTGTTATGGAAGCATGCAAGATTACCGTTGGATATGCTATTGATAGGATGGAAAATAACGGACTTACGGAACCTGAAAAGAATTACGTACAAATATTAATGCAAAGTGCTAATGTTGTGTATGCTGGAATATTAAGAGAACTTTGTGACCATAATCCTTTCATTTGGGATGTACCCGTTCCGACATCAAAAGAGTATCTTGATCGCATGGAGAAAATGTTAATCCTTCCCACTGCAAAGTTGATGGCTGGACGTCCGTTCGTTGGACCTACGGGTTTAGGAACATCATCTTATGATAGTCCGTGTAAGTGGTGTTCGTTCAAAGAACCGTGTAGAAGCGTTCGGCGGGAAAGTAGTGGAGAATATAAGCGGATTTTGCATACTCAATTCAAAGAAAGGAGCGATCAATAATGAAACTCGTAACTTCCAAAACGCGCAAGGATCCACAAGAAAAACATCTTGGCCTTATGGTATACGGATTACCAGGATGTGGAAAGACGTGGTTATGCGCAAGTGCATCTACGTCAACAAATACATATCCCGTGTTACATGTTGACTACCACGGTCAATCCGATAGCCTGAATCATTATCCCAATCTTGTGGATGAGAAATTTGTACACATCAAAATCGAAACGTATAAAGAACTTGATATGATCTACACATGGTTGGCAGGTAACTCTCCGCCATACCCCGTTCTTGATACTTTGTTTCCAATCCGTCCTGTAACTTGGACGGTTGACTCCTTAACGGAGATTCACCGAATGACAGTGTTGTCTAAATCTGGAGTCGATCTTTCTAATTTGACGGGATTACCTGACGACGTAGGATACCCTCGGATTCAGGATTGGGGAAAGATTCTAAATCAGTATATCATCCTGGGAAACCAGGCATTCAAGAAACTTGGTATCAATGTAGTAATGACAGCGTTGGCAAAGACTGAGTGGAATGATAAAGAACAGATCGAATCTATCAACGTTGCTATGCAAGGTTCGAGTTCTGATATCTTTCCTTCTACGGCAATGTCCGTAATGTATCTTGAGCGGGCACCCTCAAATGCTAAAGACAAACAGGGGAAACGAGTGTTCAATGTGGGATACTTCGAACATCCCCGCGCATTCTGTCGTGATAACACGGGAAGATTTCCTGTTATGGTGGTCAATCCGACTATACCCAAACTACTGGAGATGTTACATGGCTAACGAAGAATTTTACGAGCATCAAGATCAAGTAATGGAAACGTGGGCTAACCACCGTATATTTAATGACAACCTAACTCATGCTTTGGAAGGTTTAGTTGTGGAATCAGCTGAATTGTTACAAGTCTGGATGAAAGAAAGATTCAAACTGGGACAGAATCCAAATCTTTCGGAAGATTTACTTGACGAATTAGCTGATGTCTATTATTATTTTCTTGTGGCATGTCATTTTGCGGTAGTAACGCCTACTGAACTTGTACAACAACTGAAAAAGAAATTGGAAGGAGGCTACGGATGGAAGGATATGTAAGTTTGTTTGCATCGCAGCCTATTCCGAAAGATTTGTATTCTATCAATCCTCGTCTGATTGAACCTTCGTGGTGGCATGGTCAGCGTCAATGGGCTATGGATAATAACAAGAACTTGTGTGGTGTGTGTGGTGCAAAGGCAAAGGAGGGTCACGAAACATATATCTATGACTTTCCATTCGCCGTCTATGCAGGTGTGGTTCCCGTATGTAAAGATTGTCATGCTTTCGTACATCTAAATCTGCAATATCAGGCCTGGCTACGACTGAATACTGTATCATACGAGGACTTATTGCGAGTGTCTAGACGTGGTGTTAGAATGTGTATAGATCACAACGTTGTTCCTAACAGTAAGATTCTACACACATTGACAAGAATATGGAGTCCCAGAATGGAGGATGAAGTTACAAAGTTTCTGACGGATAACACAGATCAGCCTCCAGGTCTGCCGTGGTTGTACAACTCACCTAACTGGCGGTTGTATTTTCATGACAACGTATATCAAGGAGGGCTTATACGGACAAGAAAACGGGATGGCACGTTTGCCAGGAAGTTTGAAATAACGATCAATGGGTTTACTGATTCTAATTCAAAAGGAGATTCAAAGTGACTGAAGAATACGATAGCGCGTATGTGGGTGATCAGATGGAAGTTCCAGACGTATGGAACAATATGGAACTTGACCTTGACCAAATGGCAAGTGTTCCGGCACAAAATGCCTGGCATCGGATGGAAGTGAAACAGCTTAAGTTCAAGGTTACAGGTCCAACGGCCAAAAATCCAGGTGCTCCGATGGCATCCCTGGGACTTGAGATCGTTGGAGAAACTGATCCGGACAAGGGCAAATTCGTCTGGACAAATCTGGTTCTGAGAGGTAAACAAGCTCTCGAGATGGCCGGACGATTCTTTTCGGCAATTGGATGGAACCTGGAAGGAAATCGAGCTTTCCGTTCAACACAGGAATTCTCCGATGCTGTTCTGGGAAAGACCGTAGACGCTCGGACGGAAGTAAAGTCTGACGATACGTATGGAGATAAGGCCGAAATCAAAGCCTGGCGTGCTCCGTCTTACGCCGATGTTGCGTTGGGGTTCGTTCTGGAGGAATAACCTATGTGGGGCCATCTATGGAAAGATGCCCCGAAGAATACGTTAGTTGAGGTATCGTGGCTTCTACCTGATGAAGGGATGAGGTCACGATACCTCCCTCCACAAGATGCGCCCGCAGTACTGGACGGGATGGCTGGTTCGGAGAACGCATTCTTCGGTGTCGCATTACGCAAGTCCGCAACCAGGGAAAAAGAGGGTGCTGGTCCCTCAAGATGTATATGGGTAGATTGGGACGATACCGAACTACCGATGTGGGTATTACCACCTACGTATGTGGTAAAGACCGTTCATGGATACCATATATATTGGCTATTGACTCAGTACGTTACACCGGAGAAATTTGAGGAATTAAATAAAGTTTTAATAAAACATCTTGGGGGAAATGCCGATAGTTGTTGGTATCGTAATAGTCGTGGTAGAATTCCAGGTAGTATGCACGATGGTACGGAAATAAAACTAGTGTCATCCTTACCTGTTTCTTATGCACCTCCGGATATACAATCCCTCGTGGAAGTCGATAAGAAACTACAACACAAAATCTGTACGGGTGATAGTCGAGGTTATCCGTCACGCTCCGAATTGGACATGGCTGTCATGTCAGGATTAGCTCGTGCTGGAATGTCAGTGGCGGCTGTGAAATGTATCTACGACTTCCATCGTGTAGGAATAAAGTATCGTGAGCACGTCGATCCTGAACATTACCTGGAGATAACGTGGGCAAAAGCATCTAAGGATGTTGTAGTTTTGACTGGTCCACAAGGATTTCAAATGCGAGATTCCGAAATGTGGAGTCGTAATGGGCAATCGCTGGTCAAAGTATCTACTTTTGCAATGGAGGTAAAGAAAATTTACAGTGTCAACGGAGAATCAGATGCTATACAAGCAGTGATTTCGTCACCAGAAGGACCGACGTCTTCACATACATTCACCCGCGATGCTTTCAATAGTGCTCGTCAATTTGCGTCTCAGTTACCAAAGGTCTTCTGGCAATGGCTTGGCAATGATCAAGATGCCAGAAGGTTGTTACCCTTTCTTGTGGAATCTTTCACGGGCGAAACGGTTACGGCAACAACGACAGCCGGTAGACACGGAGATATATTCGTGACTCCCTCTAGTACACTTAGTGCTACGGAAACGTGGACTTCTGGAGGACCAATGGAATATATATCTGGTGCGATGTCAGCTCCTCGGATAATCATACCCGGAGATGCTGATCCGTTGCGTGCATTCCAAATCCTTCTACACTGCAATACGGAAGAAATAATGTATCCAGCATTAGGTTGGCTTATGGCTTCAATCACGAAACCCGTGGTCGAAGCGGCTGGATTCAAATTCCCCGTTCTTAACATCTTCGGAACCCAGGGCTGTGGAAAAACTACTCTGATCCATTTGATGATGGACTTTCTAGGGTATGCAACACCTACGGTATACGATAGTACAACAACTAGATTCGTTTTGCTAGCTTTATTAGGTTCAACTAATGCATTACCTGTGGCGTTGGCAGAATTCAGGACGGCGAAAGCATCGGATTATTTATCTCGATATCTGAGATTAAGTTATGATCTCGGTGAAGATCCTAGAGGTCGTCCTGATCAGACAGTTACAACATACAGATTGTCCGCTCCGATTATGATTGACGGAGAAGATTCCCTGTCAGAACCTGCGTTGTTAGAGAGGGTAATCGGACTTCGTCTGGTAAAATCAAATATTCAGCCTGGAAGTGATGCACATAAAGCGTACCTCAAATTTCGTGGGACTCCGATGGAAGGAATAATCCGAAGTTACATACAGTGGACCCTTGGCATTCCACAAGAAAAAAGCAAAGCAATTCTTAACGCCTGTTTCACGGAATTGCAAGAACGTCATCCAACGCTACCACATAGGGTAACCAATAACTTTGCCGTGGTGTTGTATGGGCTGAGACTTGCCCAGGCATGGTGCGGTATAGAGTTGGAAGATAAGCTTACGTACATTGAAACGTCAATCAAACATTCTTTCAACTTGAGCCGTGGGCGTAATAAGATGCACGTGGATGATCTAGTGGAAAACTTGGTATTACAGGTAGCTCAGGGAACGAACGATTTCTACTACGTATATGATGCCCACGAAAATATCTTGTGGTTTCACTTCGGATCTGTTTTTGTGTGGTATGAGAAACAGATTCGACAGCGTGGTCTATCGACCCTCGGTAGGGATGCTTTGGCATCTCAATTAACTGAGGCTAAATACATAACGCCTCCAAAGGTTATCGAATCGCGGTGGTGTTACGGAGTAAAATTAATTGAGGCTGAGACAGGAGGTTTAGATATTCCAATTAAATTAAATGTGTCTACAATTTCAATCAACTTAGCGTAAAGGAGAGCAATGGAAAGCATGTTGACAATCAGATATAAGGGAAGGATCAATACCCGCTGTAGATTCGGGCTCGGCCCGTTGAACGCAAACATATCTATATGGTATACGGTTGATCAGATTCTTCCCGTTGAAGAGGACGAATCTCAATGTGTGCTGGATCTTCGAAACATTGAAGATATTTTCCGAGAACTTCAGGATTCCGTGTATTCCACAACCTCGGAAGAATTGTGTCAGTTAGTTGCAACGCGGATTGTCGAGGAGATGAATCCTCTATATACCGTCACGGGTGCTGTTAGAGTTAAAGGAAGGGGTGAAGGACATGGAAAGGTCGAAGTCACATTTAAGTTTTCCACAGTTGCGAACCAGTGATATCTATTTTATCGCTGTGTATATCGCACTTCAATTGGCTGCTGATGTGGCAGCAGTAAAGATCGCGGAGGTGTGGGGATTCATTATCCCTGCTGGTATGTTCATCTTCGCGGTCACGTTTACATGGCGAGACATTCTTCACGAACGTCTCGGAAAACGAAACACTGTAAACGTAATCTGGGCAGGAGCATTGGCAAACGTAATTCTAGCCGCATATTTGTACTTTGCGGCAACGTTAAAGCCAGCCGTGTTCTGGCCTCTGGACGATGGCTTTCGGGCATTGATGACAGCAGTTCCGAGGATCACTATTGCATCCATTGTTGCTGAGTTGATGTCTGAATTAATTGACACTGCAATTTACGAAGTTGGGCTTAACCTACAATGGAAAGTAGGTAGCCGAGTATTCCTAAGCAACTTAGTTGGTGTAGTGATCGATAGTGCCGTATTCGCTGGGTTAGCCTTTGCGGGTACAATGCCGATGGTCGCCTTGTGGGGTGTGATTAGGGCCACGACCATCTTTAAACTTGGTGTCACAGTAATCTCAATTCCGTTAATTTCCTTGAGGAGGGCAAAATAATATCATGACAAAGATAATCTTTCCGGAAGAAGCCGAACTGAATGAACGCCTGATTAAGGAATTCCATGAAAACTACGTGATGATTCTGGAAGCAGCTATCGCGGTTGCCAAGAATAGAGGCAAGAGTTATCAAGTCTCCCCTCTGCATCACAGGTGGACTCCGGAAGGATTTCTTCTGGAAATGGAAAAGAAACTCATTCGTATCCAGTCCACCATTGCTATCGAAGGGTGGGAACGCGACCCAAAGCGATTGGAAACAATTATGCGGGAAGCACCCGACCTGATCAACTACACGGGATTCATTGCCGCGTTGTGCCACCAAATCCATGCAAGGTTGCTTTCGGAGGATCCCGCTAACTACGACCAAATCTACGATCCTGAATTCGTATCTCCTAAGATAGTCCGCATGGACTACCATCCCCCACACTTATTCCCTGACGAGGATGATGTTGAACCGAATTGCCATGAGGGTATCTCGGATCTCGTGGATAAACTTCGAATCAGTGAAGAAGAAATCCAATGGTAACACCAACGCGAAGGCGAGATCATCCCGATCCGAGACTGAGGGAACAAGACAAACCCCAGTATAAAATCGTAGGAGCAACGTGTTCATGTGGATATGCCTTAACATGTCTGGTTCGCGTTGGAGAAATGGATACGGTTGTATGTCCCAGATGTGGAGATAGGGTGACATTCTATGGCTAAGAACAAGAATGATCTATATCCAAACCCCCGTGAGGATAGAGGAAGGAGAGCAAGGCCCCTTCCCGTTGCTCGCACCCTAATGGCAGTGTGTCCAACCTGTCATAGCATAGTCCAAGCGTTTCTCGCACCAGGTCAGAGCACAAGTGTTTTATGTATGACATGCCATCTAAACGGCATTCCTACATACGTCCACATTCAAGCTCAAGCATAGGAGGATCGAATGAGAATAGCGCATATAGCTGTGGCAGCGTATGCGGACAGATACGCCAGGGGAGATTACCATATGGTGATCTCTCCCTGGTTGTATTCTGAGCCTAAGTACGTGGCATTTTACGAGAATGCCCTCAGACCAGAAGGAACTATCGTTATCATGGATAACGGTGCGTTTGAAGGACATATGATGGCTTACGAACCGTGGATTCGTGTAGTAAAACGAATCAAGCCGAACATTGTAGTATTGCCGGATGTAATTTTGGATCCAAAGCAAACATTGATTCGATCCAGAAAGGCAATATTGCAGATAGCAGAAGAAGGTATTGGTATACCTACAGTCGCATTTGTAACACATGGAAGCTGTCCGGCTACGGTGTTACGGGCAACCGAAGCGTGGTTGAATTGGTGGACTACAGACGGACCTTTCAACCTATACGATCTAATGTTGGCAGTTCCATGTCCGCGGATAGAATTCGTATCTCCAGCGGATTGGGATACAGTTCACAAAAGATCTGAGATTCTTGACGAAATGTTATCTTTTGATTACCCGATACATTTGCTAGGTGTTCCTGATGTACAAGATTTCTTGTGTAATGAATTACCCCGCGAGGACATTGAATTCGCGGACACTTCGTTAGCATTTGCGTTGGGAGCCGACGGGAAAAACATCACACCTAATTCCGTTAAGCTACCATTAAAACATAAGCGAAGCTTCGGAGATGCATTGCTGATTCTATGTAATATGAACAGGAGAATCTTAGCTAACTGGGGAACGACAAGACTTGTAACGGAATACAACCCAATGTCGATTCTTAAACTTGATACCATCCCCAAGAATTTAGACGAGATTCATCCAGCACTATCACCCCTTGGATGGTACGACTTCGTGGATGATACATTCAAATATAGCCTAACCAAACCCGACCAGGCACAAGGAGTCTTAATAAAATATGGATACAAAACCTAAACTCAAACCAACTATAGCTCACATCACACCATCCAGTCTTGGATGGGTAGCACATGTTACAATCTTAAAAGGAGGAAATAAAGATGCCACCAGATCGAGTGACGATAAGGGAAAAGGTTCCTGACGGACAAGGCGGCTACATCATCTACGAAACTCTCTATGTAGATCACATTGTAGTATCACGTACACCTATAGGGTACGAACCAGCAAAGTATCCGAAACCCATTCCCACAAGGAAACGATAATGAATCCCTATTCAAAATGTGAGACATGTCCCTTACGAGAACAGTTCAATCCCATACTACCATCAGGAGATATATCCGCAGTAAAGTATTGTGTTGTTGGTGAGGCTCCAGGTGCTGACGAACAACTAAAGGGAGAACCATTCGTTGGTAAAAGTGGACGAGTAATCCGTCGTGCTTTGTGGATGGAAGGTGTCAATCAACATGATGTGTATTTCACAAACATCGTAAAGTGTCGACCTCCAGGGAACAAGATTACACCAGAAATGATTTTTTCTTGTGGAGTGGATTTACAGGCGGAATTGTGTTTTCTTCCACAAGATACCTGTATCTATGCAGCTGGGACGACAGCGCGGGACATTCTAGTTCCAAAGCTTAGCGGACAACGATATACAGAAGCTCGGGGATGGCATTATAATACATACGTTGGAGCACATCCGGCATATGTCTTGTATGATGTCAAACAATCCTATTCATTCCTGATGGACATACGACGCTACGTTCGAGGTCCGATACAGCACCCAGTAAATCCGTCAATCGGAATGCTTAATGTGAGTAACTACGACCAGTTCCTTGCGGTTCTCGACGGTCTACCCAACGATACTTTCGTGGCAATCGATGCGGAAACGGATCAGATAGATCACCAGCGAAACTACGTTCTGTCAATTTCGTTTTCGTATGCGGAGAATCGCGCTGCAATCATTACCACAAAAGAAATATATGAACCGCTGCTATTTCTGGCTAACGATGAGACTGGAATTACAAGGGACATGGTTCGAGAAGATGCTAGGCAATTTCTTGTGGATGTATTCACGCGGCGACATATACGCTTCGTGATGCACAACGCACAGTTTGATCTTCGATTTTTGATTGGTCAGTTGTGCGTAGACAATGCTAGATGTGACATGGATACGCTACTTGCCCATTATTGTTTGTGGGAATATGGCGGAACACACGGACTAAAGCAACTAGCCACAGAATATCTGGATATGCCTGACTATGAAGCTGATGTCGTAAAGTATCTTTCACATGGACGTAACTCCAGGTACAGTGAAATACCTACAAAAGTACTGTACAAATACAACGCCATCGACACGGAATGTACGCGAAGGTTGGCAATTGAATTCGAGCGGCTATTACGTAAAGAGGATATGTGGGAAAAACCATTCCTCTTTCCGCTGATGGCTGTAGTTCCCATGTTCGTGGATGCTGAAATCCAGGGCTTCATGATTGACAAAGCTCATCTTGAAAAGGTGGACCAGGGATTACAGTATGAAGTTGATGCCATGCTAAAGAAAATGGCCGACCTCATTACTACGATGGCATTCGATCATTACGAACTGGTTAAAGGGGAAGCATCTTTCTGGAAAGGTCGAAAGGTAGCTGACTTACCACCTGAAATCCAGCTACGTCGGAAATATGTCAAAGCGCTGGAAGGAATTCTAGACGAGTTCAATCCCGCATCGTCAATGCAGATGAGTACTATAATCTACGACCTATTCGTTCTTCCCTCTACCCTATCCGTCAGGACAATTTCCAAAGGTACGAAGTTAAAGCCCAGGTCCACGGCGAAAGAAGCCCAGGACAAACTTCTCGACTTGTTTCGTACAGCAATGGTCAGCTTGATTTTCTCATCCCCACATAGGGAGAGGGTTCTGGAGGAGTTAGGTGTTCGTCCTGACGAAGACTTACAGAAATGGGCTAGACAATGGGATAGTCTCCCAAAGATTATGGCCCTTGATTTTGATAAGTACGGATTGAATGAACGGAAGCCTAAATTCATCACCCGGGAGGCCTACGAATTCCTAACAATGTTGAGGGAATACCGATCACTCACTAAGCTACAATCTTCGTATGCAAAGAAATTCATTGCTGCAATGGGAACAGATGGCTGTGTACATCCACGCTATAAACTATATGGTACAGTAACCGGACGTATATCCGCAAGCGATCCTCCCATCCAGACAATTCCACGGGACGATGATGCCTGGGGAAGTATGATTGCTTCAGGATTCATTGTCCCGGAAGGCTATAAAATCGTATACGCTGACTTTAGCCAATGTGAGTTACGTATCGCAGCAGATGTTACTGGTGATGAGTTTATGAGAAATGTGTTAAACAAACCAGATGCTGACTTCCATAGTGAGGTTGCCCGTAAAATTTACGGAGATAATTTCACAAAAGAACAGCGAAACTGGTACTGCAAACGGGCCGTATTCGGATGGCTATACGGCGGAGATGTGTTCCAGATTGCAAGGGATGCGTTACGATTCCCTGAAGAAGAAGCACGACAGTTTGCTGATAACTGGAATGAAAATTTCAAGGGAGCTGTTCAGTGGCGGGTAGACGTAGCCAACGACGTTCTAAAATCTGGAATCATCGTTACTACGTTCGGAAGGAAACGTCACTTCCCTGTCATAACGGAAGACAATAAGATAGAAGCGATCCACGCTGCACAAAACACACCGATTCAAGGCCCAGCGTCGGACGTAACTATCATTGCTGCTCTTACATTACACAAGAAATATATGTACACTAATGACGTTCGTCTTCTGGTAACCGTTCATGACAGCGTGCTGTTTTGCGTCAAAGATTTTCTTGTGGATGTCGTCGCGGCGGAGCTGTCACAAATCATGGTAGCCACTGCTAAACAATACTTTCCGTCTGTTGAACATAAGGCGGATACAAAAATCGGACAATCTTGGGGAGATTTATAATGAGGATAGAAATAAATACTAAGAAGAAAAGCAAGAAGTTACGAATTGTTTTGATTGTCGGGGGGAATTTTGGTGTTGCTTTGCGTTTGTTGTGGGCTATTCTACAGACCAACTACTCGAAAAAATACCAGAACGCTAACGCCTACATTACGGCTACCAACTCCAGCTACTTTAACCAGTATACAGACACCTATAGCGACGTCTACCTTACCCCCAACGTACACTCCGAAACCTATAGCGACATCAGTACAGGTTATTGTATGTGTCTGTTCCGAGAATACGCTTAATTGCACGGACTTTGGTACGTATCACGAAGCACTAGCTTGTTTTGAGTATTGTCTACTTGTGGTAGGTCGTGACGTACATGGATTGGATGCAGATCGAAATGGAATTCCATGCGAAAGTTTAAGTTATTAACAAGCTAAGGAGGACGATATGAGAAAATTAACTGATAGAGAAGTAGTGATGATAGCAGGTTTGTTAGACGATCATATGAACCTGTACATATCCAAATCTGCGGGAGTTCGTATGCAGATTTGGTCGAAGTCAGGCCCAGCAATGCGTTTACTGGGAGTGATAACAGGGAATAGAATCTTCCGTCGGGATGAGGGATTTTCTAGCGTTTCGATTGCTAAGGAAACTACAATTCTAAGCTTGTTGGAACAATGTGTTCCTTACATGGAAACGCAAAAGCCCCTTGCTGAAACGGCATTGGAATATTTACTGGCGGATACCATTCCAAAAGCGGAACATTGTTTACTCCGCCTTGCCATCGAAATGTCCACAAAGGATAAATGATGCTAACCCTATGGTTTAAGTCACTACTACTTACCAGTCTTTTGATGGTAGCAATCCAGTCACCATCACCACCCGTGTATGAAGCCGCGAGTATTCTACGTGGCGAAGCACCTGACGATTGTATTAAGTGTAGAGAACTGACAGCATGTTCTCTTGTGGATGACCAATCCAAAGGTATTGATCTAAGAAGTCGTTGGTATGGTTATAGAACTGCACGAGATCAGGATGTCGAATTAATTCTTCGTGCACAAAATACGGATATGTGTACCGCATATCCGAAGTGTCGATTCGTGGGTAACGGACGAGATCTTGAGGTATGGGCACGTAAGGGATACCTCGATAGTACGGCCCGTATCATTGCCTATTGTGGAACTAACGGTTGTAGCGTCTGTGTTCCACGAATAGAATCTGTAAGGTATGAATAACAAGGAGGAATGAAATGGGACAACTCGTGTGTGCGTGGTGTCGTTGCGTGATAGATTCTAACTATCCCGTAGATGGCACTAGTCACGGAATTTGTCCAGTATGTGAAGCAAAGGTTAAAAGGGACGCAATGTTCGAGGAGAAAGACAAACCAAAACCTTCCAAATAAAGAATAGCAATCCCCAGGTCGATAGCCTGGGGATTTTTTATGCTACAATGTTCCTAATATCTTTTCAAGGGTATCAATTGCTGTGATGCCCCGTGCTACCTCCCTCTTAGCATTAACTTGCATTTGTTCATCCTCAAGTACGGTAGCAACCTTCATATCTAATCCTGCCTGATATACGGAATTCCTCCACAACTTAATTCGATCCCTAATCAATACCTTCTGAACTGCTACATCAATCTCCGTCATGTCTACCCTCCTATATGTGGTGGTCAGCGGATTCTTGTTCCGCTAATATTCTTGCTTCATCTTGTGCGAATACGCTTGTGTATGTTTTTGCCATATCAAGAATGGTCTTACGTATATACGCATCTACAACGTCCAATTTTTGTTGACTTGTTAAGTTCCCGAATTCAATCGGAACCTCTTCCGTTCCGTGATCTCCCCATCCTACAACCCACAGATAATGTGCAGCATCTGTAATAGTGGTTAGTATTTTTTCTTGTGTAGATGTATATTCAAACTTAACCGTAACGTCTCCGTTTAGTACTATGAATGATCCTGCCATTACAATCTCCTCTAGTCAGTCAAATCCGTAGCAGTTATCGTACCATTAATTACTTCAATTCTATAATATTTGCCGTCAGTGGTGTCTTTCAGGACAACTCCCTTCCACGCGAAGGGTGTATCGTCGTCATTTTTGCCTAGGTAGTAGGTATCGTCTGCGGCAGGATAGATGTCGTTGTTGAACCTGTGCGCCGTGGTCGCCAGATAGTCGAGATACCCGTCGGCTAGGGAGTCAATCGCCTCGTTCCCATCGGTCTGGGTGAACCTTACTTTGTCGCTGAATAGTGCACCGCCTGTGGGATCAATGTAAGCCAATACCGCAGCGGCGCTTGTCTGCCACTCGGTAAGGTTGGCGGTTTGAGCAGCAGCGGCTTTGACGGTCAGGGGGATATATGTTGCTCCTGGCGCCTGTGTCTTAACTGTTGTAAGAGCGTCTACTGTGGTTCCCCCAAAGGCGGTTAAAACATTAGCTCCGTCAGTATCAAACCTAACTGCCTCTCGTATAGTCGTGTCATAGACTGTTAATCTAAGTCTGGCCTTCCTGGTAGCGTGGGTGGGATCAATCCACTCAGACCCGATTCTTCCCATCAACTGATTGTCTGAGGTAGTGGAGGATGCTCTAAGAATGTAAGCTACGCCGAACCCCGCAACTGGGACTCCTGTACAAGCTCTTGCTAAAATAAACTGGTCTAGTACTCCGGCTGTAGTAGCCGTTGATGAGCCCGTTGTATGAGAATAGTCACCATTAAAACTTTCAGCTATTCCACCAGCACCACTTGTATTAACAATCTGCAAAGTACTTGCACCGACCTGAAAAAAGTAGAGCCCGTTAGTAAGATATAATTTAGAATCAGCAGCACTTAAAAAGATATTCCCATTTACTTGTAGGGCTTGAGCTGCGGCTACTCCAATCCCTAAATAACCATCTTTGTTAATGGAGGTTAAGATTGCTCCTCCGTTACTCTGCACCTCAAACGCATTGGCGGTATGCACTGCTGCAAGGCGCACAACCAACGGAATATGCGCCGCGTTCGCTGCCGTGAGGAGCAGATTAGGACTAGCCGCTGGATTGTAGGTGAGCGTCGCCGCGCCGGTCAGCACGTTTACCTCGCTCCAATACGCGACCTGGTTGGCCGCGCCACTACCCATTGCGTTGCCAGCAGTCCATGTGGGATTGTATGGATCAGCTCCGGCAATCAGAATATCATTAGCGGCTGTAGGACCAGTTAACACTTCCCAGTTACCAGCTGCATTGACAATAGCTATATCATTCTCCGCAACTGGATCGGGCATATGTACAAGTCGTGCGGCATTGTATATATCAGAAGCATGCAATGTTGGATAGCCTGTTACGTCCCACGCCGAACGATCACCACTTGCTGAAATAATCGTACCGGACGTCTTTGCGTGATCGTATGTACATGCTTGTACTTCGATTCCACCAGCCGCTACGTATATATCGTACTGTGTACCGTAGAATTGACAATCGTCTGCAATGATAGCATCACCCATAATCTCCGACCAAATCATGGTAACTCTTGCCGTTCCATCGGTTATAGCTCGTTCAACTTCTGCAGATACGTAAAGGGTGACTCCTCCTGATCCAATATCTCGTGCTCGTATAACTACAGAACCAGATGTTCCAGATTCACCTATCTCGTCGACTGTCTCCTGAAGAATTTGATAGTTATCTGGATACTCTAACCATTCAGTGGCTCCAGGACCAAGTACTCCACCTGAATTTGCATGAGGAGATGCGTTAAATTCTATATTTCGTGGGGTTAGGTTATCTCCCCAGTATTCGGATACGGCAACTCTACCTGTCCATCCCACCCGAAGATATGTATACGGTGTTACCTCTCCGTCAACCGTAAAAATCCACCACAAATATGCCCAAGGTGCTGATGTCGGAGGACAAGTTGCGACATCTACATACATTATATCCGGTGTAATTGCAGCTTCCGTCCATCTATCTTTTACTATTGGATCGTTTCCGCCCACGTCAAGAGTTCCGTCAACGTACAATCCTACAGCATTACCTCCCTGTACATTTACTTGGCAATCGTGCAAATATCCCCGACTATTGATTGATGCTATCCCGCGTAAATATCCAGGCCCGGATTGTTCACCTTCGACAACAACGTGGGAGACATACCAGGAGTTTCCAACTTCATCAATATTTCGAATACCGTATTCAATACCTGTAGTAGCATGGGAACAATCGACGAAAAGATTAGTGATAAGGGCATTTATTCCGGCATAGATAGTTCCCTGGACTATCGTACCCCGGCCAGCACCCACAAGAGAAATTCCAGCACCCACGGTTAGATCTTCTACGTAAGTATTGGGCGGTAGGACTACGACATCACCGGATACAGCTGCGGCCAACGCTAATGTACCAGTCGCATATTCAGAAGCTTCCGTACCATCTCCCTTAACCAATAGAGGCATATCAGCTGCTAATGCAATTGTGATTGGACCATCCTTAAGATCACCTCCCCCGGCCAACCACGTAGTAGCATTGATTACACCAGAAGCCATGATGACTCCAGGATAATCCGGCGTATCTCCACCTGTCAAATACAATCCCAACCTACGTAGATGCATTTCGATACGGTACAATCGCGTACGAACTTCATCGAATTGTGTAGGAACGGGACTAGCATTTCCGTGAGTTCCACCAAGTTCGTGGAATATTGGAGTGAATAACTCGTTTGTCATTTGGATCTAATCCCTGATCGTTTCCATATATTATACTGATTTAGATACACCTCTCGTTGGTCAGGATACAAAGAAAGATACCCTTCCAACGCTGCGAAATATGCAGTCCAATCTTCTTCTGTAATACGTTGAAATCTATCCCACCATCCATACCACTTGGCCCAATAGTGATAATACGAAGAATAATATCCAGCATATTGTGGAGATGTTAGAAAGAATTTGCTAAGGCTATCAAAGTAATCTTTCCATTCCTGTGAATATTTTCGAAGAGATGCCAGATACTCTTCAGGAAATCCAGCGAATCTATAATATTTTCCAGGAGTTTTTTCCGTTCCTGGATATACAAGATATGCTTTATATCTGGACAATCGTTGCGGATACCGATTAGCACGTCCTGTCTTTAATCTAACAACTTTTGGAACCGACCGCTGTCTTGCTGCCAACGATGCTGTAGGATTGAATGGACGATCTGCTACATATACCTGACCTGTTTTAATTGCCGGATTAACAAGTTCAGGAATGGTATCAAGAATAGCAAATGGATTATTAAGAACTTCGTAATCCCACAAAATAATAAATTTATATCCAGCAGCTTCAAACATCGAAGCACGAACGGAATCCCGTTTATACGAACTCTCAAGGCTATGCCAGTATGCCCCAAACACTTCAATTACAATTCGATATTCAGGAAGAATAAAGTCAGGTCGATATCGTTCTTCGAAGTCTGTTGTGAATGGCATATCTCCCCAATACGCACCGAAGTAAAACGTAATACCCAAATCCACCAAAGCCTTAAACACAATCTTTTCGACACGTGTACCAGGAAATTCGGGAAAATAATCTGTCCATCCTGGCTCATCCGTTCTCTGCATACCTGATGAAATAGTTCCAGCTAGAGCATTCCTACGATGCAATCGTCGACGTTCCCAGTAGCGATAATACTTCGCAGTACGAGGATGTAGTTTCGTAAGGGGTGCCACAAGAGACATTAGACTTCCCTCAAAATAATACCAACATGTGAACCAGGACAAGTTATATGTTGGTAGCCTAATGCAGGAACCATTACACCCCGAGGATCAAACTCTACCACAGCCCAGGTTGTATGTCCAACAGGGAGTGGAAACGGCACGCTGACGACGTGTGGTATTCCACTCCCTGCTAGACTATACAATGCGGCGGTAACAAATGCAGCACTATTTTCCACTTCCAAGTTTAACAATTGCATGTTGTCTACAATGGTTGTTGTAAAGGTATGTTGTGATAATAACTTTCCGTCATCTCCCTGTGGTCCAACCAGGAGTGAATCAAGTTCCAAAGATGTAATTCCCAACTGTCCCTTAATACTGTTTCCAAAATATCCCGTTACTACTGGACACAATTCGATTTGTTTAGAAATAATTTTGTTGCTACGTAAGGATATTGTAATGTTGTTCGTAGCAGAAACCGATGCTAAAGATGTCCAATCGGCCGCTGGTACAAGTGGATCGTATCCATCATACGGATTAGTTATGTGGGTTCTATATTTTAATACTACAGTTATACTACTCTCAGCAGGAGTCACCATTCCGATTCGAACTCGTTGCCAAGATTTGTTAATCGCTGGATACCCCTGATTAATAATTCCCGTAGCAAATGATCCGGTAAAATCTTTCTTTCCAGGAACAAGTCCAGGAATTATATCACCAAAAATTTTAATTCCTACTTGCAATTCAAGATCATCTCCCCCGGAATGAGGAACAACCCCAGTAAGTAGAGGTCCAATACATAAGGGATTTCCGGCAACCTCCGCAAGTCCTCGTTGCTGATGTGTTGGATCAGGAGTAAATAGTGTCGGTAGAATCATTGCAGGATTAGCAAAAAACTGAGATTGCGTATTAACCCTTCCGATGTGAGTGGTTGCACCAGTAGCAGAATCAATTCGATACATATCCACAGCATCATCCACGAGAGAACCGGCTAACAAATATACACAGTTTTCTCCAGATTCAAGTGCCATAGGATACTGATATTCGGCAAGTAAAATATCTAATTCTTCTAACAATCCACCGGAAGTATACCGAAACAATCTATGGCGAATGTTGAACCACAGGGAACCAGAAATAGAACTCATTACAGTAAAGTTTAGAGTTGAGGTATCTTTCGAGAAATCAACTACACGATACGTCCGTCCTGCTTCATAAGCGTACAATCCATCATAGGTTCCAATCATCAACCTACCAATGAATTCTTCCATACGTAATATAACTGTTCCTGGAGATACTGTAATTCCATCCGACCACAATCCAAGAGTAGTTTCCGTGGGTCTATAGTATGCAATCTGATCTCCCTTTGGGGCAGATTTCCATAGTTTCTTGTCGTATACACCCAACGCACCAACTACCGTGGATCCTACAGGAACGTAATATGTATGCCCATAAGGTTCTGCTAATACAGCATGTACCCTCATTTGTACATTAGTTATATGAATAGGAGCTATTTTCCCGTATAGAGGAGCATCTAATAAAGACGTGAATATATACGGTGCAATAAATGCAACAGTCGAATACGATACTGCTTGTCCCGCATATACCCGCATCTGTCCACCAACTCCCACAAATCCTAGAGTTGTATCTACAACGGATGCAACGGAAGGTGCTCCTCTTGTTAGCTGAACTTGCGGACGAATGACTGCATTTCCAGCATAGATCCTCGTTCTGGATGGCCAGAAAGTGGGAATAGGACCAGGACGAGGCGGAAGACCAGAATTAGAAAAATTCATTTGAGCTATGTGTGGCCCAAGATTGGATAGCACCCGAGGAGCAGTACCCACTGGAGATACGAAGTGGGTTGCCATAAAATTATCCCCAGTAGAAGTATATACTACGGCCAAAGTATTTCCCGTAGGACTAGGAATAGCATACATATCATACGATGGAAGCGTTGGAACAAATCCCTTCATAAATCGGAAACCTTGTGCATCAGCATTTCCGAGTCCAGATCGCCCAGGCCATTCATCTTGTACCCAGGACATGAAAGAACTATAATCCGTTCCTCGTTGAGAACCTCCTGCCATACGAGGTACGAGAGGCGGTATAGCCGTTGTTCGATAGGACTGCGCATCCACTACTAATCCCACGGGAGCAATATTTCCAGATGCTTCGTAGATTACTACGTCGTGAGTGACACCCACTATCGGAGTACTCATTTTGGTAAATCCCTTCGAAGACGAATCGAACCAATTTGGTACAAATCCTCGCGACTGACCTGGCGGTGTTTGATAGCAGCACGTGCTTCCAACGTATTGATAAGTTCAAGCAATTCTGTTTGTGTATAGAATTGACGAGATACCAATGCAGTATACCGATCATAGTTTGCTCGGTCGGATAGCCAGTATTGATACATAGATGCCTGAGCGGTTAACATGATCGGAGTAAGCATACTTTTCGGTGCCACTACCGCATACGATATGGGAATTGTAGCAGCTTCCGCACGGATAGTCCATCCAGAAGTAGGAAGATATCCGTATACGGCTCTACTCAAATTACGGAATCTTTGGAATACATAGTGAGTATGCTCACCTGGACTACCAAATCTTTCCTGTGATACCCTGCCATATTGCATTACTTCTTCACCAGGAGTATATGCTGAATTGTTTACAATAAGCGCGCGGACTGATAAATATCCTTTGGAAGGATACGTCAATCCTTTTACTACAAATCCTTCATAATAGTACGGCCCACGACCTACTGTATCAATATATCCACTAGATACTTCATCTTCCATTAAATACGTATCAGGCGGAACCCAATTGATTTCTTGTATATACGTAACCCGTACAAGCGACGAAATACCAGTTTGTCCAAACTGAAGAAACTTAGTATTTTGTGTGGGAACGAATGTAAAATGAGGAACACGACGAGAATTTGTTAAGTCCCATACATCCGTTACACGGTACACGTCATGAGGTAAAGGAATAAAACCATCTGCAGAAGCTGGACTTATCGTATGATGCATATCCACAACACGAATCGGATACTGTGCAAATCCGTCATTCAATGCAGCAAACGCATAATCATCCACAAGTCCTCGGATAGCCCACAAGGAATTGCCCGAAGCATCCATACGAAT
>Ga0307380_10003293_pt1 | contig 22399 bp, 19 predicted proteins | sample UN3MG_FD_202239 | JGI IMG/M metagenome (GOLD analysis project Ga0307380, IMG submission 202239) | Soil microbial communities from Risofladan, Vaasa, Finland - UN-3 | ecosystem: Environmental > Terrestrial > Soil > Coastal area > Acid sulfate soil | place: Finland: Risofladan, Vaasa | collected... | reverse complement strand
TAATCTCTTAAAGGAATTTAAATGCTTTTATTAACTGAAGATATGTACAGATTAAAGGATGAACTTAATAATTTATAAAGTTAAATTAATGTTTAACAGAATAAAAATTGAATATTAAACAGCTTAAATTTAAACAATAAGATGGGCATCGTGCTCTTTTAAAGAATCTGTAAGAACTAAACATAGTTTCTCTAAAACTTTTAAATCAATTTTGTCAATTGTATCATTAGGAGTATGCATATAAGCATATGATTCCACGTCGCCAATTCCAAATCCTTGAAGACCCCTATCTCCTAAAAAACCTCCATCGGAATGTGTACCTAGAACCCTTTCTGTAGGGTAATGCCTAATGGGAAGATTTCTTTTGTTATTCAAAAGTTTATGATCAATATCTTTAGCATGATCTCCTTCATTTTCTCCAGGCCATAGAAACAAATACTTAGCTATGGATTCAAAATTAAATATTAGCGATTTGCTGTGATCAAAATTTTCCAAATTATTATAAAAATGTCTAATACCCATTGTTCCGCATTCCTCAGCTCCAGTAAAAAGAAACCATATATGATAGTTTTGTAATCTGTTTTCAGGAATACAATAATAGTTTACCAGTTCTAAGTTGCATGCTATGCCAGAAGCATTATCAATTGCTCCATTAGAACTGTTGTCCGTAGTGTTAAGAAGCATCAATATAGAGGAAAAAATATTAATTATTAAAGGAAATAGCCCGATAATATAAAATATTAGTTCAAATCCAATAATTATCAAGTTTTTAAGAAGTACAATGAACATTAGAATAATTGATGAAGTGATCCAAAACTTAATTATTCTTATTCGAAATCCGACCTTGAATCTTTGTCCTTTAGAATCCACATGACTCACGAACAATGCAATTCTGTCAGCATTTTTTTTTTCATTTGATAAAGGTTTAATCTTTACTAGAAGATTTTGTGAATTGAATTTTGGTATGATTTGAATTTTCTCTGGTTTTCTTGTAAAAATAATCGATGTAATCACAATTCCAAATAATGTGAGGATCATAGTAGTAGAGTAAATCATATATGTATTCAAATATAGGAGTAATAATATTAGCGAAATAGATAAAAATGTGATTTTAGGATATATTCTCGAATAAAACGAGCTGAAAGTAAAACCTTGGACTTCAAATTGCAAATTAAGGTTTTCAATTTCTTCTATTATTTTATTAAATGCTTCAAGTTCAAATTTGGTCCCAGATAATCGAGGAAAAGCAAATTTTTTAAGATTTTTTTTAATTCGGGCTTCTTCAATCATTTTAATCTTTTTCTATGAGTTCCAACTTGTATTTTATTTAGAATATTTAAGTCCTAAATAACAGATGATATATACTCTACCCTTGATTGTTAATATTTAAATTATATTAGTTTATATTTGATCCCAAAGATCATTTATATAAAAATAAGGGCTCTAATTAATAATTGGACTCCATTTTATTAATTAATAATAATTTATACTTCTTATTTAATGTAGATATAAGACAAATAAGGAGTTTTTGAAATGAAAAAATTAGAATTAAAGGATAATATAATTACAGACCTTCCTAAAAATGAAATTTATCAAAGAATTATGGATTTTGTCAACCAACATCAAATTAAGATAAAAGAAATGAATAACAAGATAATAACGGGGATGTATGGCTCTAGACTAAAAGCTCATACAAGGGGTATTCGTGCTGAGCCTTCAATATTACCCGTTAAAATTTCAATTAAGCTTCATGATAAAGGGAACAACACAGAATTAAATATTCTTTTGAAAAAAGGTTACATTGGAATTCCTCCCCTAGGTATAGATAAGAAATACTTGATGATGCTTGCGCGGTTAATGAATAATTTAAAATTGCAATTTTATAGAGAAATGTATCCAAAAGAAGAATTAAGTAAATGTAATAATTGTGGGACAGTTATTATTTACGAGAACCAAAGATTTTGTGAATTTTGTGGTATTGAATTATTAGAGAATTAATATCAAATTATTTCTTTTCTTTTTCTTTAAAGATGTATAAAATATTTATCAACCATTACAAAATTAACTCCCATTGTTCTTCGGTTAAATCTTGCCCCCATATATGATGACTTTTAGATTCAACTAATCGAAATCCATTTTTTTCATATAACTTCCGAGCTATTATAAGGTCACTAAATGTCCCTAAAACAACTTTCTGATAACCCCGATTCTTACAAAAAGTAAGAGCTTCATGTATCAATTTATTGCCAACTCCTTTGTTTCGTTCGTGAGGTTCGACAAGAAGCCAACGTAATTGTGCTACTTTTTCATCCACTTTCACAATGGCAATTGAACCAATTATTTCAGTTCCCTTCTCTACAATCCAAAGATTATTTTTAGCTGGATCGTAGTTTTCAATAAATTCAGATATGTATTTAGCCACGTAAGCTTCAAAAGTTTCATCCAGTTGATATTCATTAGCATAGACCTCTCCATGTAGATATATGATGTAGCCAATGTCACCTGGTTTATGAGAACGTAAACTGTAAAATTGTGATTTCTCCGTTTCACTTTTTAAAATATTTTCGATTGTTCGCATCGCGGTTACGAGTCGAATTTGATCTATATCGGTTATATTGGTAAGCAGCATTTTAATCTGTTCATTTGCTTTTTCTTGAAGATCTGAAATCACATGTTTTCCTTTAGATGTTAACGAAATTAGATGTTTCCGTAAATCCTCGCTTGATTGTTCTTTTTGAATTAATCTTTTCTGTTCAAAACTACTTAATATTCGACTAAGGTAAGCAGGATCCAGATTAAGTAGTTTAACAAGTTCACTCGCACTTAATATTGAAAGACGGTTAAGTTCGAACAGTATTCTCACTTCAGTTAAAGAATAAATACTCTTCAATAGGGTTCTATCTAAAAGTCCTAGTAAATTTGTATAGAAACGATTAAAGCTTCGTATACTTCCTATTCTATCTAGATTTTTTTTCAATACTCTTCATATTATGATATGATTATATTAATTTAAATCTTGACAAAGTCAACTAAATACTTGACATTATCAAGTGACTTTTTTACTTTTTTATTTATGCAATCTCTTTAAAAAATTGGCTTTTAAAAATATACTTTTAGAAGTATGTTCATGATTATAGATCACTGTGATAAAACAATCAGTATAAAAATCGTGTATTTTGGACCTGCTTATTCAGGTAAGACTACTTCTATTAAAGCTTTATTCTCTCACTTTGGTAAGGATGAAGCATTACAAAGTATCGAAAGTACAGTAAAAAGAACCTTATTTTTTGATTATGGAACAGTTACATTTCAAAATGAAGAATGGAGATTGAAACTTCATATATATACTACAACAGGTCAGGATTTCTATTTGATTACCAGACCGATCACCTTAAAAGCAGTTGATGGAATCATTCTCGTGTTAGATTCTCAAGAAGAGGTGTATGAGCGTAATCTTATTTCTTGGAATGAACTTATGTCATATTTTAGAGATAGTATTGATGATATTCCAATAATAATTGCATTTAACAAACAAGATTTACCAGAGAAATTCAATCCTGGAGATTTCTTAAAAGAGATTAATTTTCATAAATTTAAGAACATGGATTCAAGATTTACAATAGCTGTTAGTGGCGAGGGAATATTGGATTGTTTTGAGGATGTTTTGAGATTGATATTGAGAAAATTTTGTAAACATAGATTAGTTTCAGCTATAAATTAGCACTTAATTTTCTGATCTGGAAGCTCGGTTAATGATATTTTTTATCCATTCAAATTTTGTAGGATTGTGTTTCTTTGTTTCTTTAAGTAGTTTTTGAGCTTTTTCATTATCCGGTTGAATTTCCAACAAATAATTGCAAAAATCTAATGTCATTTCATAGAATTCAAGCTCATAAGATATCAACGCCAACTTAAGTAAAGCTTTAGTATCGGATGGATTTTCTAATACAACAATATTAAGATTTTTATTAAGCTCCATATACCCTTTAATAAATTTCAACACTTTTTCTGCTGGTTCTATAAGATCTTCATGACCTTCACACGATATATCGATTTTTAACTCAAGTAATTTTTGCATTGATTTGAGATAAGCATCTAAATTCCCTCCTTGATAATTAATAGCTATTCCTGGTAGATCTCCACCAAAAAGAATCCTTTTACCACTTGTTTCTAAAAGATATGCTACAGAACCGGGAGTATGTCCAGGAATGTGAATGCAATTAAACTCATAATTCCCAAATTTCAAAATCTCATTATCATTTTTTATTATTCTATTAATTTTAATAGGGTCATATTTATAATCTGCATACATTTGAGCAGTATTAGGATCTCTTATCTTTAGCTCATTATCTTCAGCATCTAGCTCATGCGCATAAAATTTGATATCCTTGCTAAATTCTTTAAGTTTATTACATACACCGTAATGGTCTATATGACCGTGTGTTATAATACAGTGCTTAATATCTTTTAAATCAAACCCATCTTCCTCTATAACCCGTAGTAATTCAATGTCCATTCCAGCATCAATCAACACTAAACCTTCATCACTTTTAGTGTCGACCATGTAAACGCAGCACCCTGTACCATTAGGATCATATGGATTAACTATATAAACATTATCTACAACTTTTCTCAATTATATCACGATTTAAATTTATAGCATTTAAAGTGAAGATAAATATTTATTGTATTTTAAAAAGATTTTGCATAATACTGATGTTTTGTGGAGATAATGAAGCTTTGATTCCGATTATTTCTAAATTTTAAGTAGAATAAATCTTTCTTCGTATTAATTTCAAAATACTAAAACTAATAGATATTTACCATAATAGTGGTTTTCGTGAAGTTTATTGAGGAAACTTGTGAACAATGTGGAAATTGTCTTTTTGAGTGTCCCTATTTAAAATTATCAAGAGAAAGTGCTAAGGAAGCTATAATCCACATGATTGAAACAAGAACGGAGAATGAATCACTAAAGAACTGTATAGGATGTGGATATTGCAATAATATCTGCCCTACGCATTCAAATCCTAGTGAACTTATAAGAGAAATAAACGTAAAAAATATTAGCAAACAAGGATTACCACGTTTTTATTTTATTTCTGAAGAAGTACCTTTTAACTCAGCTACAATCGCTATGCAATTCGAAACCGAAACAAAAGAAAAAAATCTTAAAGAATATTTAAATCCACCTAAAAGTGAGAAAATGTTTTATCTCGGGTGTAGCCTTTCTTATATCCAAACAGATTTATTGAATACCAAATTATTAGAGGGTTTACCAAAAATAGGGGGTGCTAAATATTGTTGTGGGGGTATTGTAACAATGTTTGGTGAGGAGGAAGTTAAAATAAAAGGTAAGTCATTATTAGATGAATTTAATCAGCTAGGGGTCAAAAAATTTATTATGTTCTGTCCTGGATGTTTAGGAATGATGAAAGGAGTTTATTCAAATCTTATTCCAGAATTTAAGGATAGTATCGAATTTCAAACTTTTAGTCAATATCTGATTGAGAAATATCATAAGGATGAAATCCGATTTACTACTAAAATTAATGAAAGGATAACGTTTCATGATCCTTGTGCTTGGCTTGGTTTAGATGAAGGAGTCTTTAACGCCCCACGTGAATTACTTGAAATATTAGGTTATGACGTAGTAGAAATGAAACACTATCAGAACATGACTTTATGTTGCGGGTCTTCTGTTTCAGATTCAAATAAAGAGTTTTATAATGAAATTTCAGGAATGAGAATAGCTGAAGCTGAAGAAATTGACGCGAAAATAATAGCTGTTAGTTGTACTGGATGTTTATCCTTGGCAAAACCGGCACGGGAAAGGAATATAGAAACGTATCATATCTTGGAATTAGCTCAAATAGCAATTGGTGAAAGACCCCCTCATAGGACAATTGAATTAAGAGAAAACTATAAAAACCTAATAGCAAAAACTGTGAAAGAACATCCCGATCTGCTTAAAGATAAAGTTATAGTCAAGTATGGAAAAATCCAACCTATATAATCATATCAAAAACATTATTCTAATTAATTTGTTGGTCACTTGGATTTTATAAAAAAAGTAATGTTTACCTAATCATTCAAAATTATATTAAAAATTGGGTGATCAAATTTGAATTTAAAATTAGATGATGTAAAAGAAGAAGATAGAGGAATTCTCGCTCCATGTGGTATTATATGTTTAGGATGTGATACTTACACTGGAGAAGGGTTAGAAGCAGCAAAAAAACTTAAGAGTATTTGGGAAGGGGGAAATATACAAGATACTAGTATGGCAATTGGATTAAATCCTGAGGAAATAAACGTTACCTTAGAGACAATAAATAAATTCATTAAAGCCAGTGAAAAAGGAAAGTGTCCTGGATGTTATCCCGGAGGGTTTGCATCACAATTTTGTGGTATTGCAAAATGTGTTAAATCCAAAGGTTACTGGACATGTGCTGAATGTAACGATTATGATCCTTCAGCAGAAACTCCCTGTCCAAATGAAGATCCTAATCCTGTGCCAATGGCAAATAAAGCTCAAATGACTAAAATGATTTGTACGAGACATAATCGGGATACATGTAATAATTTGAAAAAATGTCGTGAGATTGGTTATAAAGCATTTATTAAAGAAGCTAGAGAAAAGGTTGAAAATGGTTGGAGAACTTGGCAAGTTATCAGTGATGAGATGGTTTTTACAAAAGTAATGAAAAAGTAATTATAAAACTCGAACTTCCGATTGTTGTTGAAGGGTTTTTATTGGTCTTAAAACTACACACACTCTCTCAACACTTTTTACGTCAGCACGAGCACGAAATGATTCTATTAATGCATCTAATTCGATAATTTCTGGAACATTCACTTTTATTAATAATCCACATTCTCCCGCGAGGAAATAGACTTCTTCACATTGAGGTAGAATCTGTGCTTCTCTTAATAATTCTTTTGTCTCAGCTAGGCTCTTTGGAATAAGTGTGAGGAACGCTATAATACATCTCTCATCTTCGCGACATATCTTTATAGTAAACTTTTCAATTACCCCTTCTTCTTGCAGTTTGATGACACGTTTTCTTACAGTCGATTCAGATAAATTTACATTTGTATCTGCTGCGATTTCGTGGTAGGGCCTTCTAGAATCCTCAAGAAGCATTTCAAGGATTCTCTTATCCTTATCATCAAGATTTTTCATTTTTATTCAATCCTATTTTTTTTTCTAAAGCAAAAAAAATTTTATTTTAAATTTTAAGAAAATTATATTTTTCTATTTAGTATTGTTAATATCAGAAATCTTTAAGAAGTGGATCAAATAATCTTTCATAATGTACTGCCATACAATGAATTCCTGCAGCTTTAGTAGTTTTCTTAATTTCATTAATAAACGGTCTGTAGAACTCCAGATTAACCCTATCTATCGCAGCATATTTAGCACTTTTATTCCCCTTATTATCCTTTTCTGCTTTCTTTAAGGCCCCAAGAAATTCCTTAGGAACTGACACACCTGGAATATTTGCGTCAAAATAGGCAGCAATTCCATAACTTTTTATTGGAAATAACCCAAGTAAAACAGGAGTGTTGTATTTTTCTAATTCTTTTAGAAACTCCTTTGCATCATCAATATCAAATGAAGTTTGGGTTTGAATGAAATCTGCTCCTACCTCTACCTTTCTCCCAACTTTTAGGATTTCTGGTTCTCTTGGATTTGAATTTGGATTTGCGGCGCAGCCAACATTTATTTGCGGTTTTCCACCTTGTATTTCATTTCCTTCTACATCAGTCCCTTCATCAACCATTTTTGAAACAAGTTCTATCAATTGAGTAGAATCTAGATCATAAACAGGTCTAGCATTTTGATGATCTCCAAGAGCAGAATGATCACCTGTTAATGCAAGTAAATTTTTAAGGCCAAGTATCGCTCCACCTAATATATCACCAAATAACGCAATTCTATTTCTATCTCGAACAGTCATCTGCCAGATCGCTTCTAATCCGACTTTTTCTTGAACTAAGTAACATGGTACCATTGAACAAGTATAAGCATCTCCTTGTGGACCATCTGTAACATTAGCGGCAACGATTTTTCCAGTCTTTTTCATTGCTTCTGCGGACTTCAGAACATGTTTTAAATCAAAATCCTTCTCGGGTTCTAATTCACCAGTGAATACAAACTTTCCTTCTCTTATGGTTTTTACTAAATTACTGTAAGCAGGTCTTTTTGGCATTTTATATTTTCTCCTCCTTTTGCAGTTCTTCTACATTTGAACTTGTTTCATAAATATGTAAAAATCGTGGACTCGACCATATACGGTAATTTCGTGGTGGTCTATATATTGTGAATAGATCTAATCTGTTAAATTTCTTCAAACGTTCCCACATTTTCACCCAAGCACAATCATGTATATATCCCCCGACCTCACATTTTCCCTCAACTTGTCCTCCACAAGGACCGTTACTCAAGTTCTTAGCACACCCCGCCATCGGGCAAATACCACCTGTAACTCCAAGTAAACAATCCCCACATGTTTCGCAATATTCAGCAAAATAATTTTCTCCGTTATTCTCTACACCACCAAACATACTATTTTGTGCTGGAAAAGTGAGAATTGTAGGAATAATTCTATTTAACATTCCTACTCCTAAACCACATGCTAATGAAACAATTGCATCATACTCTTCAATAAACGGTCTTAATGTTGTAGCAGCAATTCTGTCATCACATTGTCTTAAAACTGTGATGGCTTTCCATTTTAATTCTTTTCCTTCACTCCTTGCCTTCAACTCAAGCATTTGTGCCAGTACTTTTGCTTCATTTATTGAACGAGGAGGCTGACAGCAACCATCACAACCTGCTACCAGGATTTTTGAGTATGGTTTTATCATTTCATATATTTCTTCAATATCCTTCAGTTTAGTTATTATCATATTAAAAAACTCTTAATTTTATGAACTTGATAAAATTCTTATTCTGTTATTATTATTTCTTTTTTTTTATAATCATTTTCAATAGGACCTAATTTTTTTAACTTTTTGGTGAATTCTGTAATAGTTTCAGCGAAAATTTTTCCTTCACTCGCAGAGACCCATTTCCGCATGAATCTATCTGGATTAATACCCAGAGATTCTATTATTTTCTCAATTTCATTAGTTCTTCTTAAAGTATCTTGATTTCCTGCTATGTAGTGGCAATCGCCGAGATGACATCCTCCAACAAAGACACCATCAGCGCCTTCTAAAAATGCTTGTAATATAAAACTCTTCGGGATACCACCTGAACACATAACTCTAATAGTCCTTATATTCGGAGGATATTGATATCGACTTACTCCAGCTAAATCTGCGCCTGCATAACTACACCAATTGCAGAGGAAAGCTACAATTCTGGGTTGCCCGTTTTTTACTGTAACTTTGGCAGCCTCAGTTATCATTGGTTCAATTTGAATACGACCAAAATGACTCATTGTTATAGCCTCTGCCGGACATTCAGCAGCGCAATCTCCACAACCTTTACAAAGTAAAGGATTAACTTCAGAAATCATTAAACCTTCTTCATATTTTACACCAACAGCACCATAATTACAAACTTCAGCACATCTATTACAACCAATGCATAAAGCTGGATCAACCTTAGATATAACACCTTCAGTAATTAGAATATCTTTAGATAAAATTGTAGTCGCTCTTGAGGCAGCTGACATTGCCTGTGCTATACTTTCGCTAATTGTTGCAGTTCCACGAGCAGTTCCGCATAAAAAGATGCCTTCAGTTGCGAAATCTGATGGTCGAAGTTTTACATGAGCTTCTAAGAAAAAATTATCATCATTCGTAGGGACTTTTAACATTTTTGCTAAAGTTTCGTTAGCTTCACCATCAGCGACTATGCCTGCACTTAGAGCAACTAAATCTGCCCCTATTTTAATATTTCCAATATCTGATTTATTTATATAAATATCTAATTTACCATTTTCTAACTTAATTTCTGGGGGTTTATCATCTTTGAATCTGAGAAAAAGTATTCCCTTTTCTCTTGCTAAATTGTAATATTTTTCTTTAAAGCCATAGGTTCTAATATCTCTGTATAAAATAGTGATATTAAGATTTGGATTAATTTCTTTTGCCTTTAAAGCATTTTTAATTGCTTCACTACAGCACATCCTACTACAATATGGATGTTCTTCATTTCTAGAGCCTACACACTGTATCATTACTATTGAATTTAAATTATTAATTTTCTCTTCTTTAGTAAAAAGAATTTTTTCGAGTTCTGATTGTAATATAACTCTATCATCTTTATCAAAAAGAAATTCACCATTTTTTGGTTGATATTCATGAGCTCCAGTAGCTACTATAATAATACCGTGCTGAAATTCTTTCTTTTGTTTATCTTCACCAAATGTAATTTTGGTTGTAAAGTTACAGACGTAACCTCCTATTGAATTAATTCTAGCGTTAAGAAATACGTTAATGAGCTTATGATTATTAACTTTATTAATTAAATCTTCAAGAAATTCTTGAACATCATAATTTTCTATAGTTTGATAAATATTATTTGAAAATCCTCCTAATTTTTCAGCTTTTTCTATGAGAAATACTTCAAATCCTTGATTGGCAAGGTTTAAAGCTGCTGTCATTCCTGCAACGCCTCCTCCAATTACCATTCCCTTATGAATTACTTCTACTTGTTGTTCTTGTAGAGGGACTAATTTTCGAGCTCTAGCAATAGCCATTCTTACTAGATCCTTTGCTTTCTCTGTTGCTTCCTCTGGTTCATGCATATGTACCCATGAGCATTGATCCCGGATATTTGCTAAATCGAAAAGATATTTATTCAAACCTGCTTCCCTAATTGTTGCTTGAAATAATGGTTCATGAGTTCTAGGTGTACATGAAGCAACAATTACTCTATTTAAATTATGTTCTTTAATTTTTTCTTTAATATTAGTTTGAGTGTCTGCTGAGCATGTATATAAATTCCTTTCAGCGTAAATTACATCAGGTAATTGACTTGCATATTCAACAACTTCAGGAACATCTACAACTCCTCCAATATTAATCCCACAATGACATATAAAAACTCCGATGCGAGGCGGTTCTCCACTTGTATCAATTTCTTTTGGTAATTCTTTTTCAGTTATTAAAGTATTTCTGACATCAGATAAAAGAATATTTACAGCACCTGCTGCCGCACTTGCCTCTACAACTGTTTCTGGAATATCTTTAGGTTCTGAAATCATACCACATACATAAATTCCTTTTCTGGATGTTTCTACTGGGGAAAATGGCTTTGTCTTACAGAAATCATAACCATTCAATTCAATATTCAGTTTTTTTGCTAACTCTTTTGTACTCCGATTTGGTAAAGCACCTACGGCCAAAACAACTAAATTAAAAACCTCACTAACTACTTTTCCCTCTTCATTTTCAAAATGAAGAATCAGATCTTTTGTCTCTAATATTTCCTTAATATCAGAAATTCTGCTTCTAATATATCTAATACCATATTCATCTTGAGCACGTTCAATATATTTATCAAAATCTTTTCCAACAGCTCTCACATCCATTGAGAAAATGGTAGGTTCAATAATTTCCATATGCTCTTTCGCAATTACAGCTTCTTTAGCGGTATACATACAACAGATTGAAGAACAATATTCTGCACCGTGTTTTTTATCTCTTGACCCAACACACTGCAAAAATGCTATTTTTTTTGGAATAATTCCATCAGATGGCCTAAGAATGAGCCCCGAATGGGGACCACTTGCACTTAATATTCGCTCAAATTCAATGCTAGTAACAACATTCAAATATTTGCCATACCCGTATTGTTGGACAATACCAGGGTCATATTCATCAAAACCAACTGCTAAAATAATAGCTCCAACATTCAGAGTAGTAAATTTATCCTCGAGAGTATAATCAATTGCCTTAGCTTTACATACACCCTTACAAAAACCACATCCGATACATAGATCCTGATCAATTGAAAATACTAGAGGAACTGCTTGTGGAAATTTAACAGATATAGCAGCTCTATTTGAAAGCCCCTCATTAAAAGAATCAATAGCTTCTACAGGACATTCTTGGGCACATACCCCACAGCCAGTACATTTTTCTTGATCCAATAATAAAGAGTTTTGTTTCAACCCAACAGTAAAATTACCAGGATTTCCCTCAATTTTTTCCAAATTTGTATTAATTAATAGAGTAATATTTTCATGACGTCCAGCAGCAACCAATTTAGGAGCAAGGATACATATAGAACAATCATTCGTAGGAAAAGTTTTATCTAATTGAGACATAACACCTCCTATACTCATTGATGATTCAGCTAAATAAACTTTAAAACCTGAGTCTGCTAAATCCATTGAAGCTTGGATACCAGCTATTCCTCCTCCTATTACTAAAACTGAACCAATTTTTTCCATCTTTAAACCTCTTTAATCGAAATAAAAGTGGGGATTTCTTCATTTATTTGATCAACATCAACTAAACCTCGAGCTCGAAGAGTTACAATATGTTGCAATACCTTATGAGGTTCGACGTTAATTTCCTTTGCGATATCAGGGACAGATTTACCTTCGTTCTTAATTTTTTCTAAAATTTTATGGCGAGTAATTTCATTTTCAATAGCATTATTAAGTATTTCCTCAAATTCTTTTGTTGGTATTATTTCCCCATATACATTTCCATCTGTTGTTAATTCTCGTTGCCTAGCAACTAAAGATCTTAACCTTGAATCACATAAGGCAAATTTAACAGCATTTAGATTATCAATTATTTCTTTTTTTACTTTTTTATTTTTGACGGGAGATGGTCCCAATTTACGGATATGTTCAGTAAAATCACTAACTATTTGAGCAAATCTATTTCCTTCTGATGCAGAAACCCAATCAAGTCGTACTCGATCAGAGAAATTTATCATTGATAATGTTTTACTTAACATTTTCATTTTTAATTCTGCTTCATAATTACCGCTTATATAATGGCAATCTCCTAAATGACATCCTAAAACAAGTACACCATCAATACCGTTCATAAATGCTTCAGCTATAAATACTGGATCAACTCTTCCAGAACACATAACGCGAATAACTCTGACATTTGTTGGGTATTGGATTCGACTAACACCTGCTAAGTCTGCTCCTGCATAAGAGCACCAATTACATAAAAATCCTAAAATTTTTGGTTCGAATACCATTTAATCTCCACCTCCATAAGTTACAATTTCAGCAATAATTTGATCACTAGTAAAATGGTGTATAGTTATTGCATTTTGCGGGCAACTAGCACCACATACTCCACACCCCTTACAAACAACTTTATTAACTACTACGGTATCAGTTTCTTCATCTTTAGATATTGCACTATAGGGACAAATCTTAATACAGGCTTCACATCCCACACATAAATCTGTACTAACTTCGGCAGTAGAACCTTCTACTTCTAACATTTTTTTCGAGATTATTGTACTTGCTCTAGAAGCTGCCGCATTTGATTGTGATATAGCTTCTGAAATATCTGCTGGCCAATGAGCAGAGCCACATACATATACACCGTCTGTAGCAAAATCAACAGGTCTTAATTTCACGTGAGCTTCTAAAAAGAAGTGATTCTCTTCTAATGGTACTTTTAACATTTTAGCTAACTGTTCTGAATCTTCATTAGCAACAAGAGGCATTGATAACACAACAAGATCATAGGGAAATCCAATAACTTGATTCATAAATTCATTATAGACTTCAATACGATCTTTCTTAATAATTGGAGGTTTCTCTGGTAAATACTTTATAAATAATATTCCCATTTCTCTTGCTCTTCTATAATATCCCTCATAGGCAACACCCTGAGTTTGAATATCTCGAAAAATTATATTAACATTAGTATTTGGATTGCGTTCTTTAATTAAGATTGCATTTTTAAGAGCAGTCATACAACAAATATTCGAACAATATTTTCGTTCTTCATTTCTACAGCCAACACATTGAATCATGGTAATATTTTTGGTGTTGATTGTATTCTCTTTTAATAGTCCCTCTAGTTCTAATTGACTTATTATGGTTTTTCCATTATAATTATAATATCCCTCTGGTGATAAAGCTTTAGCCCCCGTAGCTACAATAATAGCTCCTGCTTCAATTTCAATTGTTTTTTTATTTTGGAGAATAATTACTTTAAAGTTCCCTACATATCCTTCTATTTTTTCTATGACAGCAGACTTATATACATCAATTTTTTTATGACTCTCTACTAAATTTCTTGTTTCTAATATATTTGAAGCATCTTCATTAGTAGGATATACTTTATTTAGATGCCTGATTAAACCTCCTAGTTCAGAATCCCTCTCTATTAAACTTACTTTAAAATTTTGGTTTGCTAAATTTAAAGTAGCATTCATTCCTGCGATCCCTCCACCTATTACTATAGCAGAAGGTGTTACACTAACTTGCATTTTTTCTAATGATTCTAATAGGGCCGCCTTATAAACACCCATTCTAATGAGATCTTTAGCTTTTTCGGTGCCTTTTTCTGGCTCTTTCATGTGAACCCAAGAATCTTGATCTCGAATGTTTACCATTTCAAATAAATAAGGATTCAAACCTGCTTCTTGACAAGTTGATCTAAATAAGGGTTCATGAGTTCGAGGAGAACACGATGCTACAATAACACGATTTAAATTATATTCCTTTATATTTTCTCTTATCTCACTTAATCCAACTTCTGAACATGTGTAAAGATTTGCAGCACTATATACTACATTAGGTAAAGTTTTGGTATATTCTGTTAACTCAGAAATATCTAAAACACCACCTATATTAGTACCACAATGACAAATAAAAACGCCAATTCTAATATCTTCATCCGACATATTTTTTATCCCCTCATCACTATTTCAGCAGCTTTAGCGGCTGCTCCACTTGCATCAATTACTGAATTCGGAATATCCATTGGTTCTCTACAAGCACCACAGAGAAAAATTCCTTCCTTTGAGGATTTTTGTGGTTGGTAACTATTTGCTTTAAAAAAGTTAAAATCATCTATTTTAATTCCTAGAATTTTAGCTAATTCTCCAGCATCTTTTTTAGGTATCATAGTAGTAGCTAAAATAACTAAGTCAAATTTAAGTTGTTTAACTTGTGAAGTATTAATATCTTCATATATAATTAGAGGATTTCTTTGATTATCTTCTAATATCTTTGCCACCTTTCCTTTAATGTAGGTAATAGAATAATCATTTTCTCCTCTTTGAATATATTCTCGAAATCCTTTACCAGCAGCTCTAAGATCGATATAAAATACTGAAGTCTCTATTTCATTATCATGCTCATACGCAATCATAGCTTCTTTAGTTGTATACATACAACAACAAGAAGAACAGTATGGATTGTTTTTTATATCTCTTGAACCTACACAATTAAGAAAAGCCAGTTTTTTAGGCTCATTTTTATCTGATGGTCTCGTCAAATGTCCACCCAAAGGTCCAGAAGCACAAATTAATCTTTCAAATTCTAAAGCGGTAACAACATTAGGATATCGACCATATCCTAAAGATTCAAGAGATTTTGGATCAAATATATCATAACCTATCGCTACAATGATTGAGCCCACGTTTAACTCCATTTCTTCATCCTTTTGATCGAAATCGATTGCTTCTCTTTCACAAACTTTTTCACAAATCCTGCAAGCGTTTTTTGTGAAAAATAAACAGTTTTTTTTATCTATAGTCATTATTGAGGGAACACCTTGAACATAATCAATATATATTGCTCTACGTTTTCTTAATTTCATATCAAATTCATCGTCTACCCTCATTGGACATTTTTCTATACATTGTCCACAATTTATACATTCGTCTGCTTTTACATATCTTGCTTTCTTGAATATTTTCACATTAAAATTACCTGGTTGACCTGATAAATTTTTTACTTCTGAAAGTGTATGCAAAGTAATATTTGGATGTCGAAAACACTCTGCGAGTTTAGGAGCTAAAATACAGATAGAACAATCATTAGTAGGGAATGTTTTATCAAGTTGTGCCATTCGTCCCCCTATACAAGCATTTTTCTCAATCAATTCGACTTTTATACCTCTTTCAGCTAAATCTAAAGATGCTTGAATTCCTGCGATTCCTCCTCCAATAACCATTACTCTTTTTAAATTTTCACCCAAATTAAATCATCTCTTTTATATTAAGCAATTTTTTGTAAAATATCATTTACTTTAATCCTATGGGAATTTAAGCCAAGCTTCTCTGTATCTATTCCTAGAGCTAAAGCAATCAGTTCGGTTATATAAAAAACTGGAAAATTATAATCTGTATTGAAAATTTTATTTATTTCTCTCTGATTGAAATCAAATTGCTGATAACAGGCGGGGCAAACACATGTAATACAGTCCGCTCCTGCTTCTTTCATGCTTTTAAGTTTGCTCTCCAATATACTTAGGGAGATGTCCTTATCAGATTTTTCTACTGGATTTCCACAACAATCATTCTTCAAATTATATTCAACGGGATCTGCTCCAGTTGCTTCAATTAATTCATCTAATGTTTTAGGATTCAGTGGATCATCCCAATTTATTATTTCAGATGGACGTAAATAATGACATCCAGGGTGACCCGCAACTTTTAGATCTTTTAATGGTTTTTTAACCTTTTCTTTAATTTTTTCAATATTTTCATATAATACTTCAGCAAAATGTTTAATATCTATATCTCCTTTATAAGTTTTTCCTATTACCTTTAACTTCAAATTTATTTCTTTTTTCTTCTCATCATCATTATCTAAAATGTGTTTAACTGTTTTGAGAGACTCTGTACATCCAGAACAGAGGCTTAATATATTATTGTTACTTTCTTCAAAAAGACATAAATTCCTTGCTCCTAAAGCTAAGAATGTTTCATGATCCAATTGAGCTGCCCCAGTAGGATCTGGACAACATGAACATTTAGCTTGATCTCCAACTTTAAAACCAATTTTTTCAAATATCCTTCGCGCTGATGCTTCTAAAAATGGAAGTCTTCCGGGAATTACACAACCTAAAAAGTAGCTATAAGACATTTTATTTACTTACCTCATGTATTTTTATTTTTTTTTCAAAATCAGTAGCATCTAACAATTTTTTTAATTCTTTAATATTAGCAGATTCTACCTTCGGAAGTCCCAATTGATCTCTTCTACGAATGATTGGTTGTGTTAGTGGAATTGCTAATCCATTTTCTATAATACTTTTTGCTTGCATTTTAAAAGTCTTAGGGTAAGGTTCTCCTAATAATACAATCTTGTTTTTAATTTTCTCAAAAATTTCCGTTAAGAAAACTTTTTGAGGGCATTCTTCTACACACATCTGACATGTACAACATAACCATACATTAGGTTTTTGATCTTTTAACCCTAAAAGTGATTGTTCGATAATTTTTCGAGGATTAAATTCACCTTTAGTGACAAAAGCTACAGGACATGAGCTGGAACAAGTTCCGCATTGATAACAATAATTTAACGAGAAATCTTCCTTTATCAACTCATTTCGAAATTCAAAATCAACCATTTGCATAATTTATAAACCCATAGGCTAATTGTTATAATATGTTTTAAATTCAAATTTTCTTTTTTATAAATATTGATATTTTTAATAATATATTTATTATATTTTTAAGGATTACAATAATTTTTTCCTATATTATAATTAAGATCGATCTTAATATTTAAAGATTTTTTACTATTTCGGAAATATATAACTTTTTTTAAAATTTCCGACATTTTCATTTATCATTTTGAAAAGTAGGTACGAAAAAAGTATTAATTTACAAATTTTTTAACTTTTTAAATAATCAATTTTGAATATTAGTTCAAAATGTCATTAAAACATGTTATTTTTAACAAAAATAATTTTAAATATAAAATATTAAATCGGGAAATATCATTCAAATTCCTATATTTATATAGTAAAAAAAATACGATTTAAGTCATTTTCATATGTTTTTATTAAAAAAAATTATAACATTGGAAAATATTATAAAATTATTAATTAACTTTTTAAAAAAAAAGAAAAGGTAAATTTGTATGTCTGAAGATCCTACAGCAAAAATGAGTGACGTCATGCCTAAATCTTTTGAAGACCTCATTAAAGATGTTCATGAAAAAGATATATGTGGAGAATGCGGGGGTTGCGTAAGTTTTTGTACTGCAGCAGATATTGGAGCAATTGAAATAACTGAAGATGGACCACCTCGTTATTCTAATAAAGAGAATTGTTTACATTGTGGAATATGCTATTTAATTTGTCCTGAAACTTTTGAATTGAGAAACGAATTAAACAAGAAATACGACTTTAAACCTCCAATTGGACATTGGTTCAAAATTGTAACGGCTCAAGCGAAAGATCCAAAAATTTGGGAAGTAGCTACTGATGGGGGTGTTGTATCAGCTATTTTAATTGCTCTTTTAGATAATAATTTAATAAATGGCGTACTTATTTCAAAAAAAGTTAATTCTTTTCAGAGAAAACCTTTTTTTGCTAAAAGTAAGGAGGAAATCCTTGAAGCCGCAGGAACTTATTATGACTTAAAAGGACCTATTCCGGAATTAGGGAAGTATAATACCTTTGTTTCCACTATTTCTGAATTAAAAAAAATTGTTGATTCTGATTATATTAAAATTGCTGTTGTTGGAGTTCCCTGTCAGATTCACTCCATTAGAAAAATGCAAGAACTCAATATTATTCCAGCTCATATTGTTAAATATACTTTAGGTTTATTTTGCTACGAGAATTTTAAATTTGATGATGTTGCTAGAGCGAAAATTGAAGAGAGGTTCAAATTTTCTTTTAAGGATATTGAGAAGATAAATATAAAAGACAATTTGATAATTAATCTAAGAAATAAGGATACTCCCTTAAAGATAGAATTCGCTGATCTTAGAGATATTATGAGACATGCTTGTAGAGTATGTGAAAATTTTTCAAACTATTTTGCGGATATTTCTTTTGGAGGTTTAGGCTCTCAAAAAGGTTATACAACTGTTATGGTTAGGACAAAAACAGGAGAAAGAATCTACAATCTCGCTCAAAATAAGGGATATATTGTTGAACCAAATGAGTTAAATACTTCTGTAGAAAAATCAAAAATTTTAGCTCAGATTATTAGTTTTAGTAAAAGAAAGATAAAAAGAGCTGAAGATTTTGAACTAAGAAGAGTAACTTGATAGAATTAAAAGCTTATTTTATAATTAGAAATACAAATATTCAAAATATCATTGCAAAGAAAATTTGGAAAATCTTAGTTAAAATTTAAAGAATCGGTGAAAAATCTGAATATTTAATTAGAAATTATTTTTCTTAAGTGGGACGAAAACTTGATATGAAAAATAAGATATTAATATTTAAACCATAAATTAACTATTTAATAAATAATAAAATATATTATCCAAATATACTATCCTTTTAAATATATAAATAAGAAAAGTAAAATCAAGTTTCAATTGCATCATTAAAAAATTGGTGAGACCTAATAAAAATTCTAGTAAGCGGTCCATTACAATGTGGTAAATCAAGTTACATAAAAGCGTTAGATCCAAATGCTTTGAATGTAGAGGCAAAAGGAAAGGACGAGAAATTTTATACAGTCGGGATGGATCTTGGTAGTGTAAAGTTAAATGGATTTGATTGTTACTTATTTGGTACTCCAGGTCTTTTAAGATTCTCAATAATGAGAAGTATAGTCACCACTGGCTCAGATGGGGTAATTTTTATTTTCGATGCTGCTGCTCCAGAAAAAGATGATAGTGCAATTGTAATATTAAATTCTATTCGCAAGTTATTACCTCCTAATACTCCGATAGCATTTGTGGCAAATAAGCAGGATATTGAAGGCGCACGACCACCAGAAGTTATCCGTACTCAAAACTATATACCTGAAGATAGTAAAATCTTTCCTACAAGTACAAAAACCGGAATAAATATAAAAGAATCGGTTACGTATTTAGTAAATCATATTTATGAAGAGTATTCATCATTACTTCAAACACTTCGGGCATATGAAAATGATATTGAAGGCTTAGCACAAGAATTAAAAAAGGACAAGGTTCAAATGCGAGATTTATTAAATAATTTAGAGATTAAACGATTTATTGAAGTGGATAGAATTAAAATGGAATTTAAAGTAAGAAGCGGGTTAAAATATTTAGTTTAATTGCTGTTTAAGTGAGTCTATTTTTTTAATGAAATAGGAGAAATATCTTCTGTATTATACTCTTTTTGCAAACTTTTTAAATTTATTTTCAGGTTTTTAAGTATGTTCCAGAAAAATTTAGGTACATCCTTTTCTTTTTTGTACATAGTTTCAATACGATCTAATTTATCGAGAAGCTTATTAGGCTTAATAGAAAATTGTTTAACATAATCTTCTTCTGTATATTCCTTCTGAAGATATTGTTTAAATAGTGTTTTTAAATCTATGTATAAAGGGATATAACCTATAGGTGTCTCTATTGCCTCATAATCATTATGAACACGTCCTTCTGCCCAAATTACCCAACATAACTTATCTAAAATACCGTTTAAATATTTTCCTTCTTTATTTTTAAGAAAATAATTAGTCGCAAACACTATAGGGCATTGGGCTAATTGGTTTCCAAATTTTTGGTGGTTTCTTAAATATTTCCCTAAACTTAATACTAAGAAATCAAGATTAGCCATAGGATTTGCTTGTCTAACACCTTCTGCTCCTAGGGTGGCAGAGGTAGTTTCTGATTCAATAGAAGCCCCTAAAAAAACACCATGTTCCCAGTCAAGACTTTCAATTACTGGGGGCATTGTATCACTATCACGGCCTCCATAAAGTATGCCATGTACGGGTACTCCATCTGGATTATGGAGATTAGGATCCGCATTATTCAATTCTTCAATTCGGATCGTGTATCGAGCATTTGGATGAGCGAGAGGTATTTCTCTCCCATCAATATCTTTCTTTCCTTTATTCCAATTACCTGAAAAATTAAATCCTTCGTCTGGTATTGTTCTTCCATCTCCAATCCAATAAGGGTTTCCATCTTTAATAAGTACATTAGAAAAAATAGTTTCTCTAGGAGTTGTTAAAGCGTCAAATATCACAGGATCATCTTTAGCATTTACATCTTTGATAATTCCAAAAATACCCCTCTCTATGTTAACCGAATGAGCATAACCATCTTCCCAAACTCGAAGATAGGCTATATCATCTCCGAGTATAGTTTGTCCTGGTAACATTGCGGTGCTAGTTTTGCCACAAGCAGAAGGAAACGCTCCACAGAAGTATGATCTTCTGCTTATTCCTTTTGGATGAACTCCCATTATAAAGTAATGCTCTGTTAGCCAATCTTCATTATTAGCTTTATATATTCCTAAACGTAAAGCGAGTTTTTTTAATCCAAGTGAATTTCCTGCATATTGATTATTTACTGAAAGCACACGTCCTTCATTCAAATCTATATAAATCCTCCTTTTATCGAGATTTTTAGTAACTGGAGGATCACCAGTTAATTCTCCCGAAGAATGAATAAAATAGAAGAATTCATCGGATCCGTTTAATGTTTTGAATTCTTCGTAGCCTGCTCTATAAAGAAGATCTTCTGAATGGGCAACATAAAATGAATCTGTTAATTGAAGTGCAAGTATTGAAAATTTCGAATTTTTTGGTCCTAAGCAGAAAAACCGTATTACACATTCATGACCTTCCATGCAACCATCCATTATTTCCATTATTTCCATTAATCCTTTTTCTCTGTCCATAGTATTTATCCAAGGATATGAATCCTTTTGTTCTTTAGGAACTAGTACTTGAGTATTCCCTTTGTCTCTAGCTTGATCATGATTAGTCATTGTAAAAAACCCATCGTAATGTATTGTATGTCCTTCTAGATGTAATCTTGCTTCTTCACCAAGTTCGACAGCTCTATTTCTTACATAGTCAATATCTTCTTTTGAATCTGTTATAACTGTAACTTTAGAGGGTTTACATATCGTAACAAACTCGTCTACAACTTTTATGACATGACTATTATTGAGAGCTTTTAATTTATCAAAATTATTTTTATCGATAACTTCCATTTTAATTTTTTTAGCTATTTTTATTATAGAATCAATTGATAATGATTATAGATGTGTTATGGGAAAAGTTCTGAGTTTTTTTAATTTTACTTTTTTTATACTTTCAGAATTCCAAGCAGATATTTATAATTTGAGAAGATTTAATATTAAAACCTTGGAAAAATGTGAATAAAATTTATAAAAATATAATAAAAAAAAGAAATAAAAATAGAATTGTTTTAACTATTATAATCCTGCAGGTCTACTACCCTTTGCACTTATGATTCTGTCTACTCTTAAGATAAGATTCGCTAACTCACTACCAGATTTTATAATATGATTTATTAAT
>Ga0307380_10003291_pt1 | contig 22409 bp, 18 predicted proteins | sample UN3MG_FD_202239 | JGI IMG/M metagenome (GOLD analysis project Ga0307380, IMG submission 202239) | Soil microbial communities from Risofladan, Vaasa, Finland - UN-3 | ecosystem: Environmental > Terrestrial > Soil > Coastal area > Acid sulfate soil | place: Finland: Risofladan, Vaasa | collected... | reverse complement strand
CGATTGCCGATGCGATTTTATGCAGTTCTGAGAGGGTATTGCGGCTGGTGGTCGAAGGGTCAAGTCTAAAAAGAGGCAAAAGTCCGAAATGGCTTGAAAACGCATTAAATCTGGAGATAACAGGGATTTCCAAAGGCTCTACTGTTTTAAATATTAACGCACCAACATTTCAAGAATCGATGCCGGATTATTTTTCTCAAAAGAAACTCTGGAAACCAAAACTAATTCCTGATGATACGGCAATCAGCCTGTTTTCAAAATCAATGTCTGATATCGTCAAAGGGAATCTTGAAAGCGATCTCTATGATTACAATGTTCTTCAATCATTGAATTCATTTCGAAATATTCTAAAGAAGCATGCAAGTGAGTTAAATATAATTTCTTCACAAAAAAGAGCCGACAACTGTAAAATCGGTGGAGAGGAAATCGCAAGAATTGGAGAAATAAAAGTGAAAATTCCTGAATCCAGAACTGTCGCTCTTTCTGGATTTTTTAATCTGATCGAGCACGATCATCGACGCTTTCAATTGAAACTAAATAATGAGCAAAGTGTGGATGGCTATCTGGATCCCAAATTCATCGATATTGAAGATATGCGCCCTCTCTGGGGGAAAAGGGTGACCGTCAAGGGGAAGGCACTTTTCAAGCCTTCCGGCAGAATTTATTCCATTGATGTGCAGAAAGTGAGAGCCTTTGAGGTGGGGGACGAGATATTGGGAAACATCCCTCAAACTCAAGGTCAATTTAAGTTCTCCGAGGAATTCATCCGGAAACAAAACGCCCAGGCGGCATTGAAGAAGGTATGGGGGAAATGGCCGGGAGAGGAGTCGATAGATGAGATTTTGGAAGCCCTCTCTCCAAAAATCAATTGATGGCTAAGTATCTTCTTGATACAGGTATTCTTGCGGGATTTATTCGCGGTTCGGAATACGCGAAATACGCGGAAGGGAAATACCAGTTGTTTGATCCTCGGAACGAAATATTCATTTCGGTAGTCTCGGTCGGAGAGATTCTTTCATTGGCGATTCAATTTGATTGGGGAGATGCGAAAAAAGCCATTCTTAAAAAGACGATCAACGAAATTCCATGGGTCGATATAAACAACGAGGAAGTTCTCAATTGTTATGCGGAAATTGATGCGTTTTGTTTAAACAAGAATAAGGCAAAACCGCTGCCACCAGGAATATCAGCAAAAAAACTTCAAAAGAATGATCTTTGGATTGCTTCTACGGCATCGGTTTTGAATGCGACACTATTAACGATTGATAAAGACTTCGATCTGCTTCAAAATGAATATTTAAATGTGGTTTACATTGATAAATCGCAAAAAATTGAAAATTAGATTTGATGCGGTCCCTGTAATGCTAATTCCTCCGGGCTCAGGGCCAACCTATGTAAGGAAGCACCCGCCTGTCTGCGTGCCTGACTGCGAGCGCTCTCGCTCAGGCAGGCGGACACTCACAGGCAGAAAGGACATCACAGGACTTACCCGCAAAAATATTATATGCGATCTTTCCCAATTGTCAACTTTTCGAGGTCAAAATGGCTAACGAATCGGCAACCATTGTTCAGCGGCTGTGGAACTACTGCAACGTGCTGCGCGACGACGGCGTCTCCTACGGCGATTACGTCGAGCAACTGACCTACCTGCTGTTTTTAAAGATGGCCGACGAGCAGACGCGGCCGCCCTTCAACCGACCTTCAACGATCCCCCGCAGTCTCGACTGGCAGAGCCTTCTGACCAAAGACGGCGATGAGTTGGAAGTGCATTACCGCCATATTCTGGACTTGCTGGGCAAGGAACGGGGCATGCTGGGCGTCATTTTCCGTAAATCGCAGAACCGCATCCAGGACCCGGCCAAGTTGCGGCGGCTGGTCGGGTTGATTAATGACGAGACCTGGCTAGGGCTGGATATCGATGTCAAGGGTGAAATCTACGAGGGGTTGCTGCAAAAGAACGCTGAGGACATCAAGAGCGGCGCCGGCCAATATTTTACTCCCAGAGCTTTGATTCAAGCCATGGTGGAAGTCATGCGCCCCCAGCCGGGAATGACCATCTGCGATCCGGCTTGCGGCACCGGCGGCTTCATCTTGGCAGCCCATGATTATCTGCAGAAGCAGAAGCTGGACATTGAGCAAAAAAAATTCTTGAAGTTTAAGACCTTCAAAGGTTGGGATATTGTAGACAATGTCGCCCGCTTGTGTGTTATGAACCTTTATTTACACGGCATCGGCGGCGAAACTGCCGAGCCAGCTATTGTTGTCGGTGATGCTCTGACTTCTGATCCGGGCGACCGTTATGACCTGGTGTTGACCAATCCTCCTTTCGGTAAAAAGAGCAGCGTCACCATCGTCAATGGTGATGGAAAGGCCGACAAGGAAACCCTTACCTATGAACGTCAGGATTTCTGGGCCACTACTTCGAACAAGCAGTTGAATTTTTTGCAGCACGTAAAAACCCTGCTCAAGATCAATGGCAAAACAGCGATCGTAGTGCCGGACAACGTGCTTTTTGAAGGCGGGGCAGGGGAAACGGTGCGGCGCAAGTTGCTGCACGAATGTGACGTGCACACCCTGCTGCGGCTGCCGACTGGCATTTTCTATGCCCAAGGAGTCAAGGCCAATGTGCTTTTTTTCGAGCGCAAGCCGGCCGGTGAAAAACCATGGACAGAAAAGCTTTGGATCTATGACCTGCGCACCAACATTCATTTCACCCTGAAGACCAACTCCCTGAAGTTCGAAGATCTTGCTGATTTTATCGCTTGCTATCATGCCGACAATCGTCAACAGCGAAAAGAAAGTGAGCGCTTCAAGGTCTTCACGTATGATGAGCTTCTGCAGCGCGACAAGGTTAGCCTGGACATATTCTGGCTCAAGGATGAAAGCATTGAAGACTCGGCCAATCTGCCTGATCCGGATGTTTTAGCCAGTGAGATTTCCGAAGATTTGAAAGCAGCCTTAGAACAGTTCGAATCCATTGCCGAAGACTTGAAAAAAGTAAATAATAGAGATTCAAATGGTGATACAAAACAGATGAATGAATTAAAGTGAGCAAATGAAATGGAACAAATCGCACTGATCATTTTCTTAATCACCTACGCCGGAGTAGCGCTGGGCGGCATCCCCGGGCAGGAGTGCCGATTACCGTGTTCTCATTGCTGACAATCATTATTTGGTTGGGATGAACTTGGCGTACTGCATAGGATGGATGACAAGAAAGTAACAAGGTAAAAAAAGTAGGGGAGGGTGCTTGCCCCCGAAGGGGGTAAAACCATCCCGTACATAAAGAAAAATGCATAGTTAGTAGAAAAATTAGCATAGAAGAAGAATTTTTCATGCTAGGTTGAAGAATTTTCTTACTACTGACTACTAACTACCGTCTACTGACTACTTCACCACTTGACAAAATCGCACTCATATAATTTTGATAATTAAAATATTAGGTGGTTGACAAAGACAAAATTTTATTTTATACTATTTTTACAGAAATAAATTCAAATTTAGGAGGTTAAATATGAATTTACAACCTTTGGATGACCGAGTTTTGGTCGAACCGATCGAAGAAGAGGAGAAAGTGGGCTCACTTGTCATTCCTGACACGGCCAAGGAAAAACCCATGATAGGCATCATCAAGGCTATCGGCAATGATGCCGAGCTGGAAGGGAGAAAACCGATGAAAGAACTTATCAAGGTGGGTGACAAGGTCTTGTTCGGCAAATACTCCGGCCAGGAAATCAAGATCGGCGGCAAAAAGCATCTTGTCATTGAACGAAAAGATCTGCTGGCCATCGTCAAGTAAGCGGCCGGCATTACATTAGGCTAAATTCTAAATAGGAGGAAAAATGGCCAAAGAAATCATTTTAGGTGAAGATGCCAGAAAGGCGATCCTTATGGGGATCAACAAACTGGCCGATACCGTGAAGGCGACGCTGGGTCCGCGCGGACGCAACATCATTCTGGAGAAGAAATTCGGTTCGCCGACCATCACCAAGGACGGCGTGACCGTCGCCAAAGAGATCGATCTGAAGGATGCCCAGGAAAACATGGGAGCGCAGATGGTCAAGGAAGTGGCTTCCAAGACCTCGGATGTAGCCGGAGACGGCACCACTACCGCTACGGTACTGGCCCAGAGCATTTACAGCGAAGGTCTGAAGATGGTCGCCGCCGGTGCCAACCCGACCCTGATCAAGAAAGGGATCGATGCCGGCGTGGAACACGTGGTCGCCGATCTGAAAAAAATGAGCCAGAAAGTTTCGGGCAAGATGATCGCCCAGGTCGGCTCCATCTCGGCCAACAATGAGATCTCCATCGGCGAGATCATCGCCGAAGCCATGGACAAGGTCGGCAAGGACGGCGTCATTACCGTGGAAGAAGCCAAGTCGCTGGACACCACCATGGACATGGTCGAAGGCATGCAGTTCGACCGCGGCTACATTTCGGCCTACTTCGTGACCGATTCCGAGAAGATGGTGGTCGAATTGGAAAACCCATACATTCTGCTCAACGAAAAGAAGATCTCCAACCTGCGCGAGATGCTGCCGCTGCTGGAGCAGATCGCCAAGGCGGGCCGGCCGCTGGTGATCGTGGCCGAGGACATCGAAGGCGAGGCGCTGGCCACGCTGGTGTACAACAAGATCCGCGGCCTGCTCAACGTGGTGGCCGTCAAGGCCCCGGGCTTCGGCGACCGTCGCAAGGCCATGCTGGAAGACATCGCCATCCTGACCGGCGGCAAGGTCATCTCCGAGGAGATCGGCGTCAAGCTGGAATCGGTCGAACTGGATTGGCTGGGGTCGGCCAAGAAGGTCACGGTGGACAAGGACAACACCACCATCGTGGAAGGAGGCGGCAAGGATGACGACATCAAGGGTCGCATCAGCCAGATAAAGCGCCAGATCGAGGACACCACGTCCGATTACGATCGCGAGAAGCTGCAGGAACGGCTGGCCAAGCTGTCCGGCGGCGTGGCCGTGATCAAAGTTGGCGCGGCTACCGAGACCGAGATGAAGGAGAAGAAGGCCCGGGTCGAGGACGCCATGCACGCCACCAAGGCGGCTGTCGAAGAGGGGATCGTCCCCGGCGGCGGCGTGGCCCTGCTGAAGGCCGCCCAGAACCTGAAGAAATTGAAGCCCGGCGGTGACATGCAGTTCGGCATCGACATCCTGACCAAGGCCCTGGAAATGCCGCTGAAGCAGATCGTCAACAACGCCGGCTTCGAAGGCTCGATCATTGTGGAGAAGGTCCGCAGTTCACGCAACAAGAACTACGGCTTCGACGCCCTGAACGAAAAGTTCACCGACATGATCGCGGCCGGGATCATCGATCCCACCAAAGTGGTGCGCATCGCTTTGCAGAATGCGGCATCGGTCGCCGGCCTGCTGCTGACCACTCAGGGGCTGGTTTGCGAGATCAAGGAAGAGAAGGAAAGTATGCCGGCCATGCCTCCTGGCGGCGGCATGTATTGATCTGATAGCGTATTTGCAGAAAAGGGGTCCCGGGTGCGGGGCCCCTTTTTTTTTGCTTATTATTCCAGGCGTTATATAATACATTTATATATAGCCCTGTGGAGCAATGATGAAAATAGCGGCTGTTTCCCCAATTCCCTACATTAGCTGCGGTTGGCTGCTGCTGGCGCTGCCCTTCCTGGCTTATGGCGAATCCCTGACCTACCGCGAGGTTGAGGGCGCGAGCATTGTGACCCACATCCTTGCCGTCACTTCGGCGCCACCGGGCTACCGTGTTGAACTGGCAAGCAGCCGCTCCGGCGGCGGCATGGTCCGCCAGACCTTCCTGACCGCTACCGACCGCTCTACCCTGGCCTGGACCTTCAGCGATCCCGAACGGCAAATGGAATGGAGCGCCGAACTTCGGGGCGACGCTGTCATTTTATCCGGCTTGACCGGCAGCCGCAAGATTGAAAAAAAATTCAAGGTCGGCGACTTGCCCTGGAACCAACTGTTCCAGATTGGACTTGAGCCGTTTGCCGTTTCCGCAAGCCGCGGCCTGAAATTCTGCTCCATCGGCACCCAGGGCCCCGGTGAAATGAAGATGGGCAAATTCACTGTCTCGCGCCAGGGTGGAGAAAAGATCAAAAGCGGGGGAAAGGAGATCGCCGCCGTACGGCTGCGCGTCTCCTTGAGCGGCCTGCTCTCGATCTTCTGGCACGGAGATTACTGGTACCGGCAGAGCGACGGCCGTTTCCTGCGCTTTCGCGGCAAGAACAGGCCTGGCGGCCCCGTGGCTGTTTCGGAACTGGTTGAGGAGCAGGGTGATGGGGCTTATTAAAAAAATATCTTCGCCACTCGCTTTCCTGGCACTGCTTTGCCTGGGGACGGCAATGATGCCGGCACCGCCCGCACCGCCAATAGTCGAAGTCGTCAGCTGCGTGCCCCTGGAAACGAATATCTCCCGCGCCGGCACGCGCGATGCCGCCCTGGTTTGGCTGGAGATGATACAAGGCGCCCGGCGTTCCATTGATCTCGCCGAGTTCTACCTTTCCGGAAAAAAAGGTCAAGCGCTGGATCCGCTGATCGAAGCCCTATTGGCTGCCGGCCGGCGCGGAGTGAGGGTACGAATCCTGAGCGATGCCGCCATGGCCTCTACCTACCCGGAGACGCTGAAGCGTTTCCGCACCCGGCCGAACATCCTGACCAGGTTGTTCGATTGGAAAAAACTGACCGGCGGCATCCTGCACGCCAAATATTTCATTGTCGACGACCGGGAAGTGTTTATCGGCAGCCAGAATTTTGACTGGCGCTCGCTGATGCATATCCAAGAGACGGGCCTGCGCATCCGCGCTCCGCTTTTCGCCTTGGCCCTGCGACGCATCTTCGAAGCCGATTGGCAGTTCAGCGGCGGCGACAAAGCCGCCTATCGGAAGCTGGCGGCCATGCCGCCGTTGCACTTCGGCGCCGATGCGGTTCTGGTAGCCAGCCCGCAGCGATTCAATCCCCCCGGCGTCAACGACGCCCTGGCCGAGCTGGTCGCCTTGATCGGGGGCGCTCGCCGGCGCGTCACTGTGCAGCTGCTCTCCTACAGCCTGGAAAGGGGAGGCGGCCGGAAGAAGTTCACCTCGATCGACCAGGCGTTGCGCCGGGCGGCCCGGCGCGGTGTGCGCGTCCAGGTGCTGGTCTCCGACTGGAACCTGCGTGCGCCCCAGGTCGCCGGCCTGCGGGAACTGGCCCGGGTGCCGAATATCGAGGTCAAGTTTGCCGTCATCCCCCCGTTTCCCGGCGGCTTCATCCCCTACGCCCGCGTCATCCACTCCAAGGTCATGCGCATCGACGACGAACTCTCCTGGGTAGGCACGAGCAATTGGGGCCATGATTATTTTTTCCGGTCGCGCAACGTCGAGGTTGTTTTGCGCCTTCCGCAAGTGGCCCGCGTCCTGGACGATATCTTCCTCTCCCTGTGGAACGGCCCCTATGTGACGCGCCTGGAGCCGGACAAGAAGTACCAGCCTCCCAGGATCAAGTAGATTGCAGGACTCACTAATTACCAATCACTCCTGATGTTGACGCCGGCGGCCCAATCCTATACAATAGCGTTTCATCCCATCAGGAGGAAAAAAAATGGCACGCATCGAACCTTTCCGCGGACTGAGGCCGAGCCGGGATCTGGCCGAAAAGATCGCCGCCCCGCCCTACGATGTCCTCAGTTCCGAAGAGGCCAGGGAATTGGCCAAGGGCAATCCCTATTCTTTCCTGCATGTGGGCAAACCGGAGATCGACCTGCCGCCCGGGACCGATTTGTACGATGACGCTGTTTACGCCAAGGGCAAGGAAAACTTCGACCGCTTCATCAGCGAAAAAATATTGCTCCAGGACGAGAAAAAATGTTTTTACATTTACAAGCAGATCTGGGGCGAGCATACGCAGATCGGCCTGGTGGCCGGGGCTTCCTGCCAGGATTATCAGGACGACGTGATCAAGAAGCATGAGCTGACCCGCGAGGACAAGGAAAAGGACCGCCAGCGCCACATCGAAACCCTGGACGCCCAGACCGGACCGGTCTTCCTGACCTACAAGCAACGGGAGAGCATCGACCGCCTGATCGACCGGGGCATGCAAAAGAAAGCGGATGTTGATATTTCGACCTTCGACGGCGTGCGCCACATCTTTTTCATGGTCGACGACAACAGCCTGATCGCGGCCCTTCAAGATGAATTCAAACGCCTCGACGTACTCTATGTCGCCGACGGCCACCACCGTTCGGCCGCGGCCACCAAGATCAAGGTCAAGCGCCAGAACGCCAATCCAGCCCACACGGGCGACGAGGAATACAATTTTTTCCTGGCCGTCATTTTTCCCCACAAGCAGATGAAAATCCTGCCCTACAACCGCCTGGTCCGCGACCTGAACGGCATGTGCAAGGCCGAGTTTTTCGGCTCGATCGCCGACCGTTTCGAATACGATGATGCGGGATTGAAAGTGCCGGCTGTGCCGCAGTCGTTCTGCCTTTACATCGAGGGCAAGTGGTACCGGCTGCGAGCCAAGCCCGAAACCTTTGCCGCGGGCGATGCCGTCGCCTCGCTCGATGTCTCCATTCTGCAGAACAACCTCCTCGACCCGATCCTGGGCATAAAAAACCCGCGCACCGACAAACGCATTGATTTCGTCGGTGGTATCCGCGGCACGGCCGAACTGGAAAAAAAGGTGGACAGCGGCAAGTTCAAGGTCGCCTTTTCGCTTGCGCCCACCACCATCGAACAGCTCTTTGCCGTGGCCGACGCCGGCAAGATCATGCCGCCCAAATCGACCTGGTTCGAACCCAAGTTGAAAGACGGCCTGGTCTCTCACCTGCTCGATTAAGGGAGGAAACATGTCTGTTCTGGACGGCAAAGCGGTGGCCGAAAAGATCCAGGGGGAACTCGGCACCGAGATTGAAAAACTGAAAGGGGAGGGCGGAATGGTCCCGGGCCTCACCGTGATCATGGCCGGAGACGATCCCGCTTCGCACGCTTATGTGAACTCGAAGAGCAAGCTGGCCGAGAAAATGGGCATTCGCTCCAAGCTGGTCAAACTCCCGGAAACCGCGACGGCAGAAGAAGTCATCCAAACCGTCGAGGCGGCCAATTCCGATCCGCTGGTCCACGCCATTCTGGTGCAGATGCCCCTGCCCAAGCATCTCGATCACTGGAAAATACTTGACCGCATATTGCCGGAAAAAGACGTCGACTGTTTCCACCCAACCAACCAGGGATTGATCCTGCAGAATCGCAGCCGCATTTTTCCCTGCACCCCCTGCGGTGTGATGAAGATCCTCGACCACTACGGCCTTGATCCGGCCGGCCTCAACGCCGTTGTGGCAGGCCGCAGTTTCCTGGTGGGCAAGCCCATGGCCGCCATGCTCTCCAACCGCAACGCCACGGTAACCCTGTGCCACTCGCGCACCGTCAACCTGGAAGGGATCGTGCGCGAGGCGGACCTGGTCGTGGCCGCGGTCGGCAAGCCTGCATTCATCACCGCCAAGATGGTCAAGCCTGGAGCGATCCTGATCGACGTGGGCATCAACCGCATCGATAAGGAGGAGGATTTTACCAATTTTTGCCCCCCCTCCCGTTACGAGGTTTTCAAGAAAAAAGGTTACCTCCTCATTGGCGACATCCATTTCCAGGCCTTTGCCAAGGCCGGTCATTATACCCCGGTGCCCGGAGGGGTGGGGCCGTTGACCGTGACCATGCTGATGAGCAATACCGTCGAGCTCTACAAACGACAGACCGGACTTTCGTGATGAGTGACCGAGCTGCCAGGACTCAGTGATAAGTGATGAGAAAGAAAAAGAAAAATTTAAAAGAATCGTGCCATTGCGGTTTCTCATTACTCATCACTCATCACGCATCACTTATAACGAACCATGCCTGAAACGATCTTAATCACGGGTGCTTCGGGCCTCTTGGGTCGGGCCCTGGTCGCCAGGTTTGCCCAAGAGGACTTTCAGGTGCTGGCCCACTGCCGCCTGCGCCCGGGAAAGGAAGCGGACAATGTGCATTGGCTGGCCGGCGATTTCTCCACGGCAGAGAGTATCGCGGATTTTTTAATAGAACACGAAAAAAGACTCAAAAAGTGCCGCTACCTGATCAATAATTACGGCCCGATCACCCTGCGGCCAACGGTCGACGTGAAAGGAAAGGACCTGCTGGCCGACTTTCTGCAGCAGGTGGTGCCCACGGTCGACATCAGCCGTTTTTTGATCGCCCGCGCTCCCCTGCAGGCCATGCTGAACATCGGTTTTGAATACACTGGCGAGATTCGCGCCTATCAGAAGATCCTTGGTTATGCCATGGCCAAGAACGCCCTGCTGCTGCTCACCCGTTCCTGGGCCGCCGCTTATCCCGACGTATGCTGCAACCTGTTTTCTCCTCCCAGCTTGGAAAAGGCCGAAGTCCTGCCCAAGCAGGCGCATATCGTGGCTCCGGAATTGGTGGCCGAACGCATTTTTCGTATTATGGCCCGCCGCAGCTCCGGGTTTCATTACCGCTACACCGACCCGCCTGCGGCGGCGAAGAGCCAGTAAGGCGGATCGATGGATAAAAAAAAGAAACTTCTCCGCTACGGTCGGATCCGCACGCAGTTATCCGCGCTGCTGGCTAAGACACCGGACCTGCAGGCGCAAATGGCCACGGTCGCCGCCCTGCTCTACCATAAGTTCGACCACTATTTCTGGTGCGGCTTTTATCGCCTGCTGGACGACGACCTGGTCGTCGGGCCCTACCAGGGCCCCCTGGCCTGCCAGGTGCTGGCCAAAAATAAGGGAGTATGCTGGGAAGCCGTCAAACGCGGCGAGACGATTATTGTTGCCGACGTGCGCCTGTTTCCCGGCCATATCGCCTGCGACCCGCGTTCGCTGTCGGAGATCGTCGTCCCGGTCCGGGACGAAAAAGGAGCGATCGTCGCCGTTCTGGACGTGGACAGCGACAAGCTGGCGCAGTTCGATGAAGCCGACGCCGCTGGCTTGCAGGAAATCGCCGCCCTGCTCAATTGCAAGAGATGAAAGGCGGAGGAGAAAGAAATCGGCCGCCTTTAAACTTTAACCTTATTCCTTTATACTTTTCGTAGCCGCACGGCTCGCAGGGCGGCTGCTTTTCAGATTTTTAATTTTTTCTCTAAACGCCGCCGTGTGCCTCGACCGTATTAGCGCTGAATGATCATGGATGAAAACGCTTGCATAGAAAAGGTCCTGCTCGGCGATGCGGCCGCCTATGAGTTCCTGGTCGGCAAGTATCAATCGCGGCTGGTGGCCTTCCTTTGGAATTTGCTGGGCTGCGGCGAAGACGCGCGCGATGCCGCGCAAGAGGTTTTCATCAAGGCCTATTTTCATTTGGGTGAGTTCGACCGCTCGCGAAGTTTTAAATCCTGGCTGTTTGCCATCGCCTACAATCGCGGCATTGACCTGCTGCGTAAAAGACGGAATTTTCTCCGCTTCCGGCAACAGGAAACAGCCGGGGGCCGGGAGCTGGCGGCCGCTGCCGGTGGTGGCAGCATTGAAGAATCGCCTTTATGGCGACCGTTGCTGCGAAAAAACACCGCCCAGGAAAGGGCGGTGCTGGCGTTGAGGTACAACGAAGACTGTTCTGCAAATGAGATCGCGTCCGCACTGGGCTGTTCGGCCTCCACAGTGCGCGTGCACCTGCTCAATGCCAGGAGAAAACTGAAAAAAGAGCTGCAGGCCACCGGTCACACTGCCGGTTTGAAAGCGCCAGCGGCCAAGGAGACACCATGACCTGTGCCAGGTTTGAATTGTTGTGCCGCGCCGTTCCTTTTGCCGGCTTGCGGCTGCTCCTCTGCCGCCGGCACATTGAGCGCTGCCCGCGCTGCCGCCAGGCCGATGCCGAAGCCTGGGCATTGCCGCCGATCCTGGTCACTCCTGGACATCTCCCTGCCGGTCTTGACCTGTGGCCCGGAGTGCGGGAAGGGATCATCAGTCGCCGCGCTCCCGGGACCGGCCCCGAAATCGTGCCGCTACCGTCGAAACGGACCTGGCGCCGTGCCTTGGTTGCGGCCGCGGCCCTGCTGCTGCTTGCCGTCGGCACCTGGATCGCGGTTAACCAGAAGCATGTTGGACAGGGGCCCGGTCCGGCCGCTGATCATCCTCCTGCGCAGACCCGGCTATTGTCGGCGAAAATCGGGGATCGGCCGGCCCGCGTTTTCCAGATCCAGAGCCGGAACCCCGACCGTTCCATTTTTTGGATTGCAAAAGACAACAAAAGGAGTTAAAAATGAAAAAAAGAATATTTTCATATTTTATATTGATCTGTTCATTTGTCCTGTTGCCGCTGCCGGCAGAGACCCCGGGTGACATTTTGCTGCAGCTGCGCTTTTATGAAGGTGTCCGCGGCCCGAAGCCGGCCGAAGCGCGGGTTGTCACAGCCTACACTTTGCGCCCATTATTCATTGGCAACTTCACAACCTGGAAAGGACTTCAGGATGAGGAAGTCGAGCTGAAAAGGGTCTTCAACCTGAAGGACCTGGCCGCCCTGGTCCAGACCCAATGGAGTTGGGAGCGCGACAAGACCGAAAAGCGCTTCCAGATGGTGGTGCTCAATGGCCACGAATTTTTGCTTCAGATCGTCAAGCAGCCGGCTGCTGACGCGTTCCGCGTGCAGGTCATCGATCAGGGGGCGAAGGAGAAGCCGGCGCTCCTCGACAGCGAGATCGTTTTGCCGGCCGGGAAGGTTTCGGTCTTCGGCTTCGAGGATTCACTCTCCCAGCCTTATTTCCTGGCCGTACAGCGTCAGCCCGAAGCCGCTGCGATCAAGGGAAGCGATTTGCAGATGGTCCCAATCCCAGAAACCAGGCCGGTCCCCAAACTCTTGAAAAAAGTCGATCCAGTCTATCCCGAAAAAATGCTGCAAAGCGGCAAGACGGCTAGTGTCACCCTGGAGATCGGGGTGAACGAGGGAGGAAAGGTGTGGAGCGTCAAGGCCTTCAGCAGAGAAAGCGAATTCGTCAAGGCTGCCGTGGATGCCATAACGCAGTGGACGGTCGAGCCGCTGGTCGTCGACGGCAAGGCGCAGCCCCAAACCTTTACCTTCACCGTGAATTTTCTGCGCGGAGGCGTGGCATTGGATTTTTCCGGCCAGAAGCCCCTGAATGCCAGTGAGGAAGCTCTTTACCGCAAGATCCGCGGCTTGTGCGAGCCGCGCCTCGGCCAGAAGTACAAGGCGCAGAAGATCACCCTGCGCTTCCAGGAAGAGCCTGTGGCCATCGCCGCGCAGATTCTGACCAAGGTATGCGGCATTCCTGTCCAGGCCGATCCCGTGCTCCGGGAAAAAATGAATTGCAATCTGCGGGACATGCCCTGGGACCAGGCCATGGCCCGTCTCCTGGACATGCATGGGCTCGACATCGCTGCCGCCGGCAACGGGTTGAATATCCTGTCCCAATTTCAACTCATTTGGCCCACGGCGGGCTATATATGGTCGCGCTCGGAAAAACGTCCCGACGGTACGATCGCCGCCCTTGTCCGCAAGACCGGCAAGATGTACTATCTGTCGTCGGGCTTCGGCAAGAGACTCAACCCTTACACCAAGAAGGAAGAGTTCCACCCCGGCATCGACATCCTCGCCAAGAAAGGGGCGCCGGTGCTCAGCGCCGCTTCCGGCACGGTGACGGCCAGCGAGTTCAACGAGCAGGACGGCAACCGCATCGTGATCGACCACGGCAACGGCTATACCAGCGCCTACCACCACCTCGATTCGCGCGAAGTGAAAGTCGGTGATAATGTGACCAAGGGGCAGTTGATCGGCAAGGTCGGCTCGAGCGGAGTCAGTACAGGGCCGCACCTCCACTTCGAGATCCGCTGCGACAACGATCCGCGCAACCCCTTTGATTTCATCGGCCCGGCGGGGAAATAAAAGACAGTGTGGGACGCGGCGCGACATGTGCCCGCCAGGGGACGTGCCCCGGGTTGCCGGGGAAAAAAAACATTTATTGGGTCTCCACCAAAATTATCGCTGGGTGGAAACCGAAAAAGTGAAATGAAAGGAGAAGTAAAATGAAAAAAGTAATTCTTATCAGTGTTTTGTTGGCGATTTTTTTCGTTTCCGTTTATGCGCAGCAAGATTATTTACCAAAACCCATGGGGGCGGATCCCGGTCAGAGCCTCCACGATATAAAACCGGAAAAGGGCACCTGGAATTTCAATCAACGGAAAGTCTGGGAAATTGACAAAGCCGGGAATGAAGCTTTCGGCAGGCCGGGCGAGCCGAGGATCGGAAATAAAGGGTTTCTTTATTTGCGGGATTTCGATAAAAAGTTCAGTTACATCTTTGATGCCAAAGGAGAATTACTGAAGAAATTCGCATACGAAGGCGAGAACAAGGACGTAGCAAAGTATATTAATTGCTTCACATTCGGGGAAAATGTCGTAATCGGGGCAATGGATAAACTTCATTTTTACACAAGTGCTGGTGAATTAATAAAATCAGTGCCCAATAATATTTTTATGCGTTTTCCACTGGCTTTTATGAACAAATCAGAGTACCTGGTCGCCCCTGGAGCCTTATCGGGATTACCGGCAGGAACGGCAGAAATTACTAAAGTAAATCTGGAAAGCGGAAAAGATGAAAAGTTTGCCGTAATAAAATTAAGTGAAGAAGAGAAGTCCCTTCCACCCGGAGGTGTAATTGTTGGACTGATTCCTCAGGTATTGGCAACCTACGATGATAAAAATGAAAAAATCTATTTTTGCAAAAATAGTGAATACAAAATTTTTGTGGCTGATGCGGATGGAAAAATCCTAAATCGTTTCGGCAGAGAACCGGAACGCATCAATGTATCTCTTGATGCGCGCAAAGAGCATCTACGCTTTTTCTTAAAAGATATGCCTGATGAAAGAATAACAAGCATCGCCAAAGAACTTCCCGGGAAATTGGCGTATTTCCATCATATTCAGATTAACGATGGTTTTTTATACATTTTCAGGATGACCGAATTCAGCACAAAGTTAACCAAGCAAGTAATAGATATTTATTCCCTGGATGGAGAATTTCTCTATACCGGCACAATTCAATTTGAAAACGGATTATCATTGAAAAATGCAAATGGTGTTCAGATCAGGGGGAATGGTCTATATGCATTATTGGCGGATGAAAATGGAAAAAGCAGGATAGTGAAATATAAAATTGATATTCCCATGAAACGTTGAAAAGTTGGAGCGAAAGAAATAACCTGTCGGCGCAACGCCTTCGATATCAGCGGACCGCCGGGGAAGCAGGTCGATTCCTCTAGATCACCCGGAGTATCAGAATGATGATGTAGGGGAGTGGGTTTGCCCTCTTGGGGTACAATCCTCCCGCATGGATCGGCATGTTTGTGCAGGGGCTTGATTCATCAAGCCCCCAAGTTTCCGTTATTGCTGTTCCCGTCCACGTTATGCCATGCACCAAACCCTGCTTTTGCACTCGATCTATCCTTGACATCGGGATGCGCTTTGGGCAATATGGAAAAGTTCATGCCAAAAAAGGTTGGAGTACTGGAGGTGGCGTCATGAATGGACGGATACGTGCAGGACTGTTCGCGGCGAGTATCTTTTTTTCGATAGGAACCATATGCAGCGGCGTTGAATCGCGGAGCGCCACGCAAAAGGGAAAAACCCTGGCCGCAGAGCTGGCCGCCGGGATGGAATTCCGCGCCATCGGCCCGGCGCTGTCGTCGGGGCGGATCAGCGACGTGGTCATCCATCCGCGCCGGCGCGCCACCTGGTATGTGGCCGCCGCTTCGGGCGGGGTCTGGAAAACCGAAGACGCCGGCTCTACCTGGAATTCCATTTTCGACCATGAAAGTTCCTATTCCATCGGCTGCCTGGCCGTCGACCCGCTCCAACCCGAAGTGGTCTGGGTGGGGACGGGCGAAAATGTCTCCGGCCGCCACGTGGGCTTCGGCGACGGAGTATACAAAAGCCTGGACAACGGCAGGACCTGGAAGAACATGGGATTGAAAAAAACAGAGCACATCGGAAAAATACTCCTCGATCCGCGCGCCGGCAACGTGGTCTATGTCGCCGCCGAAGGCCCGCTCTGGGCTGAGGGCGGGGAGCGCGGTGTTTTCAAGAGCAACGACGGCGGTATTACCTGGCAGCCCTCACTGCAGATCAGCCGGGACACCGGCGTCTGTGATCTCGCCATGGAACCCGGCAATCCCGAGGTCCTCTACGCCGCGGCCTATCAGCGCCGGCGCAGTGTGGCCGCTTTCATGGCCGGCGGCCCCGAAGGCGGGATCTACAAGAGCGAGAACGGCGGTCGCACCTGGCGCAAGCTGGCCGGCGGACTGCCCGGCGGCGATGTCGGCCGCATCGGGCTGGCCATATCGCCGCAGCAGCCCAACGTCGTCTACGCCACCATCGAGGCCGCTGCCGGCGAACAGGGCTTTTATCGCTCCTGCGACCGCGGCGAAAGCTGGGAAAAGCGCAGCACCTACCTGAGCAACGGCACCGGCCCCCATTATTACCAGGAGATCTATGCCGACCCGCACCGCTTCGACCGCGTCTACCAGAACGATGTTTGGCTGCATGTCAGCGACGATGGCGGCAAGACCTTCCGCGAAGTCGAGGGCAAGAGCAAGCATTCCGACAACCACGCCCTGGCCTTCGATCCCCGCGAGCCCGGTTACCTGCTGGCCGGCTGCGACGGCGGCCTCTACGAATCATGGAACGGCGGCCGCACCTGGCGCTATTTCGCCAACATGCCCCTGACCCAGTTCTACAAGGTCGCCCTGGACAATGCCCTGCCTTTTTACAACATCCACGGCGGCACCCAGGACAACGGCACCCAGAGCGGTCCGGCGCGCACCGCCAACAGCAACGGCATCCTCCCCGGCGACTGGCGCTTCACCCTGGGCGCCGACGGCTATTCCTGCGCCGTCGATCCCGCCGACCCGGACACGGTCTATGCTTCCTGGCAGGTCGGCAGCCTGGTCCGCTGCGACCGCAAGAGCGGCGAAACGATCGCCATCCAGCCCCAGGTCGAAGCCGCCGCCCCGCCCCAGCGCTGGAACTGGGACTCACCGCTGCTGGTCAGCCCCCACGCCGCGAAGCGGCTTTATTATGCTTCGCAGTTCCTCTTTCGCAGCGATGACCGCGGCGACAGCTGGCAGCGCCTCAGCCCCGACCTGACCAAAGGGGTCTTCCGCCTGGAACAGCCGATCATGGGCAGGAGGTGGAGCGCCGACGCCTTGTGGGACCACGATGCCATGTCCTATTTCGGCAGCGTCACGGCACTGTCCGAGTCGCCGCTGGTCGAGGGCCTGATCTATGCCGGGACCGACGACGGCCTGATCCAGGTCAGCGAGGACGGCGGCGGGAACTGGCGCCGCATCGACAGGCTGCCGGGGGTCCCGTCCGGATTCTTCGTCAATGACATCAAGGCCTGCCGCCACGACAGGGATACCGTTTTCGCGGCCGTGGACAACCACAAGGCAGGCGATTTCAAGCCCTACCTGCTGAAAAGCTCCGACCGCGGCCGCACCTGGACCTCCTTGGCCGCCGACCTGCCCGATCGCCATTTGCTGTGGTCCATCGCCCAGGACGCGGCCCGGCCCGGCCTGCTGTTTGTGGGCAGCGAATTCGGCGTCTTTTTCACCCTGGATGGGGGAGGCCATTGGCACAAGTTCAATCGACTGCCCACTGTCTCCTTCCGGGATATCGAGGTCCAGGACCGTGAGTGCGACCTGGTGGCTTCTTCCTTCGGCCGCGGTATTTTCATCCTAGACGATTATTCGCCTCTGCGCCATACCGGCGCGACCGCCGACGGGAGCCAGGCAACCTTGTTCGCGCCGCGCCGGGCCCTGAGCTACATACCGGCCCAACCGCTCAACCTGGCCGGGAAAGGTTTCCAGGGCGATGACCTGTACCTGGCCCCCAATCCTCCCTTTGGTGCCGTTTTCACTTATTTTCTGCCCGATTCCCTGAAATCATCGAAAAAACTGCGGCTGGAAAAGGAAAAGGAACTTCGCCGGCAAGGGATTGATATCCCTTTTCCCGGCTGGGAGACGCTGCGCCGTGAAGACGACGAAGAAGAGCCGGTCCTGCTGCTCACCGTTCGTGATCTCGACGGCAACGTGGTGCGGCGCCTGAAAGGCCCGAACAACGCAGGCGTTCATTTCGTCGCCTGGGACCTGCGCTATCCCGATGTCGAGCCGGTTCGTTTGCAGGAAGAAGCGGGCTTGGATCCGTGGGATAGCAGCCCGCGCGGACCGCTGGTGGTGCCCGGGACGTTCCGTGTCACCCTGGAAAAGGCGTTCAACGGAGCTGTCACGCAACTGAGTGAGGCTCAGGAGTGCAAGGTGGAGTCGCTCGGCCTGGCGGCGCTGCGTGCCGAAGAACGGCAAGAGGTCCTGGCTTTCCAACAAAAAGCGGGCCGGCTGCAGCGTGCCATGATCGGCGCCGGCGCGGCGTTGGACGAAGCACTGAAGCGGCTGGAGTTCATCAAAAAAGCGATCATGGAAGCTCCCGGGGCCGATTCAGGCTGGGGCCTGGAAGCGCGCCGGCTGGAGGGACAGCTGCGGCAGTTTCGCAGCGAGCTCATCTGGGACCGTACTCTGGGCAAAAGGAGCGAACCGCAGCGCCCATCGCTGCTGCAGCGCCTTGACGCCCAGCTTGGTTCCACCTCGGTCATCCGTGCCGGCAACCGCGGGAATTACGGATTGGTCGCTGCCACCTTCAGCGGCTTGCTGGAAAAAATGCGCCTGGCCATTGACGTCGAACTGCGGCGGCTGGAGGCGAAACTGGATGCGGCCGGCGTGCCCTGGACCCCGGGACGCGAAGTGCCAAGGTGGGAAGAAGAAAGGTGAAGCCTAAAAGAAATATTTCGTGACGCCTAACGCCGCTTTTTCCTTTAACTCTTCAACACTTCAACGAATTTTACCTCGGCCGCTTTTGCCAAATCGCATCCTGGATACTGCTCCGCGAACTGCTGCAACCGGTAATGCGCCGCCTCTAGCATGTTGTTTTCGGCCAGCAGCAGGACCAGCTGGTAGAAGGCGCGCTGGCGCGTGTCGTCGCTCGTTGATGGCTCGTTGATGACCATCTCAAGCGAGCGCGCCGCCGGTTCATGGTCGCCCTGGTGGTAGAAGATCCCGGCCAAACGGTACTGCAGGTCGGGTTCGAGCATACGGTTATAGGTGTCCATGTATTCCTTGTATATCTCGGCGGCCTGTCCGGGGTCGGAGCGCAGTTTCAAATGGATGGCCTTCTGGAAAAGCTCACGGCCCTCGGGTTTGCGGGTGGCGGCCAGCAGCCGGGCCATTCCCAGCAGGGCGGCCTCGTTCTCCGGGTTGAGCTCCAGGGCGGCCCGCAACGCGCTTTCCCCATCCTGGCGCAAGAAGGTGTTTTCCAAGGCCTGCAGGCCGACCTCGGTGTACTTCTCCTCGGCGGCGGCCCCATGCAGCTTCAGCCTTGCGGCTATGGCCATGCCGGCTACCATGCTGCCGACGTGAATCCAGTAAGCGATGACCGAGGCATTTCCAGCCAGCTGCCTGATGCCGCTGCGGATGTCCAGCAGGAAGAACAATCCCAGCAGCAGCAGGGAATTGACCTTGAGCTTGATATTGACCAGGCCGAACAGCGGCAGGGGAACGATCAGTTTCTTGAAATAGCAGCGGACCATGAACACGCCCGTGATGCCGGCGATGGCGCCTGAGGCTCCCAGGGCGTGGAAGGTTTCTGATAAAAAAACGCGGAAGATGACTACTGAAGCCAGGCTGCCCAGCAGTCCGGTGAAGAAGTAAAGGAAAAGAAATTTTCCCGATCCCACCCTCTCCTCAACCGCGGGCCCGAAAGCCCAGAAAACGATCATGTTACCCCAGAGGTGGCCGGCGCCGGCGTGCAGGAACATGCTGGAAAACGGGCTGAGCAATATGTTCCACCAGGTGACGCGCAGGGGCAGGAATGAAAAGTTGGCGGCGATGAATTCAATGCCGGCAGCGCTGCTGAGCCTGAGCAGGTAAAATATCAGGATATTGAGCAGGATCAGCAGGACGGTGGCTTTGGGAATGAAGAATTTTTTGCCGCCTTCGGTGTAGGCAATGGGTATGAAGGTGATGTGCTCCTTCAGGATGTCGAGCACTCGATCGCCGCTATGGATCGACTTGAACCAGACGTAGCTGAAAAAGAAAAAGGGCGAGAAAAGCAGGAAGAACCTGGACATGACGTAAAGTTCGCTGCGGAAAAAATAAATGGCCAGGATCAGCGCCGCCGCTTTGAGGAAATGGATTTTTTCTTCTCTGCCGAATGCAGACCGGACGTAGGGTTTGGCTTCAGGTGTCAATGGCATTTCTCCGTTTATAGCGACAGGTTGTTGGCGTGTTCATAAGGGGCCATTGTAGCAAAAAGCGGAGGAGTAGGCGAGGGGATGGGGCAGGAATCGGTGCCCGGTGTAGGGTAGTCGGTAAACGTTAGAAGAGAAAGAAAAAAAATAAAATATGAAGTATAAATTAAGAAAAAGAAATATAACGGGACCGGCCGCGGCCGGCCCCGTTTGGAATCAATCCTGTGTTCGCTCTATTGCACCGCATTCAAGGCGTTGACGCGGCCCTTGCCCGAATAGGGGTCGGCCCCGGGCTTGAGTATGTCGTCGGCGCTTTGCTGGATCCGGCGCTTCAGCTCTGCCGGGGACATCTTGCCGTACTTGCCCACGATCAGGGCTGCCACTCCGGAAACATGGGGGGCGGCCATCGAGGTGCCGTCTGCAAAAGAGTAATAGTGACTGTTACCGACCTTGTAGCTCGGGCTGATGATCATGTCGAAGTACCATGGAATGGGTGTCATCAGCGGGAAGCGCGTGTCGTCGCCCCCGGGCGCCGCCACGTTGACAACCGATTGGCCGTAATTGGTGTAGGACGCGGCCCGGTCGAAATCCTGCAGAGCGACCGGGCCGGTGGCGGCAACGGCCATGCCGTTGCCGGATTGGGCGGGTATGGACCAAATGTTGCTGTTGAGGTTCACGCCCTCGTTGCCCGCGGCGCTGACGCACAGGGTGCCCGCGGCCGTGGCATGGTTGATGGCGCGGTTGAGCGCAGCAATCAGCGAGCCCAATCCGCCGCCGCCGGCGTTGTTGCGGTAGAAGGTCGCGCCCAGGCTCATGTTGATCACGTCGGCTTGCACTTCGGGACCAGAAGCGTACATGATGCCGGCGATGATCCACGAGAACGCCCCGCTGCCGTCGGTGCTGCGCAGCACCTTGACGGCCACGATCTCGGCCTGGGGAGCGACGCCCTGGACGCCCGTGTCGTTGATCGGAGCGGCGATGATGCCGGCAACGTGGGTGCCATGGTTGAAGCCGGGAACGATCGGGTCAATGCCGGGTTCGGTCGGCACGAATGACTTGCTGAGCTCCAGGTTGAGATTGGCGGCGATATCGACGTGTGTGCTGGTGATACCGCTGTCGAGGACCGCTACCCGCGCCCGCTTCACGCCCCAGCCCCGGTCACCATTGAGCGCCGTCTGATCGGCGCGGATCTGGCGCATGTTCCACTGGTAGCCCCAAAAGGGTTCGGAGTTGACCCCCATAGCCTGGAGGTCGGATTCGGCGACTTCGAAAACTTTTTCCCTTGGGATCCACTGTGCCTCGATGTCTTCGGCGGCTTCCTGCACCCGGGGGTCGGTGCTGATGATGGCCAGGAAGTCCGGGTTGGCCGATGTCGCCAGCACCACGCCGATCTCGGGGATCCTAGCTGTGATTGTGGCGCCGGCGTAGGTCATCAGGTCATCCAAGTCGGCGCTTCCCGGGCCGTGGCCCTTGGCCACGATCAGATAATTTTTCGGGGTGTCCGCGGCGGACATCACTCCTCCCAATAAAACCAGAACGAGGAAAAGGACGGTTGTGAAACGTTTCATCATCTATCTCCTTTTTGGGCCGCCGGTTAGCCGGCAGCCAATCTACTTGGGTTGATTGGAACAATTGACAGGAAAAAAAACCTTGCCCATGACAGCATTCTAAAAAAGATTTTTTTCAATGTCAATCACTTTTCCGGCTTTTGATTTATTTTCTCAAATTAAAACTTCGAATTGTTTTCAAATTTTTGCCTTTGACGATCCGCAAGACAAAACGTTGGCGATCTGCTTCTACTTGTCACTTGTCACATATTTCGATAGAATGACTTCGGATCGCAAGATAATGAACATAGACCCGAAAATGATCATCGGCAACTGGACGCATGGCTGGGCCCTGGACCGGCACACGCTGCGCAGCACCTCGGGCGCTTCCAATAGCAGCATGCATCCCGAATTCGACACTGAACGGACCGAACTTGGAGAAGCATTGTACAAATTGAAGTATCGTGCCGACATGGCGCAGGTTGAGCCCATCGCCCGCACGGTAGCCGATTTTATCCGCGGCCGCGCCGAACTTTCTGATATCAAGGCCATTCTGGCGGTGCCGCCGTCGGATACGCGGCGCTCGTTCCAGCCCGTGCAAG
>Ga0307380_10003290_pt1 | contig 22416 bp, 16 predicted proteins | sample UN3MG_FD_202239 | JGI IMG/M metagenome (GOLD analysis project Ga0307380, IMG submission 202239) | Soil microbial communities from Risofladan, Vaasa, Finland - UN-3 | ecosystem: Environmental > Terrestrial > Soil > Coastal area > Acid sulfate soil | place: Finland: Risofladan, Vaasa | collected... | reverse complement strand
TTTAGCTTCATATAATCAGATCGATTCTTTTGGCCTGGAAAGAAAACTGCTTTCAATGGGATTTGATATTCAGACAGTTTTTACGGCAACTGGCGATGAGCTTTCCGTACTTATAAACGGGATCAAGGTAACTTTTTTTATGTTTCCTTTTGTTATCAAACATGAAGTTTTCTGGGAAAAAGGTCAGATAACTGTTCCGGAAATTTTAGATCTTGGAGTAATGAAGGCTTATGCATTGGGCAGACGAAACAAATGGAAAGATTATGTGGATCTGTATTTTTTGTTACACGACAGGATAGCTATTCAGGATCTTATTCAAAACGCTGAAAAAATATTCAAACGCCATTTCAATTCAAAACTATTCAGAGAGCAGTTGTGTTATTTTGACGACATAGATTATTCCGAAACCATAGAATATGTTGATTATGCCCTTGAAGATAAGAAAATAAGAGAGTTTCTGGAGACTGTAGCGGTAAGGATTTGATAAGGACAGAAGGCTTAGAAAATTGAAGAGGATCATCATGATTAAAGTAGCTGTTGTCGGGTCGGGCTATTGGGGAAAAAACCTGGTGCGAAATTTTTACTTACTGGGGGCTCTCGGGGCCATATGTGATAAAGATCCCCAAGTTCTTGCCAAATTTCAGGAAAAGTACCAGGAAATTCCAGGTGTCTGCAATTTCGATGACTTGCTGGATGATTCAACCCCACCGGTCGACGCATTAGTCATCGCTTCTCCGGCAGAAACCCATTACACATTGGCGAAGAAAGGCCTTATGGCCGGAAAACATGTCTTTGTGGAGAAACCCCTCTCCCTGACCGAGGAAGAGGGCCGCGAATTGGTAGAACTGGCGGAACAATACCAACTGACGCTCATGGTAGGCCACATCCTCCATTACCATCAGGCGCTAATCAAACTTAAAGAACTTGTTGATTCTGGTGAGTTAGGGAAGATCCAGTACCTCTATTCCAATCGCCTCAACATCGGCAAGATTAGAGCTGAGGAAAATATACTCTGGAGTTTTGCGCCCCATGATATCTCAGCGATTCTAATGCTGTTGGAGGAGATGCCGGAAAGCGTCTATGCTACCGGTGGCAGCTATCTGCAGCGCCATATTCCGGATACCACCCTGACTGCCCTGGATTTTCCGAGCGGGGTCAAAGCACACATTTTTGTCTCATGGCTTCATCCTTTCAAGGAACAGAAACTGGTGGTGGTGGGAGACAAAAAGATGGCTGTTTTTGATGACACCAGCCAGGAGAAACTCCTGCTTTATCCTCACAAGATCCAGTGGGTAGACCGCATTCCTGTTGCTTCTAAAGCAGATGCCCAGATAGTGCCCGTTGATATGGAAGAACCGCTCAAGGTTGAATGCCGGCATTTTTTGGAATGCATTGCGAATCAGCAAATTCCCAGGACCGACGGCAGAGAAGGTCTCCACGTTTTGCAGGTGCTTCAAGCGTCACAGGAGTCCCTTAATCAGAATGGCTGCAAGATTCAATTGGGTCACGTTTCAAAAACGAGATCGCCAAACCGAGCATTACTTTCCACTGATTCAGCTATGAGCCATGAGCTAACAGCTAAAGACTACTTCGTGCATGAATCCTCTTATATTGACAATGACGTTGAGATCGGCACAGGCACTAAAATTTGGCATTTTTCCCACATTCTCTCAGGATCACGCATCGGTGAGCATTGCAATATCGGCCAGAATGTAGTCATTGGGCCGAAAGTGAGTATCGGAAATAACTGTAAGATTCAAAACAATGTGTGTATTTACGAAGGCGTTACGCTTGAGGATGGAGTTTTTTGCGGCCCAAGTATGGTCTTTACCAATGTTTACAATCCTCGGGCAGAAATCCGCAAGATGGATGAGGTACGTCCAACGCTGGTAAAAAAAGGAGCCACAATTGGCGCCAATGGCACCATCATTTGTGGAACAACCCTGGGAAGGTACTGCTTTATCGGTGCAAGCGCCGTAGTTACGAAAAATGTTCCTGATCATGCTCTCGTTGTCGGTAATCCTGCACGACAGACAGGATGGACGTGTAAGTGCGGAGAAAAACTGGATGACAACCTTATATGCACAAGATGCGGAAAGGAATATAAAAAAGTAAGAAGCGACTTAGAAGAAATGTAAATTAGCTGTATAATGGCATTTTACTCGGTTTTCTTTTAGGTTACATAGTTATGCTTGTTTATGCAATTGGAGCGAAAGCATTTATTATCGTGAGCATCATGGAGTATTTCTGGTTTTTAACGGCAATTACCGCAATTATCTGATGAAAAGGAAGAAAAAAGAATTATCCATGGATGTATCTGTAATCATTTGCACAAAAGATCGTACGGATGATTTGATTAGATGCTTGGACTCCTTGCACTATCAGACAAGACTGCCGGACGAACTTATCATTGTTGATGCCAGCCAGAATAATAAAACAAAGGACATGGTGGAGCAAAAAAAGGAACATTTGCCGTTTGATGTGATTTACGGAAAGACTGGCTCGGGATTAACAAGACAACGAAATACGGGTATTGGACTCAGCCAGGGAAAGTACGTTTTCTTTTTTGATGATGATGTTATCCTCGAACAGGGGTTTATTGAAATAATATGTGATACCTTCTATAGATTCAAAGAGCTTGACGTGGGCGGGATTACTGGGAGGATCGTAAATATCCCTGCATTGCCGGGATCATGGGATTCATTATTCAAGCAATTATTTTTCCTGTCAGATCTTGGACATGGCCGAGTGAAACTATCCGGGCTACCATCAATAAAAATCAGCGATGAATCGGGCTTTGTGGAAAGTCTGTCCGGGGGTTGCACGGCTTACTTGAAAGAAGTATTTGATCAATTCAGTTTTGATGAGAATCTAAAAGGATACGCCTACCTGGAAGACGTGGATTTTTCGTACCGGGTGGGCAGGAAATATCGTTTGTTCTATCAACCAAAGGCAAGACTGAGACATTATCCTTCAACGTATCTAAAGACTGACAGCAAGGAATTGAGGAAGATGTTTGTCCGGCACCAGGCATATCTTTTTCATAAGAACCTGCCGAAAGATTTTCCTCATTACCTTGGTTATTGGATTTCTATAATGGGAATTTTCATTTACAACGGATTAATTCAAAGAGACCTTCGCGCGTGCAGGGGAATCATTGAAGGCCTTCTGGAACCTTTGGAATGTTAAAAAAGATATTCGAATCCACAGTCATCATGGGGACCAGTTCAATATTAGTAATATTGGTGGATCTGGTTCGCGTCAAGATCATTGCTGTCCTGTTGGGACCTCAAGGGGTCGGAGTACTTTCTGTTCTAAACCATTTTCATACTCTTGCTGCAACATTGGTCGGTCTCGGACTGGGCACCGGTATTGTCAAATATGTATCTACTTTTAACAGTCAGGATAACAAGGAAGCTGTTCAAAAGGTCCTTTCCAATTCTTTTCGAATTGTATTTCTCTTTTCTTCAATAGTGCTCGTGGCCTCCATTTTCCTCAGCTCCCGTTTATCCACATGGATGCTTGGGGAACCCGGATACGCTCTTTTTATCATCATCTATGCATTATCCCTTCCCCTGGCAGTCTATCCCATAACCGCGAACAGCTTTCTCCAGGGACTCAAACGCATTAAGCCCTTAGCCAAGATCAATGTCCTGAGAACTTCCATTTCACTCATGTTCATCATTCCCCTGGTCTTTTTTTTCCGGCTTAAAGGGGCCGTAATCTCCGTTCTGGTCATAACGGGGGTTCATCTTCTTTTAGTCGGTTACTATCTCAGAAAGGAAGAGACTCGCTACCGTGTTATCCGGTGGCAACGTTTTGACCCTGAGCTGTTGAAAAAGCTCTTCCAATATGGTATGACCAGCCTTCTGGTCGGTACGGCTTATTATCTGTCTCATCTTGTTTTGAAGATTATCATTGTGGATTCCCTTGGCATTGAAATGAACGGGATTTACCAGCCGATATGGGCGTTGACCATGACCTATCTGACCATTGTGCTCTCTTCCATGTCCGCTTATTCCTATCCGAGGTTATGTGAACTGACCTCTGTTCGAGATATTACCGAAGAATTAAATGCTATATTACGGGTAGCCGTGCTCATGATTATGCCTGTCATGTTTTTTCTGCTGCTGGCCCGCAGACCAATTGTTTACATCCTTTACAGCAGTAACTTTGTGCCTGCCACGGAATATATGCCAATTCAAATTTTGGGAGATTTTTTCAAGGTCCTATTCTGGGCATTGGGGATGTATCTGCTCCCCACAAAGCGGCTTTTAGGGTTTATCTGGCTTAATCTGTTACAGGACGTAACGCTGGTGGTCTTTGCTGCCTTCCTAATTGCCAGATATCAATTACACGGCATTACGGCGGCATTTGCCCTGAGCTATCTGATTGCGTTCCTGGCCCTTTATGGCTACTCTAAGAAACAGATCGGGCTTTCCATGTGGACCATGAACCGGAAGCTTCTGACAGCTTCGTTCGGCGCTTTGCTGATACTTATCATCAGCGACATGTACTTGTCTCTCTGGCCGAATATTGCAGTTGCATGTCCGGTTATTTTTATCTGGGGTTTGTTGTCCATAAGAAAAGATGAAGTGTTACAACTAAAAAGCTACATATCCGACAAATTGTCTAAGAACCCGGATTTGCCGGGAGGTAAAACCTTATGAAAGTCTGTTTCATATCTGAGGCCGAATCAATTCATACGCAACGCTGGACAAGTAGCCTGGCCCGGGCCGGATGTGATATCCATCTGATTTCCTCTTCTGGGAAGGACATCCCCGGTGTCGCTCTGCACCGGATGCCCATTTATTCGCCAAACCCATGGCAGCAAATGGTTAATAATGTCAGGATAAGACGCTTTATAAAAGAATTGGATTCTGAGGTGATTCATGTCTTCGGTCTCTTTTCTCTATCGAGTATCGGAACCATGGTCTTGATCAGAGGTTTGAGAAATCTGGTGATTTCAGTTTGGGGCTCTGATGTTGTGGCAGGAGGTGACAGAGAGACTTTCAAAGAAAGAGTAATCAAGAAATATTTACTGAACAGAGGAGACAGGGTTGTGGCCACCTCAGAATACCTGGCCCGAGAGGTCATGAAATATCTGAAACAACCACGTCAGATAGATGTTTTGTCCTGGGGGGTAGATTTAGACATATTTCAGTTTGTGGAACGGAGAAGAGCATCCGAATTGGTTACTATAGGATTTGCAAAGAGACTACATCTCCTGTCCGGCCCGGACATCCTTTTGAAGTCTTTTAAATATGCCTGTGACAGGTGCGACCAGAAACTCTTGCTTAAAATTGCAGGTAACGGTCCCATGGAAGCACAATTAAAGCAGGAGGTCGTTCAAATGGGCTTGGCTGATTCCATCCAGTGGGCAGGTTGGCTGGATAGTCCCGAAGCGCTGAAGGATTTTTACCGGTCAATAGATTTATTTGTAATGCCCTCACGCAGAGAATCGCTTGGTGTTTCAGCCATAGAAGCATCTGCATCATGCCTGCCGGTAATTGCCTCACGGTTTGGAGGTATCCCTGAAATTGTTATTCATGGTGAAACCGGTTTACTGGTTGAGTCTGAGGACGTGGAGGGGTTTGGTAAAGCCATAGTTTTGCTGGTGGAGAATAAAAATTTGAGATTGGAAATGGGGAGAAAAGGAAGGAAGAGGACAGAGGAAAAATTCGACTGGGAGAAGTCTGTCCGCAGGATGATTGAAATTTATCATCAGATACAAAAATAGAATAGATAAGTGAAAAATTTGAAAATCTATTATGTGTATTTCCATGATATGGACTTTGTGCCAATTCATGTGTCTGAAATCATAAACGAGATGCAAAGACGGGGCAGCGAAGTCCATGTCTTTACCAGCATCAAGGACAGTGCGGGAAAGGAAAAGCTGTCCTCCGGGAGGACAACACTCCATAACCTGTGGACAATCAGGATACGCTTCATTTCCGAATTTGTTTTCATGGCCCTTCTCCTCCCATATCTTTTCTCCCTGACCCTGATCAAAAGACCTGATTTCTTCTACACCAGACATTCGGCCACGTCTTTTGTGGTAGCCTTGATTGCCAGACTGCTCGGAAAACCCTGCCTGATCGAGATCAATGATATTGTTCTGGATAAACTGAAATTTACAAAGGTCTCCAGGCTGAAGCTGAAATGGGTTCAATTATATCATTATGTCAATCTTCGCCTGGCTCGTTGTCTGCTTCCGGTAACAAAGCAAATCGGCCTGTGGCTCAGTCATGAGTACGGCATACATAAAAAAAAGGTGATGGCCATCCCCAATGGCGTGAATGTCCATCGGTTCAGTCCAAAGCCGTGTCTTGAAGCCAGAAACCGCTATCGTATTCCTCTCGATTCCAAGGTTGTTCTTTCTTTGGGAAGTCTTTTTCCCTGGGCCGGGATCGAAACCTTGATAGACGCGGCCCCGGAAGTGCTCAAAACATATCCGAACACCCTTTTTGTAATTGGGAGCGGGGAAGAACCCTATGTCAGCCATCTAAAAAAAGCTGTTAGTAAAGTCGGATTAGAAGAGAGTTTTTTATTTTTCGGGTTTATCCCATGGGATGAGGCAGCCTGGTTTATCAGCGCCTCGGATATCTGTGTTGCGCCCTTTATTTTCAAGGATACCAGAACCGGGATTTCCTCCTTGAGGGTGTTTTCTTACTTAGCTTGCGCGAGACCTGTTGTTGGAAGTGATATCCCGGGTCTCGGGGATATGCTTGAAACCGAGGGCATGGGCATTTCCTTCCCAATGGGGGATCATAAAGCCTTAACTGGGGCAATTATCGATCTTTTATCTGATAAAGAAAAATTAAAGGACATGGCTGAGAGGAGCCGTGCTTATGTTATCAAAAATCACTCATGGGAGAGCATCGTGGAAAAAATAGAGAACACATTCAGGGCCTTAAGTCACAAGGATAAGGGTTAGATGTATGTGCGGAATATGCGGCATCATTTACAGGGATACTGATAGACCGGTCGAAAAGCGCCTTTTGTACGAGATGTCTCAAAAGATTGTTCACAGGGGCCCGGACGATGACGGGTATTTTCTTGAAAAAAATATTGGAATGGCCATGAGGAGGCTTTCCATAATTGATATTGCGGGCGGAAAGCAACCTATTTACAACGAAGATGAATCAATTGTTACAGTTTATAATGGAGAAATTTACAATTATCTGGAGCTTAGAGAGGAACTCAAGGCAAAGGGTCATATTTTCAAGACCAATTCTGATACTGAAATACTTGTTCATCTATATGAAGAATATGGCAGAAATCTTCTTGATCATTTGAATGGCATGTTTGCCTTTGCTATTTACGACCGGAAGCATCATCAATTACTGATAGCCAGAGACCGGCTTGGTATTAAACCTCTGTATTACATCGAGGGCGATAACTGGTTTCTCTTCAGTTCAGAAATCAAATCTTTTATGGGATTCCCCGAATTCAAACCTGCATTGGATTTGGAGGCGCTTCATCACTATTTGACCTTCCGTTTTGTGCCGGCTCCTATGACTCTCTTTAAGGGGGTCAGGAAATTACCGCCCGGTTTTTTCATTGACTATCATTTTAGCCGGAAAAATCAAGAGCCCACGCAATACTGGGATCTTACTTTTGACCAAAGCGATAAAGGTTGGTCTGCGGAAGAGTCCACAGCGGCTGTTCGAGATCTCCTCCACGATGCAGTGAAGATTCGTTTGATGTCCGAGGTTCCTTTGGGCGTAATGCTCAGCGGAGGCGTGGATTCCAGTGCTATTGTTTCGAGTATGAAATCGGCAAATCAATCAAACACATCATCTTTCACCATAAGCTACGAGGAAGAAGGCGCTCACAATGAAGGGGTGTTCGCAAAAATTGCAGCAGAGGCATTTCAAACCGATCACCATGAAATTACCGTGCGTTTGGATGATTTTATCGGGAACCTGGGGAAAATGGTATATTTCATGGATGAGCCGATTGCCGATCCGGCAGCTATGCCCATTTATGATCTTTGCAGATTCAGCAAAGAATATGTTACGGTTCTTTTATCCGGGGTAGGCGGTGATGAATTGTTTGCAGGATATGATGTTTACAAAGAGGCAATCTATTCTGCTTACCTCAGACACATTCCAGATTTTGCATGGAATAATTTTATCCTGCCATTCTACAGCTTGATGCCGAAAGGTATGATAGGCAAAAAATTTGTACGGCGGGTTCATCAACCCGTTGAGGATAATTTTCTCGGCAGCTCATTCATCTACGGAGGATTCTCCGAATCGGAAAAAGCCCGTCTATACACCGACGATTTTGCAGAACAACAGAAAGATTTTAATTCTCACGACATTATCAGGCAGACCCTTGAACGGGTGCCCCAAGCCAGCAGACTTCATAAAATGATGTATGTGGATACCAAACACTGGTTGGCCGACAGTCATTTGACAATGATGGATAAGATGTCCATGGCTCATTCCATGGAAATAAGGACCCCACTCCTCGACCATCGAATGGTTGAACTGGCTGCTGCCATTCCTGAAAAGCTCAAGATGAATCTTTTTCGCTCCAAAATTATTTTCAAAAATGCTCTCATGTCAGAAATACCAGGATCAATTATAAACAGGCCCAAGCGTGGGTTTTCCACTCCTATCAATTTATGGATTAACAGGTCCGGGCGTGAGCTGTCTGACATGCTCTTGAACCAGAAAAGTCTAACCAGAGATATTTTTATGGGAGATAAAATTAAACAGTTGTTTGACAATCACAAACGGGGGATTGGGGACTTTTCCGCAAGTATTTTCACCCTGCTGATATTTGATATCTGGCAGAAAACCTTTTTGGACAGTCACTGAAGATTGATGGATAAAAACTTTTTTTACCGGCAATTTTACGAGCAGGCCACAATTGCGGATGAAAATGTGAGTACCGAGGAAAGGGTGCCGGTCACTCTATCCATGGTTCCCTCCAGTACCAGATCGGTTCTTGATTTAGGCTGTGGAGATGGCACACTGCTTCGCTATATGAATTCAACACTGTTTAAGGTGGGACTTGATATAAGTTATACTACTTTGGGCTTAATGACCGGGGGATATAGGATATTAGGAACTTCCGGCAGCTTGCCTTTTCGGGATAGCGTGTTTGATCTAATTTTGTGTACAGAGGTTTTGGAGCATTTGCCTGTTGGAGAATATAAAACAACTCTTGAAGAGATGCAGAGAGTGGCTAAAAAATATATCTTGATTTCTGTGCCTTTTCGCGAGGATTTGAATCGAAAACAGGCACGTTGTTCAAAATGCGGTTACGTTTTTCATGTCCATCTTCATTTGCGCAACTTTGAATTATCCAAACTAAAGGGTTTATTCCCTGAATACTTGATGAAGAAACATTGTTTTTCGGGATCACGGGAAAAGGACTTTCCACCTTGGCTTTTGAGAATTCGGAGAAAATATGGTCATAGATGGGAATGGGACAGAAATGCCATGTGTCCCCGATGCGGCAGTAAAATTGGTCAGCGACCTAAACGGACGGTAGTCTCTGTGATCACTTCAGGACTGGCGAATCTAACGGGTAAAACGCATCCCAAATGGGTATCGGTTCTTTATGAGGCAAAAAAATGAAAATCCTTTATATTTGCAGCGCTGATCTTTCAGGCCAGTTTGGTTCTCTTGGTTCTGTTCGGCATATTATGGAGGTTTCCGAGAACCTTTGCCACTTGGGGAACAGGGTCAAATTGATCGTTCCCAAATATGCCGGTTACCCCCATGCTACTCCTGTTGACATAATATATGTGCCCATTATCAAAATCCGGTTTTTAAGAACTCTGATTCACGAATTACTAGCCCCTTTTTTTGTTATGGCATATTTGTGGCTTTGGAAACCGGATATGGTTTACTGGCGCCAAGCCTATTTGACTATTTTTCCTGTATTGTTAAGTCGGTTATTCGGCAAGAAAATACTAACCGAAGTAAATGGACTTACCCTTGACGAAGTGGAGTCGGAGCCGTTGAGCAGGCTCAGGAAAATGGTTATTCTGGCATTTGAACGTTTCAATTATCGGTTTTCAAGTCATTTGATATGTGTAGCTCCCCAGATAAGGGTAAGGATTTTGGAATACTACAGACTTCCAGCAGACAAGGTTTCGGTAATTTTGAACGGGGTTAACTCTGACCGGATGCCTATAATGGATCCCGGTGAAGCAAAGAAAAAAATAGGATTGGATCCCGGTATCAGGGTGGTCGGGTTTGTGGGCCACTTTTTTCCCTGGGATGGCATTGAGCATTTGATAGACGCCGCACCGCAAATTATCAAAGAGATAAACAATGTTCGATTTTTGATTATAGGGCATGGACGCTGGGGAGAACACCTGCCCAAACTGGCGGAAGAAAGAGGGCTGGCCAAAAATTTCATCTTTACCGGCAAGGTAGACTGGGGAAGACTCTATCTTTATATTAACGCCTTTGATGTGGCTACAGCTCCATATTCCAAGGCGATCAACTCCCAGAGCGGTCGCTCCTCATTAAAAATTCTGGAGTATTTTGCCTGCAAAAAGCCGGTAGTTGCCAGTGAAACAGAGGTCATCCCGGAAGTCGTGGATTTAACAAAAAAAGGTCTTGGTATCACAGTAAAGCCCGAAGACGCTGGTGCCTTGGCAATGGCCATCATACGATTGCTGAAAAATGATGCGTTGAGAGAACAGATGGGCAAAGATGGCCGAAACTATGTAAAGCAGGAAAGAAGTTGGAAAGTAGTGGCTCAGAAGACTCAGTGTATTATGCATACCTTGCTAAAGTAGAGAACACATATGTGCGGAATCTGCGGATTTGTTGTTAAAAATTTGAGCTGTATTGGAAAGTGGAGTCGGGTTCTTAGTGATATGACCCAGTCGCTAGCCCATCGGGGTCCGGACGGCGATGGACATTACTGCGCGAATGCAGGCAATTCGATTGTTGGGCTTGGACACCGGCGCTTGTCCATAATTGATCTTTCCGAAGCTGCGAATCAACCAATGAGTAATGAAGATGATACGATAATAGTTGTCTCTAACGGGGAAATTTATAATTATGAGGAACTGACCAGGGAGTTGAAATCAAAAGGGCATAAATTTCGCTCCCGGAGCGATACAGAGGTGATCGTGCATCTTTATGAGGAGATGGGCGATAGGTGCGTTGAGAGGCTAGATGGAATGTTTGCCTTTGCTCTATGGGATCGGAAAGAATGCCGATTGCTACTGGTGCGTGATCGGATGGGCATTAAACCCCTATTTTACTCCTTTAAAGATGGAAACTTATATTTTTCTTCGGAGATTAAAGCTCTTTTGGGCATCCCGGACGCTTCAAGAGAAATCGATTTCAAGTCGCTTGATTCGTATTTTTCCTTCGGCTACATTACTAAACCAGGTACAATTTTTAAAGACATTAAGAAGCTGCCGCCGGCATCATATCTTACATTTGAGAACCGGCAAGTTACTATCAAACCATATTGGTCAATTCAATACCTGCCCAAGCATAATATGTCTGAAAACGAGTTAATAGAGGAGCTTCTCAATATATTCGGCAAGGCTGTTAAACGACACCTTGTCAGCGATGTTCCATTAGGCGCCCTCTTAAGTGGCGGAGTGGATTCCAGTATTATTGTGGCCATGATGAGCCGGATCGGCGGAAAAACGGTGGACACGTTTTCTCTCGGATATGATACAGGCGGCAGAAATGAGTTGAAGTATGCTACTGTTGTAGCTAATTATTATAAAACGAATCACCATGAATTTAGAGTGAACCCTGAAATGACGCAGATTCTTCCGGAACTGCTGTGGCACCTGGATGAACCATTTTTTGATAATTCAATTATTCCTACTTATTATATTTCTAAGCTTGCTGGAGAAAATGTCAAGGTCGTACTGTCGGGCGATGGTGGCGATGAAATTTTCGGAGGATATGAGTGGACCAGAAGGCAGCAGTATCAAATGGCATATAAACGCTTACCCAAGGTTATTCGTAAAATCATTGCAAATTGGGTAGTACCCTCAACCTTTGAAGATGAGTATGGCACGGCATATACACAAAGGGCTTGCCGCTTCCTGAGAGATCTGAATACAGATATGGAGACAGGTTTTCTCAGGAGGACGTCGGTATCGTATCAATTCCGACAGCGACTATACTCAAATGTATTAAAAGACACACTGACGGGTTTTGATGCAGCCGACCATCAGCGACTGCTATTCTCAGAAGCACAGGTCTTGGATGTACGAGAAAAAATGCTTTATGTTGACACTATGTCATTTCTTCCTGATGACTGTCTTTTTAAAGTTGACCGTATGAGTATGGCTAATGCACTGGAGGTGAGAGTACCTTTTCTGGATAGGGAGTTAGTTGAGTTTGCCGCAAGGATTCCATTTGAATATAAAATAAGAAATTTAACGTCAAAGTATATCTTAAAAAAGACATTTTCTCCGTATTTACCTAAAAAGATATTCAAACAACGGAAACAGGGATTTACTATTCCCATTTCATCGTGGTTGAGAGGAGAACTTGGGGACTTGGCTGAGAAAATTCTATTGAGCGATTCTCTCAGACAAAGGGGGTTGTTCGAACAAAACCATCTGAAATGGATGCTTGAGGAGCATCGCAAGGGAAAGCAAGAATTGGGGCATCGAATCTGGAGCTTGGTTGTTTTTGAAATATGGGCTAGGCTTTATTTGGATGAAAAGATTAGTTCAAAACCTGATTTTTCGCTGGAAGAAATGGACGTTTGATGAGATATTTGCGGACATGAGAAAAAATCAAGATAGAATATTTGTCCGACACAGAAATGATACTGGAATTCCTTTTGATAGGAAAATTGAAGTGATCGAGACTGAATCAAACCACCTTACTGGCTACCCTGAAGTTTCAGTAATTATACCAACATCTGATGGTTACCGAAACGGCTATTTTCCGGCTCTATTGAAGCAGCTTTCCGAACAAACTTTTCAAGATTTTGAAACAATAATCATTAAAGGGGACTATAGACAAGGAAGATCTATTAACACAGGTGTTGATCTTGCAAAGGGTAAGTATATCTTAACTCTTGATGATGATACCAGCCTACGTAGTAAAGATGCTTTTGAAAAACTGGTCGAGGTTATGGAAAACGACAAGACTATCGGTATGGCTGGCGGTATCAATTTGATTCCACCAGATGCCTCCCCATTCGTTAGAAGAGTGATGAGAGAAATTCCTCGCCGATCTACCTCGAAGGTTGACAAAATTACAGATTCCGATTTGGCAGAACACCCTTTACTTATAATGAGAAAAGAACTGTTTAAAAAGGTGGGTGGAGAGAACGAATTAGTGCCGAGAGGATTGGATCCATATCTTAGAGAACAGTTCAGAAGGACAGGTTGCCGTATTGTGGTTGTGCCAGGTGTGCTCTATTCCCATCTTCCACCATCAACATTGTTTAAATTGATAAAGCAGTTTTACCGTAATGGAAAAGGTGCTGCTTACTGTAATAAATTCTATCCCCAATGGGTAATCGAAACACCCGATGATCACATAGGCGATTTTAAACACAGAGTCCCTTTACCATTCCGAATGTTCAGATATGCCTTGAGGATGCTAAAAGCATTCATTCAGTTTCAATGGGTATATTTATTAACCCATGTTTGTTATGCGACTGGGTTTGCTTGGGGGTATCTAATTCTAAAGGAAGGGGACTGAAAAAATTGAGGACTGGCAAAGCTTGTCATACGAGTTTTAAATGACAAAGAATTTGCAGGGATTATGGGATTGGCAGCGAGAAAGAAAGTAGAACAGGAATTTTCTGTCGAAAAGATGGCCTCAGAAACAGAAAAGGTCTATTTGTCTCTACTGAAAACTGGTTAATATGAAAAATTGTCCGTACTGTAAAGCCCACGGGGATCTCTATTTTAAGATTTCCTCAAGGACCTATAACCGGTGTTCGGGGTGTGATCTCATCTATAAGGAAAGCCATGATTCTTATGATAATGTCGTAGCCCATTATCGTGACGATTACTTTAGCAAATATTCTGCTGATCAGATGAGCTGGGGCAGGGACAGGTTGTTTGGCGGAATTTTAGATTTGATAGAAAAAAAGAGGGGCACTGGCAGATTATTAGACATTGGCTGCGGCTGTGGGGTTTTTCTAGAAGCTGCTCAAAAAAGTGGATGGAAGGTTAAGGGCATTGAACCCTCAATACAATCAGTTGAAGTAGCTAAAAGGCAATACGGCCTTGATGTCTTTACTGGCACTCTTCAGGAACATGATGAGAACGGTAAATTTGATGTAATCACCCTTATTAATGTCCTTGATCACTCAGTAGAGCCTTGGAAGGAGATCAACAAGGCAAATCTTTTGCTGAAGCCAGGTGGCACTCTTTACCTGAGATTTCCAAATGGCTTTTTCCATTCATTTCTTTTTAACGTGTCAAAAAAGCTGAGTATTGAGCGAAGCATCACAAGGTTTCTTGTTTTTCATGAATATTGCTTCACACCGGGATTTATAAGAAGGCTGTTGTCTGATCATGGTTTTACGGATATTCAGATTTACAATGCGAGCCTTTCAGGGGGAAGTTTAATTAGCTCTTTTCCTGTTTTTAGTTTTGTTGCGAGAGTAATTGAAGCAGTGGAAAAATTAACAGATTCATTTTCTGGTGGAAGAGTTCTTTGGGGTCCTTCGCTGGAGGTGATTGCAGGAAAAAGGTAGAAGATTCCATACCCCTGGCACGTCATTCTGTTATTTATATCAATTACTCATAGCCTGTTGACAATAGGGTCCTCATTGTAATAAAAATAAAATATGAGCAACGTCAAATCAATAGTGAAATCTCAAAGTCTGCTGCCGGCCCATTTCAGTTCCTATTTCTGGGATACTCGATTTACAGGTCGTGAACTTCTTGATTGGCCGGAACACACTATCGAGCGTGTATTGGAGTATGGGCGCGGAAGGACATCCGGTTTTTGAGGGGGATCGTTGGCGATGAAGCCATTAAAAGTGTTGTAAAATCAAGTCGCAGGCTTTCTCCTAAAACGGTAAATCTCTGGACAATATTACTAAGTATTTCGAGAAGTGAGACATCTTGTTTCCAGAAACCACAGGAACTTTCGCTCCAATATTTGTGAATTATCACGGGAAGTCACAAAAGTAGCCCTCATTTTTCATGCCATTAAAAAGACAATATTTTATATATGTTTAAATTTGCCATGGCAAATTTAAAGCATTATCAAAAAAAGTCTTGATTTTTCTCTCGAAACAACATAACTTCATTTAAATCATGATTAAACGACATATTAGCGAAATAGCCTTTTCCAGAGATTTTGGGCGGCAGATGCGTTTTATTATCGGTCCTCGGCAAACCGGAAAAACTACTGTTGCAAAGGAATTTCTCAAAGGACAAAACTGCCTGAAACTTTATTATAACTGGGATGACCGTAAAACAAGGGACCTGTATATAGCTGACTATCATTTTTTCGTTCAGGAACTATACAATGTAACACCATCAGAAGGAAGGCGATGGCTATGTATGGATGAAATTCACAAGTATCTTAAATGGAAAAATGTCCTGAAAGATTTTTTCGATTCATTTGGAGAAGAAAACGGCTTTATAGTTACCGGATCTGCCAGGCTAGACATGATGCGTAAAAGCGGCGATAGTCTGGCAGGCAGATATTTTACCTTTCGCCTGAATCCTGTTACTTTGAGAGAACTGATGGGCGAACCTTTTCGTGAGCCTCCGGCATATGCGGACGACTGGATAATGCAAAAACTGGATCACCCAACATATAAAAAAAAGGAGCTTTCCGCATTGTTACGGTTTAGCGGATTCCCGGAGCCCCTGCTTTCTGCTTCCGTTCGTTTTTGCAATAAGTGGCGAACCGACTATGTTGACAGGCTTATTCGTGAAGACATGAGGGATTTGACCAGAATCCAGGAGCTTGAAAATGTTGCCACTCTCATGTACCTGCTTCCCTCAAAAATTGCTTCACCCTTATCCATAAACTCTTTGACTGCAGATATTAAATGCAGTTTTGCCACAGTCTCAAACTACCTGAAGGCTATGGAATTGGGATATTTGATATTCAGGATATTACCATATTCTAAAAAAATTGCCCGATCACTGACCAAGGAAAACAAAGTCTATTTTTTTGACTGGACAAGAATAAATGATCCTGCTGCACAATTTGAAAACTACATGGCCGTTGAGCTTAAAACGCTTTTGGAACTTTGGACAGATGCAGGCATTGGTAATTTTGACCTGCATTTCATACGTGACCGCGACGGCAAGGAAACCGATTTCTTAATACTGCGGGAGAACGAGCCGTGGTTAATGCTTGAAGCTAAATTTTCTCATTCGACCATAGATTATCATCATCGCAAGAATAGAAATACACTGGGAGGCATTCCTTTTATTCAGGTTGTCAGACAGGAGAATATTGCAGAAAAAAGAGAGGATGGTCTCTACCAGATGTCCGCGTCGAGATTTTTTGCATAAACATACTGGATGTTATCATGACAGAAATTATATCCATTCTATTGCAAAAAGCTGTCCTACTTTCCTGAACCGTAAAAGCGAGCGCATTCCCCGCTGCTTGTCGGAGCAAAGCGGAGATCCCGTTCCATCGGGGCGGCGGGGTTAGCGAGCGAATCCAAAAACAGCAAACCTCCTTACGGCCGCTGCGAAGCACTGCCGTCAGGCAGAACATTCCCCGCTGCTTGCGGCGGGTAGCTTCAATTCCGGATCTCCGGTGATGATTGATGCTGAAAATTTCAGGGCTGTGGCTGCGGCGAAACAATCTGCGTATGATATGGCAAATTTGGCTTTGATTTCAGAGGCTTTTACTTGATAAATCGTTTTAATTGTAATATGCATTTTTTATGCTGGAATATGGGGCGCCAATTAAAATATTTTTCCTGTAAGCGTTGAATCTGATCTGATTAGATGTTTCTGTTGAACCGCGATAGCGAGCGCATTGAAGATTCGCTGGCTCGCTTAACCGAAACTGCGGGTGGGGTTCAATAAGTATTATCATAAAGAGACTGATTGGGATGCTGAGGATAATGAGGGTTAACTCTTGAACATTTTATTTGTTTCCGATGTTTCAATAAGTAAAGCAACATCGGGTGCTGAAAGGGTTCTGTTTGAGCAGAGCACTCTATTACATAAGAGAGGACACAATGTTCATATCCTGACCCGCAAATTACCGGAACACAAATTGGATCATGAAATTATCCAGGGTGTTAATGAGTGGAGATACGATGTTGACCAGAAAAGTGTTCTCTCTTTTGGCAAATCAATTTTTTTTGACTGCAAAAAGCTTTTCGGGTTTCTTCACAATCAATATTTGTTTGATGTAATAAATTTTCATCAACCATTTTCCGCTTTCGGTGTTATCCGTTCACCTGCCAGTAGGAAAATAAAAAAAATATATACATGCCATTCTCTGTCGTTTGAGGAGTTTCAGTCAAGGAATTCAAAGCCGAGAAACGTTATAAAAAAAATCTTATATTCACTAAATATTAAGATGCGGAGATTTATCGAAAGAAAAGCACTGAATTTATCCGGAAAGATTGTTGTTCTCAGCCGGTTTACGCAGGAAAAATTGCAGCATATATATAAAATCCCTGTTGAAAAAATCACAATTATTCCTGGAGGAGTTGATCTTGAACGATTTCATCCAGCTGCCGAAAGAACAAAAATAAGGCAGCGTTTGAATGTTCCGGAAGATAGAGCAATTTTATTTACGTTGAGAGATTTAGAGCCTAGGATGGGATTGGAAAATCTGATCCATGCTATGCGAAAAGTTGTTGAAAAAATATCGGACGGTTACCTTGTCATCGGAGGGCATGGTCCACTCAAAGAGCGTCTTTTTTCATTGAGTAAAGAGCTGAGACTTGATGGGAGTATCAGGTTCGCTGGTTTTATTCCAGAGGCAGAACTTCCTGATTATTATCGCATGGCAGATATTTTTGTTCTTCCCACCTTGGAATTAGAGGGTTTTGGATTGATTACTCTCGAAGCTTTGGCATCAGGTGTTCCTGTTCTGGGAACGCCGGTAGGCGGGACCGTTGAAATTTTGAGTCAGTTTGATCCAAGATGTTTGTTCAAAGATACAAGCTCTGAAGCAATGGCGGAATTAATCATTAAGACCTGTCAGGAGTTTAAAGAGAAGCCCAAACTCCGAGATAATGTTTCTTTTCAATGCAGGTTGTTTGTGGAGGAGAATTATTCCTGGGAAAAGAATGTTGATTCGCTGGAAAAATTAATTGTGAGCATTGCGGCATGATAAGAATTATAAAAGAAGCGCCTGTTTTACTGTATCATAATATTGGCCATTACCACGCGGATGCGATGGAGGATGGTATTCTGCCTGAAACCTTCAGGCAGCAGATGAGATTTTTTTCAGAAAATGGCTATAATATCGTAACACTGAATCAAGCGCTGGATCACCTTGCCGGGCGTGATCATCTGCCCTTGAAATCCCTCGCACTTACCATTGATGGCGGGTATCGAGATGCTTATACAGATGTATTTCCTGTTTTAAAAAACCATAATTTTCATGCAACCTTTTTTATCATTCCGGAATGTATCGGCAGGAAAAGGAAAATTAAGGGGGTGTCTGTACCGTGTCTAAGCTGGAACGAGGTAAATGAAATCGCAAAGAGCGGTATGGAGATAGGTTTGCTGGCTTATGAAGGCAGGGGGATTAAAGGTCGGTATGATGAGGAGTCCGTAAAACAAAGCATTTTCAATTCATTGAAAACAATGAAGGAAAATTATAATGGGGATATTCGATTCTGTGCGTTCAAGGAGGGAGTACTTAAAAAACCTCTGTGGAATTTTCTAAAAGCCCGGGGATTTCAGGCGGTTTTCACGCAGTGCCCTACAAATCAACGTCCCGGCCTGTCTGGTATTGGAAGAATACAAATCGATGACGATGACCATAATATCTTTCTAACCAAGATTTCTAAAGTATATCTCTTCTTCAAAGACAAACGGGCATGGAAATATATTCGCAAGCATAAAGTTAACAGGGTGGCTCATAGAATATCGGAAGCCTTGAATCGCATTAATCTGACCCGATAAGCTTCCAGAGGCTGGCAGACAAGAATAAACAAGGCCAATGGTTCATAAAAAATCTAACAACCACTTTTTGCGAGTTTTTCAGGTCTGGTATTCCTATTATATGTGAGGGTGGCGGCATTGAAGATAAAAATCATCCATATCATCACACGCCTGGACAAGGGAGGATCTGCCGAGAATACCCTTTTGACCGTTATGGGTCTTGATAAAGAAAGGTATGATGTGCTTTTGGTTAAGGGGCTTTCCTTTGAGTCAAATATGGCGGAAGATGAAGTCAGGGCTGTAGAGAAGGATTTGGCTGAGGCAGAAAGAGAAGGCGTAAGAATCATTACGATTCCAGACCTTGTAAGAAGGATTCACCCCTTTTATGATTTGAAGGCATTTTTTGCCTTAATTAAAATGCTACGCCATGAACGTCCGGATATTGTCCATACACACACCTCAAAGGCAGGTATTCTGGGAAGGTGGGCGGCGTTTTTGACTGGGATTCCAGTAATTATACACACACCGCACGGCCACGTTTTCTGGGGATACTCCGGCAGACGCAAGACCTCGTTCTATATTATGCTTGAAAAAATAACGGCCCGCATTACAGATAAGATTGTCGCACTTACACAGCAGGAAAAAAGAGACCATCTTCACTTTTGCATTGCCTCTGAGGATAAGTTTTCGGTTGTGCATAGCGGAATTAATCTGGACAGGTTTTCCAGAATGTCTGTTGATTCCGCGGCAATGAAAAGAAGGTTTGGGATACCTGAAGGCAATCTTGTTGTTGGCACAACTAGCAGGCTCACGCATGTAAAAGGGCACAAATACCTGATCGAGGCGGCAGGGAAAATAGTTGATGTCAGGCCGGATACAACTTTTGTCTTTTTAGGCGATGGCGAGCTTTTAGATGAACTCAAAAATATGGCCTCAAGATTGGGGATAGAAGAGAATGTAAAGTTTTTGGGCTGGCGGCAGGATGTGGCTGAGGTTGTGTCCACATTTGATATATTTGTTCTGCCTTCGCTGAACGAAGGGATGGGAAGAGTTCTTGTCGAGGCAATGGCATTGGGGAAGCCGATTGTGGCAAACGATATAGGCGGAATCCCTGATCTTGTCGTTGACGGTGAAAACGGGTATCTGGTCCCTGTTGGTGATGTAGAGACCTTGGCCGCAAGGATAAGAAGGCTTCTTGATGATCCCGGGAAAAGGGAAGAGATGGGCAATACAGGGCAAAGATATGCTCTTAAGTATAGTTCAGAGGAGATGATGAAAAAGATTGATCGGTTGTACCTGGAGTTGGCGGTTTCGTGTTGTCATTTCAAGGAGTGAAACGACGGGAAATCTTTACGATGTAATAGGCTAAGAAACAAGATTTCTCACATTCGTTCGAAACGACAGAGAGAGTGTTCGAAACGACAGAGTAGGCGGTCGAAATTACAGAGAAGAGAATTAGCAATGACCGAAAGCGCAATTTTACAAAGGCCTCGTTTATTTAAAAGAGTGGCTTTGGGTATAATCTTCGTAATGGTCTTTTTTACCATTTGCGTGACAAAATCTTTTTGTGCCGAATATCAGCAAGTCTCCGGTCTGATTGACCTCCGCAGTACGTTCAGTGACGGGGCATATGATATAGAAACCCTTGTAAAAATGGCAAAGGACAGGGGATTTAAGGTTCTCGTTATAAATGATCACGACAGGGTGGCCATGGAATACGGTGTGCCCCCTTTCAGGAATATACTCAGAAAAAGGGTAGAGTTGCCTTCCATCAACAAGAATGGCGCAAAGGCTTATCTGGATTCAATCAGAGAAGTGCAGAAAAAGTACCCCGATATGGTCATCATTCCCGGTTCAGAGACTGCCGCTTTTTATTACTGGACCGGTTCGTATTTCGAAAAAAATCTTACCGTCCATAATCACGAGAGGCGTATTCTGACCATAGGGATGGAAACCCCCGAAGACTACGAAAATCTTCCCATCCTTCACAATGGTTTTTCTACTAAATATATTGGCATTGCGGTTCCCGGAATACTATTCTCTTTAATCAGCTTTGGTTTTGCTCTTTTGTTGGTAAAATGGAGGGGATTTTATAGAATCGCCGGCATAATTATTATGCTTTTTAGCGTTGTATGCATTATAAACAGCAATCCCTTCAGGAGTTCACCTTTTGATCAGTATCATGGCGACCAGGGAATGGCCCCTTACCAGCTTCTGACAGATTATGTAAATTCGAGAGGCGGACTGACTTTCTGGAACTATCCTGAAACGAAATCCGGCATCAGAAAGTTGGGGCCGATTATGGTTGATACGCCCTCTCATCCGGAGGTACTGGAGGAGTCTGAGGGCTATACGGGATTTGCCGCTCTTTACGGAGACAATATAACCGTTACAGAACCGGGGAATATTTGGGATAGGGTTTTAACTGCATATTGCAATGGGACAAGAAGCAGACCGGTCTGGGGAATATCTACTGCGGATTTTCATGAGGAAGGCGGGGCAGGGGAAAAACTGGGGGATTTCCCTACTGTTTTTCTCCTTCGGGAAAAAAGCAGGAAAGGCATTATGGAAGCGCTAAGAGATGGAAAGATGTATGCCTGTCGAGGAGGATATCCCCAGTTTGTCAGGCTTGATGAATTTTCTGTCTGTTCGCCTGACGGTAAAAACGAGGGCGTTTCAGGGGATGAGATCGCGTTAAAAGATAACCCAAGAATCAGGATCTCCCTTTCAGCGGCAGAGACCTCAGAGAGGAAGGTAAAGGTGCGATTAATAAGATCAGGAGACCTGATTGAAACCTTTGAAGGAACGCTACCCATGCTAATCGATTATAAGGACAAGTATTTTCAATCCGGCGAAAAAGTATATTACAGGATGGATATGCAGGGGCAAGGAAAGATAGTTTCAAATCCGATTTTTGTGGCTTTTGAATAGCCTGTATGTGATAATATTTTTAATGTGAAACTTAAGCGTTGTATGGATAAAAATAGTTTTTATATAATTGAAGCTCCCCGCCGCAAGCAGCGGGGAATGTGCTCGCTTTTGCGGTTCACTACACCATTGTATGCTAAACCCAACAATATTTCTTAAAGAAGGAGGGGCAGACCAATGAAAGAGGATGGATTGGGGAGAATATTTATAAGACATCTTGTTATGGCGATACCGTGGGGTTTGATTTTTCTTTTTGTGTTATTTGTAGCAGCGGCAGGTATTAAGCAGCAGGTAAAGAAAGGCGTTCAATATGCGGTAAAGACATCAATTCAGGAGAGCGCAGACCTTGCCTTTAATTATGGCACGGTTACTGCTGTTAAGCAAAATGTTAAGGAGTCAATTGAATTTATAGCAAAAACAGCCCGCGATGAGGTAAAGAGTTTGTTGAATGA
>Ga0307380_10003289_pt1 | contig 22418 bp, 17 predicted proteins | sample UN3MG_FD_202239 | JGI IMG/M metagenome (GOLD analysis project Ga0307380, IMG submission 202239) | Soil microbial communities from Risofladan, Vaasa, Finland - UN-3 | ecosystem: Environmental > Terrestrial > Soil > Coastal area > Acid sulfate soil | place: Finland: Risofladan, Vaasa | collected... | reverse complement strand
CGGGCTGGCGAGGTTGAACTCCTCGAAGCGAACGCGCCGGCGCACGGCGGGGGAGATCTCGTGCTCGGCCGCGCCCGGGGGCCGCCCGTCGGCGCAGCGCCCGAAGTAGCGGGCGCGGCAGCCGCGGGGAACTCCGCGCAGCGCCCGCTCGCCGTAGCGCCCCGCGCGCGCATGCTCGATGGCGGCGGCGCTGACGTCGGTGGCGAGGAGATGCACCTGCCACGGGCGCAGCACCGTGCCCATCTCCGCCAGCGTGATCGCGATCGAGTAGGGCTCTTCCCCGGTGGAGCAGCCGGCGCTCCACACGTTGAGCGTGCCGGCCGGGGCGCTGCCGGTGATCGTCGGCACCAGCACGCGGCGGAGCGCCTCGAACTGTGAGGGGATGCGAAAGAACGAGGTTTCGCTGACGGTGATGTAGCGCAGCAGCTGGCGCAGCTCGGCGTCGCCGGTGGAGGCGAGCAGCCGCTGGTAGCGCTCCCAGTCGGTGGCTCCGCACAGGTGCATGCGCGTCGCGAGCGCGCGCTGCAGCACGCTCGCGCGCGCATCGGGGCAGTAGATGCCGGCGCGCTCTTCGATTAGCCGGCGCAGACGATCAAACTGCGGTGGGGTCAGCTGAAGAGTGGGTTCGCTCATATTCGAGGTCACCTGCGCAGCGCACGCAGTTGCGGCCGTCATCCTTGGCGACGTAGAGCGCGTTGTCGGCCGCGGTTATCAGTTCGTCCGGCGCCGCCACCGGCATCGCCGGGAAGGAGGCGACGCCGAGGCTGACGGTCAGTTGCAGGGGATCCTCCTCGGTGCCGAAGCGCGCCTCGGCCACCGCGCGGCGCAGGCGCTCGCCTACCTCCAGCGCGCCCTTGACGCCGGTCATGGGCAAAATCACCGCGAACTCCTCTCCGCCGTAGCGCGCGGCGACGTCGAGGTCGCGGATCTGGGAGCGCAGCACCGCCACGATCTGGGTGAGCACCAGGTTGCCGACCTGGTGGCCGCAGCGGTCGTTGACGGCCTTGAAATGGTCTATGTCCATCAGCACCAGGGACATCTCCGAGCCGTAGCGGCCCGCGCGCGCGAACTCCTCCGCCAGGCGCTCGCGCAGGTAGCGGAAGTTGTGGAGGCCGGTCAGGTCGTCGTGCACCGCCATCACCTGCACTCTCCGGTAGAGGCGGGCGTTGTCGAGCACGACATAGACTTGGTCGGCGAGCGCCGACAGCAGGCGGTGATCCTCGCGTGCGACCGCCATGTGCTGACCGCCGGCGAAGGCGAGCAGACCGACGGGGCTGTTCTCCGCCTCCAGCGGCAGGACGATGAGGTGCTTGAGGTCGTCGGCGGGGTCGCCCGCGCCCGCTTCATCGAAGATGCTCACGCGCCAGCGGTCGCGCTCCGGCGGCTCCTGCGAGCGGGCGGCAAGGGCGTTGAGGCAGTCCTTCTCGAAGCGGTCCAGGCAGGCGCGGGTGACGGGCTTGGCCTGGCACACGTAGAGCTCGCCCCCCTCGTCCCCGGCGAGCAGGACCCCGGCGAGGTGGTAGTCCACGAGCTGGCTCAGGGTCTTCATGACCGCGCTCGCGCACTGCTCCAGGTCCTGCAAGGAGCGCCCCACGCGCGCAACCTCGTTGAGGATGGTAGCCTGGAACAGGCGTCGGTCGAGCAGGTCATTGAGGCGGCTCAGGAGGTCGAGCGGCCGCGTCTGGCCGGCCGGCGCGGCCGCCGCCGGCGGTCGGGGGCGACGCGCGGCCAGCGCCTCGCGCACCCCGGTGAGGATGAGGTCGGGACCGCTGTCCTTGGTCAGGTAGCGGTCGGCCCCGCTCTGCGCCCCCCAGAACTTGTCGCTCACCTGGTCCCTCGACGTCAGCAGCACCACCGGCAGGTCGCGCAGCGCCGGGTCGCTCTTGATCAGGCGGCAGACCTGGTAGCCGTTCATGCGCGGCATGTTGACGTCGAGCAGGACGAGGTCCGGGGGGGCGCCGAGCACCGCTTCCGCCGCGGCCATGCCGTCGGCCGCGGTGGCGACCTCGTATCCCGCGCTCGCCAGCAGCGCGCTCATCATCGCGACCACCGTCGCGCTATCGTCGGCTACCAGGATGCGTTCTCCCGCCATTAGCTCCGCCCCATGCTATCCGATCAGCCGCCCCAGCGTGTCCAGCAGCGCCATCTGGTCGAAGGTGCCCTTGGTAATGTAGGCGTTGGCGCCCAAGGCCAGGCCGCGCCGTTTGTCCTCGACACTCCGGCGCGACGTGACCATGACCACCGGCAGCTGTGGGTAGTCGGTGCTCGCGCGCACCCGCTCCAGCAGAGTGAAGCCGTCCATGTGCGGCATCTCGACATCCGCTACGACGAGGTCGAAGCGGCGCTCGGCGAGTCGCGCCAGCGCCTCGACGCCGTCACCCGCCGTCACGACCTCGTAGCCGGCCTGCTCCAGCAGCGCTCGCTCGAGATCGGCGGTGATGACGGAATCCTCCACCAGCAGCACCGACGGCCGCGGCTTGGGAGCGGCCACCGGCGCCGCCGCCACCCGCTGCTGGTAGCTGCGGGCCGCGTCCACCAGCCCGGGGACATCAAGCACCGGCACCACCTGTCCCTCCGCCAGCAGCGTCGCCGCCATCACCTTGCGCTGGCGCGAGAGGTGGGGCCCCAGGGGACGCAAGATGACCTCTCGCTCCTCCAGCACGTCGTCCGCCGCCAGCCCCACTTGCTCGCCGGCCGCCCGGATGGCCACGATGCGGCGCGGTCTGCCGTTGCGCCCATTGCCGTTGGGCCCCAGCTCCATCAGCCCCGCCAAGCTCACCACTGCCAGCGCCTCGCCCTCGAAGGGGAGGGAGCGCCTGCCGTCGTCCCCGGCGTTGAGCACCGCGCGCACGAACGAGCTGGGCATCGCCAGGTCGCAGCCGCCGGCGCGCACCAGGATCACGTGCATCATCGCCAGCGTCAGCGGCAGCTCCAGGGTGATGGTGCACCCCGCCCCCGGCTGCGACGCGATCGCCACCGTGCCGTTGAGGCGGCGCGCCACCGCCCGCACCACGTCCATGCCGATGCCGCGACCGGAGACGTCGGTGATCATGCGCGTGGTGGATAGACCTGGCTGGAATGCGAGGTCCAGCGCCTGTTGGTCGGTCAACTCCCGCGCCTGGTCCTCCGCGATGAGGCCGCGCTCAAGCGCCTTGCGCTTGAGCGCCTCCACCTCCATCCCCGCGCCGTCATCGCGCACCGCAATGAGGATGCGGTTGGCGCGGGTGGCGGCGCTGATGCCGATGGTGCCCCGCCGCGGCTTGCCCGCGCTTTCTCGCGCCTCCGGCACCTCGATGCCGTGCACCACCGCGTTGCGCAACAGGTGTAGCAGGGGCTCGCCGATGTCCTCGATGATCTTCTTGTCGAGCTTGACCTCGCCGCCCTCGATCAGGAACTGCACCTCCTTCTCGTACTCCGCCGCCAGGTCCCGTACCGCCCGCGGGAAAGCGTCGAACACGGTGGCGATGGGCAGCATGTGGAGGTCTATGGCGAGCTCGCGCATCTCCTCGGTTACGAGGTGGGCGCGATGCGCGTCCGTCTCGAATGCCTGGCGCACGCCGATCAGCTCGTCGGCCAGCGCGCGCTGCTGGGAGGCGGCGTTGGCCAGATCGCGCGCCACCGCAGCGGCACGCGCCGGCGACCTTTCCGCCTCCTCCAGGCGCACCGCCAGCTCGGTCAGCGCCCGGCGCATCCGCTGCGCCTCCTGCGCCGCCCGGCGCAATCCCTCCTCGGCGCGCTTCATCTGCTCGCAGGTTGACACCAGGTCGAGGCTCAGGTTCGACAGCTTCTCCAGCTTCGCGACGTCAACGCGGACGGTATGCTCCAAACCCGCTGCGCGCTGGGCGCGCGCCTCGGCCCGCCCGGCCCCCGGCGGCGCCGCTGCGGTCGGCGAAAACAGCGTTTCGGCGGCGCCCGACGCGGCCGCGGCCGCCTGCCCTCCCCAGCGCCCCATGCGCTTCGTCAGCTCCGCCGTGTCCGCCGCCTGGGGACCGCCGGCCGCCTCTTCCACCAGCGCCTTGAGCGCGTCGGCGGCCTCGAGCATGACATCAATCGCCGGCCGCGGCGGCTGCTCGCCGAGGTCGCGTACGCCGCCGATGACCTCCTCCAGCCGGTGGGCGAGCTCGTCCACCCGCATGAGCCCGATCATGCGCGCCGAGCCCTTGAGCGTGTGCGCCTCGCGCAGCAGCTCGCCGAACAGGTCGGGGTCGCCCGGCCCGTGCTCCAGGCGCATCACTCCCCGCTCGATGCGACTCAGGCGCTCCCTGGCCTCGGTGACGAAGGTCTCGAGGAAGCGCGCCAGCTCGAATTGCTCAGGCATGTGCTGTGGTCTATCCCTCGATGCCGCTGGGCGCGAGGCCGGCAACCGCCGCGGCGCTTGTTTCCCGCTCGAGCGCGCCCGCGTCGAGGATGAGAACCAGCTCGTCGCCGCAGATCGCGACGCCGCTGACGTAGCCGCCGCGCTGGCTTTCGGCGACCAGGCGCGGCAGCGGGTAGATGACCGCCAACGGCAGCGCCGCTACCTTCAGCACCTCATCCGCCAGCAGGCGCAGGTGATTTCCCTGGTGTCGCACGATCAACGCCATCCCTGCGCGGTCCCGCGGGCCCCCGCCGAGCGCCGCCGCGAGATCAACGTCGGCGGCGCGGTCGTCGTCGCGCCGCCGGGCCTGCTCCACCTCGTTGGCCGGCACCGCAAACAGCACGCCACCCGCGCGGAAGAGGACGACCTGCAGGGCCTCCGGCAGGGGCTCGCCGGCGGTGATCGGGGGGGCAACCCCAAGGGTAGGTTGTCGGTCCCGCGCAGCCTCCGCCACAGATGCCCACCGCGTTCGCGAGCCCGGGCTGTGCCGGGCCGCCTCGTGTCATTGCCTTAGTACCGCAGCACCTGGTCCGCGTCAAGCACGCGCAGCATGCCCCCCGCCACCAGTGCCTGCCCGCGCAGGTAGCGGGCGTCCGGCGCGGCGCTGGCCGAAACCGGCGGCTTGATCTCATCCGCCGCTATCTGCACCACCTCCGGACAGCTATCACATCCCAGCGCCGCCGTGTCCGGGCCCGGGCGCGCGATCAGCAGGTAATCGGGCGCCGTCGGCGCCGTGCCCAGACCCAGCAGTACCGTGAGATCGAATACGGGCAGAATCTCGCCCCGGAAGTTCGTAATCCCCAGCAGGTGCGGCGGGGTGGAAGGAATGGGCACCACCGTCTGCCGCGTGATGACGCCCCGCACCTGGTGGGCAGCCAGCGCATAGGTCTCGCGCCCCAGGCGGAAGGTAACCAGCGTCAGCATCTCCGACTTGCGCTCCGCTGCGCGATGCTCGGCGCGCAGGCGTTCGGCCCGCTCGATCACCGCCTGGTTTGCCTGTTGTGCGGCCATTGCTGCACCTGCCCGGGAGGGGACAGTTCCTTCCCGCCCCAGCCCTGGGCGCTACCCTGGGCGACGGGGAACTGTCCCCTCGCGCCCGGAGCATGCGATGGTATATTCCACAACCTCTGGGGATTCCGCAGTCTCGCCGGGGCACAGGATGGGCGTTGCGGGCCGGCGGCGACGCGGCGCGGCTGAGGCGCGGACGAAGGGGGCTGCGTGCGGGTGCGAGCGTCGGTGGAGCCCGGCGCTGCCCGGTAAACCTCAGCGCACGATTGCGCCCTTGGGCGCGGGGCGCTCGGGGTCGGTCATCACCACCGAGAGGTCGCGCTCGTCGCCGCAGGCCAGGATCATGGCGTCGGAGCGCAGGCCGCGGATAACGGCGGGCTGGAGGTTGGTGATGGCAACCACGCGCTTGCCGACGAGCTGCTGTGGCTGGTAGCACAAGGCGATGCCGGCGACCGCGGTGCGCGCCTCGTCGCCGAAGTCGAGCGTGAGCTGGAGCAGCTTGTCCGCCCCCGGCACCTTGGCGGCGGCGATGACCTCGCCCACGCGAATCTGCAGCTTCTGGAAATCCTGGATGGTGATCATCGCGCCCCCGGTCGCCTTTTCTGTCTCTCGCCTGCTCGGCCCGCCAGATCGCGCTACCGGCAGGTGGAGCAATTCCGACTCGAGCAACTCGCACAGCCGCTGCCGGCGGCGGCGGCCGCGCTGCCGGCTCCATCCCCCGAACGCGCGCTGAACCTTGATGGCAGCCGACGCAGCCGCCGCTTGCCGCAGCGGGGGCAGGCGGCGCCTCTGCCACCGGAGCCCATGCGGCACAAGGCCTCGAATTCGTGGTCGCAGGCGGAGCATCTAAACTCGTATATCGGCACCTTTGGCTTCCTCGAACGTCGTGCGCGCGCGGTCATCACCCGGGCGCTTGTGCATGCTTCGACTATAGCACCGCCGCAGGTCGCTGTCAACGCGAGGGAATAGGAGGGTGTGACCTCGGAAAGCGGGTGCGCTTGTGCGCATGTGCGCCTTGTGGTAAACTCGATTGCCAGGCGGGGAGACGACCATGCCTCAACGCGTCGGTAGTACCAGGGCGAGGCGTACCCCTCAGGAGGGCGGGCCGAAGGCGCGGGTTGTCGGGCCTTTCTTGATCATCGCCGAGAAGGCCCTGATCGCGGCCGTTATCGCTTCCGCGGCTGCTCTCGCATACCTGATTTACGGTGTCGCAAGCCACCACATCACGGCGTTCCCGAAGATACCAAACTCCCAGCAATCATTGTCCTTCGCGGCGCAGGCCGCTCTCGCGCGGTGGGTGTCCACCGCAGCCAAGGTGCTGGCCTGGGGGGCGTTCTTCGCGGTCATGTTCGCCCTGGTGCGCTACCACGAGTCCTCGTCCGCGACCCTGGCGGCGGGCGCGGTCGGCGGGTGTCTCTATGTCGGCCTGCCCGCGCTGGTGGGGGCGGCGCTGCAGATGGACTACCGCTCCGCCAACCTCCTGACGGATACCATCGTCCTCGCCGCGCAGGCGTCGGGCAAACCCGTCTTGGCGGTGGCGGCCTCGTGGGGGGCGGTGCAGGTGTTCCTGGCGGCGACGCGCTGGCCGCAGCGCGCCCGCGTGCCCGGTGGATCGAGGGCGGTGACGGTGCGTCCGCGGTCGCTCATACCGGCATGCTGGGACCTGGTGCGCTGCCGCTCGGCGGGCAACGTCTGCCCTCGGCTTCGCGAGCGCCGATCGTGCTGGAAGGCGGGCTCGGGGTGCCTGTGCGATCTGTCGCTGGCGGAGAAGATGGCGCAGGGCGCTGAGGCGTGGGCGCACGAGGAGGCGCTTGCCGTGCGCCAGAGCGGCGCCCGCGGCCGCGCGCGGTGCCGCACTTGCCCCATCTACGAGGAACACCAGGAACGCAAGTTCCGCATCCTGCAGTGGCTGGCCTATCCCGCCACCGTGGGGGTCATGTTCGCGGCGCGGATTCCGCTGCACCAGGCGTACGTCCGCTCCCTCCAGTTCCTGCACCAGGCGGTGGCGACGCTGAAGTTCATGCCGGACGCCACCAATCCCGCCATGGACGCCGGCGGCGTGCAGTCCATGGTGCTGAGCACCAATGTCGAGTGGGTGTTCCTCGGCTGCCTGTGCCTGCTGGGGATCAGCTACGTCCTGCAAAGCGTCGAGCACGTAATCTTCAAATGGGGCTGGTAGCCGCCGCACCCCCATGCCCGGAGGCTGCGGGCGGCGCGAGCGAGGGCGCACCCCCTTGAGGTCGCGATCCCACGAGCTTCGTTTTCCTCCGCTCATGATCTACGGCCGCGGCGCGCTCGAGCGCGCGGGCGAGACCGCGCGCCAGCACGGCACGCGCGCGCTCGTCGTGTGTGGACGCACCGTCACCCGCGGCGCCGGCCTCGCCCAGCGCCTGGGCGATGTGCTCACCGCTGCCGGGGTTGAGGCGCTGGTTTTCGATGGGGTCGAGCCCGAGCCCTCCAGTGCGACCGTGGACGCTTGCGTCGAGGCGGTGCGCGCGGCGGGGGCGCAGGTGGTGATCGGCATCGGCGGCGGCAGCCCCCTCGACGTCGGCAAAGCGGCGGCGGGAATCATCACCCTGGGCGGCAAGACCGAGCGGTATCTGCCGCCCGAGAGCAAACCCATTGACCGCCCCGCGCTGCCGTTCATCGGCCTCCCCACCACCGCCGGCACCGCCGCCGAGATCACCCAGAACGCCGTCATCTATAGCCCCTCGCTTAACGCCAAGATCGGCCTGCGCAGCCCCTTCTGGGTGCCGGCGGCGGCGATCGTGGATCCCGCCTTGACCGACTCCATGCCGCCCGACTTGACCGCCCGCACCGGCGCCGACGCCCTCACCCACGCCCTCGAGGGTTACGTCTCGCGGCGCGCCACCCCGGTCACCGACGCGCTGGCGCTCAAGGCTATCGAGCTGGTGGGGGCGTGGTTGGAGCGGGCGGTGCGCGACGGCGGCGACCCCGAGGCGCGCGACGGCATGGCGTTGGCAAGCATGACCGCGGGCATGGCCTTCGCCAACACGGGGGTGGGGGCGGCGCATTCCATCGGGCATCCGCTGGGGGCGCTGCATCACCTCCCGCACGGCACGGCCTGCGCGCTGCTGCTGCCCTACGTCATGCAGTACAACCTGGAGGCGGCGGGGGAGAAGTTCGCCCAGGTCGCGCGCGCGCTGCGGCCGGGGCGGGAGCAGCCGACGCCGGCCGACGGCGTACGCGCGGTGCGGGAACTGCTGCGGGGGATCGGCCTGCTCCTGACCCTGGCTCAGGTGGGAGTGAAGCGCGAGGACCTGCCGGCGATGTTGCCGGGGACGATGCTGTCCGGCAGTCTCAAGACCAACCCGCGCGCGGTGACGGAGCAGGACGCCTTGCAGTTGCTCGAACGGGCGTGGGAGGGCGGGGAATAGCTCAATCGGGCCTCGCCTCCAAGGAGCAAGCCATTGAGAGCAAAGGCTTTACTTTGGGCCGCAGTTGGCGCAATCATCCTGGCGGCGCTTGCGCCCGCGACGGCGGCGCCGCGCTTCACCGTCACCGACCTCGGGGTTCTCGGGGGGCGGGGAAGCGACGCCTCGGCCATCAATGCCCGGGGCGTGGTCGTGGGCTCGAGTACCACCGGCGAGCCCGGCAGCTTCGCTGAGCTAATGCGGCATGCGTTCCTCTGGCGCAGCGGAAAGATGACGGATCTCGGCACCCTTGGTGGCGAGTTCAGCGGGGCGCTGGGCATTAACGACAAGAAGCAAGTGGTCGGCTCCTCGCACGTCGCCGGGGGCCGCGGCCACGCGTTTCTGTGGAGAGCCGGGAAGATGACGCGCCTAAGCGGGATCCCGAAGGAGGCCGTGCACAGCCGCGCCTGTGGCATCAACGATCGGGGGCAGGTGGCGGGCGATTATTGGGTTCACGAGAAGCGAGGGGGGCAAGGCTATGCGTTCCTTTGGCGGAATGGCAAGCTGACGCGCTTGGGCAAGGGCAGTGCGAACGGGATCAACAACAAGGGCCAGGTGATCGGCCGCCGCGCGGGTTTCGCGCGGCTGTGGACAAACGGAAAGGCAGTTGATCTCGGCGTCCCTCCCGGCGGCGGGTGGATCTGGAGCGAGCCGAGCGCGATTAACGAGGATGGAATGGTGGTGGGCACGGCGGCGCGCAAGACCCGCGCCCCCCATTTCATCTCCCATCCGGTTGTGTGGCGCAGCGGAAAGGTCACGGTTTTGCCGACGGCTGAAGGGCTCGGGGGCGGGGCGCGGGGTGTCAACAACCGAGGTCGGGTGGTCGGCACCTTTGAGGTTGCGGGCGACGGGTCACATGCCTTTCTCTTTCAGGACGGCGTCATGCACGATCTTAATCAGTGCATACCGGGAGACTCGGGCTGGGTGCTGATTTCCGCGAATGCGATCAACGATCGTGGGGAAGTCATCGGCACCGGCGAACATAATGGCCACCGGCGGGCGTTCCGGCTCACTCCGGCGGAGTGAGGGTCGTCGGAGGAACCCCAATCGGGCGCGCGGATCGCCTTCCTCATGATGCCCCGGCGATGGTTTCTACCCCGCCCATGTACGGGAGAAGCACTTCGGGAATGCGAACGCTGCCATCCGCCTGCTGGTAGTTCTCGATAACCGCGATCAGGGTGCGCGGCAGGGCGACGCCGGAGCCGTTGAGGGTGTGCACGAAGCGCGGGCGCGCGCCTTGTTCGGGCCGATAGCGGATGTTCATGCGGCGCGCCTGGAAGTCCCCGAAGTTGCTGCAGGAAGAAACCTCCAGCCATTCCTGTACCCCCGGCGCCCAGACCTCGAGGTCATACTTGATGGCCGCGCTGAAGCTGAGGTCGGCGGTGCACATCTGGTTGACGCGGTAGGGCAGCTCCAGGCGGCGCAGGATGTCCTCGGCGTCAGCGATCAGCTTGTGCAACTCCTCGTCCGAGGTCTCGGGGGCGACGTGCTTGACCAGCTCGACCTTGTCGAACTGGTGGCCGCGCTTGATTCCCCGCGTGTCGCGGCCGGCGGCCATTTGCTCGCGGCGGAAGCAGGCGGTGTAGGCGACGTGGCGCAGCGGTAGCTGGTGGGCCTCCAGGATCTCGTCGCGGAAGAGGTTGGTCACCGGCACCTCGGCGGTGGGGATGAACCACATGTCGTCCTGGTCGTCGTGGTAGAGGTTGTCGGCGAATTTCGGCAGGTTGCCGGTGCCCACCATGCACTCGCGCTTGACCATGTAGGGGGGATAGACCTCGGTGTAGCCGTGGTCGCGCGTATGCACGTCGAGCATGAAGGTGATGAGGGCGCGCTGCAGCCGCGCTCCCGCCCCGCGCAGGACGTAGAAGCGGGTGCCGGACACCTTGACCCCGCGCTCAAAGTCAATGACGCCTAGCGCCTCTCCCAGCTCCCAGTGCGGTCTGGGCTCGAAGCCGAGCGCGCGCGGCTCGCCCCAGGTGCGGACGACGACGTTGTCCTGCTCACTGTCGCCGACGGGGACGTCGGGGTGAGGCATGTTGGGCACCAGCAGCAGGAGCTCGTTGAGGCGCGCCTCGACCTCGCGCACCTCGGCGTCGAGCTCGGAGATGTGATCGCTGAACTCGCGGCTGGCGGCGATAATGCGCGGGCGCTCACCCGCCTCCGCGCGCGCGACGCGCTGGGAGCGCTCATTGAGCTGCTGCTTGAGCCCCTCGACTTCGGTCAGCAGGGCGCGGCGGCGCTCGTCGGCGTGCAGGATGTCATCTATAGGCGCTTCTTCGTGGAGATTGCGCAGCGCCGCGCGCACGTCGTCGGGGTGTTCGCGGATGAACTTGAGATCGAGCATCAGGGTTCCTCGGGCCGTCAGGATTGGTGGGCGGATGGCCGCAAGGATGATAGCGGGGCGAGCGCGGTGATGTCAAATGCGGCGGCGCGCGGGTCAGATACCCTTGATGAGCAGGAACAGGAACGTCGCGTAAAGGGCCCCGCCTGCCAGCAGCACCGCCGGGTGGAGGCGGATGAGCGGGCGGTCGTCGCCGGCGGCGGTCATCTCGCGCGGGGCGAGCCGCGTCGCCGCCAGCAGCCACAGCCCGCCGGCCAGGGCGAGGGCAACCGAGTAGAGCGCGCGCTGCGGCTCGCCCGCGGCCGCCGCCAGGCGCCAGGAGGTGAAGGCCAGCCCCAGGCTGACGGGAAAGGAGCTCTGGAAGACCATGGCGCCGGTGATGTTGCCGACGGCGTAGGTGTCTTTGCCCTGGCGCATCCAGACGATGCTGTTGAACTTCTCCGGCAGCTCGGTGGCGACGGGGGCGATGACCAGCGCCACCAGCAGGGGAGCGACGCCGAGGGCGCGCGCCGTCTCCTCGGCCGCGCCGACGAAGATGTAGGCGCCGCCGACGATGCCCGCCAGCGCTACCAGCACCTGCCCCAGGATGACCCGGAGGCGCGGGGCGCCGTTGCCCACGCTCTCCAGCCACTCGCCGCAGTGCACCGCGTCCTCGCCGGGGCGCCGGCGCCACCACCACCAGCGCGCCAGCAGCCGTTGGAAGCGGAGCGCTCCGACCTCGCCGTCGGCCACGCTCGGGTCGGCGAAGGTGCGGCGCAGGTAGAGCGCATATGCCGCCAGCAGCCCCAGGCAAACCATGAGGTGAAAAAACCGCCCCGGGGCGAACGACGTCGCGACCGCCGCCGCGTACATGACCAGAAAGAACCCCAGGTCGCGCGTCACCACCGCCCGGTTGAGGATGACGGTCGCGCCCGCCGGGCGCCGGCGGGCGAAGACGATCGCCGCCAGGCCGGTGATGAACATGGCAAGGGTGGCGAGCATGAAGGGGGCGCCGAGGATGGCGCCGAGGCCGATTTGGCGGCCGGTCTCGCCGCCGGCGATGAGGATGGCGACGAAGGGGATGAGGGTCTCGGGCAGGGCGGTGCCGACGGCGGCGAGGACGCTGCCGACCGCGCCCTCGGCCAGGCTCAGGCGGCGCCCCAGCCACTCGACGCCGTTGGTGAAGAGTTCGGCGGAGGCGAGAATGACCGCGAGGCTGACGAGCAACTTGAAGACGGTATCCGCGTGCAGGTGTTCCATCTACGGTGGGGCGCTATCCCTTCATCACCGCCAGGGGGCGCATGCGCGCCACGCGGCGGGAGATGCCTGCGCACTCGCAGGCGGCGGCGACCACGTCCACGTCCTTGTAGGCGCCCGGCATCTCCTCCGCCACCACCCCGCGGCTCGCCGCGCGCACCAGGATTCCCTGCTCCGCCAGCTCGCGCACGATGTCGCGCCCGCGGGCGGTGCGCACCGCCTGGTGGCGGCTCATCAGCCGCCCCGCGCCGTGGCAGGTCGAGCCGAAGGTAGCGGTCATCGCCTCGGGAGTGCCCACCAGCAGGTAGGAGTGCGACCCCATGTCGCCGGGGACGATCACCGGCTGGCCCACCGCGGCGTAGTCGGCCGGGAGGTCGGGGTGCCCGGCGGGAAAGGCCCGGGTCGCGCCCTTGCGATGGACGCACAGGCGGCGGGGCTTGCCCGCGACCTGGTGCTGTTCGAGCTTGGCGATATTGTGGGCGACGTCGTACACCACCTGCAGCCCCAAGGCCGCGGGGGCGGCGCCGACCGCGCGGGCGAAGGCCTGGCGCACCCAGTGGGTGATGCAGGTGCGGTTGGCCCAGGCGTAGTTGGCGGCGCACGCCATCGCCGCCAGGTAGTCACGTCCCTCGGGCGAATTGACGGGGGCGCAGGCGAGCTGGGGATCGGGAAGCTCGAGGCGGTACTTTTGCATCGCGCGCTGCATCAGCGCCAGCGCGTCGTCGCACACCTGGTAGCCGAGGCCGCGCGAGCCGGTGTGCACCATGATCGTGACCTGGCCCACCTCCTCGATGCCGAAGGCGCGGGCGACGGCGGGATCGTAGATATCGCACACCTCCTGCAGCTCCAGGAAGTGGTTGCCGGCGCCCAGGGTGCCGAGCTGCGGCCGCCCGCGCTTGCGCGCGCGCTCGCTGAGCAGGCCCGGGTCGGCGCCCTGGAGGCAGCCGCCGTCTTCGATGTGCTGAAGGTCCTCGGGGTCGCCGTAGCCGGCCTTCACCGCCCAGCGCGCCCCCTGCTGCAACACCTGCCGCAGCTCCGCCTCGCTCACCCGCACCCGCCCCTCCGAGCCCACCCCCGAGGGCACGTCGCGGAAGACCTGGTTGATGATCGCCTCCAGCTTGGGGGCGACGGCGGCGCGCCGCAGGTCGGTGCGCAGCAGGCATACCCCGCAGTTGATGTCGTAGCCGACGCCGCCGGGGGAAACCACTCCCTGCTCGACATCGGTCGCCGCCACGCCGCCGATGGGGAAGCCGTAGCCGTAGTGGATGTCGGGCAGGGCGATGGCGTCGCCGACGATGCCCGGCAGGCAGGCCACGTTGGCCACCTGCTCGGGCGACTGGTCGGACCTGATGTCGGGCAGCATCGGCGCGGAGGCGAAGACGACGCCATCGGTGCGCATCTGCGCTTTGTAGCTGCGGGGGATCCGATAGCGGCAAGGGCCCGCCTCCTGCAGCGGCCCCTCCCATTGCTTGCCCACGGGCGTTCCTTTCGCGCTCCCGCCTACTTGCGTAGGGGCAGGATCTGGAAGCTCTCGCGCGCTCGCCCGAATAGTTCCTCGAACGCTTTGCGCTGAGCCGGGGCGCAGACGGTCTCAACCTCGTAAGCCAGCTTCTCGCGCGGCAGCGGGATCACGCGCGCCACCTGGTACGACTCATTCTCCACCGACAGCACGTACTCCGGCCGCCCCGACGAGCCTTTCGGCACCTTGCGCAGCTTAACGTCCAAGAACTGCGGCGTCAGTTCGTCGTACATCCCGTTCACGAACGCCTGCACGCTCTCTCCGGCGCGCATCCGGTGGCAGCGCACGAAGATCATCCCCGGAGATCGCTGCTTGGGATCCTTGGGATCGAAACGGATGTTCTCGTAAAAGAAGCTGACCGGAACTATGTCCCGATCGGTCTGCGGCAGCTCCCAGCGCGCGAACCCGGCCGGGTATTCTATGCGGTAGCTGTGAGTCGAGAAAGCGACCGGCCCGCCGCGGTACGTGCTGTAGTCCCGGTTACATCCTGCCAGCAAACTTGCCGCCGCCAACACGACCAGGCTGCCCGCGACCACCGCCGCGCGCGCTCCCCGGATCTCCATGCGTCTAGGTCTCCTTCATGACCGCGACCGGCCGACTCGCCCGCCCCCAGCGGAGTGTAGCACGTCAGCCCTTCGCCGCGCAACCGCGACAGCACCTGCCGCGGCCCGCGAACTCGCGCCCGCAGCGCGCGCAGACGCGCCCGCGTTGGGCCTCACGCACTCGCCGCACGCGCATCAGCCCCGCCAGCGCGCGCCCCACCTGGGCCCGCAACTGGGGGTCTTCGATGTGCGCGCTCAACTCGCGCACACGCGCCTGCTGCTCGGGCGTCAGCGGCGGCGCCGCGGGCGGCACCGCGGCGCCTCGACTTGCCGGCGGCGGCCGCTGCGCGCGGTCGCCAACCCGCACCTTGATCTCGCGCAGCACGCTCTCGCCCGCGCGCTGGTTGAAGGCTTCGACGATCTGCGTGCTCATGAGCTGCAACGTTTGCGCCCACGCATGATTGACGGCGCCCACCGTCAGCACGCCGTCGCGCACCAGCAGCGGCCAGCAGTTGCGCGCGATATCGGCCCCCACCACCTCGGGCCACAATTGGATGGCGGCGCGCTGGCGCAGGCGCCGCTCGAGATGGTGCCGGCGCATCAACCCGCGCAGGATTTCGCCCAGGCGCCCGTCTTCCATGGTCTTCCAGCCCCTATCGCCGCAGGGCGACCTGCGCGCCCGCTAGGCGGCGACGACCCTCCCGTCCCCGACTCTCAACCTTCTGGCCGTCGCCCGCACCCCTGCCGGGATGGAGTCTACGTCGGTGGTGGTGACAATGGTTTGCCCCGCGCCCCCCAGCGCCTCGAACAGCCCCGCTCGGCGCTCCGCGTCGAGCTCGGACAAGACGTCGTCGAGCAGCAGCAGGGGCGGTTCGCCAACGCCCTCGGCTACCACCCGCACCAGCCCCAGCCGCAGCGCGATGGCGGCCGTGCGCTGCTCCCCCTGGGACCCGAAGCGATGGAGGTCCACGCCGCCGGCGATGATCTCGAAGTCATCGCGCTGCGGCCCGCACAGGGTCATGCCGCGTTCGATCTCCTCGGCGCGCCCCTGGGCCAGCGCACGCGCCAGTCGCTCGGCGATGTGGCGACGCAGCTCCGGCGTCTCCGCCGCGGTCGCGATTCGCGCCCACGCGCCGTCCTCCCCCAGCGCCGGGAGATAGCGCAGCTCGAGCGTCGCGTCACTCCCCGCCAGCCGGCGGTGGGCGGCCGCCGCGGGCGCGCTCACCGCGCGCAGGAATGCCGCGCGCTTCTCCACCACCACCGCGCCGGTGTGGGTGAGCTGTTGGTCCCAGGTCTCGAGCTCGCCACGCGCCCGCGCGCGGTCGCGGATGTCTTTGAGCAGGCGATTGCGCTGGTCCACGACTCGGCGATAGCGGGTGAGGTTCCAGTAGTACGACTTGCTGAGGGCGCCGAGCTCGGTATCGAGGAAGCGCCGTCGCGCGAAGGGGTCGCGCTTGACCACATCGAGGTCATCAACCGCAAACAGGACCAGGCCCACCAGCCCCACCAGGTCGCCTGCCCGCCGCGGCGAGCCGTTGATCTTCACCTGGCGGCGCGCCTGGGAAGCGAGGATCGCCTCCATCTCCAGCGTGCCGCGCGCCGCGGTGGCGACGCGCGCCGCCACGCGCGCCTGCTCCTGCCCCCAGCGAATCATCTCCACGTCCGCCGCCGCGCGCGGTGAGCGGCCCGCGCAAGCGAGCGCGATCGCCTCCAGCAAGTTGGACTTGCCCTGGGCGTTGGCCCCGATCACCAGCACCCAGGGGTCGTCGAGGAGCAGCTCCAATTCGCGGTAGTTGCGGAAATCGCGCAGCTGCAGTCGCTCAAGCTTCATCGCCTACGCACCCGCTGCGCCGCTGGCTGGCACGAACCGGACGGGGTGCCGCTGGCGGTGGCGCCTGCCTGCAAGCTGTCGCCGGTCACGCTATCTGCAGGGGCATGGCCACGTAGAGGTAGGTCGCGTTACCCACCGCCCGCATGACGCCCTGGCCGAGGGGGCCGCTGAGGCTGATCTCCACCTGCTCCCCGGGCATGGCCTCGAGCGCGTCTATGAGGTACTGGGCGCTGAAAGCGATCTCCATCTGGTCGCCCTCCAGCTCGATGGGCACCTCCTCGCGCGCGCGGCCGACGTCCGGGCTCTCGGCCTCGATCATCATCGCGCCCGGCTGCACGCGCAGGATCACCTTGTCCGCCTCGGCGCGGGCGACGATGTCGGCGCGGCGCAGGGCCGCGAGCAACGCCAGGCGCTCCGCGCGCACCGTGTGTTCGGCGTCGATTGCGATCACTCGCTCGTAGTTGGGGAACTGCCCCTCGATGATGCGCGAGGTGATCGCGACGTGGTCGAGCTCGAACAGCGCGTGGTTCTCTCCGAGATGCACGCGCGCCGTCGGCTCCGCTTCCGCGGACAGCGAGCGCATCACCTCGCGCAGGGCTCGCACCGGCACCACCGTTTGTGTTTCCTGCGCCGGCCCGCCCGCGACCGCCACCGCGTCGAGCGCCAGGCGATGCATGTTGGTGGCTACCACCGTCAGCTTCTCGCCGTTCCACACCAACAGCATCCCCGTGAGAATGGCGCGTGTTTCGTCGGCCGAGGCGGCGAACTCCGTGCCCCGCAGCAGGGAGCGCAGAGCCGCCTGCGGCAGCGTCAGCGCGACGCCTCCGATGGGCGCGGCCGCTGCCGGGAACTCCTCCGCCGCCAGACCCTGAATGGCGTACTCAGACTTACCCGACGTCACCGTGACGGCGTTCCCGTCCTCGCTCGCAAGGCTGACCTCGCCCCCGGGCAGGCTCGCCACCACCTCGTTGAGGATCTTAGCCGGCACCGTGATCGCGCCGTCCTCGGCGTGGTCCACGGGGACGCTGCAATCCACCCACATCTCAAGATCGCTGGTCAGCAGGCGCAGACGTTCGCCTTTGACCTCCAGCAGCACGTTGCTCAGTATCGGCAGCGTGCTTCTGCCGGTGACCACGCGCGAAGCTAATTGCAGTGCATCAGACAGCAATCCGCGGCGACTGGTAAATCTCAACAAAGTCCTCCTGCGCCCGAGCAGTCAGCCTTCCCGCCGAGTTGTACCCACCGTTCCATAGTCGTTGGTAAGAAATATAATTCCGTAATAATAATAATAATCCTGTGAAAGCCGTGGACAAGCGCAGTTCCACGCTCACCCGCGGCCAAGCAGGCGGTGGGTAACCTGTGTATCAAGCAAGCGGTTAGGTGTTGGTTATCCCCAACGGCAACCGCTGTCGCGTGATGCGGCGACCGTCCACAGCGGTACCCACAGCATATTGCACAAGTTGATCGTGTTGCCGCGGGCGCGCCGCGCCCGACGGCAAACTCACGGCGCCTACCGCGGCGTCAGCGTGTTGGTCAATTCGCCAATCAGGGCGCGCAACTGCTCGTCGTGCTGGAGGCGCTCACGCACCTTGTTGCAGGCGTGAATGACGGTGGAGTGATCCCTGCCGCCGAAGCGCTTGGCGATCTCGGGGAAGGAGGCCTTGAGCAACTCGCGCGCGAGATACATGGCGACCTGGCGCGGGAACACGATCTCGCGCGTGCGCTTATGAGCGGTGAGATCAGCAAGGGTAAGGTGGAAGTGCTGGGCGACGACTTCCTGCACCAGGTTGATGCTGACCGGGCGCAGGTAATCGCCCACCGAGTGATCCTTGAGTTGCTCCATGGCGAGGTGCAGGCCCAGCGGTTGCCCGGCGAACGAGGAGGCGGCGATGACCTTGGTCAGGGCGCCCTCGAGAATGCGGATGTTGGATTGCACCATGTTGGCGATGTAGCGGATGACGTCATCGGGCACATCGCAGCCGTCGAGCGCCGCCTTGCGCTGCAGGATCGCGATGCGCGTCTCCAGGTCCGGCGGTTTGATGTCGGCGATCAGGCCCCACTCGAAGCGCGAGCGCAGCCGGGCGTCCATGATCTGCAGTTCCTTGGGCGGGCGGTCGGAGGTGATGACCACCTGGCGCCCGGTCTCGTAGAGAGCGTTGAAGGTCTGGAAGAACTCCGCCTCCGTGCGCTCCTTGGTGGCGATGAACTGGATGTCATCCACCAGCCACAGGTCAACGTTGCGATAACGGCTGCGGAAGGCGCCGAAGCGGTCCTCGCGGATAGAGGTGACGACGTGATAGGTGAAGGTGTCGCCGGTGACGTAGGCGACCTTGAGCTCGGGGCGGCTGGCCACAACGTGATGGCCGATGGCGTGCATGAGATGGGTCTTGCCGAGGCCGACGCCTCCGTAGATGAACAGCGGATTGTAGGTCTTGGCCGGAGCCTTGGCAACAGCGAGCGCGGCCGCCTGCGCGAACTGGTTGCTCTTGCCGACGACGAAGTTGTCGAAGGTGTAGCGCGGGATCAGCGGCGTCGGCGCGAACTCATCGCGACGCCGCGCGGCGGCCGGCGCCGGCGGCGGTGCCGCCACCTCGTCGGCAAGCCCCAGGTCGAGCTGCTGCAGCACGAACTCCAGGCGCACCGGTCGCCCCAGGATGCGCTGGGCCTCCGCGCGCATGTGATGAGCGGCCTTGCGCTCCAGCCAATCGCGGGCGAAAGCGCTCGGCACACCGACCCGCAGGCAGTCGGCGTCGAGTGAGAGGGGATTGATATTCTTGAGCCAACGATTGAGCGCGGCGGGCGACAGCGCGCGCTCCAGGCTCGCGACCAGATCTTGCCACAGTTCAGACAGCACGTCAGCCGAGCGGCCCATGATCAGGCATACCCTCCTCAGGAAGTGGTGATCCCGACGGGGTGTCAGCGGCCAGCGGACGCGAGGGCGCACGTCGAAAACCGCGGTAACATGGGACAGGCCGAAGGTGCTCGGCTTGCGGCGGCGGGCTCTGGTGCAGTTGATGCTGTATGAAGGCGACGAACGTGGCGGCGATAAGTGCGGTGACTATGCCCTTCGGCCTGCCCCAGAAGCCTCCACCGAGTGGCGGCGGACTCTCTGGGCGACCTCCACCCGCAAGCCGGACCGGGCGCATCTCGCTGACCCCGCTCTTGGGTGGGGCGCCTCCAGGATGATTGCATACCCGCGTGCGGCGGTCGTGACCTCGACCGGGCGCACGCATCAGCGCCGCTCAGTCCAGTGTCCGTGATCCCCGTGGGATTGCTATGCGACTTTTGTGCTCAAGCAGGATTGGATGTTGCGAAACACCTCCTTGCAGCGCGCTCTTCCGAACCGGATTCAGAGGTTATGCACAGACGTTTCCACACTTGTGGATATCTTGAGAAGGGATCCCCGTCGGCGCTGCCAGCGATCACCCCCAAAGCCGCATGTCAGTGCAACTCGAATAGTATGGGCGCTGCTCCGCCTTCGCCACCCGGTCGTCAGCGCCGCCCCGTCGCCGACACACCCCCGTCGGGCCCCGCCAACTCCGGCCTCACGGCACGCCACTGGCCGGGCGCATCAGAAACCGTCCGCCCCCGCGCCGGTTGGCGATACAGCCAAGAGGTCCTGCGTCACGACTTTTCGCCACCGGCTCGCCAGACCCCTGCCGCCTTCGCGACCGACCGCAACAATCTTCGCCGCGGGAAGCGCGAGGTCGCTTGCTCCCAACGCCTTAACTGCTTTCGCAGGAGCGGACCCAAATCCCTCTTGATGATGCGGAAAATTTTGGCCGAGCAAGCACCGGCAAGCGCGCGCAGGATTGACCCGTCGCCGAGCCGCGGATATAATCACCGCGACCGTCATCGCCGCGCGCTTCGCGCCGCGATGACGGAACGCGCCTGGCATGAATGATACCTCCGCGATCCCCGGCGCACCGGCACTTCGTAGTCGCGCCATCGCGGTCGCAGCGGCGACGGCCGTGGCGTTCGGGGGCCTCATCGCGTCCACCGCTGCGACCTCCCATCCGTTCCCCGCGTCGGTCCCATTCGGCATCGTCGGTAGGGCCGTGCTCTACCTGGCTGCGGCCGCCGCCGCAACCGCCGCGTGCGCGGCCGCGCTGCACGCCGCGGGGAGATCGTGGGCGTCGGCAATCGCCGCGGACGCCCTGACCTATGCCCCCTTCGCCCTGCTCTGGGCGGCGGTGTGGCTGCCGATCCCGCGGCACCTCGCAGGGTCGCTGTTGTGGATCGCCGCGGCGGCGGTCGCCGCGGCCAAGCTGGCGCTAGTCGCGGGGATGGCCGGCGGGCGCGTGCGCCGGATCGGCGCCGGGGCGACGGCGCGGAGCGTGGTCGCCTTCGCGTTGTGGGTGTCGGCTGCCGCGCGCTTGCTGGCGCCGTTCGCGCTGATCGCGGTCGCGACGCGGTGGCAAGCGCTGCACCTGCGCGACGGCATGACCGCGCCGGAGCAGGGCCTGCTGGCGCATGCGGCCCAAGCGCTGCTGGCGGGGAAGATCCCGTACCGCGACCTGGGCAGCGTGTTTGCGCCGGGGGCGCCCTACCTGCACGCCGGCGCGCTCGCCGCCTTCGGCAAGACGCTGGCGGCCGGCAAGATTGCGCTCGCGGTGGGGCCGGTGCTGCTGCCGCTGGCGGTGTACGGGGTTTCGCGGGTGATGCTGCCGGCGGGCCTGGCGTTCGCGGCGGCGCTGCTGGCGGCGCTCGCGGGTGAAGGCAATCCGTCCGTGTTCCTGGGGCTGAGCGCGATCGCGATGGGGTTCGCGCGCAGCGGCCGCCGCCGCGCCAACTGGTTCGCGGTGGGCTTGCTGATAGGGTTTGCCTTGGCGTTCGATATGGCGTTGGGCGTGTCGGCGGCGGCGGCGCTGGCGCTGATGCTTTGGCTTCGGCAGCGCACCTTCGTCATGCGACGGGTGGGCGCGCAGGGAGTGGATCTCGCGCTCGGCCTATGGGCGCTGACGCCGCTCGTGGTGGGCGTCGTGGTTGTCTGGGCGCCGCTGTTGGTCTATTTCGCGTCGCGGGGCGCCTTGACGGCCCTGGGCGCGGACCTGGCGGCGGGAGCCGGCGGCGCCGTATTCGCCCTCCTGCGGCCGGCGACCGACCCGGTGCAGGCAAGGCTCCAGGCGGCGATCTACGCAGCCGGCCTGGCGCTGCTGGTGTGGCGCCTGGTCCATCGCCGGGTGGGAGAAGCGGAGTTCGCGGCGTTGACCGTGATCGCGTTCGGGGCGGTCATGTGGAGCTGGTCGCGACGCACCGCCGACGCCTATCACCTCGCTCAGTCCCTACCGATGGCGATGATAACGGCAACGCTCGTGTTCGGGTGGTCGGCCAAGGCGCTGGCGCAGTCGCTGGTGGGCTGGCCGCCGTGGGATCATCTGCGGGCGGTGCGCGCGTGGGTCGCCGCTCTGGTGCTGACGGGCGTGGCGGCATCTTCCCTGGGATGGGGGCGAGCGGCGGCGCTGGGTTTGGCCGAGGTGGTGGGCGCGCGGCCGACCACGGCGGCAGCCGCCTGGGCGCCTCTCGACCTGCCGGCCGCGGGGGGCGTCTGGGTCCCGCCGGATGAGGCGCGAGACTTGCGGGCCGTCGCCGACTTCCTGCAGAAACGGAGCGCGCCGGAGGAACCGGTCTTCTGCGCGCCCGGGCGGCCGGACCTCTACTTCCTCGCGGACCGGCCCAACGCGACTCGCCTGGACTATGTGTACCAGGGGCAGGCCGGGGCAGGCGACATGGCGCAAGCGGTGGTGGACCTGGAGACCGACCGGACACGACTGGTCGTGCTGGCGCCCCCGGCGGCGCGCTGGCAGCAGGGGTTGGCGCTCGATCCGCTGATCGGCGCGTACCTGACGCGGCGCTACCAGGCGGTGGCGCGGTTCGGCGAGTACGTGGTGCTCCTGCGCAAGGGGGAGACCCTGGCGCCGCGCCCGCCGACGCCCTCGCCGATGCCGCCCGCCGGCCCCGCCCCCCCGCCCTCCATGTTCGGACCCCGGGAGGACCAAGCGGGGGAGAATCCTTAGTCAAACAGTCCGCCCCGGCCAGAGTCGGAGCCGCCCGGGTGTGGCCGATTTTCGTTGGTGGAGTTGACCGGAGAGATGGCGCCGTGCATCCCACGTGGAGCATGGCCGCCCCGGCCGTGTGGGCGACCCGACG
>Ga0307380_10003286_pt1 | contig 22423 bp, 19 predicted proteins | sample UN3MG_FD_202239 | JGI IMG/M metagenome (GOLD analysis project Ga0307380, IMG submission 202239) | Soil microbial communities from Risofladan, Vaasa, Finland - UN-3 | ecosystem: Environmental > Terrestrial > Soil > Coastal area > Acid sulfate soil | place: Finland: Risofladan, Vaasa | collected... | reverse complement strand
CGGTCTTAAGATTAGTTTTAATTTTATCAGTTAATTGATGTTCTTTTAAAAAATCAAAATAGGCTTGAGTGGTAACCACAAAGCCACGAGGTACAGAAATACCAAAGGTAGTCATTTCACCCAAATTTGCACCTTTGCCACCTACTTTGGGCAAATCATCTTTATCAATTTGGTCAAACCAAAGAATATCCTCAATCTTTTTTCTCATAGGCAGCTAAATGTTTTTTCAAATAAATAATCCATGGTTCGGGTCCTGGGTCTTGGTTGTTAAGTACAGAAAGGTAGAAAGAAATAAAACCGCCGAGTTGAATGATTTCAAAAGCTTGGGCTAATTTATCTTGACATTTAGTTTGATATTGTTGATTTGGTGATTTAATTTTTTTAAGGATTTGTTGGCTAACTTGATAATGAGCATTTAGCCGAGAAAAGTAATCTGGTGAGCTTAAAAAAAGGTAGGCTAAAAGAGGCTTGGCTTTGATGGGGTTAGTAAAGGCTTCAACTAAATGATGATTCATTTCGGGTAAGTCAAAAAGCAAAGCATGGCTGTGGGCATTTTCATTGATTTGATTTCGAGCTGCCCAAGCTGCACCTTTGAGATGTTCGCTGGCAACAAAAACACCAATTTTTCCTTGCAAATATAAGGCTTTCTTTTTGGCAGAATTCTGGCGAAAAGGCGTTTCAGCTAAAAAGTTTTTTTGAATCTTTTTGAATTCATTTAAGCCCTGAAAAAACTGTTTACTAGTTAAGTTGATTAATTCCATTTTGCTTAAAACACTCAACAAAGTCCCTAAAGAATAACCAATGCCAGTTTTGGGATAACCCAAGAAATTATATTTTGGTTGGAAAATAAAACCCGGTAAACCAGCCTTGATTTCTTCGCCTAATTTACCATTTGTGGTAATCCCAAAAATCATCGCCTTGGCTTTTTTAGCATGATTAAAACTGGAAAGAGTTTCTTCAGTATTACCGGAGTAACTGGCAACTATCACCAGAGTTTCGGAATTAACAAAACCTGGCAGTTGGTATTCAGTGTTGATGAAAAAAGGAATTTTTATCTCATTTTCAAAAAGGCTTTTGGTAATTCGTCCACCTAAAGCCGAGCCGCCCATTCCAGTGACAATCACATTTTTGGCTTTTTTGAATTCTGCTGGTGGAATTATTTTTTGGCTTTGCTTCCAAGCATGCTCAAGCTGTTTGGGAAAAGCTTGGATTGAATCTAAAGTTCCGCTTGGGTCAAGTTTTTTAAACTTTTCTATGTCATCAAGAATATTCATTTTTTATTTTCCTCAATCACTTTTTTAACTAGTGCCATGCCTTCTTTGGCCAATTTTTTAGCTTTTGTATCGGTTTTGGCCTCGGCAAAAACTCGAAACTCAGGAGCATTTCCCGAGGGCCTAAAAAGAACCCATGAGTTACTGTCCATCCATACCTTAAGACCATCAAGGTCTTCGATTTTTTGCTTGGTATATCTTTTCCTTACTTCAGTAAGAATCAAGGTATTAATTTCCCGTGGGCAGTCAGTCTTGTTTTTGATCGTATAATATTTGGGTAATTCAGCGACCAATTCACTTAGTCGTTTGGCTGTTTTAATCAAAAGGTTAAGCATTTTAATCGTGGTTGAGCCACCGTCGCGGCTATAAAATATCTCTCCGGAAATATAACCTCCGTTTGATTCAAAGCCAACTTTAGAACCGTGTTGTTTCATTGCCTCAACCACATATGAAGCCCCTACTTTTGTCCGAATCACCTTTTTGCCCAAATGTTCAACCACACTTGAAGTATTAATTGGAGTGACAATTGTCAATTCTTTGCTGCGTTTAGCGATGATTGAGCAAGAGACTTCTCCGTTAAGGGCAAAACCATTTTCATCCACAAAGATAGCTCGGTCACCGTCAGCGTCATAGCCTATTCCAAAATTTGCTTTTTCTCGAACGACAGCATTTTTAAGTTCAGGAAAAGCGTCTTCGGTTTCAGTATCGCGAGCCAGCATTGTTTTATTTAAATCGCAGTTTATTCTGACCACCTTCACCCCAAGATTTTCTAAAGCCTCCGGTACAGTTTTCGACTGGGTACCGTTGCCCGCATCAATAACTACTTTTACTTGAGAATCAGCTTTTGCTAAATTGACTAGCATTTTAACGTATAACTTTTGTGCTTCGGAATTTATTCGGAAGTCAACGGTTTTCAGTTTATATGGAATCTTTTCTTTTTCTTCTGAATAGATTTGCTCCATTATTTTTTCATCGCTTTTGTTAAATTCTTTTTCGTTGACAAAAAACTTCAAGCCGTTAAGTTCGACATCAATATGACTACCGGTTACCATAATGCCGGCACAATTTTTCTGTTGGGTAAAGTAATTTAAGGCTGGTGTTGGAATAATACCTTCATCCGAAATTTGCCTGCCAGATTTAATTCCGGACATCACTGCCTTTTTGATTCGAATACTGCTGGGTCGGGAATCCATGCCAAAGGCAATAATTTTGTTTTTGACTTCTTTCTGGGAAAGAAATCTAATGAAACTTCTGCCAATATCAAAGCAAAACTGGTTGGTAAAAAGTTTTTCGGCGTCACCCCTTATTCCGCCAGTGCCAAAAAGCCGGGGATTAGTCATGTTTTCATTCTAAAGAGAAGCAATTAAAAGGTCAAGCTGAGAAATAAGAGGCATGGCGGCCCGACCAGTCTTTTGTTGCCAATCAATTTTTAAAAGATTTTGATAAAAAGACAAAAGCTGCTTTAGGCTAAATTGCTTTGCCTGACGAGCCAGTTTGGCTTTTTGCCAAGGAGCCATTTTCTCCAAGCCTTTTTCACCCAAATCTTTAACGATTAACAAGTTTCTGATTTGCCGAGTTAACATATAAAAAACCATTTCTGGAGGTTCTTGATAAAGATTCTGATGAAAGAAGTTAAGAGTGTTTTTTTTGTTGTTAGGTGATAAAGAATCAAGAAATTTGAAAATAATTGAGGGAATGACAAATTTTTCGATTTGGGCAAACCGAAAAGAGATTAAACTTCGACCGTCAATTGTTTTTCTTTCCCAAATAATTAAGTTTGTCGGTTTTTGCTCTTTTAGATATTTTAAAAGTTTTTCTTTATCAGTACTTGGCCGGCGAGTGAAGAGATTCTCAACAATGACCAATCTTTTTTGACCAAATAAAGAACTTGATTCAACTGCCTGTTTTAAATCAGTGAGACTCATTTTCTCTCCTTCCAAGCGGACGATTTCGCCCTTAAAGTTCTGGGTAAAACCTATGAGTTTATGACGACTTAAAACTGTATTTTCACCGTGAAGAATCAACATTTCTTAAAAGTTTTTTGAATAATTGTTCAACTCTTTGTCGGTCAATTATGGCTCCCCTTCTTCGGTGGGCCAGTAAAGCGCCGGAGAAGTTTTTTGGGATATGAAGGAGTTCATGGATTAAAATCTTTTTCTTTTCTTCATGATTAAGTTTATCAAACTTTTCGGCCAAGACCTCCAAGCAATAAAAAGAAGGAGCGTTGAGTGCTTTTTGCCAAATTCTGGGAAAACCCCAGATTCGGGCTTGGGCTCTGGAACGGGAACCAAAACTGCGGAAAAGAAATACCCTTTTTGGGTCAATATGAGAAAACTTCAGGGTGGCAATAATTTTTGCTACCTCCTTGTGAAGGTCAGGAGCTTTAAACCAATCCATTACGCTATTTTAAAAACTTCGTCGCCTTTTTTAACAGGTTTGTCAACTTTTAGTCCAATTGCTTCGCCTTTTTTAGCAGATTTAACATTCTCGTGTTCGACTTGCATTGAGGTTACTTCTTGTTCAAATTCTTCATGGCCAGTTATCTTGATTTTATCTCCTATTTTAAGCGGTGCCAAAGTATCAATAACCGCCACGCTAATTTTATCAAAATAATGGGTAACGTTGCCGACTTTAGTGTCAGCCATTTTTTTCACCTCCTTTCTTTATTGTCTATTTTATCAAACTTTTCCTGCCAATGACAAATAGCCACTGCTAAAGCATCAGCGGCATGGGTTGGTCGAGGCAGCCTTCTTAATTTTAAAGTTTTTCTTACCTTTGATTGGATTTGATCTTTTTTAGCTCGGCCATTGCCAGTCAACACCATTTTGATTCTTAATGGCGGATATTCATAAACTTTAATTTTTTTTCTAGCCGCGGCCAGTTTAACTACGCCCATTGCCTGGCCGACAGCAGAAATTGATTTGGCATTAGCAAAGAAAAATAGACTTTCCATGGCTAAAACTTGAGGTTGATATTGGCGAATAATTTTAAGAATCTTGCAATATATCATATTTAAGCGTTGGGATGATTCAAAATCATTCGAGGTTTTAATAGTACCGTGGTCAATCAATTTTTTTTCTCCTCGCCAACAACGAATGATTCCATAACCCATTTCTGCTGTTCCTGGATCAATTCCTAAAATTAACATAAAATTAGTATAACACAACCTTATGATAAGATACTCCAAAGGAATAATGAACAAAAAAATTCTGCCGACGGTTACCACTACAAGCAATGATTACCTCGGAAAACTAAGTGAAGCTCAAAAGTTAAATCTTAAGGAAATTTGTCTTTTTCTGACTGGTCTTAAAATAAAAGAACGAAAGAAACTTTATCAACAACTGGAAAAAACGCCAATTAAAAAAATTCCCTTTGTTCATTTAAGATCAGACATGGAGTTGTGGGAATTGGATTTTTTGGTTGAGAATTACCAAACTAAACTTTTTAATCTTCACACTGCTTCGCAATTTCCTCATCTTTTTGATATTTCAAAATACAGAGATAAAATTTATATTGAAAACACCATCAATTATCCTTTTGATGAAAATGAAGTCAAAAAATTCGCGGGTGTATGCATTGACTTTGCTCATTTAGAAAACGATTTTATTTTAAGAGACAAAAACTATAAAAAGAATTTAAAAGTCATCAAAAAATTTCCTTGTGGTTGTGGTCATATTAGCGCTATAACCGATAAATTAATTTATTACTCTGAAGATAAAATTTATTCTTATGATTCACATTATTTAAAAGACTATTCTGAGTTGGATTATTTGATAGGGTATCGTCAATATCTTCCAGACGTAATGGCGATTGAATTGGAAAACAGCATCAAGGAGCAGTTAAGAATTAAAGATTATCTTCAAAATCACTTGTTGTTAGATTCCAAAATGTGATAAAATAGCCAGTGTTCGGGCCCGTAGCTCAGTCTGGCAGAGCAGCAGCCTTTTAAGCTGTGTGTCGGAGGTTCGAATCCTCCCGGGCTCACCCGGCCCCGTCGTCTAGTGGTCTAGGATATCGGGTTTTCATCCCGAAGATCGAGGGTTCAAATCCCTCCGGGGTCACCGAGGAGCTATAAAAAGACTTTTATGCCTCAGTAGGTCAACCCTACAACTTGCATAGAAAGTCGCTTGAAAATAGCGGCTTTTATGCAGGGCAAAAAACTACTTTCAGCCATAAAAAAATATCTCGAAGAAGGCCAAGAATTAGGTCTTACTCCGGAGACCTTAAAGAATCGGAAAAGGTTTATGAAGAGGTTATCGGTTTTTCTCCAAAAAAAACCTTTTACCAAAGAGACCGCCAAAGAGTTTCTAAACACTTTTCGAGAAAAAGGGCTCAAACCTCTGAGTGTCAACGCGCTGACCAAATCGACACGGGCCTTTGTTAATTTCTTGGCCCGCAAGCGATACATTAAAGAAAGTTTTTCCACTGAGTTACTTTTAGCCAAAGTACCTCGGCCGTATTTTGAACTCATTGACCCGGCGACAATCGAGCAAATCATTATTGCCGGGACCAAGCCAAGTAAATTCGATAACGGCCGAGCAAAAGATAGACGGGTCGATAACCGACTTGCCTTGAGGTTCATGCTAAGGACGGGTTTGCGGGCTTCTGAGGCTTGCAACTTAGAAGGCAAAAACCTCCGACCAGATGACAACCCGCCGAGTTTTAGCCTAATCTCAAAAGGTGGCAATGCCGACATTCTGCCGCTACCAAAAGACCTCATAAAAGAATTGCGGCCTCTAGTTAAACGGGAAAGAGTTTTTAAAGTTTCTGATGATGGCCTGAACCGGGCATTGAAGCGAGGCGCAAGAGTATTAAAAATAAAACAACGAATCTACTGCCACCTGTTGCGCCACTCTTTTTGTACGCACTTACTAAGGTCGGGTGTGCCGATTCCACTGGTCAGGCGGCTGATGAGACATAGCTCATTAAAATACACCGACTCAGTTTATTCCCACTATGTTATCGAAGACCTGGCCCAAGCACTCAACACACAAAGTGTAGTCCGGCAGGCGCTTGGCTCTTTTGAAATTTTTAATCAAATTGAGCGAGCGATAAAAACCACCGGCATTGGAAAGGATAAAAGGTTTAAATTCGCAGTCGAACGCACACAAAAAAACCTCGTTTTAAAAATTGAACAAAAAAGTTAAACAAAGTGCTTGACTAGGTTCAAACCCCAATCTACGACCGTCTTAGCTTCACTCTAAACCTCACTGAAGCCCTCTAAAACAAAACCGTCTTCTGCGATTTTTTGGCTACTCTAATTTTACCAAAACATCCTCTCTAATAAAAACACAAACCAAAAAAAGCCAGGCTTGAGAAATGGAATGATTATCTTGATTCTTCAAATAGAAGGTCGTAGTGGTAAATCCAAACTGGAACCTTGATACTGGGGTATATCTCCCACTCGAATTGCTCGCCCAGCCTTTCATAATTATGACCCTTAAGAACTCTCTCCTCCAATGGGGAAGAATAAATTACCACCGCCATATTTTTACAGCCAATTTTTGTTAACGCCACTTCTTCCGCGTGGTCATACAATTTATTGGCAACTTCCTCTTCATTGCTTGCCTTTTTGACGACGAAAAACGAAACATAGGCGATTTCTCCGTTTTCCTCAAGGTAGTCCGAAAATTTATGAAGATAGGGAATTGGCTTAAAACCGGAGATTTTAATTAAAATCATCGCCCCTAACAATTCACCGCGGTCATCGATCAAGCCAAAACAACCTTTGGGAAAATTGGTTAAATAATCCTCAATAAAACCTCGAAACTTCTCTTTTGCCTCGCGCTCCCACAAATTTCTCCACTTGGCGCCTTGCCAATACATTTCTCCCTCAAGATTGAGAAGTTGGTCGGTACAATCAAGAGTTAAATTGATGAATTTCATTTAAAAACTTCCTTTTGGTCTTTTCATTCAAAGGAAGATTGGCTAAAGCTAGTTTTACCAATTCTTTAGCTTGGTTTGGATTAACGCCTCTAATAAATTCTATTTTTCCTAAAATTGAGGCTAATTCTTTCTCTGTTACCGAACCGCGCTTTCGGGCCAAATTAAATATGGCGTCTTTGTAAGTCTTGACTCTCGTTCTGGAGGCAGCTTGTTTTTTATTTACCACTATCCCTGTCACTTCCTGTCGTTCGTTCTGCCTCATCACCTTAACTTTCTTGTGCCGAACGGCGTGGCCGTGCTTTTGAATAATTTTTATAAAAACACCAACAAGCTTATCAGCTCCGGAACCTGACAAGGTAATGTCATCTACCCACTGAGTCAGCAAAAGCCTTTTCGATGAAGCGATTTTTTTCATTTCCCTAAACATTGGCGATAACGCCAAGTTCGCAAGAATAGTGCTGGTGGGCGCCCCTTGTGGGAGACGAGTCTTATAAGTTGTAATCCTTGTTAAAAGCTTGGATATTTCCTCCGAACACCGAAGATATTCCCTAAATACCTTGAAAATTACTTTGTCTTTAATCCGGGGAAAACAATTTCTCAAATCCATCGTAACCACAACTGGTTGGCCAACGTGAACTCCGGCGTTATCCTTAGCCTTCTTACCAATAACGCCCCCCATCATCCCTTCAGGCAATTGAATGTTTCTCAAAATCCGCTCGTGAATCCGACCTTGGATTTTTTTGAGCACTCCGGTTGGGTTGTCAATATGACGCGTTTTACCATTCTTATGATCGTCAAACGGATGGTAATAGGAATCTGTATCTGAAGCTACCTTCCTAAAAGTCTCTCTCTTAAAGCCAAGAATAAACTCCAATTTTCTCATTGAAACTAAAGGGGAAATATCCTCCGTGCGAAGATTATTTTTGGAAGAATTCATAGATTAGGGGTTCGAAACTAAAACCTTCAACAGGCCAGCGCTCAATTTTTGAGCCTCCTGTTCAGATATCCCTTTCAAATCTCTTTCCTCAGACGCCAGTAAAGCGATAAGGTGGAAAGGAACAGACAACTTCTCGGAAATAACCTCCAAATTCTTAACAGACGGCTTTCTCTCCCCAGATTCAATCCGAGAAACTGAGCTTTGGTCAATATCGACAATTTGAGAAAACTCTGTCTGAGAAAGCCCCCTTGCCGATCGGATGGTTCTTATTGCTCTAGCGTAGTTCATTCCTCAAATTCATAAAAACTAAAAGAAGAAAGGGTGTCCTTTGATTATCCTCTTACTTTTCTGATGAATACTTGACAGATCTCGTCAATCGTCTTTCTCAAGGCCTTCTCGTCTTTCCTAGCAATTGCCCGCGTTAGTTTTTTCAACAAACGATTGATGAGAAGACGCTCTCCGGCTACCAATCTCCCGCTCTTTTCAAGCGCGCTTAAAATCTGCGCTACCGAACTTAGACTCTTTTTATAACCCCGCATTTAAACCACCTCCTTCCTCGGGATCAGCAGGCCTAACATAATGGACCTACTTGCTGTTCCTAGGTCCTTAAAGAAGGAGATTGGTTACACCCTCATCATTTTTCTTCTTTTTAACTTGCTGTAGCTGTTCGCGCTATGGCGCATTCCTTTTTCTTGGCATTGTTGCCCGCATAAGAAGCAAGGGTTTGACCTTGCGGCACCGCAAGTGGCACCATCATATCGGTTGCTTTCCGATTTAGCCCCGAAGGGCCATCAGGCCTAGGAAACTAGCGAAAGGAGGCTGTTAAAGAGCGGCCCATTTTGGACCTCACTTGCCATAATAAAATAAAAATTGGACTTTGTCAAGCAGTATGACTAATTGTCATAAAGAAGGCTAGGCACCTTAGGGATCCCATTTAGTCCCATTTTGTGCCTTGCGAAACTCTTTTAGGGTTTTAAGGATTCTTTGAATTGTTTTTTTAAGCATGATTTTTCCTGTTTTGACAAGATACCCTATTTGAAAAGGGCAGGTGCATGTTCGGGTTACAATAGTGGACCCTGCCTCTGGTTCCATATTGATTTTGCTTGAGGGAGTCAAAGGTTTGGCCACCCTTAAAACTCCCATAACCTATAACTCCAATTTTGACTGTTCTTTTTTAACGCAAACTTGACTCTTTTAGGAACGAATTGCTATTGGCATGTCACACACTTTCAAGTTAAGGCCAGTTTGCGACGCTGTTTTTACATTGTACGACAAGCCTTTTTCCTAATAGCAAAAGTTATAACGTCTTCTTTTTTTCCTCCACCGGCGGCTAGTCACTTCTTCGTGTTGTTGTAGCCTTTGCCCCCCTAACCTTTGGCCTTGAACCTCTTAGAGGCTGTTTAAGTCTAGCCTCCTGCCTCGCCTGTAGGGGAGGTTCTACCTGCCCTTCTTCTGCTTCCTGCTTGGCTTCGTGGAAGTGGGGATAATAGACCTTGATCATCCTATCGCCTGCATTCACTTGGGCTAATGGCTGAGAAGTTGGCGGCCAGATTTTGTCGTGTTTGATTCCAATGCTTAGGCTTAACTCAGCAAACCTGGCCTGTTTCCGCTTTCGAGCCTGTGCCTTGAGGTCTTTTTCTAAGCTCTCAATCATTTTAGCTTTCAAAACTGCCTGCTTCTTTTTTAGGAACTCAGACCAAAATGCGTCTTTTGATATTATGCGCTGTAAAGTCATCCTAGGAACATTTATGCGCTGTGCAATCTTAGTCATAGATAAACCATCTAAACTAAGTTCCCCCACCTTTTGAGCGACTAAAGCTTTTTCTTTATCGCTTAACTTGGTATATTTGCCTCTTTTGTCTCTTATTCTATCCATTTTTCACCTCCTTTCTTTTTTTAAATTCACCCATGTGTTTTATGAAGTCCTCTGGTGCAATTTTTTCCTGTTTCACCGGTTGCCTTCGAGCGTATTCTTCTAGTGTTAGTTGTTTAGCCATTATGATTTACTATTTTTCTCACAGTTAATAGCTACCATTGGTACTTGCTAACTTTCTTTTTCTTTTTTTTCTGAACTTGATTAAGTAAGTAAAATATGCAGCCGAGTTTCTAATTGTTGTCCGACCGGAATTTTGTTGCTTAATCATGTAGTTGATGACCAAAACTATCGGTCGGGGGGACCAAGTTTGAGCTACATAGAGCCAATGTCCAGGTTTACCAGAGGGACCAAAAATGTTTTCTAAAAGAGCAGCAATTTTTTTTGGCGGTGTCTGATAATTGCAGTGCCTCAAAGCCTGAAGTTTACTCAAAGTTAGCTCGAAGTTAACTTTTTGTTTGCAGGTACCACTTACACGCTTAACACTAGACACTTCTTTAGAGTTATTAAGAGACTTTTCTTTTCTAATTTCAGGCAACTCTCTCTCTTTGACTGGTGTTGCTTCGGCCAAAGACTCACAAACTAAAAGTTGGTCCTCGGCACTTCCACCAAAGCAGTTCGGGTCATATTTCGCACCATAGCTTTCAATTTTTCTAATAGTTTCCTCTTCAGAATTATTTCCTTTAAAACGAGCGCCGAAGATAGTTTCAATTTGCCGGTCAGTTAGTTTTTGGTTCATCTTTCTCCTTTCTTTTGGCCGCCAAAACTTTCTTTTCCAACAAAAAAGACCCGATCGAATCTGCATATACATACGATTCGTATCGGATCTAAATCTAATCTAAATCTAAATTTTTATTTAATCTTTTATTTTATTTTTCCAGTTTATATTTTTCTCCACATTCAGGGCACTTTACCGTATTCTGCCAACGTTGCCTTCGCTCCCCGCTTGGTAAATAAGATGATTGTGTATTCCACATTATGGCCTTGCCACAATGTGGGCATTCTGCAAGTCCTGTTGATTGGTCAAAGTAGGTAGCAACAGCCCTTCTGACAACTTCACTCTCTGAAGTCCTTTTCTTAAAGGCTTCCTTGCGAATTTTTTCTGCTTGTTTAGGGTCGAGTTGGAAAACTTTTCTAACTTTCTTGGCCATGTTGGTTACATAGTAGCATGTTGCTATCATCTTTGTCAAGTCCCCTTTCAAGGCTAAAAGAGAGCCGCCCTCTATTAAACTAAATACGTTTCTGGATCATATCTAGATCAGCTTATATTTCTTTGTTAAAACTTCAAATTTTGACAGAGACTTGCTGACCATTTCATCTAACGAAACTAATGCTTTGCCATTCTTATCAACAATATCTCCAATAATTTTTACTACTAAATTATCTGATGTGGTAGTTACTCCCGTAGCTGTCTCTGGAGAAAAAGGTGAGAAAACAAGGGACCCGGAGCCTTTCGATGTATTCTTTATAGTCAGTGCTTGCTTGAGATTCTTAATCTGAGGATCTTTGTTGGAACGCGACCTTCAGTGGATAGCCATGTTTGTCTTGATTCCAGAGGTCAACAATTAGTTGAAGCTCAAAACAATTATCAATAACACCTTCAACGATTTTAGGGTTTTCGCCTAGACTTTCAAGCTTATTTTTTAGATGATCTTTTAAACCTGCAATTGCCGAAACTACACCAATAATAATGTAATCAAGTTCAACAGCATCATGTTTCCCGAAAGTAAACTCAATCTTTCCCCTCCTGCCTGTCTTACTCTTTTTAACATTCAGGCTTGAGTCTATGTCGAATTGAAATTGCTTATCAACGGCTCTGTATACTCTTTTTAGTCTGATGCCGATGTCGTTAATATCCATATAAGTTACTTTTCATTCTTTTTGCCACGTTTTTATCTTACCTTAATCCGGCAAAAAATTTAACAACCTTAAAAACTGCGACAGCTAAAATGACTATGACAGAAAAAACAGTTACCTGTTCGCCCAGGGTAGGCGGTTCAGTTTTTTCACCTTTTACTTCGCCCGTCTCTTCTGGCTCAGGGGTTTCAGTGGGTACGGGTGTCTCGGTTGGGGTGGAAGTAGGTGTGGGTGTCAGTGTGGGCGTTGGTGTTGGTCTTGGCGTAGGTGTCGAAGTGGGCCAGGGTGTTGGTGTATTCGTAGGTTTGGGTGGGGGTGCAACCTTTGGTGGGGAATAATTAGGAGCCACCACTGATCCACCGTGGCAATGTCTAACATTCCAAGGAACGCCCCAATAGTCACATCTAGTCCTACAATAATGGCAACCATCAGAGGCAGTTCTGCCGGGGTGAGCTAAAACTGGGCTTGCAAATAAAAAAGCCACCAAGATGGTGACCGTCAATGTTAGCAAGAATTTCTTAACCCAGACGTTCATCATTGCAAGGTAAAATTTAATCTAATGGATATTGCTTATAGCAATCGTTTTTTTCACCCTCAAGTTTTTCATTAAATGAATCTGCCCATGAGGCTGGAAGGTTGCATTCTTTTGGTCGGCCTAGTTGTTCACAAGCATCATTCCAATTTTCAGTAAAATTATCTGCCGCTTTTTTAAGACATGATTGCAGTAACATTCTTTTTTGAGTTTCTTTTTTACTTTCCTCTTCTGCCCCTTTTCTTTCTTTTTCTTGTTTTTGTAATTCGATTTGGATTTTTTCCCTCTCTATTTCCTGGTTTGCTTTTTCTTTATTAGGAAGGAAAATCACGAAATAGTAAGCAGCAGAGAAGGCAATTATCAAAACAGATATTGAAGCGAAAATAGGAAAAATCTTTTTCACTACAACAATTATAGCAAAAAAGCCAATAAATCGTTAAAAAACAAACAACCCTAGCATAAATATTTCATTATGCTTTTAGGGTTGTTTGCAAGACTCAAAACTTCTTACTTTTTCTTACCTGCGTGTTCTCCTGCTTTAGAGTTAGGATTAAATGGCTTTTGTAAACCAGGAGCCTTATCTAATCCTTGTCCAGGAACTTCACTATCAATTAAGATTTCTGCCTTGGTCGGTGGTGCCACATATTCATAGTTTGGCACATTCATATCTACTAACGGATTAGTCCAATCAAAATAAGGAGTAACACCAATAGGTACTGACATTTGCTCATATGTCATATACGAACCCCAGAATCCACTGCCGATTGCAAGGTTTAGTGCCCAATGGAATGATTCTCCAAGTTCAGATTTGTCAATGGTTATTGTAAATAATCCATCTGGGTTGACTTCATTGTATTTTTCACCTGTTGCAGAAGCCCAATCCAAACTCGCATCTGTTAATAGTGTATTATCATCACCTGAATGCCATCCAAACCAACCATCAGTAATCAAAGGACCCCAAGGACTCTTAAGCCATGTTCCCGGTAGGTAACTGGCGTCCGATCCATCGTTATTGTGTATCTGATATGCTGGACCATTTCCTTCACCATCAAGAGCTATAACCAATCCAACTGCCCAGTGTCCGTTTCCTTCTGTAGTCGGTTCGTCATACGGTGCTTCTCCTGGGAAGTCGATAGTCCATTTAATTGAATCACCTATCTCTTCAACAGTTATATCTACTGGTTGGGTTCCAACAGTATCAGAAAATGAATATGCTAGTGCCGTCCTCACCATACCTAACATAAAAACCAAGCTTAATAAACCTATTATTGTTTTCTTCATTTATTTCTCACCTCCTTTCAATTTGGAATCATCAAAAAACCCGCCAACAAAAGCGGGTTAATAAATTTGCCTTAAAACAAATAGGAAAATCTGTCCCATAAAACAACATTACAGTTCTTTTCACAGAAGGAAAGGTTTTTAGCCATGCCCAATTCATCCATCTTGAAAATAGTTTGTGGCGTTTGGTAATATCAATGGTGCCGGGTGTTTCGGTTCTTCCCATCTTTTGATGGCAGACATTTATACGAAATGCCCGGCTTTTTAGTCGGAGTGCTTTATTTGTTGACTGAAAAAACTTAGGCTAAACTTCCTTTTTGGCCCTTTGCCTGGCGTAAGCTGGCGCCAGGCTTACAATCTCGCGGGTTGAAGTGGTCAGCCGCTGACCAATTAACTAAATGTTTTTTTTTGATTAAAGCTTGTGTTATAGTGTCTTTGATGGTCGGTCTTTTCGTCGGCGTTATTCTTTTTACAATTCTCACCGGCGGTTTTTTTCTTACCCAGAAAGGCTCCGAATTTATTGCTGAAAAGCTGAATCCCCAACCAACACCCATCCACACAGATTAACATTATTTAACTAAGCTTCTGCCTATTTAGCTAATTTTCCCAAATAAATAATTTATCTTCATTCCTTAATATTTTTTTGCCTTCTTCACTAAGATAAGGTTCAACAATTGCATAGGCAACTCCATTTTCAATTGTACTTAAAAAGCTTTTATATGAAACTTCGCTTGATCTCGGAGCCAAAAATATATTCATATTATATGAAGTATTATAACTTAGTATTCATCCGACTATTCTGTAAAAGTTATTAATTAGACCTCTTTTTATACGCTATTGTTGCGGTGAGTCCTAATACCAAAAGAATTGCCAATGACCAGAATAAATATTTAGAAATTCCTGAAGTTTTTTTACCCAACACTTCTTCATTCTGGCTTTCTTCTTGCTCATTTGTAAATTCTTGAGAGGAGTTATCGTCAACGGTTTTCTCTCCCAAAACTCCTTCCACAAAACCCTCGGGAACTTCATTTTCTATTACTTCTCCGTAAGCAGTTGTGGAGATTTCGTTTGAAAAGTCGCCCGGCATACAATTGTTGCCAGCTCTAACTTTGAAGTAATATGTAGTTCCAGATGATAAACCCTTTACTGTATATGAAGTAGTATCCTTGCCTCCGATATTTGGATTGCCATAAATCATTTCTCCTGATTTAAGTCCGAAAGCTATCAAATAGTAAGTTACCGGGTCATTTGCCCTATTCCATGTCAAAGTAACCTCATTTGGCCCACTTGAAATTATGGAAACAAGAGTAGGAGCACTTCCGGGTTTTTGATCAGAACATACAGGAGGGTTAGAAGAAGCGGTAGACGTTCCCGCAACTTCCCCATTGCTTTCCCCTCCACCTTCAGCCTCAGTTGCAAAACTTTTTTCTTCACCCACCACTTCAGGTGAACCATGCGAAATTACTCTATAGTAATAAGTTGTTCCCGATGTAAGCCCGTTGATAATTACAGAATGTGTCGTAACTTTGGGAGAAATATCTGCCTCTATTGTGGAATTTGCGTAACCATAGTTTGGAGCAACGTCCAATACTGTATGCGAAACTGTATCGTAAATCACTCTACTGGTACTTGGATGATCAGTTACCCAAGTTATGGTGATACTAGTTTTACTAGGTGTGTTAGTGGCCTCACTTGAAATTACGGGGGGTAGATTAACGGTAATACTAATTGTAGCAATATTGCTGTCAACGGTACCGTCGTTGGTCTTGAAAGTGAACGAATCGGAACCAACATAACTTAAGTTTGGTGTGTACGTAACCTGGTTACCAGTAATGGCATTTAGCACCCCATTACTTACATCTGTATCAATGGAGTAAATCAGAGAGTCTCCATCAATATCACTGGCGGAAAGTTCAATGGTTACTGGTGTACCTTGGCTAGCTGTAACAGTGCCATCATTAGCAATTGGAGCGTCATTAACAGGATTGACAGTGATGGTAACCGGAGTAGTATCTGTTAGACTTCCATCGGTAACGGTGTAGTTAAAGCTGGCAGGACCAGAGTAATTAGCGTCTGGAGTGAAGACAACATCATCAGCCACAATCAAGACTGTTCCGTTAACCGGATTAGAAACGGAGCTTAGAGTTAGTAAACCCCCATCAACGTCGGTGTCATTGGCTAGTAAGGCGGACTTGGCAATGGTTAAGGATGTATCTTCGTCAACCGAAGCAGTGTCCGGATTGGCCACCGGAGCGTCATTGATTGGATCAACGGTGATGGTGACCGTAGCCGTATTGCTGTCAACATTTCCGTCATTGGTTTTAAAGGTAAACGCGTCTCCTCCATTGTAGTCAGCAGAAGGTGTGTAGGTTAGCTTGTTACCGGAAATAATCCCTAAAACTCCATGGTTTACTCCGGAGACAATGGAGAATGTAAGAGTGTTTACAGGGAAATCAGAATCAGTAGCACTAAGGGTAATTGTTTTAATTGTATCTTCATTAGTAGATACACTGCCATCTAAGGCAACTGGAACAGTATTAACCTCATTGACGGTAATTATTATTTCTTCAGAATCGGTGCTGTTGCCATCGGAAACATTGACTGTTAAAGTATATTCTCCCGGCCCTTGGGCTTCTGTGGGAGTGAAGCTAAATACTCCTGTTGTCGGGTTGATAGTTGCACCAGTCGGAGCGTTAATAAGACTATACGTTAACGAGTTGTCTGGATCAGTAGCGGAAACAGTGAAGTTAAGGTTAGTTAGCTCATCAACTGTCTGGTTGCCAATAAGAGCAAGAACAGGAGAGTCATTGACGGCAGTCACAGTAATGCTAACCGTAGCAGGAGGGCTATCAACCATCCCATCATTAGCCTTAAATGTAAATGAATCGCTACCCACATAGTCCAGAGCAGGTGTATAGGTAATTTCGTTCCCTGATATTGTCCCCAGAGTTCCATTAGAAGGACCATTTACTATGGAATAAGCTAGGGTATTTCCCTCAATATCACTACCAGAAAGTACAATTGCAACTGGAGTATCTTCATCGGTCGAAATAGATTGGGAATCGGCCACAGGAGCATCATTAACAGGATTAACGGTAACAGTTACAGTTGCTGTATCAGTTAGGTCGCCATCAGATATTGCGTAATCAAAGTTGGCTGTCCCGTTAAAATTGAGGTCAGGGGTAAAAACAACATCGGATCCAGAAATAACTACTGTGCCGTTAATTGGATTACTGACATTGATAAGTCCAAGAGTGTCTCCATCAATATCTGAATCATTAGCAAGAAGGGTGGACTTAGCAATAGTAAGTGTTATATCCTCATCAGTTGATGCAATATCGTTCACAGCTAAAGGAGCGTCGTTCACTGGAGAGATTGTCAGCGAGACAGTTGCCGTATTGCTATCTAGTGCCCCATCGTTGGCCTTATATGTAAATGAATCATCCCCATTATAATTGGGCTCGGGAGTATAAGTTACTTCATTTCCAGATAAAGACACTATTCCATGAGACGGGTCAGACTGTATTGAGTAAGTGAGAGTGTTGGCAGGTAAATCAAGGTCAGTTGCACTAAGAGAAACAACTTTGGCGGTATCCTCGTTGGTTGAAACGGAAATACCCTCGGCGATCGGTGCTTGGTTCACTTCATTTACAGTTATTGTTATTTCTTCTGAGTCTGTTTTTACTCCGTCGCTTACAACAACAGAAAAAGTATAACTTCCTGGGCCCTGATTTTCGGTGGAAATCCAACTAAATTCTCCTGTAGAAGAATCAATTGCCGCTCCCTCAGGATTACCATTAAGCGAGTACATTAAAGTTTCTCCTTCAGGGTCACTTGCACTGGCAGTAAAATTCAATTCTTCTAGCTCATTTATCGAAGAGTTGCCAATTGGGCTAAGAACAGGCGGATCATTGAATGGTATAACCGTGATTGTTATCAGTGCAGGAGAGCTGTCGGCATGACCATCGTTTACTTTAAATTCAAAAGAGTCGGAACCGGTATAATCTGCATTTGGATTATAAGCAACCTGATTGTTGGAGATTTCTCCAAGGGAACCGTGAAGGGGACTTGAAGTTATTGAGAATATTAAAGAATCTCCATCAACATCACTTCCCGAAAGGATAATCGTTTTAGAATTATCCTCTTCCACGGTGACAGTTTGGGAATCAGCCACAGGGCTGTCATTAATTGGATTAACTGTAATGGTTACAGTCGCCGTATCTGTTAAATTGCCATCAGAAATAGTGTACTCAAAACTGGCTACTCCATTAAAGTTGGTATCAGGAACAAACTTAATATCATCACCTACTATTGACACCGAACCGTTTACTGGACTACTTACATTAATAAGGTTAAGCGAATCTCCGTCAATATCTAAATCATTTGATAACAAACTGGATTGGGCGATTGTTAAGTTGGTGTCTTCATCCGTTGAGACTGAGTCATTAACTGCCACCGGTGTATCGTTAACCGGAGTAACGGTGATCGAAATTATTGCAGTGTCCGATAACACAACACCGGCAAGATGATTATTAATTGGAAGTAACCATGTAAAATTAGGACTTCCGGCAATCGAATCCTTAGGCAAATTTTCTTTCGCAGGGTTAATTAAACTGCTAAACCCTACATTCACATCTTGTACTCTGAAAACAAATGAATCATTACCATTAAAATTTAAGTCTGGAGTATAAGTAATTTGATTACCAGTTAAAGCGCTTAATGTCCCATGGGAAACTCCGGAAATAAGCGAGTAAGTCAAATTGTCCCCATCGACATCACTACCAGATAAGATAATTAATTTGCCAACATCCTCATCGGTAGTTACAGATTGGGAATTGGCTATGGGCAAATCATTAACAGAGTCAACAGTAATAGAAACGGTTGCAATGTTACTGTCAGCTGTTCCATCGTTCACTTTGAAAGAAAACTGGTCTGGACCGTTATAATTAGCGTCTGGTGTATAAGTCACTTCATTTCCTAACAAAGTGACTGTTCCATGGGATGAATTGGACACTATTGAATAGGTTAACGTATCGGCAGGTATATCAGAGTCGGTGGCACCAAGAGTAATTACCTTGGCTGTGTCTTCATCTGTTGAAACTGAATCATTGGATGCTACTGGTACGTCATTAACGGAAGTAATAGTGATAGTAACCGTAGCTATATTGCTATCAGAAGTCCCATCATTAACTTTAAAAGTAAAAGAGTCTTGCCCATTGTAATCCGTACTTGGTGTGTAAGTTGCTTCGTCCCCCGCCAAAGAAACTATTCCGTGGTCTGGCTCGTTAACTATTGAATAAGTTAGTGTATTGGTTGGTATATCAGCATCAGTTGCGGATAAAGTAATTAACTTTGTTGTATCCTCTTCTGTTGAAACAGCATCGTTTTGAGCAACCGGAGCCAGATTTACTTCATTTACTGTGATTATAATTTCTTCTGAGTCAGTTTCGGTGCCATCAGTGACATTAACGGTTAAAGTATATTCTCCCGGCCCCTGGGCTTCTGTGGGAGTAAAACTGAATACGCCGGTGTTACTGTTAATAGTGGCCCCCAATGGCTCATCGTTAAGAGAATAGCTTACAGTACTATCCGGATCCGTAGCAGTTGCCGTAAAAGTAAGATTTACTAACTCATCAACTATCTGATTTCCAATCGAATTAAGAGCAGGAGGATCGTTAATTTCCGTAATCGTAATAGTTACCGTAGCCGTGTTGCTGTCGTCACTTCCATCATTAGCCTTAAAGCCAAACGAGTCACTGCCGGTGTAGTTACTGTTTGGGGTGTAAGCAACTTGGTTGCCGGAAATGGTCCCCAAAGTTCCATGACTCACACCAGTTACAATTAAGTAAGTTAAAAAGTCGTTATCAATATCTCCAGCGGAGAGGTCAATGGTTACCAAGGTATCTTCACTGGTGGTAGCGGTGCCATCGTTGGCTGTAGGAGCATCATTAACGGGGTTAACTGTCACTGCTACTGTAGCCACATCTGTTAAACTGCCATCGGAAACTGTGTAATCAAAACTGGCAGAACCTGAGTAGTTAGCAGTCGGAGTGAAAACAACATTGTCCCCATCAATAGCAACGCTACCATGAACGGGTTCTGAGACACTAATAAGACTCAAGGAGTCACCATCAACGTCTGTATCATTACCAACAAGATCCCATTTGGCAACAGTTAGGACTTCATCTTCGTTAACCGAAGCAGTATCTGGATTAGCAACAGGATCATCATTAACTGAATTAACGGTAATTGTGACTGTACCCGTATTGCCATCATCAGTGCCATCATTAGCCCTAAAGGTGAACGAATCCGCTCCGTTGTAGTCTACAGAAGGCGTGTAGGTAGCTTGGTTTCCTGTAATGGAAACTGATCCGTGTGATGGATCGGATACTTTGGAATAAGTTAAGGCTTGGGCTGGCAAATCAGAATCAGTTGCACTAAGAGTAATTGTTACCGCTGTATCTTCATTGGTAGATACATCATCGTCTGAAGATACGGGAGTAACATTAAATTCATTAACAGTAATAGTAATTTCTTCAGAGTCAGTTTCAATGCCATCGGAAACATTAACGGTTAAAGTATATTCTCCCGGCCCTTGGGCTTCTGTTGGAGTAAAGCTAAAAACACCCGTATCGCTGGCGATAGTAGCTCCAGATGGGGCAGCAATCAGACTATATGTTAACGAACTATCTGGATCGGTTGCCGTTGCTGTGAAAGTAAGATTTGTGAGTTCATTAACGGTTTTATTTCCGATGAGATTTAGTACTGGAGGATCATTGACTGGAGTAACCGTAATTGAAACAGTAGCTGGAGCGCTGTCAACAGTACCGTCGTTTACTTTAAAGGTGAACGAGTCGGAACCGTTGTAGTTAGAGGATGGTGTGTAGGAAATATGATTGCTTGAAATCTCGCCTAAGGTTCCGTGGTTTACACCGGAGACAATGAAGTAAGAAAGAGCGTTTCCATCTACATCAGTTCCAGATAAATCGATAGTGGCTAATGTATCTTCGGGGGTTGTGACAAAATCCGCATTGGCAACTGGAGTGTCGTTGATTGGGTTAACGGTAATTGAAATTGTAGATGTATTACTGTCAGCAAAACCATCGTTAGTTTTAAATGTAAACGTGTCGCTACCAAAATAATTTGAGTTAGGCGTGTAAGTAACCTGATTACCCGAGATAGTCCCCAGGGTTCCGTGTGTTGGGCTTGAGACAATAGAATATGTTAAGGAATCTCCGTCAATATCATTTCCGGAAAGTGTTACAGCAACAGGAGTGTCTTCATTGGTCGAAGTTGATCCTGCAATTGTAGTAGGCGGATTATTTAAACCATTAAGAGCGTTATAGGCATTAATTCTCTTTCCAGTTACCGTTTTCCCACTGAGTGAACTAAGTGGATCACCTGTTTGTAAAATTCTCTCCTTTACTTGAGCTGATGTTAAATTTGGTTTGTATCCCCAAATTAAAGCGGCCAGCCCGGCAACATGAGGCGTTGCCATAGAAGTACCACTTTTGTATTCGTATGAATGCGAACTATAGAACTCAACATCATCAATCCATGGAACTAAACCAATATTTACTGAACTATCAGTATGCCAAATAAACCTAACACGCGAGTTATTAGTGACATCGCCGAGATTTACATAGTAGTAGTCAGACCATGCACCACAAATCTTATCCTTTTCAATCCAATTATTATCATTATTATCTAATTCGATAGACAGATAATCATATGGGCATAAATTATTACCATAGTATTCTATGTCCGCATCCAAATAAAATCCCATTAAGGAATATCCTTCATACGTCGAAAGGTTGAGTGGTGTAGAAGTCCTTAAAATACTATGATCATTATTAAGGTATAAAGTATTTGCTTGTGCATTTTTATCGGATGATCCTATCCATGTACCTGTTAACCATCCACCGCTTTCTTTTGTGAATATTGTATTAGTAAAATCTGGAGGGGTTGCGTTTGTAAAATCTTCGGTTAAAATTCCCGTACTATAAATACTTGTTCCTGGAGCACCAACGTCAACAGATACGGCTCCGTAATCAGAAAATGAAGCCAAGTTATCATTTTGATCAGTGGCCGCCACGCAGATGATGTTTGAGGCCACATGATCACATGGATAACTATGCAAGGTCTGTCCACTATCATGGTTGTCACCATCGGTATCAGTATCTCCATCTCCATTACCAGCAGAAGTAATGAATAATCCTTGGAAATTATCTATTGCATCAATCATTGCGAAATCGTCATAATCAGGCGTTCCACAAATTGCATGATAACCACCTTGGTCACTTCCATAACATAACCAGCTAGCGTTAATTATCCTTGCACCATTTTGTTTAGCAAAATTAATTCCTTTAATATTTTGAGAAGAAGAATAATTTGTTTTAATCGCCATTATTTTTGTGCTTGGAGCCACGCCAATAATTCCTTTTCCATTGTCTTTTTCAGCTGCAATCGTCCCTGCTATGTGTGTTCCGTGGGAGCTTGAAGTTGGAGAGGGATCTGGGTCACTGTCTTCATAGTCGTATCCATGGACACAGTTATTTAAAGGAGCACCATCTTCATTTTTGCAATTTGTACCATCCCACATGTTGTTTATAAGATCAGGGTGGTTATAAGCTACACCAGAGTCAATTACAGCAACAATTGTCCCATTCCCTTCTGAAATCCCCCAAGCTTCCGGGGCGTCAATATCGTGATTATTAGAATTATCCAATCCCCACAACAAGTCTTTATAAGTATCATTTGTACTAATAGTTGTTGGTTCATATATATAA
>Ga0307380_10003284_pt1 | contig 22431 bp, 21 predicted proteins | sample UN3MG_FD_202239 | JGI IMG/M metagenome (GOLD analysis project Ga0307380, IMG submission 202239) | Soil microbial communities from Risofladan, Vaasa, Finland - UN-3 | ecosystem: Environmental > Terrestrial > Soil > Coastal area > Acid sulfate soil | place: Finland: Risofladan, Vaasa | collected... | reverse complement strand
TCGATGGCGATTGTTGGGCTGTTATTGGTGGTGGTGTTGCTGAGTGGGTGCTACTTTAACATATTTCAGACTGCACGCACGGTTGGCGCGGGGAAGGCGGCGATATCACTTGGCTCGGGAGTGGTGAGCATAACGGTGGGACAAGACTCCTCGCTCATTTTCACACCACAGGCTCGGCTCACGGTTGGTCTTTCAGACAGTGTTGATCTTGGGGTTCAGAGCGGGCTTATGATTGGCGCCTCAGGGGAGCCCGGGTTTCTTGGGGTGCTTGGCGACATTAAGCTCGCCCTCGTGCAGGATCCGGAGACGTTCTCAATTGCCCTTGGTGTTGGCGGAGGTTACAGTCCCGGCCTCCTGGGATGGGGAGTGGAAGGGTCTGTCTATCTCGACAGCAATATCGTGTTCCTTCCTGTCTATCTTGTCTACCGTCCAATCCTTCCGCTTAGCGGGGGTACCCTGGGCGTGATACATCAGTTCGCGGGAGGGCTGCACCTTGACCTATCGGACAGCGCACGCATACTGATCGAGGTCGACTCGTGGAGCGGTGTCCTTGGTGGTGGAATCAGCCTGGACATCAGGTTCTAAGGTTTAAGTTGAGAGGTGAGGGGACACGCTACTTCCGGTGAGCGATCGCAGGAGAACGTAGCGTGTCCCCTTTTCTGTTGCTGAATATGAGCGTTCCGTGATGGCTCACTTTTCATACTGCTCGCCAAGGAGTTTGGTCTGGTCTCTTCTGTGTGTCAGGTGGATATCCGTACTTGCGTAGGGTGTGCTTGACCTTGAGCCTAGCGATTATCCTGTTGGTTGCAGATTGACGTGGGTGCCGGCATGATGTATAGCAATACCGGTGATTCAGAATGCGCTTAGCGAAAGTTGCGATCGGCATTGATGAAGAAACGTTGGAACGCCTGGATAGGCTTGTTGCAGACAAGGTATTCCCGAGTCGAAGCCAGGTGGTTCAAGAAGCGATAGAAGAGAAACTCATGCGTTTGGCGCGGACGCGCCTTGCTGAGGAATGCGCAAAACTGGACCCCACCGCCGAGCAGGCATTGGCTGACGAGAGGTTGTCTGAGGTGGTGCGAGAATCGGCCGAATAGTGAAGGGGGAGAGGGCCCTTGGGCCGACCTCCCCCGGTTCGCGCTTCCCGTAAGGCAGGTGCAATGACCTTTTCTCTTGCATTGTCGCTGATCATCGCGCCAGACCTCCTTTCCTTCTTCATGAATCCAGAGACCACTAATCTCTGGCTCTCACTGAACAGCGACTCTCAATTTGCATCTATTGACATGTGTAAGCCTTTCGCTCTATCCTAGACAAACGAGATGATTGGCAAATCTCAGACCTTCAAAGAGAGGATGAGAATCATTGACAGATCGGATCTATTACGCGCATACCGCAGGAGAAAAGGGAGAGTGGCAGCCATTATCGGACCATCTGCACGCTGTTGCTAAGATGGCACGCGAATTCGCCGAACCATATGGCGCAGGCAATCTAGCATACTGGGCTGGCCTGCTTCACGATTTGGGAAAGTTTAACCCAATCTTCCAGAGGTATCTTGAAGAATCCGAAGGTCCACGTAAAGACACTAGGCAAGCGCCCAAACGTGGTCCAGACCATTTCAGCGCGGGAATGGTGGTGGCTCGCACTGCCTACAGCCAAGACTATCCACGGCTTGGACAGACAGCACAGGGCGGAGAGATTGCTTGGGCAGCTGCGTCTCATCATGCTGGTTTAGCCGATCTGGCATCACTAGAAGAGAGGCTGGTTCGCAAGAGCCACGACACCGCTGTTTCTCAAGCTATCCAGATTGCTGTGCAGACTATGCCAGAGCTTAATGACTTGCTGAATGCTCAACCGGTACTACCGCTGCTTTCCACTAACCGCTCGCGGGAATTCTTTATTCGTATGCTCCTGAGTTCTCTTGTTGATGCGGATTATCTCGATACTGAAGCTTGGCTCAATCCTGAGAAACATGAGCACCGCGAACAGATCCTCTCTTCCATCAGCGATCTATTGAAAACAGTGATGGAGAATCAAGAGAAACTGATTGCCGAAGCCCCTCACACCTGCATCAATCAGGCCCGTAGAGAGATCTACTACGCTGTCCTGAAGAAGAGTGCTGAACATACTGGCTTCTTTAGGTTGAGCGTTCCCACCGGTGGCGGAAAGACACGTACAGCACTCGCTTTTGCCCTCAAACATGCGAAGGAACACGACCTAAGACGGGTGATCTTTGCTATTCCTTATACAAGCATCATCGAGCAAACCGCTGATGAATTCCGCAAGATCGTTGGGCCGGAGAACGTCCTTGAACACCATTCTGCCTTAGTGGCCAAGGATGATGAGCAAGACCCAAACAACTGGGCTCGCCTTGCCACTGACAACTGGGATGCTCCTATCATTGTCACTACTACGGTACAACTCTTCGAAAGCCTGTTCTCCAATCGTTCGGGCAAGGTGCGCAAGCTGCATAACCTCGTTCGCTCGGTCATCGTGCTGGACGAGGCACAAACGCTTCCAATTCCCTTGCTGAATCCGATACTGGATGCTCTGAGCGAGCTGGTACAACCGCGCTATGGGGCAAGTGTTGTCCTGTGCACCGCGACGCAGCCTGCGCTGGATGAATCACTGGGATTTCCTGCTCTTGCTGACGTCCGCGAGATCGCCCCCGAACCACAGCAGTATTTCCGCACCTTGTCTCGCGTTCGCTATGAGATACATTTGGATGAGCCGTGGAGCTGGGAGGATGTCGCTCAACAGATGCAGCGGGGAGAGCAGGCTTTGTGCATTGTGAATACCAAAGCACAGGCACGAGCACTCTTCGCTGTGCTTGACGATCCCGACGCACTACACCTATCAACCAGCATGTGTCCCGCTCACCGTCTCGCCACGCTGAAGAAGATACGAGCGCTGTTGGAGGAAGGTAACCCCTGCCGGGTGGCGTCTACACAGCTAGTAGAAGCGGGGGTAGACCTTGATTTCCCTCAAGTACTTCGGGCATTGGGGCCACTAGATTCCATTGTGCAAGCAGCCGGGCGTTGTAATCGGGAAGGCAAACTGGATGAGCCAGGTCAAGTTATTGTATTCAAACCGGAAGATCATGCCTTACCACGAGGGGTGTACAAATCAGCTGCTGGGTTAGCCGAAACGCTGCTCAATCAGAACGCGGACCTGGAAGCGCTTGAGACCTTTCAACAATATTTTCATACTCTCTATCAACTCCTAGTGAATCGTGATGCGCACGGCATCCAGGCGAAAAGGGATCGCTTTGACTACCCCAAGGTGGCTGAGGAATTCAGAATGATCTCCGGGGATACTGTGCCCCTTGTGATTCGAAACTATGAGCCAAGCAAAGTAGCGGCAATCTTGGCTTGTGGCATTGACCGCTGGTCTATGCGTGCCTTACAACCTTACCTAGTCAACATTTACCGAGACAAGTTAAGCCGGCTGGAGCAAGATGGCTTGGTGCAACTGATAACTGCCGATCTGTGGGAATGGATGGGGGACTACGACGAGAAACTTGGCATTGTGGGGAAGTCTGATGTAGAACGGTATGTCATATGAGTAAGGGGAGGGATAGCGATGCTTGAAGTCAAGGTGTGGGGGGACTGGGCCTGCTTTACTCGTCCCGAGAACAAAGCTGAGCGGGTCAGCTACGATGTTATGACTCCATCGGCAGCCAGGGGAGTGCTTGAAGCCATCTTTTGGAAACCTGAATTCAGATGGCAGGTGCGGGAAATTTGGGTACTAAAACCCATTCGTCATTTCTCTATCCTACGTAACGAGGTTAAGAGTGTAGCCTCGGTTCGTGCCACGCGTGGGTGGGAAAACAATGATGGGCATTACCATGCGGATCTCGATCGCACACAGCGCCACTCTCTTCTTCTCAAGGATGTGTCCTATCTCATTCGAGCCGAGATAGATCTTGCTTCACACGCTACTGATCCTGTCTTCAAGTACAGCGACCAGTTTCGTCGGCGGGTGCAAAGAGGTCAATGCCATCACACGCCCTATCTGGGGACACGCGAGTTTAGCGCCTACTTTGCACTCCCAGATGGTAATGAGACGCCGATTCCGATCACTGATGACCTGGGACGGATACTGTTCGATATCTCATACGCCAAAGAAAAAGACGGGCCAGTTCTTTTCGCTCAACATGATGCTACCGGCACAAATTGGGTTGAAGGGCGCGCTCGGCCTCGCTTTTTCTCTGCTCGATTAGAAAACGGGATTCTGCGCATTCCTGAAGGTCTATACGAGGAGGCAAGCTGATGCTGCTTCGTGAGCTAGTGGAGTACGCCGAGCGGATTGAACGTGAAGACAACAATAATGTTCTCCCCTCTGGATACCAAGAGGTAGGAATTCGCTGGATCATCAACTTGGATCGTGAAGGCCGGATCATGGGGGAGTTCACCCAAACCACAAATGGACTTGAAGGGAAAAGAGAAGGGCCAAAGCTATTCTTGGCTCCTCAACTTGTTAGAGCAAGCAGCATTAAGGCGAAACTCTTAGCAGATAATGCAGAGTATGTGCTAGGCAAAGAGCGAGAGGATTCTCCTGCCGAAAAGGTTCTGCAACGCCACGAATCGTTCGTAAAGGCGATGCGAGAGTGTGCTAATGCGACGCACTTACCTAAGGTAGAAGCTGTTGTGCATTTCCTCGAGACGGTCGATCTTGACTTACTGGAGTTGCCGGAAGATATTGATCTACAACGTGATATCTTCACCTTCTCTGTTGACGGTGTGTTACCCATCGACTTACCGGAAGTCAGGTCGTATTGGGCGAAGACCTGCCGTAAAACAAACGACGGCAAGCAACAGGCCATCCTGGAGGCCGAGTGCCTAATCTCTGGCGAATATGGGCCGGTAATGGAACGTGAACCGGTAAAGATCAAAGGGATTCCCGGGGGACAGACCAGCGGTACAAACCTCATCTCTGCCAATCAGGATGCCTTCGAATCGTACGGTCTTTCCGCGTCCCAGGTAGCGCCGGTCAAGGTTGAGTATGCGGAGAAATACGCCAACGCGTTGAATCGTCTTCTCAAGGATGCTTACACACACCTGCGTATAGGACCAGTCGTTTACGTGTTCTGGACCAAAGATGCCCCGCCACCTCCGGTGCTGGAATCGCTTACCAAACCCGATCTGCAGAATCCCTTGCTTGCCGCTCTGTTTTCCGGACAGACCGTCGATCTAGCGATCAGCGATCGTCCCGAACAGGTGAAAAGGGGGCTTCTGTCACCATGGGCAGGGCGTGAATTCGAGACTATACGAACTAACGCGTTCTACACCGTTAGCCTATCCGCCAGTGGTGGGAGGGTAGTGGTGCGGGATCACCTAACCACCACCGTTGAAGAAGCTCGCGAGAAGTTACGCGCCTATTTCCAAGCAGAGCAAATGGTGGACAGCAAGAGCGGGATTGGCAATCCGTTGGGAATATACGCTCTGGCGGCGGGCTTGTATCGCGATGCAAACAAGGAAATGTCACCCACTGTACCGGTGAGTCTGCTGGAATTTGCTCTCCAGGGAACCCCATTACCGTTTGCGTTCTTACAGCAAATTGTCCGCCGTAACCGTGCCGAACGTAAGGTGACCCACCCCAGGGCAGTGTTGACGAAGATGGTGTTGATATCAAGAGGAAAGGAGATGATAGGTATGGAGAAACTGAGAACCGAACGACCCGAAGTAGCATACCACCTAGGCCGGTTGTTGGCATCACTGGAGAACATCCAAGAGGCGGCTCAACCGGGTATCAATGCCTCAATTGTGGACCGCTTCTATGGTTCAGCTAGCACAACGCCAGCGTGGGTATTCGGGCGGCTCCTAAACGGAGCCCACAACAATCTTGGGAAACTGAGGAACAGTCGTCCAGGGATTTATGTTGCTTCAGAGAAGCGTCTACAGGAGATCATGAGCCACATTCAAGATTTCCCTCCGGTACTCAAGGTCGAGGATCAAGCCCTTTTCGGGCTCGGCTACTACCACGAAAAAGCGCATCACTGGGAGCAGATCAAAGAGCGCGCTGAAGACAAGAAGAAATCCGTAGAACAATCTCAAAATGAAAACCCTGAAAGCCAAGGAGGCAAGACATGGATAAGCACGTGAACCCAGAACTGCGGCACGATTTTACCATTTTGTTCGATGTTAGCGATGGCAATCCCAATGGCGATCCTGATGCCGGGAACCTGCCTCGCGTCGATCCCGAGACAGGACATGGCCTTGTTACCGACGTTTGTTTGAAGCGGAAGGTGCGCGACTACGTAGACGCTGTACACGGCAATGAGGGTCGCTACGAGATCTACGTGCAACAAGGTCACTACTTAGTAGATCACAAAAAACGTGCCTACGAAGCAGTTGGGGGCAAGAAGGGTGAGAACAAGAAAGCCGGTGAAGCAAGAGTGTGGATGTGCCAGAACTTCTACGACGTACGAACCTTCGGTGCGGTTCTTGTTGGAAAGAAGGGAGAAGGGTATAACTGTGGACAAGTGCGTGGTCCCGTGCAGCTGACATTTGCCCGTTCGATAGATCCCATCCTGCCTCTGGACATAAGCATCACGCGGGTTGCCCTAGAAAATGCTGGTGATAAGCTCAGAGAAGACGAAAGCGAACAGGCGATGACTGGTACGATGGGACGTAAGTCGATCGTCCCCTATGCGTTGTACCTCGCCCACGGTTTCTATGTTCCGTCATTTGCGAAAGACACAGGATTTGACGAAAACGACCTCTCGCTATTCTGGGAAGCCCTTCAGAGGATGTGGGACTTGAATCGCTCTGCCTCAAAGGGGCTCACCGCCTGCCGTGGCCTCTACGTCTTTTCCCATAGCAGCAAGTTGGGAAACGCACCCGCGCACAAGCTATTTGAGCGGATCAAAGTAAGCTGCAATGATAGTGCTACGGTTCCGCGCAAGTTCGGAGACTACACAGTGGAGGTAGACGAGCAAGGCCTGCCAGAAGGTGTGACCATCGCGCGCTTAAGCGAGGGCTAGTATGAGCAGCACGCCTGAGAATCTAGTGCCGCTTTCTGCCCTACAGCACTACATCTTCTGCCCGCGTCAGTGCGCTCTGATTCATGTAGAGCAAGTATGGCAAGACAACCTGTACACACTACGTGGGGACAGGGCGCACGAGCGGGTGGATATTCCAAAGCATGTTGCCATTGGCCAACTGCCATACATTCAAGCGCGTTTGTTGGCCAGGCACATTCGTGGCGATCTTGATGAGTACTAGCCGTATCGGTGGAAATGACGGTGGATACCATAGATATCTTGGTCGTGTATGACATACAAACGACAACGCCTAAAGGGAAACGCCGCCTGCGTAGGGTTGCGCAGTTATGCAAGAACTACGGCCAGCGTGTGCAGTTCTCCGTTTTCGAGTGTCGGGTCACGCAGGCACAGATGGAATCCCTTGAAGCCCAATCAGTGGAGATTCTCGATGTCAGCCAGGATAGCCTGCGAGTATACATTCTCCACCAAGGAAGAGAGAAATCGCTAAGGGCGCACGGACTGGATCGATACCATGATTTTGATGAACCGCTGGTGTTGTAGTGTGCGAACCAGAAGTTGGGAGCGTAAGAGCGGCAGGTTCGCACATGCCGCAAAACCTTGATGGTCCTTGACAAGTGAATAACAATGGGAGCAAGATGAGTCTTAGAAGCTGCGTCTATGAGCCGGGTTCGCAATAGTGTGGCTTCAAAGCAAGAATAGGAGCCGAAAAGCGAACCTATAGTTGCACCCGCTCTTCGGAGCGGGTGAGGATTGAAACCCTTTGTCGCTCTTCCCAAGCGAGAAGCGGATTCCGTGTTGCACCCGCTCTTCGGAGCGGGTGAGGATTGAAACGTCCCAAGTACTACACCATTCGTGTCGGTACTTAGTTGCACCCGCTCTTCGGAGCGGGTGAGGATTGAAACTTTGCAGCGGCGACATCACGGGCCGATTCTCCCAGTTGCACCCGCTCTTCGGAGCGGGTGAGGATTGAAACCTGTCTACCGACACCACCCCAACGGGAAGATTCCAGTTGCACCCGCTCTTCGGAGCGGGTGAGGATTGAAACATTCCACATTCTGGACACGCCTCGAATTCTGGAAGGTTGCACCCGCTCTTCGGAGCGGGTGAGGATTGAAACCTATACCGACATTCTACACCTTTTCGGACACGAAGTTGCACCCGCTCTTCGGAGCGGGTGAGGATTGAAACTTCACGAAGATCGGAAACGTTGCCAAGATCGCTTGTTGCACCCGCTCTTCGGAGCGGGTGAGGATTGAAACCCTGTCCGCCGAGTCAACTAGGATAATGCAAGGGGTTGCACCCGCTCTTCGGAGCGGGTGAGGATTGAAACCTTCGCCTTCGCGTCCCGTATACGTGCGTTGCGCGGGTTGCACCCGCTCTTCGGAGCGGGTGAGGATTGAAACTTCGGGACATCCACGGTCTTAACGTTAGAGGTCAAGTTGCACCCGCTCTTCGGAGCGGGTGAGGATTGAAACTTCGGGACATCCACGGTCTAACGTTAGAGGTCAAGTTGCACCCGCTCTTCGGAGCGGGTGAGGATTGAAACGTAGTCCCGTAAGGAACCGCTCCACCGAGACCGGGTTGCACCCGCTCTTCGGAGCGGGTGAGGATTGAAACATTGCCTGGCTACGAAAGGTTCCGGACTGTGAAGTGGTTGCACCCGCTCTTCGGAGCGGGTGAGGATTGAAACCGTTCCCCGAGCGAGAACTCGAGGACCGTCGTCACGTTGCACCCGCTCTTCGGAGCGGGTGAGGATTGAAACCCTTCAAAGATGGGATACGCAAGCGTTCCCTGTCCGGTTGTACCCGCTCTTCGGAGCGGGTGAGGATTGAAACATTACTGCCTTGGACGTGGGGATCAGACAGAGGAAGTTGCACCCGCTCTTCGGAGCGGGTGAGGATTGAAACCTTGCGAACGTGCTTGAGGCAGTCCAGGATCAGATCAGTTGCACCTGCTCTTCGGAATGAGTGCAACAAACGGTACGTTGTTCAATTTTGTGTTGCGCAAATTGACTGTTACGCTGTTTCAGAGCCGCGAAAGATCAGAAATCACTTCTTGCGACAAATTCAGAGCAAGGTACGTTTCTCCATCCAGATCGCGCAAAGCAACCATATCGTCTTCGTAATCCGCAAGGTTTCTTTTCGCTACCAATCGTACCAGATCCTCACCGATCTCTCTGCGCACCTTAGTTCTTGCTGGTCTTGAATTGCTTCCTAACGTAGCCATGAGCTTCCCCGCCCACAGGAATATTCCGGTCATGCTCTTTGTCCCGCAGATGGTTGCGAGCGCTGCAAAACGCTGCATAGTACGCTCGGCTAATTGCACCTCTCTTCTTGGCCTCAGCAGAAGACGAGGCCGTAGCCTGCCCAGCAAGCTCGCTTGCAATGTTTGAGTACTCGGACCAGTCAAAATTCATCGCGGGTTGATGGAGATGCACAACAAACCCTGTGATCGCCCCAGCGCAACCAACCACCAGGCTCTGTCGAACTCCTTGAGCCTTCTGTACGCATCCTCCGCGCCTAGGTTTGTAGAAACGGAAGCAAGTAGCTGATAATCGCCTTCTGCCTCCGGATCGGTACTCACTTCTAGCGAAACCTCTGAGTTTGGGAAGCAGACATCGATTTTTCCGCGTGCTTCCACCAAGAGCGGAATCAAGAAAGACTGCTCATCAAGAATCCGGGCAATCGCTGTTTTACCCTTTAGAGAGTACAAGCTCTCTAAAGAAGAGAATGTCGCGTTCATTGTTCTTGTTTTCATCATCGTGGAGGATTCGCCACGGATAAGTATTGGCGTCCGCACCAGCAATGTCAAGTGCCTGTATCACCCAAACGGTCTAAGGCAGGGGCAAGGGACTTCGTGACTAAAGAGCAAAGAGGGATACGGCGTTTTTCATCGTCCTCTCTTTCACCTTCTCGATCGAGATCCCTTTCAGTTTCGCGATCAGTATGAAGGATCCGTTGCGTCCACGAGCTGACAGCCGTGTAGCTCGATTCGCAGTTAGCCCACCGATGCGGATATTTCACTCTATGCGCTAGTTTCACCACATGGTGAAATAGCTACGCAGAGTGAAAAAAACGGTCTTGATGGCCGGCTCAAAGAGAAGGATGCATGGGATATCTATTACTGCATTCGAGAGTTCCCTGGAGGGATGGACGTATTGGCTGAACGCCTCAGACCAAGAATCGAGAACGGCTTGGTGAGAGAGGCGCTGGAAAAGATCGCCGTGCACTTCGCCTCACCTGAGCGCCGTGGACCTCGACATGTTGCCGATTTTGAGGAAGTGGATGATCCTGAAACTCGCGAGGCAATCCAGCGAGATGCATACGAGCGCGTGAACTACGTGCTCGAATAGCTGGGAATCTGACTCGATCCGGAAACAGATGACGGGCGACTACGTTCGGCCGCCCGTCATATTCCTGTTGTATGCTATCTGGCCGCTGTGCTCGGACTACTCTGCCGTGCAGTCGCCCGTTCCGTTTCCGCGTCCAACTCCGCTACCGTCAGCCAATCGCTGGCCGTAACCGCGGGCAGAACCAATTCCGCTGCCGCCTCCCAACCGCTGTCCCTGTCCGTTTGACACGCCGTAATCCGTTCCATCCATCGGTGCTACCCAATCCGAATCATCGCAGTTAAGGATGCCATCACCGTCTGCGTCCTGCTGGTTGTGGTAGAGACGAGTCCCAGTTGTCTGATTCGCTGCTGGGACTGCGCTTCCCAAGCCAAACCCGTTACCGGCGAATGCCGCTAAACCAACCACGAGGATGCTAACCACCAAAATGCTGATAACCACCGTCTTGATCTTTTTCATCATGTCCTCCTCATGGACTTGAGATTAATCGTATAGTAGCTGGCCGATATGGAGCGTGGGTGAAGGACTTCTCTGGAAGTTGTCAGGATGAACGGAGGAAGGAGAATTGGGGTCTATCTTCGTTCCTGTTGCCTTTTCCCGCCACGGATCGGCTCACGGTCCAAGAGATCGACCCAGAACCAAAAGGGTGACCACTGAGAATACGGGTTGAAGTGTCTAACTGCTGGTTACTATCGGTCCAGCGGTCAAACCTTGCGGCCACGCCGCCCCCGCTATTTGCATGTAGTCAGTTCTCGCTGTATATTCAAAGTAGATACGGGGAGGGAGCGATGAGAACAAAGATCAACAAATGGGGTAACAGTCTTGCGTTGCGGATTCCAAAGTCCTTTGCCCTTGAAGCAAGAATAGAGGAAGGGACCACTGTCGATCTTGCTCTTACGGAAGGGAAAATCATGATGAAGCCGATAAGGTCCAAACAGCTTTCGCTTTCGGCACTACTTGAAGGGGTAACTCCGGATAACTTGCACGGGGAGATCTCGACAGGGATCCCGCGAGGGAAGGAGAACTGGTAGTGGCGGGCGGTTACACTCCTGCCCGCGGCGACATTGTCTGGCTGGAGTTTGACCCCCAGTCAGGGCATGAAGAAGCAGGACTTCGACCAGCTCTGGTAATCTCCCCGGTGGAATACAACCGAAAAGTAGGGCTCGCGCTGTTCTGCCCGATAACCTCCAAGATCAAGGGATACCCGTTCGAAGTCATCCTTCCCGCGGAATTGGCGATCTTGGGTGCAGTTCTAACTGATCAGATCAAGAGCCTCGACTGGCGAACTCGAAAGGCCAAGAAGGTGTGTACTATTCCTGGTGAAGTACTCACCGAGGTCATCAAGAAGATCTCGCTACTGATCGAAGAATAGGCTATGGGATTCCGCCTACCTGTCCACTTTCTGTAACTCAGCGATGACACGTTTGTCGGCTGCGGGGAAAACATAATCGGCGAGCTCGTTGATCTCTACCCATCTCCAGTCTGCACACGCGATAGCACGTGGCTTGCCACGCATGATCTGGCAGTGGAATGTATTCAGGGTGATGCTCGAATCGCGGTAGTTGTGTTCCACAGTGATGAACGGCTCTTGCACTTCCACTTCGATCCCCAGCTCTTCCATGAGTTCGCGTGCGAGGCATTCCCGCAGCGATTCCCCACGCTCTTGTTTCCCTCCGGGGAATTCCCACAGCCCGCCGCGCGCATCATCGGCGCGGCGTTTGGCGATCAGAAGGCGCGCCTGCCGGGAAGGAGGACGGTCCCACACCACGCCTGCTGCAACGTTGTGGTGTGGAACTGAGTGCTCTATCTCCATGCTAGCGATTGCGCTTCAATCGTGACATGTACTGGCTGATACTGGAAGCCTGCTCGACGTTGAGCGTCTCTTCCACCACGCGTCTCAGGTGATCATCGCTCAGTGCGTGCCCGGCGTTGGCGCTGAATTTGTCGATCAGCTCTGCATCGCTGAGCGGTCGCTCCGCGCGTCCCTTGGCGTGATCCTCTTGTTTGGTGTAGGTGGCACCCTCAGAGGTGGTGATGCTGACGATCGCGCGCTTGACCTTGGGGAAGAGGGCGTCGATCTCCGGATCGGCGACAACCACGATCTTCGGCAGAAGCTCCCACACGAACGGATCCTTCAGCGCCTCCTCCTCGAAGTCGGACGGTAGAACGTTCCCCTTGGCGACGGCGACGGCGACGCAGTAGGGAAGGGAGTGATCGGCCGTTTCCTTCGTCGTCGGCTGGTACTTGCTCGCATCGGAGAGGATATCCGCGCCGCGGGTGGTGGTCTTAACAATGACCTGTTCCACAGTGTGCGGATCGATCGTGTTCTCCGCCATCACTTCAAGCGCAGCGGTGATCGGCTGGTGGGTCAGTGCCTCGGTGGGGAACGCCTTGTACCCACACTCGGTGATCATGAACTTATCTCCCAGGCCGAAGAGCATCTTCTCCGGGTCCCAAGTCACGTTCCTGATCACTTCGAACACCCCTTCCTTCCCTTCGAACAGTTCTTCAGATCCGGTGTATCCTGTCGCTGCCAACAGCGCCGCGCGTACGCCGGCCTCAGTGGCCATCGGGTCGGCGGTGTTCTTCATGTTGGTCAGGTGCCCGGCGACGACTCCCCCGAGGGTGAAGTGGCTCGATCCGCTGATTCCCACCGCGGAGACGAGCTGATCCTCGCTGAGGCCGAGCATCCGTCCGGCAACCAGCGGGCTGACGAACTGGGTGAGCGAGGCGTGGTGCCAGCCGACCTCGCGCACACCGGGATCCGCGGCGAGGCACATCCGCATCTCCAGTTCGTAGGCGATGACGATCCCCACAATTAGGGCCTTGCCGCTTGCGCCGTGCATCTCTCCCGCGGCGAGTGCAGCGGGGATGATGTCCGACGGATGGGCTGGGTCCTGCTTCCAGTAGATGTCGTTGTAGTCCATCGCCCGTAGCAGGAGGGCGTTCATCAGCGCGGCGTTGGGTGCATTCGTTCTCGTGCCGTGGCCGATGATCGTCGCCTGTTGATTCCCGCCGAGTTGCTCAACGTAGCGGTACGCCTGCCGCATGTCCTCATGATCGAGGGCGGCGAGGGCGCAGCCAACGCTATCTAAGAGGAAGCGCTTCGCCTCCTTGCGCGCTGGTTCAGGAATGGCGTCGTAGTGAAGAGATCGCGCGAAGCGAGCCAATTTCCGACTGATCGAGTCCATACCTCCCTCCTATGCCGCTGCGGCGATTGCTTCAGCCATCTGCGTTGTGGTCGATGATCCGCCCATGTCGTAAGTGCGGATCTTACCTTCATTGATTACCTGTGCGACCGCTTTCTCGATCCGCTCGGCCTTCTCTTTCTCGCCGAGGTAGTCGAGCATCATCTTTGCCGCGCGGATAGTCGCGATGGGGTTGACCTTGTTCTTACCGGCGTACTTTGGGGCGGAGCCGTGCGTCGGCTCGAAGACGGCGTAGTTGTCACCGATGTTTCCCGACGCCGCAAAGCCCAATCCTCCGACCAGCTGCGCGGCGAGGTCGGAGATGATGTCGCCAAACAGGTTCGTGGAAACGAGAACGCTGTACTTCTGCGGGTTCTTTACCAGCCACATGCACATCGCGTCGATGTTCGCCTCCCACAGCTCGATCCCCGGATACTCCTGCGCGATCTTCCTCGTCTCGCGCACCATCAGCCCCGATGTCTCGCGGATGACGTTTGGTTTCTCCACTACCGTGACCGTGCGATAGCCGTGCTTCTTCGCGTATTCGAAGGCATCGCGTGCGATTGTCTGACACCCCGCCCGCGTGAAGATGCGGGCCGAGATGGCCATATCCTCGTTAGGGACACTATCGTAGCGCTTCATCTTGGGATGAGTGCCGAGTGCAGCGCGTACGACCTCCGGAACGGGGTGGAACTCAACTCCGGAGTACAGCCCCTCCGTGTTCTCGCGGAACACAACAAGGTCAATGTCATCGCGCACGTTGAGCGGATTCCCGGGATAGGCCTTGCACGGCCGCAGGTTCGTGTGCAAGTTGAACATCTGCCGCAGGCCGACGATCGGACTCGAATAGACGAACCCCTTCTCCTGCAGATTGGGCACCAACTCCTTTGCCGCCTCGTCCTTTGGCTTAGATGTGATCGCGCCGAACAGGCAGGCGTCCGTGGACTTCAGCAGATCGATCGTCCGCTGCGGGAGAGGATTACCCTCGCTCTTCCAGAATTCCCACCCGATGTCACCGGGCATGTATTCGGCATCGAAGCCGACCTTATCAAGCACCAATCGCGCCGCGTTGAGCACATCCGTGCCCACACCGTCTCCGGGGAGCCATGCGATGCGGTATTTGCTCATCTTCTCCGTCCTCCTCTAGGATCGTGGTGACGTGATTATACCCAGCGGACAGCGCGCGGCTAGGGCGGTATTGGCATGGACCAACTTGCATCTCGAACCATGTGGCTATAGTCTATAGCCCTTACTAGACTAACAACACACGAGGGCCAAGAGTATGTGGACACTGATCGCGGGCGCATTCATGGGATGGGGTGTGGGGTCGAACGACGCTGCCAATCTGTTCGGACCCGCTGTGGGGAGTCGCGCGCTACGTTTCTGGACGGCGGCGAGCCTCGCCTCGCTGTTTGTCGTCATCGGTGCGGTCCTCATGGGGAGTCGCGGGTTTGGTACCTACGGCGCGATCGGGACGCAGACGCTTGTCTCCAGCTTTACAGTGATGCTCGCTGCTGGGATCACCGTCGCCGTCATGACCCTGCTTGGCCTTCCTATTTCGAGTACACAGGCAACAGTCGGGGCGATTATCGGAGGGAGCCTGCTCAACGCAAGCGGCGTAAACCTGCAACCGCTTGTAAAGATCTTTCTGTCTTGGGTCCTGACCCCGATTGGGGGCATGGCCGCCGCTTACATCCCCTACAAGATCATCACCCTCTACCCGCACACGCTGGTTGGGCGCTTCGCTAGCCACGATCGCTTCATCCGCTGGGGAATCGTGCTTGTTACCTGTTACGGGGCTTTCTCCCTGGGTGCGAACAATGTGGCCAATGTGACCGGGGTCTACGTCAAATCCGGGTTGCTGTCTCCATCCACTGCAGCCATCTTCGGTTCGCTGGCGATCGCTCTTGGTATCCTGACATTCAGTAGGCGAGTGATTCGTACGGTGGGGAGCGGCCTCGTCCCCCTCGATCCGTTTGCTGCGCTGGTCGTTGTATTGGCCGAGGCGATCACACTGAATGTCTATGCGTTGATTGGCGTCCCCGTTTCCGCGTCTCAGGCCGTTGTGGGGGCCGTTATCGGTATTGGTCTGGTCAAGGGAGTGAAGACGATTGACGGCCGGGCCCTGGTCCGTGTACTGTTCGGTTGGCTCGGTACCCCGGTGATTGCGTGTGGCATTTCTGTTGTGCTGGGGCTGTTGGCGCGCACGGTTATTTAGCCAGTAACAAGTGATGAGTGATGAGTGATGAGAAAAGGCAGAAGCACTCTCACGCATTAGCTTCCCGCGCTCATTGCTACGCTCCTGTAGCGCGGCAGCTTGTCTGCCACGTTGTGAGGAACGAACGGGTAAGAGAACGCTTCTTGTCATTTTCGGGCAAGAGTTCGATACCCACTCCAAATGGTGAGAAAGAGATACGTATCATGGAATACAACTCCTTCCCTTAACAGCCATTTGCCTCCTTACTTCCTGGCCAGTCGGGACAGTAGTCCTCGTCGTCAGGCACACCGTCGCCGTCACGGTCGGCGCCGCTACCAGCGCTGCTTGGTACCGCATCGACATTGCCCAATCGATGGAATCCATCGCCGACCGTCTCAACGTAATCATCACTCATCGTCAAGTCGCTGAGGCGAATGAGGATTGGATAGTCCTTGACAAGGAGGTCGCGGACGATGGTTGAATCTCCGTCTGTCTCGAAGGCGAACTCCTGCTCGAAGCCGTTCAACACATCTATGCCGGTGACCGCCCCGGCGACTATGCCGGGGAAAGTAATCGTCGCTGGAACGCCAGGATCCTCATCTTGGGCAATCCCGTCAGTCCAGATGGCCAGCATCCGGTCGCCGTTGGGATATCGGAAGGCGCAAGAGGCCCCGGGTTCATTGTTATCGATGTCGATCTCGACCGACAGGTCAATCGCTTCGTGATCGGCCATCACAGTGCACAGGTTCTGCACAATCGCATAGGATAGGGGCATGAGTGTAGACATGCCTGCTGGGTGCCCGGCTGCAACTCCCATGCCAAGATGGAGGATAATGGCCCTTGTCAGATACTTCGCCGCCTCGCCTTGCGTATAGAACATCGGCCAGGGGACGCTTGGATCGAAGATGATGCCCTCTGCTGCACCTTCAACGCCCCAAGTCAGCTCAGCTGCGAGGTAGTCTCCTCGGAACCCGTGGGCCTCTGCAGTTTCCTTGATACGCCGAAGCAGTTGGGGGTATTCGTAGTAGTACTCTCGGTGGAAGTCGTACTTCGGAGAAGTCCCGTACATGGGGTGCCACGAGATTACATCGACAAGGGGCATCACGTCGGACTGAAGTAGCGTGAACAGGAATTCCTGTGCGTAGGGATAGATGAGATAGTCTGTCGGAGCAATAACGATCTTCGCCTCTGGATATTCCTCTCGGATCACAGGGATGGTTCGGCGTAGCAGCTTGATGTAATCCTCAACCTCCACCCACTGAATCGTGTTCTGAATCGTCGGCTCTGCCCAGATGACGTAGTATCTTACGAGAGGCTTGAGGGATCGAACGATGAACCTGACATAGTTCAGATACTCCTGAATCTGATCTTCTGTTTGGAATCGTGGGTAGGAAAGCTCCTCGCCACGAGCGTGCGCTTTCTTGTTCCAGAAACGCATAATAACCGCAAGGTCGACACCATTGGCAGCGATGAGCTTGATCTCGTCAAGTTGACACGGATGAATCTCAAACTCGGGCACATCCCAACGGATAATCTCGAACTCGCCATTGAGGTCAACTTCAACATGCTGATCGCCAGTAAGTGTAACTTCCCGAAAGACGTAGCCAGCGTCCGGAGACCCTCCACAGGATGCTTCCGTTATGGGCCAACCGGTCCAGATTCGATTGTCCTCAAGCTCCCGGGCGGTCTTGTTCACCAGCGGAAGCGGAGAGAGCGGTGTGCCTTGTTGGAAGAGCGCAGCAACGGAACCACTGAGCGCTGGTCGGCAGAATGCGCTTGTGTTTCCGTGTTCATCCGTGAGCGTCGCTGTGACATGAGGGCCCTGTATCGGCGAGCCTTTCTCAAACTTCCAATTGCCCGCATCGTTAGTTGTCGTGCTTCCCTCGTAGATCATCCCTTGGGCACCGTCATCCGAGAAGATCTCCACAATACTGCCAGCGGCTGCCACACCCATGACCACGCCTTGTGCCAGGTTGGCCAGGATGGTAGTGGGCGGTGAGACCTCGTTGTTCGCGCTACAGCAAAGGTAGATCCCTGCGTCTATGTTGCTGTGAATGCGGTTTCTCGTGATGGTGTTGGAGGAGGCCTGAAGGCCATCGATATGGATTCCCCAACCTTCGTTGAAGGCGATGATGTTATTCGGACCAATCGTCGTTTTCGTGACTCCATCCTCCACCCAGATCCCTTCCTGGTGATTCGGCCACGGGTCTTGTCCACTCACGTCCGTTCCAATGAGGTTTCCCAGGACGCAATTCCCGCTGTTTCCGCTTTCGCAGAGATCGATTCCGATCGCATTCCCGCTAAGCAGATTCCCTTGCCCCAAGGGCCCGTTTCCCACAGCGCGATCTCCACCAATGGTATTTCCTCGTATGGAGCCGCAGACAGCAATTCCTGCCCCTTTGAAGTTTACGATTTGGAGGCCTTGGATCACGTTGTTGTCCGAGTAGACCTGAAGGCCGTTGTTCCAATCCCCCGGAACGTGGGTACCGTCGATAATCACCCCCGCGTTGCTGGCATCGATTGTCAGGTGACCGCATGAGATGGGTGGGATCTCGCTTCGAGGATAGATCGTCGCTGGATCGTCCGGCGGGAAGACATCGGGATCGAAGGTGATGATGTCTCCGGAACGCGCGGTCTCCAGTGCCCATCGGAGGGTTCCCGATCCACTATCTGCGGCGCTGGTAACGACAAGTTCGCGAGCAAGCCCCACAAAGGAGAAGAGCAGAACAACTGCAAGCACCAGCATTATCACCATTTGGGAGTACCGTGATCTCTTTTTTTCTAGGAATTCCATTCAAATCTCCTTGTGCTCTTTAACATCCGTTTGCCTCCTTGCTTCCCGGCCAGTCTGGGCAGTAGTCCTCGGCGTCGGTTACACCGTCGCCATCCCGGTCGGAGCCTCCTCCGTTACTGCTTGGGACGACATCGGCGTCGCCCAACCGGTGGAACCCGTCACCGGTGATCTCTTCGTAGTTTGGCCCGAAGGTTACGTCGCTGAGGCGGATGAGGATTGGATAGTCCTTGATGAGGAGATCGCGAATGATCGTGTCCTCTCCGCTGACCTCGAAGACTAGTTCCTGTTCGAAGCCGTGCAGAACGTCGATTCCGGTGACGGCTCCGGCAGTCAGCACAGGGAACGTAATCGTTGCCGGAATACCGTGATCCTCGTCTTGAGCGATCCCGTCAGTCCATACGGCCAGTATCCGATCGCCGTTGGGGTAGCGGAAGGCACAATAGGCAAGCGGACCATTGGTTTCGATCTCGACCTCGGCAGGCATGTTGATGGGCTCACTCTCAGCCATGATGGTGCACAAATTCATTATCGCTCGGACCATTAGAGGAAGGACTTCGAGTTCGCATAGAGCAAGGCCGACCGTCAGGTCCAATCCACGCTCCATAACAATGCCTCTCGCGAAGTACTTCGCCGCAACAGCAGGACTATACACCCATGGCTCTGCGCCAAAGGGGTGAGGGCTCAGTGGAGTTCGCCAATTCAGCTCATCGCCGATGAATTCCCCGTGGAATCCATTCGCCCAAGCTGTCTCTTTGATCTCTCGAACGATCGATGGGTAGGCAAGCCAGTAGTCGCGCCACTCATCGTATTCAAGAGACGGTCCACCTACATGCCACGCGATGCCATCGACAAGGGGCATAACGTCACTCGCAAGAATCTCGAACAGATACTCCTGTGCGCCAAGAAACGGAAGTGGGGTGACTGATCCAACAACAATCGCGGCATCAGGAGCGGCTTCGCGAATCACAGGGACCACATTTCGAACCAGATTCAGGTAGTCATCGACCGCAATACTCTGGCCACAGTCGGGAACATTCGGCTCGTTCCAAATCTCGAACGCGTCAACGCGATCCGAGAAGTGACCGACAATGAACCGTACGAACTCAAGATACCTATTGACGTCTTCGTCTGATGAAAAACGCTCGCAAGGCAACGTCTCCTGTGATGTGCTGTTGTCTTTGTCCCAGAATGAGAGGATGTAGCGGACTCTGTGCCCCTGCTCAGCAAGGGTCGAGATGAGCGCATCGTAAGTAGGGTGAATCCAGAATTCGGGATGGGACCAGTTTACGGTTGCAACATCTGCTGAGTTGACTGCGATCCGAATTCGCTTGAGACCAAGGCCAAATACGTTCGTATCGAACGTATTCCGGTAATCAGGCTGCTGCCACATACCGCTCCATAGGTCACCAATTCGGTTATCTTTCAGCTCATTCGATCTTTTCGTGACGATTGGTGACTTTGGGAAGATGCTGTCGATCTGTAAGACTCCGTTTTCGACATAGGTGTCTAATGGGCCAAAAAACTCGCTGATGGTTCCAGATGCATCCGTTTTTGCGAATCGAATCCCAGCCACCCCGTTGTCGTGGATTCGATTTTGCGTGATGGTGTTGCCTCCCGTGGTAGCCCCGTCAACAAGAACTCCACTCTCCCAATTGTGGGCAATGAGGTTGTCCGGCCCGATGACGTTCCGTGTTGCTCCGTCAAGAATGCCAACTCCGTCCACATTGCCGAGGTCCTCAGTACCTGTTGCATCCGTACCTATGACATTACCAAGGACAGTGTTGTCAGTTGTCTGCATTCCACAGAGCACAATTCCGCCGGTGCACCTACCAATCGCATTGCCTTGGCCAAAAGGGCCGCTGCCAACTGCCGGATCACCTCCAATTGTATTCTCCTGCGCTCGAGCAGCGAGGAAGATACCACCGCCAGAGAAATCGATGATTTGCAGTCCCCGAACAGTATTGCCGCTGGAGAGGATCTCGATGCCGTTGGCTTCTCCACCTCTCAGAAGGCTTCCGCTCAGAACAACGCCCACATCACTTGCATCGATGGTTAGAGAGCCACATCTGATTGATGGCAGAGAGTTCTTCACTAGAATCATCGCTGGATTGTTGGGCGGGAATATAGCGGGATCGAACGTAATCGTGTCTCCTGATCGTGCTGTTTGAAGTGCCCAGCGAAAGCTTCCCGTTCCGCTATCAGCGGTGCTGGTGACGACGATTTCCCGTCCTAATGCCGCTAGCGTAAAGGTAGCGACTACTAACAAACCGAGTATCACTGCTTTCTTCATTATCATTTTCCCCCTTCATCACAGCATGTTCTCGTGACTTGTTCATCAACCAAAATCCAGTATAGGGCGCTTCATAGGATTGGCCAACTGAGAAGAAGGGAGCGAGGGGCGCCCCCTCACAACAAGAAAGGCCGGGACTTCTCCCGGCCTTCAACCTAAAGCACTACATAAGCCTTGTCTTTATTTGTCTTCGAGTGCTGCCTGCGCCGCTGCCAGACGAGCCACGGGGACGCGATACGGGCTGCAACTGACGTAGTCGAGACCGACCTTGTGGCAGAAGTGGATCGAGGACGGCTCCCCGCCGTGCTCGCCACAGATGCCAAGGTGTATATCGGGCCTCGCCTTCCGGCCCAGTTCGCAGGCCATCTTTACCAATTTCCCGATTCCGTCCTGGTCGAGAACCTGGAAGGGGTCGTGTGCGTAGATCCCTTTGGCCACGTATTCCTTTAGGAAGGTGCCGGCGTCATCGCGCGAGAATCCGCATCCCATCTGAGTGAGGTCGTTCGTGCCGAAGCTGAAGAATTCCGCTTCGCGAGCGATCTCATCGGCGGTAACCGCCGCGCGTGGGACCTCGATCATCGTTCCGATCTTGTACGGAATCTCAACCTTAGAGAGGCCTCGCTCGGTTAGCACATCCTGTGCTGTCTTCTCGATCAGGGCACGCTGCAGTTCGAGTTCCTTCACGTTTCCCACCAACGGAACCATGATCTCCGGGTGGACCTTCACTCCTTCGGAGTAGACATTGCATGCGGCCTCAATGATCGCGCGGGCCTGCATCTGCGATATCTCGGGGTAGGTGATCCCCAGCCGACAACCGCGGTGGCCAAGCATTGGATTGAACTCGTGCAAGGCGGCGACCTTCTCGGCAATGCGCTCTGCGGATACACCCATCACCTTTGCCACTTCGCGCTGCCCCTCCTCGTCGTGAGGGAGGAACTCGTGCAGCGGCGGGTCGAGGAGGCGGACGGTCACCGGTCGCTCTCCCATTGCGCGATAGATTCCTTCAAAATCGCTTCGCTGCATCGGAAGGAGCTTCTCCAGCGCTTCGCGCCGTCCTTGTTCGTCGTCTGAGAGGATCATCTCGCGCACGGCGATGATCCGATCTCCCTCGAAGAACATGTGCTCGGTACGGCATAGGCCGATTCCCTCGGCACCGAACTTGACGGCTTGCTCCGCGTCGTGTGGCGTATCTGCGTTTGTCCGCACGCCGAGACGGCGCACATCGTCTGCCCAGGATAGGAGAGTGCCAAAGTTCCCGGAAAGTACAGGCTCGATTGTGGGAACGCTTCCCGAATAGACTACGCCTGTCGATCCGTTGAGGCTGATTGGATCACCAGCGTTGATTGTGTGTCCACCGACGGAAAACTTGCCGGCAATGTAGTCGACTGCAAGATCGCCAGCACCGGCGACGCAGCACTTACCCATCCCGCGGGCGACGACCGCGGCGTGGCTCGTCATCCCTCCGCGAGCGGTGAGAATTCCTTCCGCCGCGCTCATCCCGCCGATGTCCTCCGGGGATGTTTCAATGCGCACAAGGACGACCTTCTTCCCTCCCTTAGCTGCCGCCTCTGCCTCCTCGGCGGAGAAGACGACCGTTCCGGTCGCGGCGC
>Ga0307380_10003282_pt1 | contig 22441 bp, 18 predicted proteins | sample UN3MG_FD_202239 | JGI IMG/M metagenome (GOLD analysis project Ga0307380, IMG submission 202239) | Soil microbial communities from Risofladan, Vaasa, Finland - UN-3 | ecosystem: Environmental > Terrestrial > Soil > Coastal area > Acid sulfate soil | place: Finland: Risofladan, Vaasa | collected... | reverse complement strand
CTATTGATGAATGTCGATTATCTACTCGACATACCACATACGAACCACATTATATCCAAAAACAGCCAGAAAAGCAAGGAAATTCCGCCTCTTTACCCCAAATTGTCCTTTATACGGCACTTTCATTGCGACAAAGCAGCAAGGCTGACGCGGTCGACGGGATGGCTTGGGCCTACCACAGGTGAGCACTGTCGAATGACAAAAATCCGAACCCGGGCCGAAGGCCAGACAGGTTTTAATTTCAGATTTTAGTTATTTGAATTTATTTCGGTTATAGATATTACGCCTTAGGGTGTCCCTAAAGGAGAATTTAGGATTTCCGCAGGGCTGTGCGGATTATCCGGACAAATGAATCGATTATCGACGAGTTAAACCGGTTTATGTGAACAAGTCAAAGCTAAGGCGAATCAATTTTTCTCAAAATTCTTAAGACAATCCGGTAAATCTGCTTCACTTATAGCATCCTGACAACATTTCAACGTTTGCTTGCACGCAACAGCCTGCTTGTCGCAGAAATTATATAGTTGAAAAAGGTTTTGATGTTTATTCCTTAAAGCATCTATTTCATCCTGAGAGTAATGCCTGGCTGGAGGACTGACCGACCTTTTATACGCTGGTGTCGAATTGCGCCGCTTATCTTTATCGAGAATTCTATCCCAGGCTTCTACGGTGTCAACGAGCATTTGTGCGGTTATCGCATTCAGTTCTCGTTCGATTTTATCAGCAGCTTCTTTATATTCCTTTGATGCTTTATCGTAGTATTTCACGGCCGGTTCAAGGTTTTCAATTATTTTTTCACGATCCTTTTTCTCCCCGTGGAACCGGGCGGACAGTTCGTAGATTACGGCAGTGGCATAGATATCACCCAAATCCTTCTCGGCAACATTAGGTTTTGCTCCTTGCCTAATCAGATAGTCCGCTATCTCCGGATGCTGATTTTTTATTGCAGCGTGCAAAGCTGTTCGTGAATTTCCATTCTGTGCGTTAATATCAGCATCTTTTTCAACAAGCACATGGACTATCTCTTCGTAGCCTTTACTGGATGCTATATAAAGAGGCGTGTCCCACTTAACGGGATCAATATTCACATTGGCGCCATGTTCCAACAATATATTCACCACTACAAGATGTCCATTGCTGCACGCCTGAAATAAAGACGTTACGTATGTTCCACCCTCAGCATTGACATCGGCACCTTTTTCCAACAGTAAATGCACTATCTCCTCGTGGCCATGATTGCATGCTATCATAAGAGGTGTTATCTCCTGAAACGTATTATCATTAATTTCAGCATCGTGTTCCAATAACATTTTCACAACTTCAAGACGACCTTCCTGACAGGCCATATGGAGAGGTACCCCGCCGTCGTCGGGCCTGGCGTTGACGTCTGCACCTTTTTCCAGGAGCAGATGGACTATTTCTGTATTTTCTTTTCGGCTGGCGGCATATAACGGTGTCACGCCGTTGTCGCTGCGAGCATTGACATCAGCTCCCTTTGTCAAAAGAAGTTCCGTCAGGGCTTTGTGACCTCTGAATGCTGCTTCGTGAAGTGCCGTTAAGCCGTCAGGCCCCTTTGTATTTACATCGACACCCTTATCAAGCAGTGATTCGACTTTGGCGATATCATTGTTCATTGCTGCTTCAATAAGCGGGGGGGTACAGCCCGAAACAAGGTTTAGTATTAGGCCGGATACAAAAAGAAGCGGAAATATTCTAAGGCCACGGTTTATAAAGACGAAATACGGTTCTTTTTTTAGCAGGTATTGCGCTATACTTTTGTAATCCATAATATCTCTCCTTGAATTGAAAATTATCGTTTTCAACCAACTCTATCCATTTTAGTGAATAGTAACAATCTCCCAATGCATTACTGATTTTATGGATTAATTGCGGCTGTTGAAAAGGCAAGATTGCTTCGTCTTTACGCCCCTTGCAACGACACAATGTTTGTTTCAGGTCGTTGCGAGCGATTTGAAGAACAGCGTGTCAATCTCAAATGTTGTGTTGGGACTTTTCCAACAGCCCCAAAGTCCCTAATATCCTTTTGGAAAAATTAAAATTGTCCGGTACATTTTCCGGGCCTTCTCTTCTTTTGCCCAACAATGATTCTGCCTGATGGTTACCGTCTTCTTTGCGCTTTACCAGGACAATTCTCGAGACCTTCGAATCTAAGATGTCTCACTCCGTTGCTTTTCTAATATAAATCTACACTGTTCGGCCGGGTTTTTCAAAGAAAAAAGCAGGAATTCTCAGAGAAAATCCGTCGGCAAGATACTTATTCTTCTTTTTTCGTGCGGTCAGCGAGGCGGCATGCCCATTAGCCGCAACAGGGGTCGCTGTAAAACCCCGGCCGGGATTGGAATTCTGTGTATCCGGGTCTGTCAGGTTGGCAGAGGAAAAAGTGCCTGGCTGAGATTTTGGCAGATAAGGCAAAATGGCTCATGTAGCATAACTGTATTTATGACAGATACTTACGTTAATATGTGCCTTGTGCGAAGTATTTGGCACGACATTTGCATAGTTTAGGGTAGAAATGTACGAATATGGTATCTAATGTGTCAAAATTCGATGAAGTTAATGTTCTGGCCAGTGAGGCTAACTGGGCGTGGCCGGAGGCGCTGCGCGATATTTTTCGGCCAAGAGGCGTTAATCTGTTGGTGGCTGAGAACGCAGATGAATTTGTCAATATTATCGAAAGGAAACGGATTCATACGACAATTGTGGATATGGACTCGGAAGAATCCAGCGGTCTGGCGACAATAAAAATCATTCGAATGGATTATCCTTTGCTCCCGTGTATACTGCTGACAAGCGACGCGGGCAAATCTTTGCTCGGTAAAGCACTGCGACTCGATGTTTTCAGCGTGATTGACAAGCCGGTAGATATGTATGTTCTGCGAGAACAACTTAACAGATTATTTATAAAGAAGTATAACAGCGGTATATTCCAGTGAGGACTCGGGAGTAATCAAAATGTCTGATTTCCCATATCGGAATTGATACTCTTGGATGTGATAACGTTTAGCGTAAAAAAAAGTAAATTACCCAAAAAAAAGAAAAGATTTTTTTGAAAGGAGTAAGAACAAAATGAAGATTCGACCATTGGCAGATAAGGTGCTCGTTCAGCGTCTCGAGGCAGAAAGCAAGACAACGGGCGGTATAGTCCTGCCGGACAGCGCCAAAGAGAAACCACAAAGAGGTAAAATTGTAAGCGTCGGCCAGGGCAAAATGCTCGACGACGGAACAGTACAAAAATTGCAGGTGAAAAAGGGTGATATGGTGCTTTTCACGAGCTACGCCGGGACAGAGGTAAAAATAGACGGCAAAGAGTATCTGATTATGAGTGAGTCGGATATTATGGCAGTAATTGAAAAGTAATCAGTAAAAATAATTAGCTACAGATTAGGAGAAATAAAGAGATGGCAGCTAAAAAGATAGCTTTTGGTACTGACGCACGCGCGGCAATTCAAAAAGGCGTTAAGAAGCTGGCCAAGGCGGTAAAGATCACGCTTGGGCCGTGCGGCAGAAATGTAATTTTGGAAAAATCGTTCGGTTCACCGCTCGTAACCAAAGACGGCGTTACGGTGGCCAAAGAGATTGAGCTGGAAGATGCCTACGAGAATATGGGCGCACAGATGGTCAAGGAAGTGGCATCCAAGACATCGACTGTGGCCGGCGACGGGACAACGACAGCAACGATCCTGGCGGAGAGTATTTTTGATGAAGGCCTTAAAAACATAACGGCCGGGGCAAACCCGATGCAGGTCAAGCGTGGCATTGAAAAGGGTGTTGAACAGATCGTATCAGCACTTCAGAAGATGAGTACGCCCATCGAGTCGACCAAGCAAATCGAACAGGTAGCAACCTGTTCAGCGAACCAGGATGTAGAAATCGGCAAAAAGCTGGCCGAAGCGATGGAGAAAGTCGGCAAAGATGGTGTTATCACCGTTGAAGAAGGTCAGTCTTTGGAAACAACAGTCGAATTAGTCGAAGGTATGCAGTTCGACAAAGGGTACCTCAGCCCGCACTTTATCAACAATCTTGAGAATATGACAGTTGTGCTGGAAAAGCCGTACATTCTGGTGCATGAAAAGAAAATAAGTTCGGTTAAATCGCTCGTTCCGCTGCTTGAGAAGGTAGCCAAGCAAGGCAAACCCCTGTTGATTATCGCCGAGGATGTTGAGGGCGAGGCACTTGCTACGCTGGTTGTCAATAAACTTCGAGGCATTTTACAGGTAGCGGCTGTCAAAGCACCGGGTTTTGGTGACAGACGAAAAGCTCTGCTTAGTGATATCGCCACCCTGACCGGCGGCGATGCTATCTTCGAGGACCTGGGTCTTCAATTAGAAAACATTGAGCTGCGGCAGCTCGGTAGAGCCAAACGCATTACCATCGATAAGGACGCCACTACAATTATCGAGGGTGGTGGTGCCTCTGAGGCTATCACCGGCAGGATCGAGCAAATCAAGAACGAGATCGATAACTCCACGAGCGATTACGATATCGAAAAACTACAGGAGAGACTGGCAAAATTAGCCGGCGGCGTGGCCCAGATAAATGTTGGAGCTGCGACTGAGGCAGAGATGAAGGAAAAGAAGGCACGTGTAGAAGACGCGCTGCACGCCTGCCGAGCGGCGGTGGAAGAAGGTATCCTGCCCGGCGGTGGCGTACCAATGCTCAGGGCCTTACCTGCACTGGATAAAATAAAGGTCACTGGAGATGAAAAGATCGGGGTCGATATTGTTCGAAGAGCAGTAGTAGCACCGATTAAACAAATCGCTGAAAATGCGGGTCTGGACGGTTCAATTGTGGCTCAGAAGGTTATGGAAAGCAAGGACAAGAACTTCGGCTACGATGCCCTGCGAAAGCAATACGGCGATATGATAAAATTTGGTGTTATTGTGCCGACGAAGGTTGAAAGGGCTGCACTGCAGAACGGTGCTTCAATTGCTTCGCTGCTGCTGACGACCGATGCAATTGTCAGCGAGATTCCTGAGAAGAAAGAGGCGGCCCCCGCTATGCCACCCGGAGGCGGAATGTATTAGAGGATCAGATGATAAGCGGGTTCCATACAGGGGCCCGCTTTTTTCTTGGTTTACAGGCGCTTGATATATGAGTTTTCGTTATTACACAAACATAATTTCCCAGGCGTCCAGGAACTTCGCGGCCGGACTGTTTATCGTAGGGCTGCTACTAATCGGGTTTGGATTTCTGGTTTATATCTTGCGGGATTTGTTTGCAATACTCGCCTCTATTGTATTCTTCGTTGCAGGGATCGGCTGTGGAATTACTGCTGTAAAAATCTTTTGGGCACAGAGAAAATTTGACAAAATCAATTCTTCAGAACCCTACAGGGAAAATGTCCAAATCCATATCGAGGAACATGATGAGGTGTGATGAGTTCCCATTCTGTCCTGTAAGTATTGAGCCTGGGCTTACCAGCTCATAAGCGAGCGATGGCGATCGGGTCAATCTGTCACCACGGTTTAGTCCCCCAGTCTTTCCCAGCCGATTTGTGACAGGTGCCAGTAGATAAGACTGCCGGCGGCGGCGGCTATAACGAGAAATAGGATTCCAAGAGCCAACTGGCCGAAGATGATTTTGCCGATGCCGAAAAGGCTGAACATTACACAGACAGAGCCGGCAAACCAGTCGATGAAAAGCCACATATAACCACTGTCAGCTTCGACATCAACAAGCTTATCAGAGATGGGTTTCCAGAGCGGACCGCCGGGATGCACCTTTTTATAGAAAGAGATAAGCTTGAGCTGGTCGGTTGGCGGGGTAAGAAACGTTACAACAAGCCAGACGAGCGTTGAAAAGGCCACGATAATCAACAGCGAATTAGGAAAGCCGACGCCAAAGACAAACTTCAGGACAGGATAAATCAAAAAAGGCGCGAGCAACGCTGCAATTTCCGACCAGGCATTTATCCGCCACCAGAACCATCTAAGTATTAGTACCAGGCCAATACCGCCACTGCATTCGAGCATGAATTTCCAGGCGTCGCTGATGCGGTCCAGTTTTGACGAAACAAACAGCGAGAAAACCATCAGAACAAAGGTGGTGACGCGAGAGATTCGTACATAGAGTTTTTCGTCACCATCCGGTCGTATAAACGGGCGATATAAATCATTGATAATATACGAGCAGCCCCAGTTTAACTGGGTGGAGATGGTTGACATATAAGCGGCCAGGAATGCCGCCAGAAGCAGTCCAACCAAACCCGGCGGCAGGCAATCAGCGATTATCATAACAAAGCCCTGCCCTTTTTCGTCGGCACTGAGATGTGGGTACATAACCAATGAACACATTGCGACGATTATCCATGGCCAGGGTCGCAGGGCATAATGGGCGATGTTAAACCAGAGGGTTGCCAGGAGTGAATGCTTTTCATTTTTTGCTGACATCATACGCTGTGCGACAAATCCCCCTCCGCCCGGCTCAGCTCCGGGATACCAACTGGCCCACCACTGAACGCCGAGGTAAGCGACGAAGGTCAGGAAGCTCATTTTCAGAATACCTCCTGCTGCTGCACTATCCCCGGTCGAGCCGCCAACTTCAGGCGTGAATCGAAAGACCCACTCAGGCAGTTGCTCTTTCAGACCGGCTATTCCGCCTATCTGTGGACTTCGCAGTGCATATATCGCCAGGATAATGCAGCCGGCCATTGCCATCACGAACTGGAAGGCATCCGTAATCGAGACTCCCCACATGCCGGATAATGCGGAATAAAGGGCCACAAACAACATCAGGCAAGCTACGATCAGCATATGAGAGGTAAATGTGAAGCCGATGAAGGAAATTTTTTCGGTTCCGAAAAAAGTAAGTCCCGGAAATACAACGGTCAGAATCTTCACCATAGCGAGGTTAACCCAGGCGATGACGATAACGTTCATAAAAATGCCGATATAGACGGCTCTAAAACCCCGCAGAAAGGCAGCCGGCCTGCCGCAGTAGCGTATCGAAACGAACTCACAGTCGGTCATTATTTCCGCGCGTCGCCACAGTCGTGCAAAGAAAAATACGGTAAGCATTCCGCCGATTATCATATTCCACCAGAGCCAGTTGCCGGCGATACCGTTTTGTGCGACCAGCTCTGTGATGGCCAGGGGTGTATCTGCAGCGAAGGTAGTGGCCACCATGCTGGTTCCGGCGATATACCAGGGCAGTTTTCTGCCGCTCAGAAAAAAATCGCCGGTACTTTTACCGGCGCGTTTTGACATAATAAGTGCGATAGTTATGCTGACCAGAAAGTAAAGAGCGATAAGACCCCAGTCGATTCCTTTTAAGATCACGAGCAATACTCCTGAAATTCCGACATCACGATGTTTATTTGATATAGTGGCACTAACTATAAAGTGAGGGCCTGACGTGGTCAATAATTTTATGGCTCAATAATTATGAGGCTTGTCTGTAGTGTCAGCGAATTTTTAGTGTGGCTAAGGCCAGCGCTGCAAAGGCGGCGGCCAGGAGCCAGAAACGCACTACTACCTGTGGCTCACTCCAGCCAATCAGATGAAAATGGTGATGGATAGGGGCACATCTGAAGAGACGTTTTCCGCCGGTGTACTTGAAATAACCGACCTGTAATACTACGCTGAGCAATTCAACGACGAATACGCCGCCGATAACCAAAAGCAGGATTTCATTTCTCGTTACCAGTGCGCCGTAACCCATTGCCGCACCTAATGGAAGTGAGCCGACATCACCCATAAAGGTCTGAGCAGGATGGCAATTGAACCACAAAAAGCCAAGCACTGCCCCTAAAATCGCCGCGAAAAAGATGCTCAGTTCACCCGCCTGAGGTATGGCTGGCAGCAAGAGGTAACTTGCCCAGGTCACAGGAGTGGCTCGTGCCATTGTCTCGGAGGAAACATAACAGAGCAGTGCCAGTACCAGAGAGACCATTCCCACGCAGCCTGCTGCCAGGCCGTCCATGCCATCGGTCAGGTTAACGGCATTGCTTGTGGCTGATAGATAAAAAATGGCTATCAATATGAACATCCAGTTGGCCAACGGCAGACCGTGTTTATAGAAAGGTAACCAGAACAGCTTTGCATCGTCTATGTTGATAAAGTCGGCGTATAAAAACGACGCTATTAGTACTGCTCCGCCGATTTGAAAGATTAACTTTTCCCAGGGCTTCAGTCCGTTTCTGCTTCGCTGATGCGAGCCGGCAGTAAGCTTTAACCAGTCATCGACGGCCCCTAAGACAGCAAACCATATCAGCAGGACAATCGCCTTTTGAATGAAAGGATTGTTCAGCTTTGCCCATAACAAGGTGGTCGATATAGTTGAAATAATGATTATCAGTCCGCCCATAGTGGGCGTATTGGCCTTTTCTTTGGTCAATTCGTTAAGTGTAGCATGGTGAAACTCCGGCCGGTCGCCAATTTTTTTGCGCATCAGCCAGCGAATGATTTTAGGCCCGATCACAAAAGCTATCAGTAAGCTGGTCAATATTGCCGATACCGAGCGAAAAACCACGTTCTGATAGGCGTAAAAGCCAAGCCGGTGAGTAAAAATATCTCGCCAATACCATAGTAAGTGATATAACATCTCGCTGCTCGTATTTCGTATCTCGTTTCACGAGATACGCTTTACAAAAAAAGCTCCTTTAGTTTCTCGACAACCATCTCCAGTCTGGCTGAGCGCGAACCTTTCACTAATATTATATCGTAATCTTTTATGATTTCATGCAGATTATTGCAGGTTGAAATAGTATCTTCGAAACATTTTATTTTTAAATCATGTTCGGCGTTTGATTTTGCGGAGTTAGCCGTGATTTTGGCAAACTTGCCGCAGGCAAGCAAAAGTTCCACCTTAGCCTGTGCTATATGGATTCCCAGTTCCGTGTGGAGCTGCTCGGTGTACCGACCCAATTCAGCCATATCACCGCAGATAAAGACCAATCTGCGTTTTCCGGTTGATTTGATCCCCGACAAAATGTCCAGCGCATTTTTCATTGAAGCCGGATTCGCGTTATAGCAATCATTCAATACTGTCAGCGTTCCAATCTGCAGCAGTTCCATACGCATAGAAACAGGCGACAGGATCTTGGCAGCCTGTGCAAATTCTTCGATGGTCAGTCCTAATTGATTGCAAATAGCCCAGGCGGCGAGTGCGTTTTCGATATTTCCCGGGCCGGCTAACGGCAGGTAAATTTCTTTGTCCTCGATGGTAAACCGGCTGGTTAGGCCATCCGCGCGAAGATTCCTGGCCTGGTAGTCGCAGCCATCCGATTTGCCAAAAGTGATAAATTCAGTGCCTTGGGCATGGCAGGCGTCAACCAACTGTTTGAAATCGGCGTTGATTATCAAAGTGCTGCCGGACTTAAGTCCTTCTGATATGGATAACTTTTCCTGTATGATTGTCTGCAAATCACCGAATCCTTCCAGGTGGGACGGGTGAATATTGGTTACGATTGCTATGTCGGGCTCTGCTATGTGAGTCAGATAGGATATTTCGCCGGGATGGTTGCTGCCAAGTTCGGCGATAACTATCTGGTCGTCCGTATCAGCGCCGAGCAGTGTCAGGGGGACACCTATCTTATTATTAAAACTCTTCGGAGACTTATAGACGCGAAAACGTTTACTCAGGAGTTGATAAGTGATTTCCTTTGTGGATGTTTTGCCTGCCGAGCCTGTAATCGCAATAACTTTGAAACCGGCTTCTCGACGATATTCTCTGGCCAGATCACCGAGGGCTTTTATCGTATCCTCAACTTTAAGCAGGTACTTGCCGTCAGGTTTTTCCTTATCGATGTCTTTGCTGACAACGGCGCAAACAGCGCCTTTTGAGAAGGCTTGAGAAACGTAATCGTGGCCGTCGAAATTCTCACCCGGTATGGCAAAGAAACAGTTACCGGGCTTTGTGGTCCGCGAGTCGATACTTACACCGTTGAAAACGCCGGTGTTTGCGACCGGATTGGCTTTTATTGCCTGAGCAAGGGCTGTAATTGAATATTCCTTCATTTTCGTTTTGCCAGGTACTGTTTGGCGATTTCCTTATCGCTGAAATCGAATTTTTTTGTACCGATTATTTGATACATCTCGTGTCCTTTGCCTGCTATTAGGACAATATCGTCTTTGCCTGCGGCTTCTATAGCCAACCCGATGGCCTTTTTTCTGTCCGGTTCTATTGTTATCGATTGTGAGTCCGGATTTTCGAAACCGGTGACTACTTCTTTTATTATGTCTGCGGGTTGTTCGGTTCGTGGGTTGTCGCTGGTGACGATGATGAAATCTGCCGTCTGTTCGGCGACCTTGGCCATACGAGGGCGTTTGGTCCTGTCCCTGTCTCCGCCGCAGCCGAAGACGACTCGCAAGTTACCTTTGCAAAGAGGCTTTAATGTAGAGAGGACATTTTTCAGGGCATCATCGGTGTGGGCGTAATCGATAATCACGGAAAAGCCGTCACCATCCAATTTGTCCAGTCGGCCGGGGATGGTCTTCAGTGCTGACAGACCGGCGGCGACCGTCTCAAGATCTAAACCGGCTGCAATAGATAGACCGCCTGCCGCCAGGCAATTGCTTACATTATATAAACCCAGCAAAGGAGTCCTTATAATTGCCGACTGGTCGGCATATTCCAGGGTGAAAACCGTTCCGCCTATATCCATCGACTCGATATGGGCCGTGATGTCCGCGGGCTCGTCGATAGCGTACCACAGGATTCTCGAACCGGTTTTTTGGGCGATAAGTTCGGCTTCCGGGGATTGTTTGTTCAACACAGCTATAGCATCGGGTGTAAGGCCGGAAAAAAGTCTGGTTTTGGCGGTCAGATAATCTTCTTTTGTTTTGTGATAATCAAGGTGGTCGCCGGCAAGGTTGGTGAAAGCAGCGGCTTTGAAGTTGACTTGGGCGAGACGATTTTGAGAAAGGGCATGGCTGCTGGCCTCTATGACCATATACTTTGCGCCGTTTGTTACCATCTCCTGTTGTTTGGCGGCTATGTCCAGGCAGTCGGGTGTTGTCAGAGGTGCCTGGTAAATACTGTCCGAACAGGCGTCGTAGATGACGGTGCCGATCAGGCCGCACTTTTGACCGGCCTGCCGGATTATCGATTGAACAAGGAATGCGACGGTGGTTTTTCCATTCGTTCCGGTGACTGCCAGATTCGTTAACTTCAAAGCCGGATTGCCGCCGGCCGCCTGCGCCAGAATCGCAGCCGCCTCTGCCGAGTCATCGACAATTATCAGCTCGTCCCGCGTATCGCCTCTGGCGTTTTGCGTATCTTGTTCGCAAACGATGTACTTAGCGCCGTTGGAAAGGGCCTGGTCAATGAAATCGTGTCCATCATAAGCAGTGCCTTTAACAGCTACGAAAACGCCGCCGTCTTTTACAAGTCTCGAATCAGTGTATATTTTCGGAGGATTTTCTAAACAGAGTAACTCTAATAATTCATTGAGAGTCATAATTTCACATTGCCCATCAACAAAATGGTTCCAACTAATTAACCATCCATCACGAATCAATTGGATTTCGGCTATTTTAGGCTAAAAAATAGAAAGACGCAACCTGTGTGCCTTTAGTAACGGGAAAGTTTGTTTTTTTGGAGAAGAAGAAAGCGTTAGCGGCAGTTAATTCACGACTGTTCGAAAATATTATAGTAAAAGATTATGGTTTTGGCTTATAATCATTGCCGCTATTGGTGATAAGTATTTTTAAGAAAGGAATTGAATTATGAAAATTCTCTATGTTTTTAGTATTTGTTTGTTTTTGGCAATAATTGCCTTGCCGGCTTCGACGAGTTCGGCCGGTTCTAAGTCAGGGTCGGACCAAACGGAATATTTTGCTGTGTTTATGGAGGGTAAGAAAGTTGGTCATTCTATCCAGAGTCGTCTCGTCTCTGACGGGATAGTAACCACCTCGGAGGAAGTCAGCATAACAATAAGTCGGGCTGACGTTTCGATGACTATGGAGATGGGAGAGACAAGTATCGAGGCGACGGATGGCGAGCCGCTGGGTTTTCAAGCCACGCAGCAGTTGGGTGCGATGGTGATGAAAGTGGCAGGCACTATCGATAAGCAGGGGAAGATAAGTTTGACAACGACTTCGATGGGCACTGAGCAGACAAGTACACTCCAATGGCCACAGGGCGCGGTGATGGCGGAGGGATTACGTTTGATGACTTTGAAGAAGGGTTTGAAGGAGGGGGTCGATTATTCGGTCAAAGTGTTCAGCCCCGGGGTACTGCAAGCTATTAACGCCCGGATACAAATCGGCCCAAGGCAAAACATAGATCTTCTCGGACGCATTGTGTCTTTAACAAAAGTTGCAACTACTTTTAATATGCAGGGTGTCGGAGAGATTGTCAGCACAGGCTTTGTTGATGAGGACCTTCGAGTCCAGAAGAGCGTCATGCCGTTAGCAGGCATGCAGGTTGAGATGATTGCGTGCGCGAAGGAATTCGCGCTGGGCCAGAACGACGTTCTGGAGCTGATTGATAAAATGTTCATAAAGAGCCCTGAACCGCTGGATAATGTCGGTTCGGCAAAGTCTATTACCTATCATTTGAGTCCGGTTGACAAAGCGGGCAGTTTCATAATCCCTTCCAACGACAATCAGAGAGTTAAGCGGACTGAGAACGGTACCACTATCGTGACAGTCGAGCCTGTTGTTGCCCCCTCGGGAGTCGGGTTTCCTTATGAAGGTGAGGATAAGGCAATCCTGGAGGCGACCAAACCCACGAGATTTCTTCAAAGTGACCGCAAGGAAATTATCGACCTTGCCCGTCAGGCGGTTGGCGGCGTTAAAGATGCAGCCGAGGCGGCCGGAAAAATCGAGGCGTTCGTGGCCGAATATATCGAGAATAGAAACCTGTCGGTCGGTTATGCAACCGCGGCGGAGGTTGTGGCCAGCAGGCAGGGCGACTGCACGGAATTTGCCGTACTGACGGCGGCTATGTGTCGGGCGGTTGGAATACCGGCTAACGTAGTTGTTGGTGTCGCGTATGTGGATAATTTTGCCGGCATTCAGGGTTTTGGTGGACATGCCTGGACACAGGTGTATGTGGGCGGCAAATGGATTGGACTGGATGCGGCCTTTAAAGGTGCCGGGCGGGGCGGCTATGACCCCGGCCATATTGCAATGGCGGAAGGCAACGGCGAGCCCGCAGACTTTATTAATATGGTACCAACATTAGGACAGTGCAAGATCGACAAGGTAATAATCAGCAAAAGATAAGGCGTCGCTGGTACGTTTATTCGAACTGAATGTCGGTCAGAACGAATTGGACGTTGCTGTTTCCGTTGTAGGTATTGATTTGTGGCTGATAGGCGACGTTGAAAAACTCGGTTTCCAGCAGCTTTTTCTCCAGCTTTCCGAACCTGAAGCCTATACAGCGCACGGCGGCCGTGTTGTCGGTTATCGCAAGCTGTAGATGCTCCCCACCTGAGCCGACCCTTCTGGGCGGCGAGGCCAGACGTACGCCTTTCGTGGCGAAAACCGGTTCGGGATTGCCCTGGCCGAAGGGGCCGAGCAACTGTAGCTCGCTGACTGTTTCTTTTCGGAACTCATCCAATTTGGCTATCGCGTCGATGTGAAGTTTGGCGACCACATCGTTCTCATTAAGATTTTGTTTTGCGTAAGCTTCGAAATCCTCTGCGAAGCGGTCTATTTTGTCGGTTTCGATAGTTATGCCGGCGGCCATTTTATGTCCACCGAAGCTGATTAAGTGCTTTGAGCAGGTGTGAATTGCGCTGAGTAAGCAGAAGCCCGGAATCGAACGTCCTGAACCCTGGGCAATGCCATTTTCGCCGTCGCCGGCATTAATCATAATAGCCGGTCGATAGAACTTATCTACTATTCTCGATGCGACAATACCTATTATGCCGGTGTGCCAGTTCTCGCTTGCAAGGACGATACTCTTTCGGTCGGGATGGTTGAGGTGCCGTTCAATTATCATTTCACAAGCCTGCTTGAATATCTTTCGCTCGTATTGCTGGCGCTGGATGTTTTGCTCTTTTAGGTATTCGGCTATTTGCATCGAGCGAATCTGGCTATCCGATGTCAGCAGCTCCACGGCTAATCGCGCATGTCCCATTCTTCCGGCCGCGTTGAGCATTGGCGCGAGCCGAAAACCGATGTGGTAACTGTCGAGCCGGTGCCCGGTTAACCCGGCCGACTCGATCAGGGCTTGTATGCCGGAGAGTTTGCAATCCGGCAGACTTTTAAGTCCGAAGCTTGTCAGAATCCTGTTTTCGCCCCGCAGGTCTACAATATCAGCGACTGTTCCCATTGCCGCCAGGCTCGTTGCGCTTATCATGAATTCTCGCAATCCCGGTTCGAGTTTACGACCGGAATTGAATTCGTTGGCAACAGCCCAGGCCAGCTTAAAGGCGACCATAGCCCCGGCTGAATCCTGGTTTGGGTAGGTTTTTTCCAGAGCGGGATGAACAATTGCGACGGCTTTAGGCAGCTCGGATTCAGGCTGGTGGTGGTCGGTTATTATCAGCTCAAGACCCAGTTGTTCGGCAAGCTCCGCCGATTGAATCGCCGTAACGCCGCAATCGACGGTGACCAGGAGTTTGCTGCCGGATTTTGCCAGCGCCTCAATGGCCTCGGAATTCAGGCCGTAGCCTTCATCGATGCGGTGAGGGATATAATAATCAACATCGGCACCCAGCAGTTTTAGAACCTGCCAGAGAATTGCCACGCCGGTAATGCCGTCCACGTCATAGTCGCCATAGACTGTGATTTTTTCTTTATTTTTAATGGCCTGTTTTAATCTGTGGATCGCTGGTTCAATTCCCGGCATTTGGGCAGGATCGATAAGCTCGGTCAGCTTAGGTCTTAGGAAAACACCCGCCCCCTGGGCCTCGGTTATTCCACGGTTAATTAAGACCTGTGCTAAAAGAGGCGAGACCCGGAGCGATTTAGCAAGCTGCTCGCAGCGCTGGTCTGGAGGCTGTATTACCCATTGTTTTTTTTGCATCCGTGCCGAAAGAAGCATTTAGACTCTGTCCTCTTTTTATTTTCGCCAGGTAAGTTTTTTTACACTGCCGTCCTTGTCCCTATTCCCCGCTGAAGCGTGCAGGATAAAATCACCACCTTCGCTTCTGAGGTGAGCTTCCACCCAGCCGACAGGCTGTGCTTCGCTGAAATTGTATCCTATCGCGGGAAGATTGATCAAATGAACTCCTTCGAATTGTGAAAATCCGTATGCATGAGAATGCCCATATAAGATCGCCTTGACCTTTCGAACGGATTTAATAATACTGAACAGATGCAGCACATCCAGCAGGTCCCCGTCGTTATCTCCCGGAGTATGGTGAAAACAGAGAATTGTGGGTGTATCGTCGCTTTTTTTCAGATAGGATTCCAGCCACTGCCTTTGTGCTTTTCCTAATAAACCCGGCACTTTATTAGCATAGAGAAGCGAATCTAAAATAATTAAGCGAATGGGTGCTTTATTAACTACTACGATATGCTTGTCTCTAACGGGTTGTTTTTCTCCGGGGATATTATCAAAAACCTTAACGAAGTTTTCCCGATTGTCATGATTGCCGAGCGCCATAAAAACCGGTTTTTTTTCGGCGACCGGACTCAGGAGCTTCCTGAGATTTGCATAGTCGCCCGGCTCCCCTGAAAGACGGGCCAGATCGCCTGTAATAGCTACAGCGTCCGGCGAAGCGGAGATGATATCCGGAACAATTTTTTGTAAGTTCTGATATGGATAGAATCCTCGATAATTGTTGTTCACATCTGCCGGAATATGCGTGTCGGACAGGAACGCCCATCGAGTTAATCCTTTTTCGTTGTTTTCTGAGCCGGAGCTGTTGCCTGTTTCAATAGTAACCAGGGCTCCCATAGCGGCTAAACCAGTTTTAATGAAACTCCTTCTGTTCATTGACCTAAAGAAAATCTCTGTCATAATATGCCGCTTTCACTAAGCTCTGAATTAGTCAAATCAATACGTACTTATATATCAGAGATGAGCTGTGTTTTGCAAGGATTGTTTTAAATTATCGTGTCTATATGGCACTGTTAAGTGCAATAATCATCAAGTAGGCCAATTTCTTCAGTTGCGAGTGTTTTTTAATGTCTCTGATTTCATAATCTGCGTATTCACCGCCGCCCACTCGTCTGAGAATACTCGCTGCCTGCTTGTCCCTGCCGTACTTGAGAAGCCGGCGCGGGCTTTCCGGCACCGGCCGGGCAATCGACCGATTGATACCTTTTCGCGGGCAATGCCCGAATTGATGCTGCATAAAATGATAATTACCACGCAAGCAGGGAAGAAAATTGTGTAATTGTCTTTTTTACGCAGAGACATTCTCCTGCCTCCATTAGATAAGATGGTTTTCATGATCCCAAGTCCCAACAGCCCGGGGTATTACTTGTTTTGATTTCACTCAGGGGGCACTTTCACAGTCATGCGGGCGACTGAGTTGATATCGCCCATAGCCGGTGCGTACGGTCTAAGCCGGTACCGGTAGCTGTAAGCTCCCGGCGGCAGTGTATATTCCGGATGTGTTCGGGCGCCCCAGCTATTGTCTCCGCCAACGCCCATCTGCTTATAGTCGAGGTTGACGGTTATTGTCTTTCTCAGGGGCAATTCATTTATATGCCTGGCTTTTTCCAGGTCTTCCATGGTAAATGGCCAGGCGCTTGCACTTAATAGCGGCATACCAACCGCCAGCAAACCCACACCTTCTTTGTTTGTTAAAGCCAACCAGCGAACATCCGTTTTGTTACCTGTCTCCTGCGGACGAACATACGGGTGGAACTGCTCGGTCACCGGCCCGGAATAAAGACCTACGGCAGAACCGGTTTTGCGGTCCCAGTAGCTCTCATTCGGACCCCGGCCAAACCAGCTCATTGTGCTAAACTCGCCCGGTATTGCCATTTGCATCCCGAAACGTGGCATATCGCACGAAAGCTCATTGCAGGGCTCGATGCCGGCGTCTACGATAATATCACCGCTGCCAAAGACAGTATATACGGATGTATATTTGCAGTCCGTTCCGACACCAAGGGCGGCGTCAACAGTAATGCGTACAACCTGCGGAGAAATCTGTTCCGACTCCACCTTGCCGACTGTTCGGTTTTGACCGGCCTGTCGCAAGATGCCCAGGCGATTCGGCATCTTGTTGCCGATGTCATTGTCTATCGGCGCCCGCCAGAAATTGGGTATCAACGGCTCGGCGATAAACTCTTTGCTGCCGAATTTAAGCGACTCAATCGCGCCGCTTGATTTGCCCACGGCAAGCTCGAAGTCTTTGCCGATAACAGTGATGGCGCTGGTCGATTGGCGAAGCATTACAGGCGGCATGTCCCCGGCATCAGCTACGGGCGCCGGCGGCACATTAAACGGGATCCTGAACTGGTCCCAGGCCACGACGTGGCCGCGTTTGGCCCAGGGCGAATCTTTAGCCAGGGTGAAGGTGACTTTTAGCCAGTATTCGGAGCCCATCCTCAGTTTTGGTTTTTTAAATGGGATGCTGATTTCTTCTGCTTTTTTGGCTGCCAACGGCATTTTTGGCAGCATTCCTTTCTGGATTACTTCGCCGTCAGCGGCCAACTGCCAGGAAACAGTAACGAAATTGAGATTAGTAAAGTCGTATTCGTTGTTAATGCGAACCTTCCCGGCGGCCAGGTCCACAGGTGTCACCCATATTCGCTGGTAAATCTTTTTAACTTCATGGAGCGAAGGGTTGGGTCTGCGGTCGGGTTGAACGAGACCGTTGCAGCAGAAGTTGCCGTCGTTGGGATTGTCCCCGTAGTCACCGCCATAGGCCCAGAACTGTTTTCCGTCAGCCGCTGTTTTCCGCAATCCCTGGTCGGCCCAGTCCCAGATGAAACCGCCTATTAGTCGCTGATGTGAGCGGATAGCATCCCAGTATTCTTTGAAGTTTCCAACCGAATTGCCCATCGCGTGAGCATATTCGCAAAGAACCATTGGCCGGTCGTCGACAGGGTCTGTGGCCAGCTGAATGATTTCAGGAATCCTCGCATACATCCGGCTTATCATATCAACATAAGGGTAGTCGACAGGCTGTCCCGCTGCCCCTTCGTAGTGAATCGGGCGAGTCGGGTCATATTCTTTTATCCAACCCGACATGGCGGCGTGATTCGGCCCACAGCCACTCTCGTTGCCAAGCGACCAGAAGATGACGGATGGGTGGTTCTTGTCACGTTCAACCATACGAATGGCACGCTCCACAAAGGCGCTGTGCCAGTCGGGGACATTCGAAAAGTAGCCTCTCAGGCCGTGCGATTCGAGGTTGGCCTCATCGATAAGATAAATCCCGTACTGGTCGCACAGGTCGTACCAATGCGGGTCATCCGGATAGTGAGAGGTGCGTACGGCGTTGATGTTGTTCTGTTTGAGCAGTTTGATGTCCTGAAGCATTCGGCTTAGTGGGATGGCTCGGCCGTGGTCCGGGTCGTGTTCGTGCCGGTTGACGCCAAAAAGTTTGATCGATTGGCCGTTGATTAACAGTTGACCTTCCCTGATTTCCACTTTCCTGAATCCAACCTTGCAGCTTTCTGCCTCAATTGTCCTGCCTTCGGCATCCTTGAGAGTAAGGACCAGTGTATAAAGGTTCGGAAATTCAGCAGACCACTTCTTGGGTTTGCTGACCTTTTGCTCCAGGAGTGCGAACTTAACATTGTCCCTTTGCGGGTATTGTTCATTCAGTATAGCCGGTGCCTCTTTACTCAGCGGTTTGGCAAAGACCGGAAGTCTTCGCTTATCGTAGAGTTGTGCCTGCACAGTCCATCCTTTTATGTCTTCATTCGTAAAACTGATTAGTTTGGGACGAATCATAATGATGCCGTCTTTGTAGTTTTCATCCAGGTCGCACCGGACGAAAAAGTCCCGGATATGCACGGAAGGACTCGAGAACAGATATACATTACGGTAAATTCCGCTTAGCCGCCACATATCCTGGTCCTCAAGGTAACTGCCGTCGGACCATCGATAGACCTCCGCTGCAAGTATATTTTCACCGGGCCTGATGTATTTGGTGATATTGAACTCTGCCGGTGTCATACTATCCTGACTGTAGCCGACCTTTTGTCCGTTGACCCATACGTAAAAGGCACTCTTGACACCGTCGAAGTGGATAAAGACCTGCCTACCATCCCAGCCGTCCGGAACAGTAAACTGCCGTCGGTATGAGCCGACCGGATTGTAGCTGTGCGGTATGTGTGGTGGATTGGGTACAAAAGGATAACGAGTGTTCAGATATATCGGTCTGCCGTAACCGTGCATTTGCCAGTTCGCAGGGACAGGAATCTCGTCCCATCCGCTCACGTCATAATCGGGCATATAGAAATCCAGCGGTCGTTCCGATGGCTTGTTAACCCAGTTGAATTTCCACTTGCCGTTAAGCGACATATAGAAAGGAGAAGCCTCGCGTTCGCATTGAAGTGCTGTCTCGGTGTCTGGATACGGTACTAAGGTACTGTGCCCCGGCTCTTTGTTGCGACCGATTATCTCCAGGTTCTCCCAGTCAGGTACCTCTGCGGAAATTCCTCTTGATGCCGGCACGAGCTGCCCACAGCCGGCAGACAGTAAAGTCAATACGGAAATCACACTAAAAACTCGAAATAATGTACACATCGAATTTCGCATCTTTATCTTCCTTCAAATCTGGTAAAAAAACATATGAGATTTTTACTTATTTTTCTGTGTCCCTGTGGAAAATCGCATTGAGAATTTATATTGTGTTCTATGCCCTCATATACAGGCCGCCGTTGACAGCGATATATTCGCCCGTGATAAAGCTCGCTGCGTCGCTGGCCAGAAACAAAACCGCCCTGGCAACGTCTTCAGCAGTACCGTTTCTGCCAAGCGGCGTTTGTTTGGCAACATCTTTCCTGCGCTGGGCCGTACTGAAACGCTGGTGGAAACGTGTCTCTATAAAACCCGGCAGAACGCTGTTAACCCGGATACCGTATTTGGCAAATTCCTTGGCCATGGACATCGTTTCAGTGGCGACCGCTGCTTTTGCACCCGAATACATTCCAGAGCCGTTGGCGCCACCGGTATGGCCGGCGACCGAGCCGATGTTGACAATATTACCTTTGCTTTTTTTAAGATACGGCAAAGCCGCCCGGGTTACCAAAAAGACACTGCGGACGTTGGTGGCATATACGTCGTCGTGATAATCCGTGGTTGCAGTCTCAAAAGGCTGTCTGTCGATTAACGAGCCAGCATTGTTGATAAGGATGTCGATGCCCCCGGCTTCTTTGGCAAACTTCTCAACCATTTTACAGGCCTGCTTTTCGTCGCGGACGTCTGCACGAAGCAAGATACCTTCGCTGTTTTTCTTCACCTGCTCCAGTGTTTTCTCAGCGCCGTCGGCTGTGCGGAAATAATGGACTCCGAGAAAACAACCCTGCTCGCTGAACAAAATCGCCGTCGCCGAGCCGATTCCACTACTGGCGCCGGTGACTAAGACCTTCCTGTCCTTGAGGTCTTCGCAGATCATTTTGGGTCTTCCCCTGCGCAATGCGTATCGTTATTGATTCATAATCTGAACCTGCGGTGAAACTTCAGACCGAATATTCTGCTTATTTGCCAGAGTTCAGGTATGAAAATGCGTTGTACCTTTCAGAGTAAATCGTCGATCGCTTCGGTGAGGTCCTTTTTACTGGTCAAACCAACCCATTTCTTTTGAACCTGCCCATCCTTGAATAAAATGAGGGTTGGGATCGCACTTATGCCGAACTCCATAGCACTGTCACGAGCATCATCGGTGTTGAGCTTGCAGATTTTGGCCTTGTCCATATAGTCATCGGCGATTTCCTTGATAATAGGAGCAATCATCTTGCAAGGTCCGCACCAGGGTGCCCAGAAATCAACCAGTACCGGCACATCAGAATTGTGAACAGTGTTATCAAAAGTAGCGTCAGTTAGCTCAATTACACTACCAGCCATTATTTTTTATCCTTTCAACCAAGATTACATAAAAATACTGTCCGACCGTATCGCCAGTTTGCCTGGTCGTAATAATACGCGAATTACCTGACCTCGTCAACGAGGAAGCAAAAAAATCAAAATCAAAATTGTCGTTAGACCTTTTTGGTCTTTTTTTGTTGGTTTCACCATCCCCCCGGCTGGAGCAAATCGCTGACCGGTTCGTTCCACCAGTTTGGGTCCCTGAAATACTGCTTGAGCATCATAGCAGCGACGACGCCGTCGCCAACGGCTGTGGCCAGTTGCATGGCTGCTCCGATTCTGCAATCGCCTGCCACAAACACACCGGGTACGTTCGTGCGAAGATATGCACAATCGCACTTGATGAACTCTTTTTCGGTCAGCTCCACGAAACCTTTCAGAAATCCGGTGTTCGGCTCCATGCCGACAAATACGAACACGCCGTCGCAAGCATAATCTTCTTCTTTGTTGCTTTTGACATTTTTCAGCCTGGCCGACTGGACCTTGCCCTCGCCCTGGATAGCGGTGGCGATGGTGCTGTACTTGATTATCAGATTCGAGTTCGGTTCGTTGGCCTTTTGAAGCAGCTCCTCGACGAGAATCTTCGCAGCGCGGAATTCGTCCCTGCGGTGTATCATCGTGACCTTCGCGGCGAATTTGGCCAGGTGCAGCGTTTCTTCGACCGCGGTATTGCCTCCCCCGACGGCGACAACGTGCTTTCCCTTGAAGAAAGGCGCATCGCAGGTCCCGCAATAACTGACACCCGAACCGCGAAACTCGTCTTCGCCGGGGACGCCGAGTTTGCGATAGTCGCTGCCCGGCGTTAAAATGACGGTCCTCGCGGTATATGTATCCTTGTCGCAATTGACGGCGATCTTGCCGTCTTTGAGTTTTTCCAGGCCGGTTACCTCGCCGCCGGTCTTTATCTCGGCGCCGAAAGTCTGGGCCTGTTTTTGCATCTGTTCGATCAGGCCCGGCCCGTCGATTCGCTCGATGCCCGGATAGTTTTCTATTCTGTCCGTATTGTTTATCTGTCCGCCCGGCATGAATTTCTCAAGAACCAGGGTCTTGAGCCTGTCGCGGGAAGTATAAAGAGCCGCCGCCAGCCCCGCCGGACCGGCACCAACTATAATGCAATCGTAATTTTCCGACATAACGATTACCCTTATATGAAACTAATTTGATCTTTACTGAGCGTTTTCAGTTTTTTCTTCTGTGTCAGCCTGCATTTGCTCATCAGGTTCTTCCGAAAGCTTGGTTGCCCCTATATTCTCCAGCAACTCTTTTGGTTTTATCTCAATCTTTTGCATGAAGCTATGAGCGTTTTCACAATTAACAGATACCTCAACGTCAAACTCGTCATCATCGAGAACCATCCTTATCCAAACATCCCAATCAGCATTCTTATTCCAATATGGTAAAGCGATACTCGAAAGCAAACACTCATTACCAACTTCCAGCACTCTATTGACTCCAGTTTAGATAACGAGACACATATCAAATCCTAAGAGGTATTTTGGTGTGCTGTATAAACGAACGCAACAAA
>Ga0307380_10003280_pt1 | contig 22451 bp, 7 predicted proteins | sample UN3MG_FD_202239 | JGI IMG/M metagenome (GOLD analysis project Ga0307380, IMG submission 202239) | Soil microbial communities from Risofladan, Vaasa, Finland - UN-3 | ecosystem: Environmental > Terrestrial > Soil > Coastal area > Acid sulfate soil | place: Finland: Risofladan, Vaasa | collected... | reverse complement strand
TTGATCTCGTCTGCGACCAAGACCCCGGACGTCAGATTTATCTCCGTAACGATTAAATCGGGCTGTGGACCTGCAACTACGGTCTCCACGATACTCATATCATTGTTCGTCTCATCTGATTCCTCAATTTCCGCATCGCTATCCGCAGTAACCAGTATGGTTACGACATCGCCAGCAGTTCTCGACGTTGTGTCATTAACACAGACAGTTTTATCTTCTCCGACGGCTAACCCGTTCACGCGCACCTCTTTGCTGAATACGCCCACATCGAAGCTCACATTGAACGCACCGGCATCCGCAGTGCCGTTGTTCTTCACGGTTGCGCAGATCTCATTGATCTCGTCTGCGACCAAGACCCCGGAAGTCAGATTTATCTCGGTGACAAGTAAGTCTGGCTTTGTAACTACACTCACGTTGGTAAGCGTGCTTATAGTATCACTAACGCTCAGATTACCGTGCGAAGTCGCCGTCACATTCACGACGTACTCCCCTACGGTCGCATCGCTTACCGTAAGTAGTACCTCGGCACTGTCGCCCGCCGCAAGATTCGTTATGGTAGTCTGGTTCAATTCTGCGGTATCCGCGGCATCGATATTAGCAACGCTGAGGTCGTAACTGTCAACACCGGTTCCGGTGTTCTTTAACGTTAATGAATAAACTGCATCTGCACTCGGTGCCACCTTCTTTTCTGCAAAGTCGCCACCTTCCACTTTTAATTCCGCACCAAACGCCCTTACGATCGTCATCAGCGTAATCGTCCAGTTTGCATGGGGACTCGCTGCCCTTATCGTAGTATTGTAACTCCCGATGGTAGAATCCCTCACCGTCAACGTCACTATCTCGCTCGTATTCGCGGCAAGCGATACCGTCGTCTTGTTCAGCGCTGCAGAATCTGCTTCGTTCGATGGTATACTAAGGCCATACGTATCGTCCGCGGTGCCTGCGTTCCGTACCATGATATAGTACGTTGCATCCTCATTGGCCTCCGTCACCTTACTCTCCTCATCCGGGAATAAGACGACTCGCCACTCAGCCTTTACGAACTCAACCGTAACGGTCTTCCACACATCGCCCTTCCCTGTTACCGCCGTTACCGTTGCGTTCCCGCTTTCTGAACCTATAACCGGCGCCAGAGCTACAATTGCCACACCAGACTCGTTTGTCTGTGCCCAGCATTCGTCTGGCGCCTCGCTTCCACCGTAGCTTACAGGTGTCAGGATACCACGAGTCGTCTCAAAAGAGACCAACATATATGGTATCGGATTAGTGTAATTTTCATTGTCATAGACCGTCGCCGTGATGAGTGATTCATCACCGTTTATGTATATCCACTCAGGATTGGCTGTTAAAGTCATTGCACTCGGGACGGGCATCCCGTCTTCGCCGCCTAGTACATCATCCGCTAAGACTGGTATAAACCCTGTGAAAGCTGAAACAACTGTCATTAACACTATTATTAGCACGCCTAAAATCTTCCGCCCATTTCCGCCTTTTTTCTTCAACTTTTTTTTCACCCCCATACAAAAAGGATTTGCAAGGATACATATATAGCTTTCGATACTTTCGCCTCGTAACGACAGTGGTACCAAAAACTATTCTTCTTTTTTAGCGCTGACCTCCTTTTTCGCAAAACATTTTTGGTCAATCCTTCCCTAGAAATTTTGGAGATAAGCTCTCTTAGTAAAGGTTCTTTCTCGTAGAAAGAAAGTTTTAGGGGAATAACCTGATAGCCGGGATCCAATCAGAGTATATTCCTCCATTCACATCCTCAAATGACGTGCAATTGATGAACGAGCCGTCCAAAGTCGTACAATTCTGCTTGTTGATTATCTGCGGGTACGAACCGGTACGTATCTCGTATCTATATTCTTGTTCCGCGACCAGTGTGAAAATCTCCGGGAACGTTATGGTATGATAGTCGCCTTCGCGGTAACCAGACCAGGTAGCGTTTGCTATCTCTATCCCGGTGGTTACGTTATAGAATGCTACATACTCGGTGTGTCCTCCCGTCCCTGCACACGGATACGTATACATCTTCTTCACAACGATCGTATGATTCGGCATAATTATGCCGTTATGAATCCCTGCGATACTTGGATATGTCCCAGCAGCGCCTGTATCAAATTGGGCTGATTTCCACGTTGTGTACTGCACGGTATCATTTATTGCAGTATTGTTAGCAGCGTCCTCCGCTTCCACGCTCACGGTGTAGATCCAGGCATCAGACGGTGCTGTTATCGTTCCATACCATTGCCCCTGCTGCGGAGTTCCTGCAACGATACTCAGCGGGATTCCATCTGCTGTTACAGACACTACGCCCATAGTATCAGAGGTGTTAACCGATACGTTAATTGGTTCGCTCGGAGCTACTTCGTACTTGTCAAGCATCACCGTTACGATGATAGGCGCGTCGTTGTCCGTTACCGTTATACTCGTATCCGCCGTGGTATTCGTCCGCCCCGCTTCGTCTCCAAACGTGCAGTTGTATACGATCTCCGCCGTGCTTGTCGACGGTATGTTTATCAGGTAGGTATAGTAATCGCCGTTCTTCGTCATCGCATTCTCATCACCGTCCACCGTAATAGTGTAAACGGTCACACCGATGTTATCTGTAGCACTGACATTTACGCCTACCGATTCACCCGTCGTCCCCGCATCTGGACGCTCTATCCACTCGTACACCGGCTCGTCGTTATCCGTTACCGTTATCACTGTATCCGCCGTGGTATTCGTCCGTCCCGCTTCGTCTCCAAACGTGCAGTTGTATACGATCTCCGCCGTGCTTGTCGACGGTATGTTTATCAGGTAGGTATAGTAATCGCCGTTCTTCGTCATCGCATTCTCATCACCGTCCACCGTAATAGTGTAAACGGTCACACCGATGTTATCTGTAGCACTCACATTTACGCCTACCGATTCACCCGTCGTCCCCGCATCTGGCCGCTCTAACCACTCATATCGCGGCTCATCGTTATCCGTTACCGTTATCACTGTATCCGCCGTGGTATTCGTCCGTCCCGCTTCGTCTCCAAACGTGCAGTTGTATACGATCTCCGCCGTGCTTGTCGACGGTATGCCTATCAGGTAGGTATAGTAATCGCCGTTCTTCGTCATCGCATTCTCATCACCGTCCACCGTAATAGTGTAAACGGTCACACCGATGTTATCTGTCGCACTCACATTCACGAGCACTGATTCGCCCGTCGTCCCCGCATCTGGCCGCAATATCCACTCGTACACCGGCTCGTCGTTATCCGTTACCGTTATCACTGTCTCCGCCGTGGTATTCGTCCGTCCCGCTTCGTCTCCAAACGTGCAGTTGTATACGATCTCCGCCGTGCTTCCTGACGGTATGCCTATCAGGTAGGTATAGTAATCGCCGTTCTTCGTCATCGCATTCTCATCACCGTCCACCGTAATAGTGTAAACGGTCACACCGATGTTATCTGTCGCACTCACATTTACGCCTACCGATTCACCCGTCGTCCCCGCATCTGGCCGCGATACCCATTCATATGCCGGTGCGATCGTATCCAGCGTTCCGTTTACAGTATCGCTTCCGGTATTTTGTGCTGCATCGGTTGCAGTTATCGCGATGATATTGAGTCCTTCAGCCATTGTAATCGTTGTATTAAAGGTCAGGTCAGGAATCAGCAATACATCTTTTACATAATCACCGTTTAGATATGCCTTTACCGTTGTTGCACTCTCGCTAATTGTTCCGTTTACTGCAATTGTTGTGGTAGTTGTTAAGAATCCTTCTGAAGGGGTATCAATCGTCACGGTTGGTGCGATTGTATCAACGGTAAAGTAAACCACACTTGACTTACCCCTGTTTCCTGAGGTGTCATTTGCATACACGATAATATTGTTAGCTCCTTCTATAACTGTTATCGTCGTATTCGCAGTTATGCCACCGGTAGAAAATGTTACATTGCCTGCACCATTCAAATTATACCTCCAGGTATCAATTGGTTCGTCTGCTGATACGTTGAGCGGTATCGAGGTTGTACTGTAAACTGTGTTGTTTATCGGCGAAAGTATTATTATTACCGGAAGTGTCACATCCTCAGGCACATAGACATCTACACTGTCAGAGCCGTCGGCTACTTCTCCATTACACAAACCAGCGACATACACAGAGTTCCAGTTTGCGCCGTAGTCCACGACTGTTGCATTGAACTCGATGGTGATGTTCTGGCAATGTGCAAGTTGTCCGGAGAAGTTCCATCCGATTTGGTTATCATCAATCCAATTTGGTTCAGGTGCTGCACTGCCAGTTTTGTATTTCAAGCTATCGGAAAGATTGTCAATAACCGTAATGTCCGTCAGGTTGCAGCAGGTGGCGTTGTTATGCATCCATACGCGGAACCTCAGATTGTCGTTTAGACTCGCGTTCACCATCTTCTCCCAGGAGCCTGAACTCTCATTGAATACCGTCTTCTCGACCTCCAGGTCCGGGATACATTCCAGTGCTTCTTCAAGCCCAACTTCTCTGCTTCTGTTGTTGTTTGATTCATCATGATCCACGGGTATACTCGCATTTACCCAGATTGTGTAATTCCCCGGTGCAAGTCCAGTGGTATTCCACTCGGCAGCACTGAAAGTTTTAGTTTGCCCCACCGTTAGTGATGTGCTATGCTCTCTGATTGTTTCGTTCCATTCGGCACCATTAATAACTGTTACTACTGCTATATCCACATCCGCCTCATCGAAGTCGCCGTCATTTACGGTCTGGTAAGTGATTTTATATAACTTACCTATTGTCAATTTTTCTCCAGCTAACACCCATTCGCCAGTCGCATCATCTTTTATCTTTATCCCGTTGCCTTCTGGATAATAGTCTGCCGACACGTTTACACCGTGCCCCAGTGTCCGTGCACTGTCGTTTATCCATGTATAGTTTATGTTGCCACGTATATCCACCGTGTGTGTACAAATTGTGTATGCCGTATAGGGGTCAAATGTACAAAAGTCTGACGTATTGATGTAGCTCATTTCGCCTGGTGCTGCACCGTACACATTTGCCTCGTGCACACCTAAACCGCTGTAAACCATTGTATAGTTGAAGTCTACGTCAGGTGGATTTGTCCAAGTCCAGTTTATCCATGTGCTGCCAACTGCTAGTTCGTGCAAGTTGCTAACGCCGGCTGGCGGTGTCATATCAATCCTCACCGTCAGGTTCTTCGCCGTCTCAACATTCGGCGTCGCATTCTTGTCCACCGAATAATACGCAATCGTGGCGTTGCACTCTTCGCCAATCGTGACATTAAAATATTCGCCGATGGTTCCGTTCAATAGAACCATCACCATTTCTCCCTTTGTGAGTGTCCCGTTCCTTGCCCAGGAGTTGTTGCTAATTGTTACATTTAACGAGTCTGCTATTGACATCTGCGCCAGAGATAAATTTGTATAATCAACGCCCGTGCCATTCGGATCAATACGACAGAAGGACAACGTTACTGGCGTGTTTGTCCAGTTCAATTCATGCCCCTCAGGTATCGGCGTTGGCTCAGCAGTCATATCAGGTGCGGTCACTGTTGTTTCCGGTGCTTCTGTGTCTGCTTGGTACAGCGTAAAGTTTGCGTAATATCTTACAAATGGAAAATTAGCAGTCATCGAAATCACCGTCGAATTTGTAATGTAATCTGGTTTTGACACAGTTATTAACGATTCTATCGTACCCGGATATGTATGTAACATATAATAATATCCAGTTGCAAGTGATGTGAAATTTGTAACGAGTGCCTCAGTCTCATTATTTTTCCATTCAATTAATACCCCATCTAACCCTCCGCCGCTTTCATCAAATACGTAACCCTCAATTGAAGCCGCGTTGAACTGTGCATATACCCCCTGCGAACTGAAGATAAAGATACAAAACATGACCAGCACAATCGTCTCTGATAATATTGCCTTCTGTTTCATCTTTTAGTCTCCCATTGCTCGTCCTTGCTTTTTTTCTTCTTTTTCTTCACTTTTCGTTTTGCCTAGTCGTTTAATAACAGTTTTTCGACTATATATAGCGAACGGATTGTACTATTGCTTAACTTAGGCAAGATAGGTTATATATAACTTTCGGTGCCTTCGCCGTTCAAAGATAAAAATTACCAAAAAGTATTCCTCTTTTAGCACATGTTCTTTCTTAGAAATTTCGGAGATACGCTTTCTTAGTAAAGGTTCTTTCTCGCAGAAAGAAAGATTTAGGGGAACAACCTGATAGCCGGAATCCAATCATCATAATCGTTACCGTTCACGTCAACGAAGGAAGTGCAATTGATGAACCCGTCGGAAGTTGTGTGGTTCCGCTTATGGATTATCCGTGGATACGAGCCGGTATGTATCTCGTACCTGTATTCCTCACCAGCAACCAACGTGAAAAGCTCAGGGAACGTTAGGTTATGATAATCGCCTCCGCGGTAACCATTCCAGGTGGCATTGATACGCCACGTTCCGTTATATATCTCCGCATACTCCGTATGCCCTCCCGTCCCTGCACATGGATACGTATACAGCTTTCTGGCAACGATCGTATGATTGGGTATGATAGTTCCTTCATGAACGCCAGCTATGCTTGGATAGCCCCCCGCTCCAGTGTCAAACTCGAAACCTTCGCGTGTTACCACTGTCCTTGTAGTCACCGTATCACTGATACTGATATTCCCTTCCGACGTCGCGGTGACATTAACAATATACTCACCCTCCAGCGCACTCGAAACATTCAGCAAAACCCCTTCGCTTTCTTCGGGGCTCAAAAGGTCTGTCATGTCCTTACTCAACGTAGCGGTCACACCTGCAGGTACTTCTTTCGCTAAATGGACATGATCGGCCACATTTCCTTTGTTCGTTATCGTCAGGGTATACTGTACATTCACGCCAGGCGCTACGATCTGTAGCTCTTCCGGTAACACTGTCACGCTAAGGTTATGGAATGACCTGACTACTGTTGTTACGGTAACATTCGCGCTCGCATGGGTGCCCACCGCTTCCACGGTAGTATTGTAACTCCCGGCAAAATAGCTTGATACGTTTAATTCCACCACTTCGCTTTCTCCACCGCTAAGCGTTACATTCGTTTTATTCAACCATGCAAAGTCAGCCTCAGTAGAAGTCACGTTGTTGAGCAAGTAAGAATCCGCTCCAGTGCCGATATTTTTAACTTCAATATAATAAGTCGCATTCTCGTTCGCTTCTGTTTCTTTCGTTTGATTATCCGGAATCAATATCACACCATATTCGGGTCGCTTGAACTCCACCAGTACCGTCTCATTCACCACAGTCTCTCCACCCGTCCATGCGTAAACCACCGCGTTACCAAGCTCTAACCCTGACATGAGAACCGCCATGGCCACTCCCGATTCGTTTGTCTCCGCCCAGCATTTGTCCGGTGCGATATTTATTCCCCCGGGGCTTAGATACGTTATGCTCCCGAGAGTTGTGTTGAAAGTGACCCCTATGCTTGGCATCGGCTTCGTGTAATTCGCATTGTCAAATACTGTTGCGGTTATTATTGAGGTATCGCCGCCGAGGTAGATACTCGAAGGATCAGCAGTCAAATTCATTGCTTCTGGCCCTGGCATTGGTGGGGGCTCATACCCCGCGGCAAACGCCGATAGACTCACCACTGCAAAAATGAAGAAGAGCAGCATACCACCAACTTTTACCTTACTCATCGCTTCCTTCATCCATCGCTTTTTACTCCCTCCCTCATTATATACTTTTCAACTGAATGAAAAGTCTAATAATTTTTCCTGTCACCGCCCCAGCCTGAAAGCAGGTATCCAGTCATCATAAGCGTCCCCATTCACGTCTACGAATGACGTACAATTGATGAACCCGTCGGAAGTTGTGTGGTTCTGCTTATGGATTATCAGGGGATACGAACCCGTAACTATCTCGTACCTATAGTCTTCTCCTTCTGCCAGGGTGAATTGCTCTGGGAAGGTCAGGTTATGATAATCGCCTTGATAACCGTTCCAAGAGGCATTTGCCACCTCTGCTCCCGTTGTTGTGTTATAGAAAGCCACGGACTCCACATGCCCTCCGGTTCCTGCGCACGGATACGTCAACAGCTTTTTCACAATTACCGTATGATTTGGTATGAGGATCCCTATATGCATGCCTGCTATGCTTGGATAAGCACCTGCACCGGTGTCAAATTCTGTCGTTGTAAAGTTAACGGTGGTCGTATTAGTTAAGACGAAATCACCAAAATTCGCTTCTGCCGTAATTGTCGCCACACCAGGCTCCGTCCCCGCGGTTAATATCGCCGTTGCAGTCCCATTCACTATAAGAGCGGATGCGGTTATCTCTCCTGAATCGGTGCTGAAATTGACTGTCAGTCCAAACCATACCCAAAACTCTCCTTCTTCCCATACCGATGCGTTAATCATTGATGTGGAAAGTCCATCTGCCGGAATCCCGGTTGGATCTGCCGAGAGGAATATGGAAGACGGCGTTTCGTTAGGCGGCGGTGGCGGCGGCGCTGACACAGGAGTTATGGACCCGAAAAATACTGCCAAGACCACCAGTATAAATAGAGTGGGCACAATTACAAGCCTGAATCTCAAAACTATTTCTCTTTGGTCTTCCATCACCTATTAACCTTCCCCATCCTCATCGAATAACTTAATAGCCGGTATCCAATCGTCATAATTGTTACCATTTACATCCGTAAACGAGGTGCAATTGATAAATGAGCCGTCCAATGTTGGATGTATTTGCTCATGAATTATTTGGGGATAGGAACTGGTTCTTATTTTATAATAGTACGTTTCGCCTGGTTGTAAACTGAAAGTCTGATTAAATGTGATGTTATGCCAATCTCCACTGTAACCAGTCCAGATTGCGGTTGCATTCCAGGTCGTGTTTCCAATTTCGACGTATTCGGTATGCCCCCCGGTTCCCGCAGAGGGATAAGTATACATTTTACTCACGTTAATATCGCGATTGGGTATAATGCATCCGTTATGATTGCCCGAGATGCTTGGATAAGCACCCACACCGGTGTCAAATCCCGTTATGTTGGTCTCCGATATTGACAGGCTACCGTTTTCTGTATCATGTGGAATGTCCACATATCCAATATTAAACAGTGATTCAACACTGATATCCAACGCGCTTGTGTTACCCGCTGCGCCTACCGCTTTGTAGGTCACGTCTGCGAAGATAACATCGCCAGTTTTACCTGTTATCCTAGTAGTATACGAAGCTATTCTCGCGAAACCCGGATTTGCACTGTTATTACTATTCGATGCGCCGATCAGAAGCGCGTTCCCCTCACCTTCCGTAACGGCTGTTACGTGGACCTGAGTTGAATCATAGCTGATGCAAATGGCCCCACCACCAAGGGCGGTCACATTTCTTACCATTATCGGTGCTTTGACAAACCCGTTTGGCGACACCTCTATATCACCTATGCTCACGGTTACTTCTGATCCTTCTGCCGTTACCGGTGACGAAAATGAAAGCGACAGTAAGAGAATTATTATTACAATGAGTGGCCCTGCGAACCCAACGATTACCTTCCTCTGTAACGGCATTTATTCTTCACTCTCCAGGCGGTTATCTCCATGCTCAGGGTGCTAGTTCCAGTAAGGCTACCCGCCGTGCTATATAAAGCGCATCCTTCATGTCCACTTTGCCATCACCGACCGGATTACCCGCTTCACCCACCACATCCGCTATGAATACGGATGGTGGATTCGACGCTTCAGGCTCTAACTCCACGGTATATCGCGCTATATACAGCATGTCCATCATATTTACCACGTTGTCCCTCTTTACATCACCACGTCTGAGTACCTCCAAGGGAATGCTCACCGAAGTGTTCGAATTGTCATCGCCATCCGTTACGTTAACAACCAGATAACTCGTGACATTAATGCAGGATTCCGCAGTCGCGGTCGTTGTCACCGACCATACACCGCTCATATTCGTGCCTTCTATCAAGGTCATCGGCTGATTCGGTAACCCCCCGATCGGCGATAAGTCAATGGTAACACTCACTACACCGACATCATTGTCGGTTATCGTAACGTTGAGCGTCGTGATATTCGTTCCAGCCGCTCTTGGTCTGCCGTTGTCATTGAGTATCACATCCGGCGTTGCACTTGGATTCGTCACAACAGGTGGAATAGTATCTTTCACTCTGAAACTGCCGTTTGTCACGCTATAGGCGATGTCAGTATAATTTATGTCGAACAGCGAATCCACGGTGATTCCCAAGGGACTCGTTTCTCCAATGGCTCCGACCGCTTTGTAGGTCACGTCAGCGAAGATAACTTCGCCGGTTTGACCTGAAGTGTTATATGCTGATATCCGTACAGAGCCCGGATTTGTGCTATTATCCACTTTCCATGCGATTGCCGTAAGTGCGTTCCCGCTTCCGTTTGTTACATCGGTGACATGAACGACCGATGAATTATAGCTTACCTGAATAGTTCCTCCGCCAAGGTTTGTCACATCGTTTATCATTATCGGCTCAGTAACGGATAGGCCCGGAAAGGCTCCGGTACTACCAATGCTGACGGTTGCTGCTGCTGCTGCTATCCCTGTAAGAGCTGTGAAGGTAAATAGCAGAACTAGTACACCAAAGAGGAAATAACCCGCTTCTCTTTTGCCCTTCCCCACGTTATGCTTCATAACCATTTATTTTCAGTCCTCCGAAAGATATATATTGCTTGCTTCTTCTTAGATATATTGCTTCTTTTTAAATATATGTTACGCTTCCCCTTCTTCCATACTTCTACATTTTACCTTATTTTTTATGTTTATGGCTCCTCTTCCAGTCCTGCTTCCCGCCGGGCTATAAAAAGCGCATCCTTCAGATCCACTTTGCCATCGCCTGCGGGATTGCCGGCTTCACCCACCACATCGCCCACCAATACCGATGGCTGATTGAACACCTCAGGCTCGACCCCCACGGTATAGCGCGCTATATAAGCCATATCTTTCATGTCCACCACGTTATCGCGCACCACATCACCCCGTCGCAGCACCTCAAGCGGAACGCTCACCGTATTGTTGATCCTTCCATAGAAGTCCGTAGCATTGACTAAGAACGAATGAGAATCATTAATCCCCGCAGTTGCAGCCGTTGTGACCGACCATATACCGTTCACATTCGTGCCTTCTATGAGTGCCATCGGTTGTACCGCCGAGCCGCCAATCGGCGACAGGTCAATGGCAACACTCGCTACTCCTGCATCGTCGGTTATGGTAGCGTTAATCCGAGATTCGTTTGTCCCCGTAGCTCTTCCTCGCCCATTATCATTCAGTATTACGTCTGGATTCGACGATGGATTCGTTACTGATGGCGGCGCTGTGTCCTCCGCGGTGAACACAACCGTGACGGTCTTTTTCAAAGAGGGTTCAATTCTTGGCCATACCTCAACTATTTCAGTACCACCCGTAGTTCCTGATGTTAATATTATCGGTGGTTCAGGATAAGAATACCAAGCAGTTTTGGACAAGGTACCAAGACTGGTAGGATTCCGAAATTCGCAGACAACCGAGTGGATCTTACCATCAGAGTAATACACCGTCGCATTGATCGTGGAGGTGCCCCCATTTATAGGGATATATGCAGGATCTGCGGTTAGCGTCATTGAAGTTGGATCGGGAATTGGTGGTGGTTGGCCAACGGCCAAAATGATAGCTTGCGTCGCGAGGATTATAATGAGAGAAGCCAAAATCAAAGGTATCAGCCATTTGCACCGTGGTGCAGGTGTAGATCCATCCCTGATATTCCCATTCATACCCATCTTCGCTTCGCCTCTGAGATTAGTTTTGGTTTTGTATAATTTAAAGACACCCCTAATCTCATCCGCAACTCGTGGAAAATAAAAAGAAAAGGGTGGGAAAAAAATCTCCCACGATTTTTTCAAGGTTTTTTTGTTTTGTTTTGTTTGGTTTGGTTTGTTTGACTATACCCAGATAAAGTAACCTTTGCCGGGGTCCATATCGTGCGTTGGTATATATCCTGCTGGATGATCGTACCAGTATGCATAGGTGCTTGTTAACGCGTAACCCTCTGAACCCGCGCCGACTAAGTTCCACTCAGATCCTGATATCCAGCTCAGGTCGAAAGGTACCGCTGTTCCTGTTATCGCTACCTCGGCATCACCGGTCGCCCAGATGAGGTATCCCTTCGTCGGATCAAGTGGCTGCGCAAGGCTTTCTGTCACCCACGCCTGTGCAAGGTTGTCCCACGAGTAAACGGCGTAGAAGCCTGGTATCGTCGTAACGAACAAGGCACTCATGCTCGTGCTGTCCTGAACTGGCGCTGAGATCGCATTCCAGCCATAGCTGAACTGCAGAACTGCTCCGTCGTTAAGCACGGTAACTGGTGCTGTTTTCGTGTCTTCTGCACCATATATGTCTTTGGCTGTTACCATAACCGTGTACGTGTCGCTCCTGGTGTATTCGTGCGTGAATTCCGGTGCTGCGGGATCGAATCTGCCGTACATCGCCGTATTTTCCTTTCCGTCACCCCAGTCACAGGTTATCGTCAATGGATAGCTGTCCGAATCATCGTATGTACTTGCGGTATCAACCGTAACGGTCTCTAATGCATTAACACTCGTCGGATCGACATCAATAACCAGCACGGGTGCTGAATTGTTTGGTGGTGGTGGATTTATCACAAGCTCGTTCACGTAGAGTCCCGTCTTCTCCAGAGAGTCAAACGCGTCAAAGACAAATGCAAACCTATTCAGGCTCGACAATGTTCCGATTAGATCCCCCTTTGCATTGGGCGCAAGGAACGAAGTGGTGATAAGGTAATCGTTCATCAAGAGCTCACCTTCGTGTGCCTCGTCCTTCGGCAGCACGAACTCCGTGTACTGGTCTGGTAATGTCTGAATATCGTACTTTGTCCAGTTCTCTGTAAGATTCGCTGTCCCTTCACCTGGTTCATCCAGTATTTCCAGCAGGTTCGTTGAGTATCTCGGCTCTATAAACTCCTCCACGTAGATTACCTCTAACGGATCGTATAGCTCTGCGATTATCCGCTCGTTCATGTCAAGCGCAATCCACTTGTCTTTATCGAAGATCGCGTAGTTACCCGTTGTTGGTACTGGCATCGTTTTACCGCATACACCGACTTCCCAACCATTAGGCACTTGCGCTGTCACATTGCCGGGATAGTATGGTCCAGCCCACAACTGTGGATCGTTCGGCATTCCCAGATCGTTGTCCGTGTCTATTGGAACAGCTTTGAAGTACGTAAGCCATGCCGCTGGTGGATATTGCATCGTCAAGTAGCGTTCCGCAAGTGGGAACTTCTCTGTGCCCAGGTTACCAGACGGATTGCCACACGGCCATGTAGCACCTGGTGGCATTTTAAGCGGCTCCCAGAGCACGACATCTATGTCGTCCACGAGTTTGTGATCCATGTTAAACGGTGGCAGCAGTGGTAACGGCACATGTGGTGGCACGCAATAAATCCATTGTGAGGATATAATCCCATCGTCCGGAACTGGTGATACTCCTGTTGCGATGCACTTCGGGTACGGCGTCCTCAGCGTGATATATTTGAATGCGTCCGCTGTTGTATCGTTGTTCGTATCAATAACCTCGATCGCCGGGATATCGTAGCGCACACCGTCCACGTAGAACGTATCATTAAACTTGAGTTCCTTACCAACGGTTATCTCCGCCCAGTCATAGCCTGGATCATAGTTCTCTAACCGTGCATACCAGGTTATATCCGGGTGCTTCTTGTCCGCGGTATCGTATGTCTCTGAGTGTCGTTTGAACCAGGTAGTCGCGTGTGGATCTGTATCATACGTCAAACCGCCATCGTAGGTAGCCAGCACAACCTTAGCCCCGGTATCATCGTCCTTGTTGCCTGCATAGTCCACCGTCACCTTTGCATAGTAGCTATTGTTACGTATCACGATTCCAACGAACGTGAGTTTGTGGTCGAGGAACTGCACTTTATCGCCCATATCCAGTTTGTAGGTCTTCTCTAACCGTATCGTTCCATTTGTTGTCTTGTTGTATGAATCATTCACGGTACCGTTAACATACGCGAGCGTAACCACGTTTGGTCTGTCTACCTTCTCTGCCTCTACCATTCCGGGATTCTCAAACAGTTCGAGACCCCGCGCTTCATCATCGGGCTCCTGCACAATCTCCGCAATGGGGAAGACGAAGAACGTGTAGTTCGCTTCACCGCTTGTGGGTCGTTTAGACTGCTTGTCTATGAGCATGTACGTCGTTTCGACTTCGATCGTTGGACGCTTGTACGCTGACTTGCTGTATTCATGTTTCGGTTCATACCACGTGCGCAGGAAGATCTTTTCGTCGATGTCATACGAATTCGCAGACATTGGATATGGATACTCGCCGCTGCCGACCCATTCCCAAATGATAGGATTGAACGTAATCGAGTCCTTCTGCAGAGTTGTCGGGTCGAAGGGATCCTGCCAATGCGGATAGGGTCTAGCTATTCCTTTCGTGTCATAGCCTATTACCGGTCCGTAATCGTTCTCACCGTAGATCCGTATAGATGAACTGCTGCCCCACATGTTCACGTAGAGGTCAAGCCCATCACCTAACCATTCTACACGGTCTAAATAGGGGGTCTCCTCATAGTCCACATCGTACGCGAACGCAACGCGCGGCAGGTTCTCAGTCGGGTCAATGAAGTTTGTATCCGTTGTATTAGAGTTCGGTGCAAGGAGTGAAGTGGTAACCAGGTAATCGCCTGATTTGCTCCAGTACGGTGTCTCGACATCCGGAAGTTCCGGTAGCACGAATTCCGTGTATCTGTCTGGTAGCGTCTGAATATCGAACTTTGTCCAGTTCTCATATGGCACTTTATTAGTATAGAGCGTTTCATTCAATATCTCGAGCAGATCCGTGGAGAATCTCGGCTCTTCCGTCTCGTCTATATACACTACCCGAAGCGGTTTGTCCACAGCCACCATCCGCTCATTCATGTCGTACGCGATCCATTTTTCAAGCTGCGTAACGGTCAAGTTGGCGGGATCGTAGGGGCCTAACCATATCTGCGGGTCGTTTGGCATTGGCGGGTTCATGTCATTATCGGTATCTATGGGGATAGCTTTGAAGTACCTAAGCCATGCGTCTGGCGGGTCCTGCCTCGTTAAGAAGCGTTCTGCAAGTGGGAAGTATTCGGTATCAAGGTTACCAGAAGGATCGCCCACAGGCCACTGGTCTGTATGCTTCAACGGCTCCCACAGCACCACGTTGATGTCGTCCACCATCGTGTAACCAGATTCATAATTGAATGGTGGATTTAGTGGTAGTGCTGTATACGGAGGTACACAAACAATCCACTGTGAGGATATCTTTCCGTCATCAAGAACCTCCCCGAACGCTCCCGGCGCAAGGTCTGGACACTTCGGCAACGGTGTTCTGAGCGTTATATACTTGAACTCATATCCTGGAACTCCTAAGCCATCCGTCTTGTTAACGACCTCTATTGCCGGTACATCGTATCTGACGCCGTTTACGTAGAACGTATCGTTCGCACTGATCTCTTTACCAACGGTTATTTCTACTTTTGAGCCTCCGCCACTGACGATCTCATCCTCGAAGCGTGCATACCAGGTTCTCAAATCGGCATAGTCATGGCTCGATGTGTTGTACCGCTCCATATGTCTCTTGATCCAGGTATCTGCATTTGCAGCGGCAGGACTGCCATCATCGTACTGCCCTAACACAAGTGTTGTAGGTGTATCATCTACATAGTTCCCCGCGTACCACATCTTTACCTTCACAAAATGTGTGCTAGGATCTGTTGCAACGATATACTTATACTGCAACTTGAAGTCCAGGAACTGAACGGTCTCATCGGGATCCATCGTGTAGGTCTTCTGTATCCGGATCGTTCCATTTGTTGTCTTGTTGTACAAACTAACCGTCGCGTTAGGCGCGACATGCGCTAACCTGACAACATTAGCTCTAAGTGGCTCTACCTCGCTGAGGTTGTTCTCAAATGCGCCTACTCCTGTCTGACCGGGTATCTCCACAATCGGGAACTTGAAGTAGGTAACGTTTCCACGTCCACTGGTTGGTTTCCAGTTCTCTTTGTTAATGAGCATATACGTGGACTCGACTTCGATGGTTGGATAGCAATACGCGGTTTTGGTGTAAACGTGCTCTGGCTCGTACCACATTCTGAGGAACTTCTTCTCATGGATGTTATTGCTGTTTGCGCTCATTGCGGATTCCGTACCGTCCCACAGGATAATCGCGGGATTGAACGTAATCGAATCCTTCTGAAGAACTGTTGGATCAAAGGGATCACGCCAATCATCGTATATCATTTGCCCTTTAGAACCGTAACCCTCATCAGGCCCCAGATTGCCTTCGCCATACACCCGGAGAGAGCTTGTCTCAGTTACATCAACCGTTGGATTTGGAGGCCCTGGCGGCACATCAGCGACAGAAGAAGGTATCGCTGCTGTAAACACTGCAAGAAGCATTATCACTGCCATTGCTAATGCAACGCATCCGCTTTTCTTACTTCTGTTTTTACTATCTGTTTTCATATCTTTTCTTTTCACCTCCTAATTTGGAGTAAAATAGGAGTGATATATATAAATAACTTTCGATTTGCTTCTGGCAATCAGAAAAAAGATAAAAAAGGGGAAAAAAACCCCCCCCTTCAAATCTTATAGCTTATACTCTTACGAAGTATCCTCTTCCTGGTACTAGGTCATACGTGGATACGTAAGCGCTTGTTTCGGGTGCCCACCAATAAGCCCGTGTTCCGTATTGATTCACAGGATCGAAGCCGACACCGAGCAGGTGCCACCAGTTATTGCCAGTCGTCATCCATGTGTCACTGAAAGCCGCAGCCGTGCCGTTTATCTCTATCACCTCTCCACTTATCGGACAGTACACGAAGTATCCGCGCTTGGGGTCAAGTGTATCTCCAGGATTCAACGTTACCCAGTCCTGTGAGGTCTCATTCCAGCCCCACACCGCGTCGAACCAGTCATAGATGTTTGGATCGAATATCTGGCTCACATTGTCTGTGCTGCTCACCGTGGTGGAGAACAGGTTCCAGCCAGATCTAAGTGTGAGTTTACAGCCATCACTGGTGATAGTTACGGTATGCGTCTTCGTATCTTCTAACCCGTAGACATCTGTTGCCGTAACGGCGATGTTGTAAGTTCCGCTCCCGAGGTATTCGTGCTCGAAGCAGATTGGTGTCCACTCATCAGGCATGGTCCTTGTCTCGACGGTTCCGTCTTTCCAATCTATTTCGATGGTAAGCGGCCAATATGAGAACTGATCATCGGTTGTTCCATTTGTGCATACCACGATTGTTGTTAATGCGGGAACAGGTGTTGCTGGATTTACCGTTAGATTCAGTATTGGTGCTTCGTTAAATATTACTGGCGGACTTCCTGCCGGATTATTTATATATATGCCTGTGTCATCCAACGCATCGAATACAAAAGCAACCCTTGGAATTCCGATGTCAGGGTCAACGAGGTCTGACTTATTGATGGAGTTGTTTGCTAAGAACGACGTCGTTATCAGGTAATCGTTGTGCATTGGTTCGCCTCCGTGCTCCATGTCCGGTGGAAGCACGAACTCCGTGTATTGGTCGGGTCGCGTCTGAATGCCGAAATATGTCCAGCTATCTGCAAGATTTTGTGTCCCTTCTCCTGTCTCCTCCAGTATCTCAAGCAAGTTCGTTGAATATCGCGGCTCTATTGCCTCAACAGAATAGGAAACCACTAGAGGCTCGTAACCCCCAATGATTCGCTCGCTCACAGACCACTCAGTCCCTCCTGCATCAATGTCATCCACAATAGCATGCGTCCAACAGAATGGCGGGTTCAACGGTAGAGGCTTCATCGGCGGGACACGGTCAATCCACTGCGATGACGGCAGATCTTCCTCGAAATCACCCGTTCCTTTTGGTAATGGTGTTCTCAATGTTATGTACTTGAATTGATCTGCATACGAATTCCCGTCTTTATCTATGACCTCGATAGCGGCCACATCATACCGTACACCATCCACGTAGAAGATATCACCCGCTCGTAGTTCCTTACCCACAGTTATCATTGACTTGTTAGTGCTTGGGACGTCAAACTCGTATTTTGCATACCAGGTTCTGTATGGATGATTTGGTGTGGACGCCTCGACATAGTGCATATCGAAGAATTTCTCCGTAGGTTCTACGATTGTAGTTACAGAACTCCAAGGATGATTTGTTCGATTATTTCCGACATAGGTTAGAACAACAGAAGCATTCTTGTTGCCCGTAACCGGATCCTCAGTATAGTAATTGTATTTCAGCTTGAAGTCCATGAACTGGATTTCCTCGCCCTCATCTAACGTGTACGTCTTCTGTATACGAATCGATCCATTGTTTACCGTCTTGTTGTTGGGCTGGGTGGTTCCGTTAACATAACTCAGAGTAACTACATTTGTTCTCCCGGGATCGCTACTCGGATTCTCGAAGAGGTCAAGTCCTGCCGGTGCTGTAGTGAAGTTGGAAGCTATGGGGAACACGAAGAAGGTCCCTCCTACTACAGAACCACTGAGAGGTGCGAAGCTCACGTTGTCTACAAGCATGTACGTAGACTCCACTTCGATAGTTGGTTCTTTCCAATCCGATGTGGAGTAGTTATGCTCTGGCTCATACCACATCCGCAAGAACTTCTTCACCGCCGCATTCGTACCGTTCGCTGATATTGGATATTCTGGACTTCGCAGCACTATTGCAGGATTGAAGGTTATTGAATCTTTCTGTATCGCCACTGGATTGAATGGATCTTGATACCAGTCGTAGGTGTATGACCCGTTAGCTTCGTAACCACCTATAGGGCCCCGGTCATCTTCACCATAGATACGTATCGAGACAAGATTGCCATAGCGGTTAACATAGATGTCAAAGTCGCCACCCATAGCGATTTCATTCAAGGCATCTCTTTCGTATTCTACGTCATAAGCGAAAGCAACTCTCGGTATTCCCGTTCTGTTAAGGTCAGACTTGTTTACCGAATTTGGTGCGAATAACGAGCTGGTAAGGAGGTAATCTCCCGTCTTGTTCCAGTATGGTGTCTGTACATCAGGTAATGCTGGCAGTTCAAAAGCGGTATACGCGTCGGGTCTCGTTTTAATGGTAAAGTTTGTCCAGCCCTCTAATGGTGGTTCAGACTGCCCTAAGAACGTTTCGTTTAGTATTTCATATAAATCAGTGGTAAATCGGGGCTCACTGCTTTCCGTGAGATAGCTGATCCTCAGTTCTGATACGTCTAGAATTCGTTCATCTACGTCAAGGGCTATCCATTTGCCATCGTGGTCCATGTCAATCTTCATATCCGCGTGGCTTGTATCGGTATCATCAAAGTAGTCCAACCAGTTCTCTCCAACATTCTTGCCAAACTGCACCTCGTTCTTTATCTTTTCCTCTTGCATCGTCAGGTAGCGCTCTGCCCATGGGAAGTAGCTTACACCAAGCGTGCCAGCAGGATTGCCGACCGGCCATTCATCTGTATGAGCAGTTGGCTGCCACAGCACGACGTTGATGTCGTCTACCATCTGGTGAACGGTGTTGAACGGTGGATTGAGCGGTATGTATTCGTTTTCATCGATGCGCTCTATTCTCTGTGTAAATACAATACAATTGTCAGGGATAGAGCCTTCGCCCTTTGGCAAAGGAGTCTTAACCGTTATGTATTTGAATTTGTCCGCCTCTCCATTTCCGCTGCTATCGAATACTTCGATAGCCATTACATCATAGCGAACGCCATTCACGTAGAACGTATCGCAAGTACTCAGTTCTTTACCAATGGTAATCTGAGCTTTGGCTTGATTGGGGGCGTAATCATCGAGCCTTGCATACCATGTCCTCGTAGGATGGTCCCAAGTTCCAAACCTCACGTTATGTCTGTCAAACACCGTAGCTCTCGTGGGATTAGCTGGTGTACCATCATCGAATTTACCCAATAGGATCGGTAATTCCGTATCATCGTCGATATTACCTGAATACGATACCTTTACGAATGCAAACGTCCCCTCTGCTGTTGTAACCATATATTGATAGGTCAATCTGTGATCTAAGAATTGCACAGTTTCGCCCTTATTCAGCGTGTAGGTCTTCTCGATGCGTATGGTTCCGTTTAATGTCTTATTGTAAGCACCTATTGCACCCTCATTGGTGACCGAAGATAAAGTAACCACGTTGCGTCTGGTAGGTTCACCCTCTTCATTTTCAAAGCCACCCAATCCTATCTGGTCCTCGATTTCAACGATTGGGAAAACGAAGAACGTAGCGCTTGCAGATCCACCAATAGGCTCAAGATTCATGTTATCTAAGAGCATATACGTCGATTCCACTTCGATCGTTGGGTAGGTATCACCACAGCCGTAGTCATGAGCACATTCGTACCAGAGGCGCAGGAACTTCTTTACCGCTGCATCTGTGCTGTCCGCAGACATTGGATACTCAGCGGAATCACGCACAATCGCGGGATTGAAGGTCAATGAATCCTTTTGTATGGCTGTCGGGTCAAAGGGGTCACTCCAATTCATGTATGGACACTTAGGTCCGATATCATCCTCGCAGTAGACTCGGATAGATGTATTTGGCTTTATGCAACTCAGCGAGAACGTCCTACTCACGGTATCATTGCACATATTGTCATCGAAGACCGTAAAGTTAACGGTATAGGTGCCGTAGTCTGGGTAGGTATAGGAGAGGGTTCTAAGGGTGCTGGTGTTACCATCACCGAACTCCCAGAGATACGTGTACGGTGGTGCGCCACCGCTTCCCGTGCCTTCAAATTCGACCCTGAGATCGCACGCTTTGTATTTGAGTTTTTCGATGCTTGCGGTTGGTGGTTCGCCTACAGTCACGTTCTGCCAGGTCGTGTTCTCACATCCACCGTTGTCGATTATCTTCAACGTGACGGTGTATGTGTCTTCTCCCGGGAACACATAGCCATTTAGTTCTTCTCCGTAATCCATGAACACCGGTGTCGTCTGCGTTGTAGTCGTATATGTCCATGTCCAGTTCACGACAGAGCCACCAGGATCAGACGAGCACGAGCCGTCGAACGAGGCTACCAGGCTGCAGTTCGTTACATTCGGCACGAAGCACGCTACTGGCGGTTGCCCTACCAGCACGTCCTGCCAGGTCGTGTTCTCACATCCATCGTTGTCAGTTACCTTCAGGGTGACATTGTACGTGTCTCCTACCGGGAACACGTAGTTATTTAACTCCTCGTCGTAGCCCATCAGTACCGGCGGCGTCAGATGCGTTGCGTTTGTATATGTCCACGTCCAATTTGTGATAGATCCGTCCGGATCTTCGGAGCAAGAGCCGTTGAACGATACAATGAGGCTGCAGTTCGTCGCTGTTGGCACGAAGCACGCAACCGGTGATTGCCCTACTGTCACGTTCTGCCAAGTTGTATTTTCACACCCATCGTTATCGGTCACCTTCAGCGTGACGTTATACGTGTCTCCTCCCGGGAATATATAGTAACCAACCCCATTTAATGGCTCGCCATAGCCCATCAGTACCGATATCGTCGGTTGTGACGTGTTCGTATAGCTCCACGTCCAGTTCGCTATAGACCCACCTGCATCAGTATCAGACGAGCAGGAGCCGTTGAATGTTGCGTTCAGACTGCAGTTCGTCGCTGTTGACACGAAGCACGCTACCGGTGATTGCCCTACTGTCACGTTCTGCCAAGTTGTATTTTCACACCCATCGTTATCGGTCACCTTCAGCGTGACGTTATACGTGTCTCCTCCGGGGAATATATAGTAGCCAACCCCATTTAATGGCTCGTCGTAGCCCATCAGTACCGATATCGTCGGTTGTGACGTGTTCGTATAGCTCCACGTCCAGTTCACGATAGACCCATTTACATCTATATCAGACGAGCAGGAGCCGTTGAATGTTGCGTTCAGACTGCAGTTCGTCGCTGTTGACACGAAGCACGCAACCGGTGTTTGGCCCACCAGTACATCCTTTGAATAATTATCCGTACACCCATCCTTATCCGTTACCTTCAGCGTGACGTTGTACGTGTCTCCCACCGGGAACACGTAGTCATTTAACTCCTCGTCGTAGCCCATCAGTACCGATATCGTCGATTGTGATGTGTTCGTATAGCTCCACGTCCAGTTCGTTATGTTCCCGTTTACATCTATATCATAAGAACACGAGCCATTGAACGAGGCTACCAGGCTGCAGTTCGTCGCATTCGGCACGAAGCACGCTACTGGCGGTTGCCCCACCAGTACATCCTGCCAGGTCTTATTTTCACACCCATCCTTATCCGTTACCTTCAGTGTGACGTTGTACGTGTCTCCTATCGGGAACGCGTAATTGTCCAACTGCTCACCATAACCCATGAGGACGACAGGATCCGTCTGCGTTGTATTCGTATAGCTCCACGTCCAGTTCGTTATGTTCCCATTTACATCTATATCATAAG
>Ga0307380_10003276_pt1 | contig 22461 bp, 23 predicted proteins | sample UN3MG_FD_202239 | JGI IMG/M metagenome (GOLD analysis project Ga0307380, IMG submission 202239) | Soil microbial communities from Risofladan, Vaasa, Finland - UN-3 | ecosystem: Environmental > Terrestrial > Soil > Coastal area > Acid sulfate soil | place: Finland: Risofladan, Vaasa | collected... | reverse complement strand
TTTGGAATGGCTCGGTTTTTGGCGCCGCATAAGGATAATGGCTTTCTGGCAAGAGGTGGTGGTAAAGGTGCGGGCCGTAGGATAAAACCAAGGAATTCCAGCCCGCTCGCCCTGATTTACAGTTGACAGAGACCGAATGGCTACTCATAAACGCGGTCATTGCGGACCCTGCCGGCCGACGGCGGGGTGTTTTTGCTTGGTTACAATCACCAGTCAATCCATCTGAGCTCTCAAGGAGGGGTGCCCGAGTGGCTAAAGGGGACGGGCTGTAAACCCGTTGGCTATGCCTACGTTGGTTCGAATCCAACCCCCTCCACCACCAATCTATTGAGCCGGATGGATGCGGGTGTAGCTCAATGGTAGAGCAGCAGCCTTCCAAGCTGAGGACGAGGGTTCGATTCCCTTCACCCGCTCCAGCAAGTTAGGCCGTTAGAGGATTGATTGGAAAAGAATTTTTTATTTTGAAGGTGAATTGGCGCAGACCTTAGGAGTGTAGCTCAACTGGCTAGAGCACCGGTCTCCAAAACCGGGGGTTGGGGGTTCGAGTCCCTCCACTCCTGCCACGATTGGGGATCACGAGTGCCGCAGTGACGGGCTCAAGATTAAAAAGAGTGGGCAGAAAGTGCCCGTGGCAAGGACAGAGATGGCGAGAACGAATCCCTTTGTGTTTCTGCAGCAAGTGCGCACCGAGGTGTCCAAGGTCACCTGGCCGTCGCGCCGGGAGACGGTGATCACCACGGTCATGGTGCTCATCATGTCGGTTGCCGCGGCACTGTTCTTTCTCGGTGCCGACTGGGTGTTGAGCGCGGTGGTCAAGCTCATCTTGGGCATGGGCCGGTAGGAGGTCGAAACTTCAATCCGATGACGATGCGCTGGTACATTGTTCACGCATACTCGAACTTCGAGCGGAAGGTCGCGGAATCCATCAAGGAGCGCGCCGTCGCTGCGGGGCTCGGCGAGCAGTTCGAGGATGTCCTCGTGCCGATGGAGGAGGTCGTGGAGATGCGGCGCGGCCGGAAGGTCGCCTCCGAGCGCAAGTTCTTTCCGGGCTATGTGCTCGCCAAGATGGAGCTCACCGACGAGACGTACCATCTGATTAAGAATACGCCGAAGGTCACGGGATTCCTCGGCACGGATAACAAGCCGATCCCGATCACCGAGGAGGAGGCGGGCCGCATCCTTCAGCAGGTGCAGGAAGGTGTGGAGCGGCCGAAGCCGTCGGTCACCTTCGAGATCGGCGAGCAGGTTCGCGTCGCCGACGGGCCGTTCGCGTCGTTCAACGGTCTCGTGGAAGAGGTCGACGAGGAGCGGGCGCGGCTCAAAGTGGCGGTATCGATTTTTGGCCGGGCAACGCCGGTCGAGCTTGAATATGCACAGGTGGAGAAGCTCTGAGGTTTGAGCCTCCCAAGATTAAGCGGAACACGCGGGACGAATTGGTATGGCGAAGAAGATTGACGGTTACATCAAGCTGCAGGTGCCGGCGGGGCAGGCAAATCCCTCACCGCCGATCGGGCCTGCGCTCGGCCAGCGCGGGGTGAACATCCCCGAGTTCTGCAAGCAGTTCAACGCGGCAACGCAGAAGCTAGAAGCGGGCTCGCCCATTCCGACGGTGATCACGGTCTATGCCGACCGCTCCTTCACATTCGAGATGAAGACGCCGCCGGCGTCCTTCCTGTTGAAAAAGGCGGCGAGCATCGGCAAGGGCGCCAAGGAGCCGGGCCGCGGCGTCGCCGGGCGTGTGTCGCAGGATCAACTGCGCGAGATCGCCGAGGTCAAGATGCAGGATTTGAATGCCAATTCCATCGAGCAAGCGATGAAGATCATCGCCGGCTCCGCCCGCTCGATGGGTCTTGAGGTTCAGGAGTAGACGATGAGCAAGCCCGGCAAGAGATTCCGTGCCGCATCCGAGACGGTGGAGCCGAACAAGCTCTACGGCATCGAGGAGGCGGTGAAGCTGGTCAAGGACGCGGCGAAATCCAAGTTCGACGAGACCATTGAAGTCGCCATGAATTTAGGTGTCGATCCGCGCCACGCCGATCAGATGGTGCGTGGCGTGTGTGCGCTGCCGCATGGCTCGGGCCGCAAGCTCCGCGTCGGCGTGTTCGCCAAGGGCGACAAGGCCGAAGAGGCGAAGAAGGCCGGCGCCGATGTGGTCGGCGCCGAGGATCTCGTGGAGCAGGTGCAGAAGGGCGTGATCGATTTCGACCGCTGCATCGCGACGCCGGACATGATGCCGCTCGTCGGCCGTCTCGGTAAGGTGCTCGGGCCCCGTGGCCTGATGCCGAACCCGAAAGTCGGCACCGTGACCACCGATGTGGCCGCCGCCGTGGCTGCGGCCAAGGGCGGCGCGGTCGAGTTTCGCGTCGAGAAGGCGGGCGTGATTCACGCCGGCGTCGGCAAGGCGAGCTTCACCGCGGATGCGCTGGTGGCCAATATCCGCGCCTTCACCGACGCGGTGATTAAGGCCAAGCCGTCGGGTTCAAAGGGCACCTATGTGAAGCGCATCGCCGTGACCTCGACCATGGGGCCTGGCGTCAAGGTTGAGCCTGCCAGTCTCGGCAGCGCTTGAGTTGAAAGAGTTTCGGGACCGGTATTCGGCCCCGGAGGATCGCTTGGCAGACCAAGCGGTCCAAACCTGTCCGAGATTGCAGGTGCGGGAAACCGCTTAAGCCTTTTGGGCCTGCATGAGACGGGAGACGAACGGTTCGATGGTAGCGGGAACACCGCCGCAACCTGGAGATCGGTTTGAACCTCGTATGTGGCTCTAGCGTATTTCGCGCGCGAGCGGGACAGGCAACAGAGCGCCGCGCTGAAAGCGCGGGGTGGCTTTTGCTTCGCCCCGCACTTCTTCGTGGCTCGTGTGGCCTAAGGCCGCGAGCGTTCCTTGCGGCTTATTAAGAGACGGAGTGAGCATGGAAAGAGCTGAGAAGCGCGAAGTTGTGACGGCGCTTCACGATGTCTTCGCCAAGACCGGCGTGGTCGTCGTGGCTCACTATGCGGGCCTTTCGGTTGCCGACATGACCAAGCTGCGCAGCGACATGAGAGACGCTGGCGGGCAGGTCAAAGTGGCGAAGAATAAGCTCGTGAAGCTCGCGCTCGATGGTACCGACGCCAAGGGAATTTCGGATCTTATGACGGGGCCGACGTGCCTCGCTTATTCCGACGATCCCGTCGCGGCGCCGAAGGTGCTCGTCAAATTCGCCAAGGCCAAGGACAAGTTCGTGATCCTTGGCGGCACGATGGGCCCCACTGTCCTCGACGCAAAAGCGGTGAGTGTGCTCGCCGACCTGCCTTCGCTCGACGAACTCCGCGGCACGCTGATTGGTCTCCTTCAGGCGCCGGCGACGAAGATCGCCCGCACCGTGAAAGAGCCTGCCGGTCAGTTGGCGCGTGTGTTCGCAGCCTATGGCAACAAGGAAGCAGCGTAACGCTGGAAACCCAATACGAGAGTCGAACGTACAAGGATAAGACAATGGCAGATCTTCAGAAAATCGTAGACGACCTTTCGGGCCTGACAGTGCTCGAGGCGGCCGAGCTCGCCAAAATGCTCGAAGAGAAGTGGGGCGTTTCGGCCGCCGCGCCGGTAGCCATGATGGCTGCGGCGGGTGGTGGCGGCGAAGCCGCAGCCGAAGAGAAGACGGAATTCGACGTCGTCCTGACCGCGGCCGGTGCCCAAAAGATCAACGTCATCAAAGAGGTACGAGCGGTGACGAGCCTCGGCCTCAAGGAAGCCAAGGACTTGGTCGAGAGTGCGCCCAAGGCCGTGAAGGAAGGCGTTCCGAAGGAAGAGGCCGAGAAGATCAAGAAGCAGCTTGAGGCCGCCGGCGCGACCGTCGAGCTGAAATAAGCTTGGGTTGAATGATGCCCGGGCGAATACCATATATCGGTGTTCGCCCGGGCTTCCGACCCACCCAAATCGAGTGACGTGACTGTTCACCAGAGTCTCCGCCGCCAAAGCGGGGGTTCCGGCGAGCCGTCGCGACGAGCTTTGAGAGGACCACATGGCGCAGCAGACTAACGGTCACAAGCGATATCGTAAGTTTTTCGGGCACATCCACGAAGTTGCGGAGATGCCGAACCTCATCGAGGTTCAGAAGCAGTCCTACGATCAATTCCTGATGGTCGACGAGCCGGAGGGCGGACGCCTCGACGAGGGTCTGCAGTCTGTGTTCCGTTCCGTGTTCCCGATCAGGGATTTTGGCGAGCGCGCCCAGCTCGAGTTCGTCCGCTATGCCTTCGAGCAGCCGAAATACGACGTGGAGGAGTGCCAGCAGCGCGGCATGACCTTCGCGGCGCCGCTTAAGGTGACGCTTCGCCTCATCGTGTTCGATGTCAATGAAGAGACCGGCGCGCGTTCGGTCAAGGATATCAAGGAGCAGGACGTCTACATGGGCGACATGCCGCTCATGACGATGAACGGCACCTTCGTCATCAACGGCACGGAGCGCGTCATCGTCTCGCAGATGCATCGCTCGCCTGGCGTGTTCTTCGACCATGACCGCGGCAAGACGCACTCGTCCGGCAAGCTGCTGTTCGCGGCGCGCATCATTCCCTATCGCGGCTCGTGGCTCGATTTCGAGTTCGACGCCAAGGACGTCGTCTATGTGCGCATCGACCGCCGGCGCAAGCTGCCGGTGACGACGCTACTCTACGCGCTTGGCCTCGACGACGAGGAAATCCTGTCGACCTTCTACGACCGCATCGTGCTCAAGGCGACCAAGGACGGATGGCGCATGCCGTTCCGCCCCGACCGCATGCGCGGCATCAAGCCGACCACGGATCTGATTGACGCCAAGACCGGCAAAGTGGCGATCGAGGCCGGTCGCAAAGTGACGGCGCGGCTTGCCAACAAGCTCGCCGAGGAGGGCCTGAAAGAGCTGCTCGTCAGCGACCAGGATCTTCACGGCCGCTATCTGGCCCAGGACATCGTCAATCTGGAGTCCGGCGAGATTTATGGCGAGGCCGGCGAAGAGATCGAGGAGAAGCTGCTCGAGACGCTTCGCGAGCTTGGGCTCAAGGAGATCCCGATCCTCGACATCGACCATGTCAATGTCGGCGCCTTCATCCGTAACACGCTTGCCATCGACAAGAACTCCAACACTGACGAGGCGCTGCTCGACGTTTACCGGGTGATGCGCCCGGGCGAGCCGCCGACGCCGGAGGCGTCGCAGACGCTGTTCAACGGCATCTTCTTCGACTCCGAGCGCTACGACCTGTCGGCCGTGGGCCGGGTCAAGATGAATATGCGCCTCGACCTCGACGCGCCCGACACCATGCGCACGCTGCGCCGCGAGGACGTTCTCGCCGTCATCAAGACGCTGGTGGGCTTGCGCGACGGCCGCGGCGAGATCGACGATATCGATCATCTCGGCAACCGCCGGGTGCGCTCGGTCGGCGAGCTCATGGAGAACCAGTATCGCGTCGGCCTGCTGCGCATGGAGCGCGCCATCAAGGAGCGCATGAGCTCGGTCGATATCGACACGGTGATGCCGCAGGACCTGATCAACGCCAAGCCCGCGGCCGCCGCGGTGCGCGAGTTCTTCGGGTCCTCGCAGCTGTCGCAGTTCATGGACCAGACCAATCCGCTGTCGGAGATTACGCATAAGCGGCGCCTGTCGGCGCTCGGGCCGGGCGGTCTGACCCGCGAGCGTGCCGGCTTCGAAGTGCGCGACGTGCATCCGACCCATTACGGACGCATCTGCCCGATTGAGACGCCGGAAGGTCCGAATATCGGCCTCATCAACTCGCTGGCGACTTTCGCGCGCGTCAACAAATACGGCTTCATCGAGAGCCCGTACCGGCGCGTGGTGAAGTCGAAGGTGACGGACGAGGTGGTCTATCTCTCGGCCATGGAAGAGGCGCGCTACATCATCGCGCAAGCGAATGCGCAGCTGAACCCGAACGGCACTTTCGTCGAGGATCTCATCGTCTGCCGTCATGCGGGCGATGTGGAGCTCTACCCGCGCGAGAAGGTGGACCTCATCGACGTGTCGCCGAAGCAGCTCGTGTCGGTGGCCGCCGCGCTCATTCCGTTCCTCGAGAACGACGACGCCAACCGCGCCCTCATGGGCTCGAACATGCAGCGCCAGGCCGTGCCGCTGATCACTGCGGAAGCACCGCTGGTCGGCACCGGCATGGAAGAGGTCGTGGCGCGCGATTCGGGTGCCGCCATCGGCGCACGCCGTACCGGCGTGGTCGATCAGGTGGACGCGACCCGTATCGTCATTCGGGCCACGGAGGAGACCGATCCTTCGAAGTCCGGCGTCGACATCTATAACCTGCGCAAGTTCCAGCGCTCGAACCAGAACACTTGCATCAACCAGCGGCCGCTGGTGCGTGTGGGCGATCATGTTCAGGCTGCGGAGATTATCGCCGACGGTCCGTCGACCGATCTCGGCGAGCTGGCGCTCGGCCGTAACGTGCTCGTCGCGTTCATGCCGTGGATGGGCTACAACTTCGAGGACTCCATCCTCATCTCCGAGCGCGTCGTGCGCGACGACGTGTTCACGTCGATCCATCTCGAGGAGTTCGAGGTTATGGCTCGTGACACCAAGCTCGGGCCGGAGGAAATCACCCGCGACATCCCGAACGTTTCGGAAGAGGCGCTCAAGAATCTCGACGAAGCGGGTATCGTCTATATCGGCGCAGAGGTGCAGCCGGGTGACATTCTGGTGGGCAAGATCACGCCTAAGGGCGAGAGCCCGATGACGCCGGAAGAGAAGCTGCTACGCGCCATCTTCGGCGAGAAGGCCTCCGACGTGCGCGATACGTCGCTGAAGCTGCCGCCCGGCGTCGCCGGCACGGTGGTCGAGGTGCGCGTGTTCAACCGCCACGGTGTGGAGAAGGACGAGCGCGCCATGGCGATCGAGCGCGAGGAAATCGAGCGGCTCGCCAAGGACCGCGACGACGAACTCGCCATCCTCGACCGTAACGTCTATGGCCGTCTCCGCGACGTGCTGATGCACAAAGTCGTCGCCAAGGGTCCGAAGAACTTCAAGAAGGACGCCAAGATCACCGAGGCGTTGCTTGATGAAGTTGCACGCACGCATTGGTGGGAAATCGCGCTCAAGAACGACAAGGCGATGGGCGAGGTCGAGGCCATTGGCCGTCAATACGAAGAGGCCAAGAAGCGGCTCGAGCAGCGCTTTGTTGACAAGGTCGACAAGCTGCAGCGTGGCGACGAGCTGCCGCCCGGCGTAATGAAGATGGTCAAAGTCTTCGTCGCGGTGAAGCGCAAGATCCAGCCGGGCGACAAGATGGCCGGCCGTCATGGCAATAAGGGCGTGATCAGCCAGATCGTGCCGATCGAGGACATGCCGTATTTGCAAGACGGCACGCCGGTCGATATCGTGCTCAATCCTCTCGGTGTGCCGAGCCGCATGAATGTCGGCCAGATTCTCGAGACGCATCTCGGCTGGGCCTGCCGCGGCTTGGGCGTGAAGATCGGCGAGGCTCTGCACGCCTACCAGGAATCGAATAAGCCGAAGCCGTTGAAGGATCTGCTCAAGACCATCTACGGCGACGACAAAGCGGTCGCGGCGCTCAGGGACGATCAGCTCATCGAGGTGAGCCAGAGTCTTTTGGGGGGCGTGCCGGTGGCGACGCCGGTGTTCGACGGGGCGCATGAAGGCGACGTGTCGGAGTTGCTGTCGCTCGCCGGTCTCGACACCTCCGGCCAGGTGACCCTGTTCGATGGCCGCTCGGGCGAGGAGTTCGAGCGCAAGGTGACCGTGGGCTACATCTATATGCTGAAGCTCCACCATCTTGTGGACGACAAGATCCATGCGCGTTCGATCGGACCGTATAGCCTGGTCACCCAGCAGCCGCTGGGCGGTAAGGCGCAGTTCGGCGGTCAGCGCTTCGGCGAGATGGAGGTGTGGGCGCTCGAAGCTTATGGCGCCGCCTACACGCTGCAGGAGATGCTGACGGTCAAATCGGACGACGTGGCCGGCCGGACCAAGGTGTACGAGGCCATCGTCCGCGGCGACGACACGTTCGAGGCAGGTATCCCCGAGTCGTTCAACGTTCTCGTCAAGGAGATGCGGGCGTTGGGACTGAATGTCGAGTTGGTGCAGCCAAAGCCTGAGGAGCAGCAGCCGCAACGGGCGCGGCTGCCGCGACCCGCGGCCGAATAAGCCCAGGGCTTATCGGCTCACGTTAATACCGGACACGATCAACCGAAGGGTGGTTTAGCCGCCCGGTGGGAGACACTAGAATGAACCAAGAACTGACCAATCTATTCAGTCCTCAGGTCCAGCAGCAGAATTTCGAACAGATCCGTATCGGCATCGCCAGCCCCGAGAAGATCCTGTCGTGGTCCTTCGGCGAGATCAAGAAGCCGGAGACGATCAACTACCGGACCTTCAAGCCGGAGCGCGACGGCCTGTTCTGCGCGCGCATCTTCGGCCCTGTGAAGGACTATGAGTGCTTGTGCGGCAAGTACAAGCGCATGAAGTACAAGGGCGTCATCTGCGAGAAGTGCGGCGTCGAGGTGACTCTCGCCAAGGTGCGGCGCGAGCGCATGGGCCATATCGAGCTCGCCGCGCCCGTCGCCCATATCTGGTTCCTGAAGTCGCTGCCGTCCCGTATCGGCCTTCTGCTCGACATGACGCTGAAGGATCTCGAGCGCGTCCTCTATTTCGAGAACTACATCGTGCTCGAGCCGGGCCTGACCTCGCTGAAGCCGCTGCAACTCCTCTCCGAGGACGAGCATATGCAGGCGCAGGAGGATTTCGGCGAGGACAGCTTCACGGCTGCCATCGGCGCCGAGGCCATCCGCGAGCTGCTCAAGGGGCTCGATCTGGAAAAGATCGCGGCCGACCTGCGCGTGGAGATTGCCGAGTCCACGACGGAGCTTAAGCCCAAGAAGCTCGCCAAGCGTCTGAAGGTCGTCGAGGCCTTCATCATGTCGGGCAACAAGCCGGAGTGGATGATCCTCACCGTGGTTCCGGTGATCCCGCCGGAGCTTCGCCCGCTGGTGCCGCTCGACGGCGGCCGCTTCGCCACGTCCGACCTCAACGATCTGTATCGCCGCGTCATCAACCGGAACAACCGCCTGAAGCGGCTGATGGAGCTGCGCGCGCCGGATATCATCATCCGTAACGAAAAGCGCATGCTTCAGGAGTCGGTCGATGCGCTGTTCGACAACGGCCGCCGCGGCCGCGTCATCACCGGCGCCAACAAGCGTCCGCTGAAGTCGCTCGCCGACATGCTCAAGGGCAAGCAGGGCCGGTTCCGTCAGAACCTGCTCGGCAAGCGCGTCGATTACTCGGGCCGCTCGGTCATCGTGGTTGGCCCGGAGCTCAAGCTGCATCAGTGCGGTCTGCCGAAGAAGATGGCGCTCGAGCTGTTCAAGCCGTTCATCTATTCGCGGCTCGACGCCAAGGGTCACGCCGCGACGGTGAAGCAGGCCAAGAAGCTGGTCGAGAAAGAGAAGCCGGAAGTTTGGGATATCCTCGACGAGGTGATCCGCGAGCATCCGGTGATGCTCAACCGCGCGCCGACGCTCCATCGCTTGGGCATTCAGGCGTTCGAGCCGGTGCTGATCGAGGGCAAGGCCATCCAGCTGCATCCGCTCGTCTGCGCGGCGTTCAACGCCGACTTTGACGGCGACCAGATGGCCGTGCATGTGCCGCTGTCGCTGGAGGCGCAGCTCGAGGCTCGCGTGCTGATGATGTCGACCAACAACATCCTGCATCCGGCCAACGGTTCGCCGATCATCGTACCTTCGCAGGATATCGTGCTCGGCCTGTATTACCTGTCGCTGATCATGGACAACGAGCCGGGCGAGGGCATGATCTTCGGCGACGTGGCCGAGATCCATCACGCGCTCGATTCCAAGGCGGTGACGCTGCACGCCAAGATCAAGGGCCGCTACATCACCCGGGACGAGAACGGTCAGTGGGTGTCGTATATCTACGACACGACGCCGGGCCGCATGCTGCTCGGCGAGCTGTTGCCGCGGAAGGCCGAGGTCAGCTTCGACCTGGTCAACCGGCTCCTCACCAAGAAGGACATCTCCAACATGATCGACGTGGTCTATCGCCACTGCGGTCAGAAGGAGACGGTCATCTTCTGCGACAAGATCATGGGCCTCGGTTTCGCTTACGCCTGCCGCGCCGGCATCTCGTTCGGCAAGGACGACATGGTGATCCCGGAGACCAAGGACGAGATCATCCACAAGACGACCGAGCTCGTGCGCGAGTATGAGCAGCAGTACAATGACGGCCTCATCACCCGAGGCGAGAAGTACAATAAGGTCGTCGATACCTGGACCGAGTGCACGGAGCTCGTGGCCAAGGAGATGATGAAGCGCATTTCCTCGGTGCAGATTGACGAGGAGACCGGCCGCGAGAAGCCGATCAATTCGATCTTCATGATGTCTCACTCGGGCGCACGTGGTTCGCCCGCCCAGATGAAGCAGCTTGCCGGTATGCGCGGTCTGATGACCAAGCCGTCGGGCGAGATCATCGAGACGCCGATCATCTCCAACTTCAAAGAGGGGCTGTCGGTGCTCGAGTACTTCAACTCGACCCATGGCGCCCGTAAAGGCTTGGCCGATACGGCGCTCAAGACGGCGAACTCGGGCTACCTCACGCGGCGTCTCGTTGACGTGGCGCAGGACTGCATCGTCACCGAAGAGGATTGCGGCACCAAAGAAGGCATCACCGCCCGCGCCATGCTCGAGGCCGGCGAGGTGACGGTATCGCTGGGCATGCGTGTGCTTGGCCGGACGCCTTGCGACGACGTCAGGGACCCGTCCTCCGGCGCAGTGATCGTCAAAGCGGGCGATCTGATCGCCGAGGAGGATGTCGAGGCGATCGAGAATGCGCGGGTGCAGGAGATTCGCATCCGCTCGGCGCTGACCTGCGACACCCGCACCGGCATCTGCGGCAAGTGCTACGGGCGCGATCTTGCCCGCGGTACGCCCGTCAACATGGGTGAGGCTGTCGGTGTTATCGCGGCGCAGTCGATCGGCGAGCCGGGGACCCAGCTCACCATGCGCACCTTCCATCTGGGTGGCGTGGCGAGTTCCAAGGTCGTCGATCAGTCGTCGCTGGAGTCGAACTTCGAAGGCGTTGTGAAGATCAAGCAGCGCAATGTCGTCGAGGACTCCCAGGGCCGTCTGATGGTCATGGGCCGCAACACGGCGATCGTCGTCGCCGACGAAGATGGTACGGAGCGTGCGGTCCATCGGGTGCCTTACGGCACGCATCTGCGGGTCGATGAGGGCGCCCATGTCAAACGCGGCGATCGTCTCGCCGAGTGGGACCCCTATACGCGCCCCGTGTTGACCGAGATCGAGGGCATCGTCGAATTCGAGGATCTGGTCGAAGGCGTGTCGGTCTCCGAGCAGCGGGACGAGTCCACCGGCATCACCAACAGCGTGATCATCGACTGGCGTGCTTCGCCGCGCGGCGCCGATCTCAGGCCGGCCATGGTGATCAAGGACAAGAAGGGTAATATCGGCAAGCTCAGCCGCGGCGGCGAGGCGCGTTATCTGCTTCCCGTCGATGCGGTTCTGTCGGTCGAGCCTGGTAGTGAGATCAAGGCCGGCGACGTGCTGGCCCGTATTCCGATGGAAAGCGCCAAGACCCGAGACATTACGGGTGGTCTGCCGCGCGTGGCCGAGCTGTTCGAAGCGCGTCGTCCCAAGGATCACGCCATCATCGCCGAAATCTCGGGCGTGGTGACGCTTGGCCGCGACTACAAGAACAAGCGGCGCATCATGATCACACCGGATGACGAAAGCCAGGAGCCGCTTGAGTTTCTTATTCCCAAGGGCCGGCATCTGACGGTGCAAGAGGGCGACCGGATCGAGAAGGGCGAGTACCTCCTCGACGGTCATCCTGCGCCGCACGACATCCTGGCCATCAAGGGCGTTGAGGAACTGGCAAACTACCTGGTCAACGAGATCCAGGAGGTCTACCGGCTGCAGGGCGTGACCATCAACGACAAGCATATCGAGGTGATCGTCCGGCAGATGCTTCAGAAGACGGAAGTGGGCGATCCGGGCGACACCGAGTTCCTCAAGGGCGAGCAGGTCGACCGCATCGACTTCGAGGACGCCAACATCGCCGCCGAGGCCAAAGGCGGGAGGAAGGCCGAAGGCCAGCCGGTTCTCCTTGGCATCACCAAGGCGAGCCTGCAGACCAAGTCCTTCATCTCGGCGGCTTCGTTCCAGGAGACCACCAGGGTGCTCACCGATGCCGCCGTGAACGGCAAGTCGGATGCTCTGGAGGGCCTGAAGGAGAATGTCATCGTCGGCCGGCTGATCCCGGCAGGCACCGGTGGCATGCTCACCAGGCTCAACCGGATCGCCACCCATCGTGACGAGCTGATCCTCGAGGAGCGGCAGCGTGCCTCAGACGAGGCGCTGGCGCACCAGGAAGCGGAAGCCGCCGCTGAGGCCGGAGATGACGAATCGACGGCGGAAGAGGGGGCCTCGGCCTAAGAGGCCGGATAAAAGACGGGGCTGGACGCCTGTAGCACACCCAATCTGGCGCTCAGCCCCTGAAATCCGGCACTTCTACCCTTGACGTTATGAGAAGCCGACTGGTAAAACGCGCCAGCTTTCTCGGCAGGCGGTAGCCCACATTTTTGGTTGCCTACGGGCGCGGGTTAGACGCTGCTGGACTAACCGGGATTAAATCGGGGTCAAGATCTTGGGGAGAAACCTCTCCAAGATCCTCTGTATTGAGGCGCTGAAGGACGCGGGGGTCACCTCGCACACTTCGGCTCTAGTGATGTGGGCATTCGCCCACCAGGATGATTGGACTTAAGGGCTCACATGCCGACCATTCAGCAATTGATCCGCAAGCCGCGCAAGCAGCCGGTGAAACGGAACAAAGTTCCCGCGATGCAGGCCTGTCCGCAGAAGCGGGGGGTTTGTACGCGCGTCTACACCACGACCCCGAAGAAGCCGAACTCGGCGCTTCGTAAAGTGGCTCGCGTGCGCCTGACCAATCAGCTCGAGGTCACCAGCTACATCCCGGGCGAGGGTCACAATCTGCAAGAGCATTCGGTGGTGATGATCAGGGGCGGCCGCGTCAAGGACCTTCCCGGCGTGCGCTACCACATCATCCGCGGCGTGCTCGATACCCAAGGCGTCAGCGCCCGCCGGCAGCGGCGTTCGAAATACGGAGCCAAACGGCCCAAATAGTCGGGTCGTTTTCGCGTTTTTAGAGAAGACGGATACGGATAGAGCGATATGTCGAGGCGGCACAAAGCGGATAAGCGCGAGATCATTCCCGATCCCAAGTTCGGCGATATGGTGCTTACCAAATTCATGAATAGCATCATGAAAGAAGGCAAGAAGTCCGCCGCCGAGCGGATCGTCTATGGCGCGCTCGACCAGATGGAGAGCAAGGCCAAGCAGAACCCGATCGAGATGTTCCATCAGGCTCTGCAGAACGTCATGCCGGCGCTCGAGGTTCGCTCGCGCCGTGTCGGTGGCGCCACCTATCAGGTTCCGGTCGAGGTTAGGCTGGACCGCCGTCAGGCCCTTGCTATCCGCTGGATCATCTCCGCGGCGCGCGGGCGCAACGAGAACACCATGGTCGAGCGGCTCTCGGGTGAGCTGATGGACGCCGTTAATAATCGCGGGTCTGCGGTGAAGAAGCGTGAAGACACGCACCGCATGGCGGAGGCGAACCGCGCCTTCTCGCATTACCGCTGGTAAGCAGTTCAAGGATTTCCCACGATGCCCCGAGTCACACCCCTCGAGGACTACCGCAATATCGGGATCATGGCGCATATCGACGCCGGCAAAACCACGACCACCGAGCGTGTGCTCTACTACACGGGTAAGAGCCACAAGATCGGTGAGGTCCATGATGGCGCCGCCACGATGGACTGGATGGAGCAGGAGCAGGAGCGCGGCATCACGATTACGTCGGCCGCGACCACGGCGTTTTGGAAAGACAAGCGCGTCAACATCATCGACACGCCTGGCCACGTGGACTTCACCATTGAGGTCGAGCGGTCTTTGCGTGTGCTCGACGGCGCGGTCGCGCTGCTCGACGCCAACCAGGGCGTAGAGCCGCAAACCGAGACGGTGTGGCGTCAGGCCGACAAGTATCACGTGCCCCGCATGATCTTCGTCAACAAGATGGACAAGATCGGTGCCGACTTCTTCATGTCGGTCAAGATGATCAAGGAGCGCCTCGGCGCGAAGCCGCTCGTCATCCAGCTGCCGATCGGCGCGGAGACGGATTTCCTGGGTATCATCGACCTCGTCCGCATGAAGGCGGTTATTTGGGACGACGAGTCCCTTGGCGCGACGTTCCGTGACGAGGAGATCCCGGCCCATCTCGTAGATCAGGCCAAAGAGTATCACGGTCAGCTCGTCGAGATGGCCGTGGAGGTCGATGAGGAGGCCATGGAGGCCTATCTCGAGGGTAAGGAGATTCCCACCGAGACGCTGAAGGCGCTGATCCGCAAGGGCACGATCAATCTCGACTTCGTCCCGGTCCTGTGCGGTTCGGCATTCAAGAACAAGGGCGTGCAGCCGCTTCTCGACGCGGTGGTCGACTATCTGCCGTCGCCGCTCGATGTGCCGGCGATCAAGGCCATCGACGTGAAGACCGAAGAAGAAGTTGCTCGGCCGCCGTCCGACGACGCGCCGCTGTCCATGCTCGCCTTCAAAATCATGAACGATCCCTTCGTCGGCTCGCTCACCTTCTGCCGCATCTATTCAGGCAAGGTCGAGTCCGGCCAGACGCTGACCAATACGGTGAAAGACAAGAAGGAGCGGATTGGCCGCATGCTGTTGATGCACGCCAATCACCGCGAGGACATCAAGGAAGCCTTTACGGGCGATATCGTGGCCATTGCCGGCCTTAAGGACGTGACTACGGGCGATACGCTGTGCGACCCGAGCAAGCCGGTGATCCTGGAGCGCATGGAGTTCCCGGAGCCGGTCATCGAGGTCGCCGTCGAGCCCAAGACCAAGAGCGACCAAGAGAAGCTCGGCGTGGCGCTGAACCGTCTCGCCCAGGAAGATCCCTCGTTCCGCGTGTCGGTCGATCACGAGTCCGGCCAGACCATCATTAAGGGCATGGGCGAGCTGCACCTCGACATCATCGTCGATCGCATGCGCCGCGAGTTCAAGGTCGAGGCCAATGTCGGCGCGCCGCAGGTTGCTTATCGCGAGTCGGTGTCGAAGAAGGCCGAGATCGACTACACCCACAAGAAGCAGACCGGCGGTTCGGGCCAGTTTGCCCGTGTCAAGCTCACGATCGAGCCGAACGAGCAGGGCGCCGGCTATGAGTTTGTGAACAAGGTGGTCGGCGGCAACGTGCCCAAGGAATACGTGCCGGGCGTGCAGAAGGGTGTGCAAAGCGTCATCGATGCGGGCGTGCTGGCCGGCTTCCCGATCCTCGATGTGAAGGTGACGCTTACGGACGGCGCCTATCACGATGTGGATTCGAGCGTCATGGCGTTTGAAATCGCGTCCCGCGCGGCGTTCCGCGAGGGCGCATTGAAGGCCGGCCCGAAACTGCTCGAGCCGATGATGAAGGTCGAAGTGGTGACGCCGGAAGACTATGTGGGCGGCGTGATCGGCGATCTGACGAGCCGCCGCGGGCAAGTGCGGGGCCAAGAGAGCCGTGGCAATGCCGCGGTGATCAACGCCATGGTGCCGCTTGCCAACATGTTCGGTTACGTGAATACGCTGCGTTCGATGAGCCAGGGGCGCGCCCAGTTCACGATGCAGTTCGATCATTACGCGCAGGTGCCGCAACAGGTTGCGGAAGAAGTTCAAGCGAAGTTCGCCTGAGGCATCAGGTTTCTAGAGTTAGCTTAGGTTAGAAGGATGGAGAGCCAACATGGCTAAGGCAAAATTCGAGCGGAACAAGCCGCATTGCAACATCGGAACCATCGGTCACGTCGATCACGGCAAGACAACGCTGACGGCCGCGATCACCAAGACCCTGGCCGAGACGGGCGGCGCGACGTTCACCGCCTATGACCAGATCGACAAGGCGCCGGAAGAGAAGGCGCGCGGCATCACGATCTCCACGGCACATGTGGAGTACGAGACGCCGAAGCGGCATTACGCCCACGTCGACTGCCCCGGCCATGCTGACTATGTGAAGAACATGATCACGGGCGCGGCGCAGATGGACGGGGCCATTCTCGTAGTTTCGGCCGCAGACGGCCCGATGCCGCAGACCCGCGAGCACATTCTGCTCGCCCGTCAGGTCGGCGTGCCGGCGCTGGTGGTCTTTATGAACAAGGTCGACCAGGTCGACGATCCGGAGCTGCTCGACCTCGTCGAGCTCGAGGTTCGCGAACTGCTGTCTAAGTACGAGTTCCCTGGCGACGATATTCCGATCGTCAAGGGCTCGGCCCTGGCCGCTCTGGAAGGCAAGAATGACGAGATCGGTAAGAATGCGATCCTGGCGCTGATGGAAGCCGTGGACTCCTATATTCCGCAGCCCGAGCGTCCGAAGGATCAGCCCTTCCTGATGCCGATCGAGGACGTGTTCTCGATCTCCGGTCGCGGCACCGTGGTCACGGGCCGTATCGAGCGTGGTGTGGTCAAGGTCGGCGAGGAAGTCGAAATTGTGGGCATCAAGCCGACGATCAAGTCCGTCGTGACCGGCGTTGAGATGTTCCGCAAGCTGCTCGATCAGGGTGAGGCGGGCGACAATGTCGGTTGCCTGCTCCGCGGTATCGACCGTGAGGGCGTGGAGCGTGGCCAGGTGCTGTGTAAGCCCGGCTCGATCAAGCCCCACACCAAGTTCAAGGCCGAGGCCTATATCCTGACCAAGGAAGAGGGTGGCCGTCATACGCCGTTCTTTGGCAACTATCGTCCGCAGTTTTACTTCCGCACCACCGATGTGACCGGCGTCGTTCAGCTGCCGGAAGGCACCGAGATGGTGATGCCGGGCGACAACATCGCCATGGAAGTGACGCTGATCGTGCCGATCGCCATGGAAGAAAAACTCCGTTTCGCCATTCGCGAAGGTGGCCGTACTGTCGGCGCCGGCGTGGTGTCGTCGATCATCGAGTAACGAAAGACCTTGGGGCGCGTCGCGGATAGCGGCGCGCTCCTTAATTTGAGGCCGTCGAGATGCAAAGCCAGAACATAAGAATCAGGCTGAAAGCCTTCGATCATCGAATTCTCGATGCGTCGACCAAGGAAATCGTCAACACGGCCAAACGCACGGGTGCGGAGGTGCGCGGGCCGATTCCGCTGCCGACCCGCATCGAGAAATTCACCGTGAACCGCTCGCCGCACATCGACAAGAAGAGCCGCGAGCAGTTTGAAATGCGTACGCATAAGCGGCTGCTCGACATCGTCGATCCCACGCCGCAGACCGTGGACGCGCTGATGAAGCTCGATCTCGCTGCCGGCGTTGACGTCGAAATCAAGCTCTAGTCGGGCACGGGACGAGGCAAGGAACAAGTTCGATGCGATCAGGTGTCATCGCGCAAAAGGTCGGCATGACCAGGATCTTTACCGATGCAGGGGAGCACATTCCCGTGACGGTGTTGCGTCTGGACAAGTGTCAGGTCGTCGGCCAGCGCACCGCGGAGAATAACGGCTATACGGCCGTGCAGCTCGGCGCCGGCCACCGCAAGGTGAAGCGTCTCACGCGCTCGGAGCGCGGCAGCTTCGCCGTGGCCAATGTGGAGCCGAAGCGGAAGGTCGCCGAGTTCCGCGTGAGCCCGGAGAATCTGATCGACGTTGGCGCGGAGATCACCGCCGACCATTTCGTCGAAGGCCAGTTCGTGGACGTTTCTGGCACGTCGATCGGTAAGGGTTTTGCTGGCGCCATGAAGCGTCATGGTTTCGGCGGCTTGCGAGCCAGCCACGGCGTGTCGGTCAGTCACCGCAGCCACGGTTCGACCGGCAACAGCCAGGACCCCGGCAAGGTGTTCAAGGGCAAGAAGATGGCCGGCCATATGGGCGATGTCAGCGTCACCACGCAGAATTTGCGGGTGGTGAAGACGGACCCCGAGCGCGGCCTGATCATGATCCGCGGCGCGGTGCCGGGTTCAAAGGGCGGTTGGGTGCTGTTGCGGGATGCCGTGAAGCGCGCATTGCCCAGTGAGGCGCCGAAGCCTGGTGCGTTCCGCAAGGGCGCGGGCGAAGAGTCGAAGCCTGAGGCGCAGGCTCAAGCCGAAGCGGCCGACGTCGAGGCGCAAAACGCCGAGACGCAAAGCGCCGAGCCGGCAGAGGGCGGGGATAAAGAGTGATGAAGGCGGACGTAACAACGCTCGACGCCAAAAAGGCGGGCACGGTGGATCTGTCGGACGAGGTGTTCGGTCTCGAACCCCGCGCCGATCTGCTCCATCGCATGGTGCGCTATCAGCTCGCCAAGCGCCGGGGCGGTACGGTCTCGGTCAAGGACCGTTCGCAGATCAACGCGACCACTGCCAAGATGTATCGGCAAAAGGGTACCGGCCGGGCGCGTCACGGCAGCAAAAAGGCGCCGATCTTCCGCGGCGGTGGCAAGTCGTTCGGACCGAAGCCGCGCAGCCATGCGATCGAGCTGCCGAAGAAGGTGCGGGCGCTGGCGCTGAAGCATGCGCTGTCGTCCAAGGTGAAGACCGACATGCTGGTCGTGCTCGACAATTGCGAGCTGAAAGACGGCAAGACCAGGGAGCTGAAGTCGCACTTTGCCAAGCTTGGTTTCGTGTCGGCGCTGATCATTGACGGAGCCGCCGTGCAGGACGCGTTTGCCCGGGCGGCGCGCAACATTCCTCGCGTCGATGTGCTGCCGGTGCAGGGCATCAACGTGTACGACATTCTGCGGCACGACAAACTCGTGCTGACTAAGGCGGCGCTCGAAGCGCTGGAGGCACGGTTCAAATGAGCTCGCTTGCTGCATATGACGTGATCCTCTCGCCGGTCATCACCGAGAAATCGAGTGAGGCGTCGGAGGCGAACCAGGTAGTTTTCAAGGTGCGTCGCACCGCGACCAAGCCTGAGATCAAGAAGGCGATTGAGACGCTATTCGGCGTCAAGGTGCTGGCGGTGAATACGCTGATCCGCAAGGGCAAGACCAAGCGCTTCCGCGGCATCAAAGGCCGCCAGCAGGACGTAAAGAAAGCTGTCGTCAAGCTCGCCGAAGGCGACAAGATCGACGTGACGACAAGGATTTGACGAGATGGCGCTGAAAAAATACAAACCCACGACGCCGAGCCAGCGGTCGCTGGTGCTCGTCGACCGCAGTCATCTGTGGAAGGGCAAACCCGTCAAGGCGCTGACCGAAGGCTTGAGCAAGTCCGGCGGGCGCAACAACACGGGCCGCGTGTCGATTTGGCATCGCGGCGGCGGCCACAAGCGCACCTATCGCTTGGTCGACTTCAAGCGCCGTAGCAAGTTCGGCGTGCCGGCGACTGTTGAGCGTCTGGAATACGATCCGAACCGGACCGCGTTCATCGCCCTGATCAAATACGCCGACGGCGAGTTGTCTTACATTCTGGCGCCGCAGCGGTTGGCTGTCGGCGACACGGTGATCGCCGACGAAAAGGCCGACGTGAAGCCGGGCAATGCCATGCCGTTGGCCAGCATGCCGATCGGCACCATCGTCCACAATGTGGAGATGAAGACTGGCAAAGGCGGCCAGATCGCGCGCGCGGCAGGTGCTTATGTTCAACTCGTGGGGCGCGATGCGGGCTATGCGATCTTGCGGCTTAATTCCGGCGAGACGCGCATGGTGCAGGCGGACTGCATGGCGACCGTTGGTGCGGTCTCCAATCCTGACAATTCCAACGTGTCGTTCGGCAAGGCCGGCCGCATGCGGTGGAAAGGGCGGAAGCCCACGGTTCGTGGCGTCGTCATGAACCCGGTTGACCATCCGCATGGTGGTGGTGAGGGTCGCACGTCTGGCGGCCGGCATCCGGTTACCCCGTGGGGCAAGTCGACCAAGGGCAAAAGGACGCGCACAAACAAGGATAGCAACAAGTTCATCCTGCGCAGCCGCCATCAGAAGAAGAAGGGGTAACGCACGTGGCACGCTCGATCTGGAAAGGCCCGTTCGTCGACGGTTATCTCTTGAAGAAGGCTGAGAAGGCGCGCGGCAGCGGGTCCAACGCCATCATCAAGATGTGGTCGCGCCGCTCGACCATCCTGCCGCAATTCGTGGGGCTGACCTTCGGTGTCCATAACGGCCAGAAGCACATTCCGGTGCTCGTGACCGAGGACATGGTTGGGCACAAATTCGGTGAGTTTTCGCCGACGCGCACGTTCCACGGCCATGTCGCGGACCGTAAGGCGAAGAGGGCCAAGTAATGAGCAAGCCGCAGCGCGAGCGCGCGCTCAAAGACAACGAGGCGAGGGCCGTGACCCGGAACATTCGCGTGAGCCCGCAGAAGCTCAACCTGCTTGCGCAGTTGATCCGCGGCAAGAAGGTCGACAAGGCGCTCGCCGATTTGACCTTTTCGCGGAAGCGTGTGGCCCACGACGTGAAGAAGACGTTGGAGTCGGCCATCGCCAACGCCGAGAACAATCACGACCTCGATGTGGACGCGCTCGTCGTCTCCGAGGCCTATGTGGGCAAGAACATGGTGATGAAGCGGCTTCGCGCGCGGGCGCGCGGACGAGGTGCTCGCATCGATAAGCCTTTCGCGCAGATGACGGTTGTCGTGCGCCAAGTTGAGGAGCCCGCCTGATGGGACATAAGGTCAATCCGATCGGGCTTAGGCTCGGTGTGAACCGCACCTGGGATTCCCGCTGGTTTGCCAGCGGCGGCGAGTACGCACAGCTGCTGCATGAAGACCTGAAGATGCGCGAGCATATTCTGACGTCGCGCAAGCAGGCCGGCATCTCCAAGGTGGTCATCGAGCGCCCGCATAAGAAGTGCCGGGTGACGGTGTACACCGCGCGCCCGGGCATCCTGATCGGCAAGAAGGGCGCCGACATCGAGAAGCTGCGCCGCGAGCTTGCCGCGTTGACGGATTCCGATGTGCATCTGAATATCGTCGAGGTGCGTAAGCCCGAGGTTGACGCCACGCTGGTGGCCGAAGGCATCGCGCAGCAGCTGGAGCGCCGTATCGCGTTCCGCCGCGCCATGAAGCGGGCCGTGCAGTCGGCCATGCGCATGGGCGCGCTCGGCATTCGCATCAATTGCGCGGGCCGGCTCGGTGGCGCGGAAATCGCGCGCATGGAGTGGTATCGCGAGGGGCGGGTGCCGCTGCACACGCTGCGCGCCAATATCGACTACGGCACGGCGCTGGGGCGCACAGCTTACGGCATCATCGGCATCAAGGTTTGGATCTTCAAGGGCGAGATCATGGAGCACGATCCCATGGGCCAGGAGAACAAGGCACTTGAGGCGCAAGAAGGCGGCCGTTCGTCCGGACGCCGCGAACCCGCTCAGGCGCAGGGCTAAGGGCGAGGGCAAGGCTTAAAGTTATGCTGCAACCGAAAAGAACAAAGTTCCGGAAAGCCCATAAGGGCCGGATCAAGGGCAACGCCAAGGGCGCGACCGATCTCGCGTTCGGCACGTTTGGGCTGAAGGCCCAGGCGCCGGCCCGCATCACCGCGCGGCAGATCGAGGCGGCGCGGCGCGCCATGACCCGCCAGATGAAGCGCGCGGGCCGTGTGTGGATCAGGCTGTTTCCCGATGTGCCGGTGTCGAAGAAGCCGACCGAAGTGCGCATGGGTAAGGGTAAGGGTACGCCGGAGTTCTGGGTGGCCAGGGTCAAGCCGGGCCGCATCATGTTCGAGATCGACGGCGTGACTGAGACGGTGGCGCGGGAATCGCTGCGGCTCGCCGCTGCCAAGTTGCCGATTAAGACGCGCGTGATCGCGCGCATCGAGGGCTAAGCGATGAAGAGTAGCCAGGTACACGATCTGACGCCGGATCAGCTCAACGACGAGCTGGTCAAGCTGAAGAAAGAGCAGTTCAACCTGCGTTTCCAGGCGGCCTCGGGCCAGCTTGAGAACACGGCGCGGGTGAGACAGATCAGGCGCGATATCGCGCGCATCAGGACGGTCGCGCAGGCGAAAAGCGCTGCGGCGAAGGCATAAGGGTCAGTTCGATGCCGAAAAGAATTCTGCTTGGGGTCGTGGTCAGCGACAAGAACGACAAGACCGTCGTGGTCAAGGTCGAGCGCCGCTTCACGCATCCTCTGTTCCGCAAGACGGTGCGCCGGACGAAGAACTATCACGCCCATGACGAGGCCAACGAGTTCAAGGTGGGCGAGAAAGTTCGGATCGAGGAATGCGCGCCAATCTCGCGGCAGAAAAAATGGAAAGTGCTGCCGCGCGAGCAGGCAGCTTTTTAGGACATAACGTGCTGGCCCGAGAGTGGGCCTAAGCAAGGGCAAATGCCATGATTCAGATGCAGACCAATCTCGATGTTGCCGACAATTCGGGTGCAAAGCGCGTGCAATGCATCAAGGTGCTCGGCGGCTCGAAGCGGAAATATGCTTCGATCGGCGATACCATCGTGGTCAGCGTCAAGGAGGCGATCCCGCGCGGCCGCGTCAAGAAGGGCCAGG
>Ga0307380_10003273_pt1 | contig 22471 bp, 21 predicted proteins | sample UN3MG_FD_202239 | JGI IMG/M metagenome (GOLD analysis project Ga0307380, IMG submission 202239) | Soil microbial communities from Risofladan, Vaasa, Finland - UN-3 | ecosystem: Environmental > Terrestrial > Soil > Coastal area > Acid sulfate soil | place: Finland: Risofladan, Vaasa | collected... | reverse complement strand
GCCGAGGAATTTGGGCACACCGTTCGCCGCGTGTCCGAGGCCGACGTCGAAGAGGGCTTTATCGGCGAGGCCGACAGCGCCGAGGATCTCGAGCCCCGCGCGCCGATCGTCACCATCATGGGCCATGTCGACCACGGCAAGACCTCGCTGCTCGACGCCATCCGCGCGGCGAATGTCGTCAGCCAAGAGGCCGGCGGGATCACCCAGCATATCGGCGCCTATCAGGTTAAGCTGCCGACGGGTCAGAAGGTGACCTTCATCGATACGCCGGGCCACGAGGCGTTCACCGCCATGCGCGCCCGCGGCGCCAAGGTCACCGACATCGTCATCCTCGTGGTGGCGGCGGACGACGGCGTGAAGCCGCAGACCATCGAGGCCATCAACCACGCCAAGGCCGCCGAGGTGCCGCTGATCGTCGCCATCAACAAGATCGACAAGCAGGGTGCCGACCCGCAACGCGTCCGCACGGAACTGCTCAGCCACGAAATCGTGGTGGAGAGCATGGGCGGCGACACGCTTGAGCTCGAGGTCTCGGCCTTGAAGAAGACCGGTCTCGACAAATTGCTCGAGGCGATCGTGCTGCAAGCCGAGGTTCTTGAGCTTACCGCCAATCCCGACCGTGCCGCCGATGGCGTTGTCGTCGAGGCAAAGCTGGAGCGCGGCCGCGGTCCGGTGGGCACCGCGCTCATTCAACGGGGCACGCTCAGGCTCGGCGACATCATCGTTGCAGGCTCCGCCTGGGGCCGCGTGCGGGCGCTGATCAACGATGTGGGCGAACAGGCGAAAGAGGCTGGACCCTCCGTGCCGGTCGAGGTGCTTGGCTTCGATTCCGCGCCGGAAGCGGGCGATCAGTTCGCCGTGGTGGAGAGCGAGGCGCGCGCCCGTGAAATCACCGATTACCGCGATCGCGAGCGGCGCAAGCGGCTGGCGGTGGCCGGCCAGCGCGGCAGCCTCGAACAGATGATGACCCAGCTCAAAGAGACCGGCATTCAAGAGTTCACGCTGGTCATCAAGGGCGACGTGCAAGGCTCGGTCGAGGCCATCTTGGCAGCGCTCGCCAAGCTCGGCACCGACGAGGTCCGGGCGCGCATCGTGCATGCGGGCGTCGGCGGTATCACCGAGTCGGACGTGTCGCTGGCATCGACATCGGGCGCCGTGCTGCTCGCCTTCAACGTGCGCGCCAATGCACAGGCCCGCGAGCATGCCGAGCGGGACGGCATCGAGATTCGCCAATACGCGGTCATCTACGATCTGGTCGACGACATCAAGCAAGCCATGTCCGGCCTGCTTGCGCCCACGGTGCGCGAGACCTTCCTCGGCAATGCCGAGATCCTGGAAGTGTTCAACATCTCCAAGGTCGGCAAGGTCGCCGGTTGCCGCGTGACCGAAGGCAAGGTCGAGCGCGGCGCCCATGTGCGGCTTATTCGCGACAATGTCGTGGTACACGAGGGCAAGCTCTCCACGCTCAAGCGCTTCAAGGACGAGGTGAAAGAGGTGGTGGTCGGCCAGGAATGCGGCATGGCGTTCGAAGGCTACCAGGACATGCGCCAGGGCGACGTCATCGAATGCTTCGACGTCGAGCACATCGAGCGCACGCTCTAGCATGACGCGTCATGGTGAGGTGCGCGGGCCGCCCTTCGAGGCTCGCCCCTCACGATGACGGCTGGGCCTCTAGCCACGCGGCCCTCAACCCGAGACTGAACCCATGACGCGAGACAAATGACACGAGACAAGGGCGCCAAGCCGCAAAGCCAACGCCAATTGAAGGTCGGTGAACTGGTCCGCCATGCGCTGGCGGAGATCTTCTCGCGTGGCGAGGTGGTGGACGAGGTGATCGTGCGGCACTCTCTCACCGTGCCCGAGGTCCGCATGTCGCCTGACCTCAAGCTCGCCACGGCCTACGTGATGCCGCTCGGTGGCGGCGAGGCCGACGAAGTGGTCGCACATCTCGAAAAGCACAAGCGCTTCTTGCGCGGCGAGGTGGCGAAACGCGTGAGCCTGAAATTCATGCCGGAGCTCCGCTTCAAGCAAGATACCTCCTTTGCGACATCGGCGCGCATCGACGAGCTCCTCGCCTCGCCCGCGGTCGCCCGCGACCTCGACGACGACTAGCGGCCGAGGGGCGACACCAATGGCGCGGCGGCGCAAGGGCCAAGCGGTAAGCGGCTGGCTGATCCTGGACAAGCCCGAAGGCATGACCTCGACCAGGGCGGTGGGCCGCGTGCGCTGGCTCTACGATGCGGTCAAGGCCGGCCACGCCGGAACGCTCGATCCGCTCGCTACCGGCATCCTGCCGATTGCCTTCGGGGAGGCCACCAAGACGGTGCCCTTCGCGGTCGAAGGCCGGAAGGCCTATCGCTTCACCGTGCGTTTCGGCGCCGAGACCGACACGGATGACACGGAGGGCAAGGTGACGGAGACCTCCGATCGCCGCCCGACAGCAGCCGAAATCGAGGCGGTGCTGCCCCAGTTCACCGGCGCCATTTCTCAAGTCCCGCCGCGCTACTCGGCCCTCAAGGTGGAAGGCGCGCGGGCCTACGATCTCGCCCGCAACGAGGAAGAGTTCGAGCTCGCGCCCCGGGTCGTGACCGTCGACCGGCTCAGGCTGGTGGACCTCCCCGACCCCGACCATGGCGTGCTGGAGGCCGAGTGCGGCAAGGGGACCTATGTCCGGGCGCTGGCCCGCGATCTCGGCCGCGCTCTTGGATGCCTGGGTCACGTATCGGCCTTGCGGCGGACCCGGGTTGGCAGCTTCACGGAGGCGGAGGCCGTCACACTCGAAGAGGTCGAGGCCGCCGCCCAAGAGAGCCGGGAGGCGGCCTTGCCCCTGCTCCGGCCGGTGGAGACGGCCCTCCAGGACCTGCCGGCGCTCAATCTGAGCAGCGCCGACGCGGCCAGGCTTCGGCAGGGCCAGGCCGTGCTGCTGCGGGGACGGGATGCGCCGATCATGACCGGGCCCGTTTATGCGGTTTCCAAGGGCGCTTTGGTGGCCTTGGGCGAGGTGGCCCAAGGGGAATTCAGGCCCCGGCGAATCTTTAACCCCAAAGGCTAAAAGGCCATAAATTCCGCTGGTCTAAAGCCCGATAATCCCTATAGTGCGGCGCAGCGTGCGGGCGCCGATTTACGGCCTTTTTCCGCGCGTCTTCAGAACCGACCGTGCTGGACGACATCCCGGCTCGGCCCTGTCAAAAACCCTCAAATAGCAAGGATATCCCGATGTCGGTTAGCGCTGAGCGCAAGCAAGAGCTCATCAAAGAGTACGCGACCAAGACAGACGATACCGGATCGCCAGAGGTCCAGGTCGCGATCCTGACGGAACGCATCACCAATCTTACCGAGCATTTCAAAACGCACGGCAAGGACAACCATTCGCGTCGCGGGCTGCTGAAAATGGTCAGCCAGCGTCGCCGTCTGCTCGATTACGTCAAGGCAGCCGATCAGGACAGATATCAGAAGCTCATCAGCCGGCTCGGTATTCGCCGTTAGCCGTCTGCCGCGGAACCGCGGCGGGCTTGAGCTTCCATGGATTATGAACGGGCAGCCCTTGCACCACCGGGTGTCAGGGCAACCTTACCTTTCCCCACACATTGGGACACGCACATGTTCGATAAACACACCGTAGAAATCGAGTGGGCCGGACGCCCGCTCAAACTCGAGACCGGGCGCATCGCCCGTCAGGCCGACGGCGCCGTGCTCGCCACCTATGGCGAGACTTGCGTTCTCGCCACCGTCGTTTCGGCCAAGCAGGAAAGGGCCGGCATCGACTTTTTTCCTCTTACCGTGAATTACCAAGAGAAGACCTTTGCCGCGGGCAAGATTCCCGGCGGCTATTTCAAGCGCGAGGGACGCCCGACCGAGAAGGAAACCCTCACGTCACGCCTGATCGACCGGCCGATCCGTCCGCTGTTCGCCAAGGGCTTCAGGAACGATACCCAAGTCATCACCACCGTGCTATCGCACGACATGGAAAATGACCCCGACATCGTCGCCCTGGTCGCCGCGTCCGCGGCGCTGACGCTCTCCGGCGTCCCGTTCCTCGGGCCCATCGGCGCGGCCCGTGTCGGCTATATCGAAGGCAAGTATGTCGTCAACCCGATGGTCGACGAGATGCCCGAGACGCAGCTCGACCTGATCGTCGCCGGCACCGCCGACGCCGTGCTGATGGTCGAATCGGAAGCCAAGGAGCTGCCCGAGGACATCATGCTGGGTGCGGTGATGCACGGGCATGAGCATTTCCAGCCGGTGCTCGAGGCGATCGTCAAGCTCGCCGAGCGCGCCGCCAAGGAACCGTGGGCGCTCAAGGAAACCGACAATGCCGACATGGTCGGCCAGGTACGCGGTCTCGCCGAAAGCGGCTTGCGCGAAGCCTACTCCATCGCCTCGAAGCAAGAGCGCCGCGACGGCATCTCTCAGGTGAAGGAGAAGGTGGTCACCGAGCTCGTCCCGGAGGACGACGACGGCAGCATCGCCGGCAAGGTGTCTGGCGCGTTTAAGGAAGCCGAGAAGGACATTGTCCGCGGCAGCATCCTCGACACCAAGAAGCGTATCGATGGCCGCGACCTGGTCACGGTGCGGCCCATCTCATGCGAGGTCGGCATCCTGCCGCGCACGCATGGTAGCGCGCTGTTCACCCGCGGCGAGACGCAAGCACTGGCCGTCACCACGCTCGGTACCGGCGAGGACGAGCAGTTCGTCGATGCACTGGCCGGCACCTACAAAGAGACGTTCATGCTGCACTACAACTTCCCGCCCTACTCGGTCGGCGAAGCGGGCCGCATGGGCTCTCCGGGGCGCCGCGAGATCGGTCACGGCAAGCTGGCCTGGCGGGCGATCCACCCGGTGCTGCCCGACCGCGAGCAGTTCCCCTACACCATCCGTGTGGTCTCCGAGGTCACCGAGTCGAACGGCTCCTCCTCCATGGCCACGGTGTGCGGTTCCTCGCTCGCCATGATGGACGCGGGCGTACCGCTGAAGCGTCCGGTGGCGGGTATCGCCATGGGCCTCATCAAGGAGGGCGAGAAGTACGCCGTCCTGTCCGACATTCTCGGTGACGAGGACCATCTCGGCGACATGGACTTCAAGGTAGCCGGTACATCCGAGGGCGTCACATCGCTCCAGATGGACATCAAGATCACCGGCATCACCGAGGAGATCATGAAGATCGCGCTCGACCAAGCGAAGGACGGGCGCTTGCATATCCTCGGCGAGATGGACAAGGCGCTTAACGCGGCGCGGCCCGAGCTCGGCGAATATGCCCCGCGCATCGAGACGATCCACATTCCGACCGACAAGATCCGCGAAGTGATCGGTACGGGCGGTTCGGTGATCCGCGAGATCGTGGCCGAGTCCGGCGCCAAGATCGACATCTCGGACGACGGGACGGTCAAGATCGCTTCGTCCAACGCGGAGTCGATCCGCGCGGCCATCGCCCGCATCAAGGGCATCGCTGCGGAGCCCGAGGCCGGCGAGATCTACGAAGGCAAAGTCGTGAAGGTGATGGAGTTCGGCGCGTTCGTGAACTTCTTCGGCCCCAAGGACGGCCTGGTGCATATCTCGCAGTTGGCGGAAGGACGCCCGAACGCCGTGACCGACGTCGTCAAGGAAGGCGACAAGGTATGGGTCAAGCTGCTGGGCTTCGACGAGCGCGGCAAGGTGCGCTTGTCGATGAAGGTCGTCGACCAGGAGACCGGCAAGGAAAAGCAAGTCGCCGAGGCCAGCTAGACCGGGGACTTTTCCGCCAGATCGAGACGATGAGAGGGGCGCTTCGGCGCCCCGATCCTTTTGCGCTGCCGGCTAGCTGTTGGGCGCTATGGGAGCCTTGGCATCCTTGGCGCAACGCGTGCCGACGATCGTGTACTTATTGTTCTTGAGCTGCCAAGCGGCGCCTTCCGCCTGGCTTTCCCGGATGCAGGACACCACGTCGGTATATTCCTTCTCCGGAATCTTGAACTCCTGGCACTGCTCTCCAGTAGCCGCCAGACACACCATGACTACGACTTCGAACATGATTCCTCCTACGAGCGGCCTCGGCTTGCGCGCCTGGGGCACGCTGGTCCGCTTTCTATATGGTTGCCGAACGGGGTAAAGTTGTGACCGGTCCCTGTCAACATCCAGGGTGCGATAGGCTTACTGGGCGCTATTGCGCGGCCTCGCGCGGGGCCACCTTCTCCACGGCATTCTCAAGCTCCTCGGCGCGTTCCATCGCCTTGAGCGCGTCCAGGTCTGGCATGAACGTGGTCGAGTAGCCGCAATCCACGAAATGCACCTCGCCGGTGACGGCGCCCGACAGATCAGACAGGAGATACAGCGCGGCCCCGCCAACCTCATCGAGGGTGGGCGAGCGGCGCATGGGCGCATGCCGCTGCTGGTAGTGGAACAGGGTGCGCGCCTCGGAGATGCCGGCGCCGGCCAGCGTCCGCATGGGCCCGGCCGACAGCGCGTTCACCCGGACGCCTTGCGGCCCGAGATCGGAGGCAAGATATTTGACGCTGGCCTCTAGCGCGGCCTTGGCCACGCCCATGACGTTGTAGCAAGGCACCACACGGGTCGAGCCGCCATAGGTGAGCGTCAGCAGCGAGCCGCCGTCGTTCATCAGGTCGGAGGCGCGCTTGCAGATCTCCGTGAACGAGAAGCAGGAGATCACCATGGTGTGCTCGAAATTCTTCCGCGTGGTATCGCAGTAGCGGCCCTTCAGCTCGGTGCGGTCGGAGAAGGCGAGCGCATGCACGACGAAATCGAGCGAGCCCCATTCCTTGCGGATCACGTCCAGCATGCGATCGACACTATCCAGATCCTCTACGTCGACCTCTTCGATGATCTTGGCGCCGATGGATTGGGCCAAAGGCAGGGCCCGGCGGCCGAAAGCGCCACCTTGGTAGCTGAAGGCAAGCTCCGCACCTTGACCATGGAGCACCCGGGCGATTCCCCAGGCGATGGAGCGGTCGTTGGCGACGCCCATCACCAGCCCCCGCTTCCCAGCCATCAACGGTCCCGGCTCAGCAATATCTTTCGTTGGTGCCATCTTACTTACTCTGCTTGGAGTTGATTTCCGCTGACTTCTCCGCCCCTCAGCTATCCAACCGGCGGAACACGAGTGTGGCGTTGGTGCCACCAAAACCGAAGCTATTCGACATCACGGCGTTAATAGAGGCGCCGTCCTTGCGCTTGCGCGCGATGGGCATGTCCGCCACGTCCGGGTCCAAATTCTCGATATTGGCGGACTCACAGACGAAGCCATTGTTCATCATCAGAAGCGAGTAGATCGCCTCGTGCACGCCCGCCGCGCCAAGCGAGTGGCCGGTCAGCGACTTGGTCGCGCTGATGGTCGGGCAATCTTCGCCGAAGACCTCGCGGATCGCCTCGATCTCGCGCACGTCTCCTTGCGGCGTCGAGGTGGCGTGCGGGTTGATGTAGTCGATCTTGTCGCCGTTCAGGTTCTGCATGGCCATGCGCATGCAGCGCACCGCCCCCTCGCCCGACGGCAGCACCATGTCGAAGCCATCCGAGGTAGCGCCATAGCCCACGAGCTCCGCGTAGATCCGCGCGCCGCGGGCTTTGGCATGCTCGAGCTCCTCGAGCACCAGAACACCGGCACCGCCGGCGATGACAAAGCCGTCGCGAGCCGTGTCATAGGCCCGGCTCGCCTTCTCCGGCTCATCGTTGAAGTCGGACGACATCGCGTTCATGGCATCGAACAGGACCGACAGGGTCCAGTCGAGCTCCTCGCCGCCGCCGGCAAACACGATGTCCTGCTTGCCGAGCTGGATCAGCTCACCGGCATTACCGATGCAGTGGGCGCTCGTCGAGCAGGCCGATGAGATGGAATAGCTGACGCCCTTGATGTGATAGGGCGTCGACAACGTGGCGGAGTTGGTCGAGGACATTGACTTGGGCACCTCGAAAGGACCCACCTTCTTGGGGCCCTTCTCGCGGGTGGTGTCGGCCGCCCGAACAATGGCCCGGGTGGACGGTCCGCCTGAGCCCATAATGAGCCCGGTGCGCTCGTTGGAGATGTCCTTCTCCTCGAGCCCCGCGTCCTGGATCGCCTGCTCCATGGCGATGTAGTTCCAGCCGGCGCCCGCGCCCATGAAGCGGCGGACCTTCCGGTCGATGATTTCTTCCCAGTCGAGTTTGGGCGCGCCATGTACCTGGCAGCGGAAGCCGTGCTCCGCATAGGAGTCGGCCTTGACGATGCCCGACTTGGCCTCGCGCAACGACGCAAGCACCTCCTGGGCACTATTGCCGATGGAGGACACAATGCCCATGCCGGTCACGACCACGCGTTTCATTCGCATAAACGTCCTTGAAGCTTGCGCCGCAACAGATCAAGCACCAGCAGGAGCGGCTTCGCCCGCCTGGAACAGGCCGACCTTCAGGTCCTTGGCCGTGTAGATGGTCTCGCCGTCTGCCTTGACCAAACCATCCCCCGTCCCGAGGGTGAATTTGCGGCGCATCACACGCTTGAGGTCAACAATATACTCAAGCTTTTTCATGGTCGGCAGAACCATCCCGGAGAATTTTACCTCGCCGACGCCAAGCGCGCGGCCCTTGCCCGGCGCGCCGAGCCAGCCGAGGAAGAAGCCCAGCATCTGCCATAAGGCATCCAGGCCCAGACAGCCCGGCATGACCGGGTCGTCCTTGAAGTGACAAGCGAAGAACCAAAGGTCGGGCTTCACATCCAGTTCCGCCACGATGCGGCCCTTGCCGTGCTCGCCGCCTTCCTCCTCCACATGGGAGATGCGGTCGAACATCAGCATCGGCGGCAGGGGCAACTGAGCGTTGCCGGGGCCGAACAATTCGCCCCGGGCGCAGGCGAGCAGCGCCTCGTAATTAAAGCTGGCCTGCCGATCTGCCGTGGATTTCTGCACTCTCTAATCCTGCGTTTTTCTTTGAGTCTAGATTGTTGGTTGGTTACCTAACACATGCCAGAGCCCACCAAAAGCCCGCCCTGGGACCCCCGGGGGTCTCCGGCCGGGCGCAGAAGCCGGCTCATACCATGGCTCGAAGTCACCAGGCGACCCGAGTGAATGCGGCAAAAGGTCAGCCATACCACGACGTTGCGGTAAGCGGCCCTACCGCCTATATTCTAGAGGCTATCTTTGGGCGATAAGACACTATGAACAAGCTGCCTCACGCAGACGAAGACACCACTGTCGTGGTCGGAGACGTTCCTGAGCTGTTGCGCGGCGCGGGGCTCAGGCCGACGCGGCAGCGCGTGGCTCTTGCCCGCCTCCTGTTCGCGGAGGGCGACCGGCATGTGACCGCGGAACGGCTGCATGAGGAAGCCTTGGCCTCCAAGGTGCCGGTATCGCTGGCGACGGTCTACAACACGCTGCACCAGTTCACCGAGGCCGGCCTTCTGCGGGAGGTCGCGGTCGAGGGTGCGAAAACATATTTCGACACCAACACGTCAAATCACTACCACTTCTTCTGCGAGCGGTCGGGCAAGCTCCTGGACATCCACACCGGTGAGATCCGCATCGACGGTCTGCCCGAGGCGCCTGACGGCATGGCCATCTCGCGTGTCGACGTGCTGGTCCGGCTCGTCAAGAAGAGCGGCTAGTTGTTGATCTCTTCGCCGCGGTAAACCCCCCAGAGCCTGCTCTGCTCCACATAGCCGGAATAGTCGTCGACCGTGAGTTCGCACCACTCTCCGTCGCACGACAGGATGTTGCCAAGCACGCCGGACTGAAGCTGAGCCACGGCGCGCGATCCCGTGGAACGCCTGCGGTAAAGGGTGACGGCTTCCTTGCCCTTGGACCAGGGGCTGATGAGCACGGTGCGGCGGCCGCTGAGCAGGCTGTGATACACCCACCCGTCGGCGCCTTCGCTGTCGCGAACGCGGCGCCAGTTGTCGGCTTCGGCGATGATCTCGACGGGCAGGCCTGCGCGCGCGAACACCCAGTCGATGGCTTGCTCGGTGCTCGGGCCACGGCGCACATTGACCCGGTTGGATTTGAGGCTGACGAAGCGGGGTACGCGCAAGCCACTCTGCGATCCTTTGGCGGCGGTCGCCTGTTTGGCGCCGTCCTCGGCCGCGGCGGCCGGTACCGCCAGGGCGAGGCTCAAGGCCACCGCAATTCCGGTCAAACAGCGCACCAGCACCAATACCCTCCCCCGCTCTTGTGCCCCGAATCGACGCACTTGGACCCATTGAATGGCCGAGAAAAGTGAAAGGATCGTGGCTCCGGGTTATTTCCGGCCTTAGAGCCAATATGACGCTTTATCTCGTAAACCCCCTTCTGTTAGACAAAGCGCGCAATTCAACGCAATCAGGGGACCCTTCCCTCCGATAGCCTCCTGACAGGATACGTTATGGCTTCTGAACGACCGCTCGTTATCGTCACGCGTAAGCTCCCCGATGTCGTGGAGACACGGCTCAGAGAGCTGTTCGACGCGCGGCTCAATATTGAAGACAACCCGTTCTCCCGGGACGAGCTGATCGAGGCGGTCAAGACGGCCAATGTGCTCGTGCCCACGGTGACCGACCGCATCGACCGGACCGTGCTGAGCCAAGCGGGACCCGACCTCAAGCTGATCGCTCAGTTCGGCACCGGCGTCGACAATATCGACCTCGACACGGCGCGGAACCGCTCCATTCTCGTGACCAACACGCCCGGCGTGCTCACCGAGGACACGGCGGACATGACCATGGCGCTGATCCTGTCCGTGCCGCGGCGCCTGACCGAGGGGGCGACCCTGCTCAAGGCCGGCACCGATGAGTGGCGGGGCTGGTCGCCGACCTGGATGCTCGGCCACCGCATCTACGGCAAGCGGCTCGGCATTGTCGGCATGGGCCGTATCGGCCAGGCGGTGGCGCGCCGCGCCAAGGCGTTCGGTCTTCAGATCCACTATCACAACCGCCGCCGCGTCCAGCCGGATATCGAGCAAGCGCTCGAAGCGACCTATTGGGACAGCCTCGACCAGATGCTGGCGCGGATGGACATCGTCTCCATCAATTGCCCGCACACCCCGGCGACCTATCACCTATTGTCCGCTCGCAGGCTCGCGCTCTTGAAGCCGACAGCCTATGTGGTCAACACCGCGCGCGGCGAGGTGATCGACGAGAACGCGCTCGCCCGCATGATCGAGAACAACGAGCTGGCCGGTGCCGGCCTCGACGTGTTCGAGCACGAGCCGGCAGTAAACCCCAAGCTCCTGCGCAACGAGAAGGTGGTGGTTCTGCCCCATATGGGGTCGGCCACGCTCGAAGGCCGCATCGACATGGGCGAGAAGGTCATCGTCAACATCAAGACCTTCCTCGACGGTCATGCGCCGCCGGATCGCGTCCATCCCGCGATGTTCTAGGAAGAGCGGCTACTTCGCGGCTTGGGCCGGTGCCTCAGCCGTCTGCACGTGCTCGGGGCGGAAGCCCATGCCGATGAGCCGGGCCGGAAGACGCCTCAGAACGGGGAAGCGGTCCATCATCCTGGCGAAGAATGGCGGCTTGGGCTGTCTGGTCATGGTGAGCACGTTGGTCACGACGCGGTTCTGAATGAAGACCTGCAGGGCCTGCGTCAGCTTGGCCGGCAGGCGCCGCCGCTTCTGTACTTTCTGCAGCTCCTCCTCCGTGACGCGCCCCTCGAGCAGCGGCGCGGCTAGGATGTTGGCTGTGGCCACCGCGTCTTGAATCGCAAGATTGATGCCGACGCCGCCGATCGGCGACATGGCGTGGGCCGCATCGCCGATGCACAAAAGCCCCGGCCGGTACCAGCGCTTGAGACGGTCCACCTTCACGGTGAGGAGCCTTACGTCGTCCCAGGAGGCGATCTCCTTCACGCGCGTGGAGAGCGTCGGCTTCAAGGCGACGATCGCCAGCCGGAACGCTTCGAGCCCCTTGCGGCGCAACTCGTTGAAGCCGCCTTTGGGAATGACGAAGGCGCACTGCCAATAGTCGCACCGGTTGATCATGATGAAGAAGCGGCCGGGCTCGATACGGCCGAGCGTGTCGTCTCCGTCCTCGGGGCGTCTTGTGAGACGCAACCACAACACGTCCATAGGCGCGCCCATGTCCTCCACCTCGAGACCGGCCAGGGCGCGCACCGTGGATTTGCGGCCGTCGGTGCCGACCACGAGATCGGCGCGGACCTCGAGATCGCTGTCCGGCGTCGCGGCCTTCAGGCCGACGACCCTGTCGCCGTCCTTCAAGAGCTCATCCACCTCCGCGCGCATGCGCAGGTGAAAGGTGGGGTAACGCTTGCCGTGGGTGGCGAGGAAATCGAGGAAGTCCCATTGCGGCATGAAAGCGAGGAACTTGGCTTCAGTCGGTAGGTGCGAAAAGTCTGCGATCATGACCGTGTCGTCGCCGATCTGCGCGCCAAGCTGCTTCACCGCCTGGTGCGGCAGCTTGAGAAATTCGTCCAGCAGGCCGAGCTCATGCATGACCTGCAGCGTCGAAGGATGGATGGTGTCGCCGCGGAAATCGCGAAAAAAGTCCTCGTGCTTCTCCAGCACGACCACATCGACGCCGGCGCGCGCCAAAAGAAAGCCGAGCATGATGCCCGCGGGGCCCCCACCGGCAATGGCGCATTCGGTGGTGATGGTTTCCGTAGCCATGGCGCAGCCTCAGACGGGTAATCCAGGGGATCTCTCGAGCACAACCTTCGGCTGAAAAGATTGAAAAACTCTATGGGATGCCCGACGCCGCACGCAGCCGGGCCTCGGCGCGGTGATGGTTGAGGTCGCGGAACCCCTGATTCCTGCCGTTTAGCGGGTTCTCCGGGTCCCAGGCATAGCGCACGGCGGAAAACCGCGCCTGGAGCGCATCATAAAGGAGAAGCCGTCCCACCAGGCTCTCGCCGATGCCAAGCAGCTCCTTCACCACCTCGACCGCCTGGAGACAGCCGATCACGCCCGCCACGGCGCCGAGAATGCCGGCCTCCGAGCACGGCGGCACGGTGCCCTCAGGCGGCGGCTCCGGGAACAGGCAGCGATAGTTCGGACGCGGGGTGCCGTCTTCGTCCGTCTCGAAGGCGCGGAAGGTGGTGAGTTGCCCGTCGAACGGCCCCAGCGCCGCCATCACCAATGGCAGCTTCGCGAAGTAGCAAGCATCGTTGAGGAGATAGCGCGTGGCGAAATTGTCGGAGCCGTCGGCGACGATGTCGAAGCCGCGCAAGATCTCGAGTGCGTTCTCCGGGACCAGGCGCGTCGAATAGAGCTTCGTTTCCACATGCGGGTTCAGCCGCTCTATGGTGGCCGCCGCGCTCTTGGTCTTGGAGCGGCCGACATGGCCGGTATCGTGCACGACCTGCCGCTGGAGGTTATCGAGGCTCACGCGGTCGTCGTCGATGATGCCGATTTGGCCGATGCCCGCCGCGGCCAAATACAGAAGGAGCGGCGAGGCGAGGCCGCCGGCGCCGACTACGAGCACCCGCGACGCCTTTAGCCGTTGCTGGCCTTCGCCGCCGACCTCCTTCAGCACCAGATGGCGCTTATAGCGTTCGATTTCGTCTTCGGTGAGCATGGGTTCAATCTAGGTACTCGGCGCGGCGCCCGCCAGGGCGGGTCACTGGCCGGTGGAGCCGAAGCCACCCTCTCCCCGGCCGGTGTCGTTCAACGCATCGGCGGCGATGATCTCGATCCGGGTTACCGGCGCGATGACGGCCTGGGCGATGCGGTCACCGCGCTGAATGAGAAACCGCTCGCTACCGAGATTGACGAGCAGCACCTTCACCTCGCCGCGATAGTCGGCGTCGATCGTGCCGGGGCTGTTCAAGACTGTTACGCCGTGTTTGAGCGCGAGGCCCGAACGGGGCCGCACTTGCGCCTCGTAGCCATCGGGGAGTTCGAAGACGAGGCCGGTCGGGACCAGCACGCGATCGCTTGGATCAAGCATGAGCGTGCCGTCCTCGGGCACGGCGGCGACGAGATCGAAGCCCGCCGCGTGTGCCGACTGATAGGCGGGCAGCGCCAGGCCTTCGCCGTGCGGCAAACGCATGATCCGAACTTGCACGCTCATTCAGCGGCCGAACGCACGCTGGACAGCGTCTCGGCGGCGCGGGCGAGGAGACGCGCGGCCATCTCGTCCTTGCTCATGGCCGGCCAGTCCTCGGTGCCGGCGCCCGTCACGAGATGCACGGTCGTGCGGTCTCCGCCCATGATGCCGGTGCCGGCGGAGACATCGTTGGCGACAATCCAGTCCGCCCCTTTGGCGCGGCGCTTGGCGCGTGCGTGATCGAGGACATTCTCGGTCTCGGCCGCAAAGCCGATGACGAGCTCCGGGCGCTGCGGGCCGGGAATGGCGATGGTCGCCAGGATGTCCGGGTTCTGCGCAAGGGTCAGCGAGACATCGCCGCCGTCTTCTTTCTTGAGCTTCTGCGCAGCTTGCGCTCCCGCCCGCCAATCGGCGACGGCGGCGGCGCATACCGCAATGTCGGCTGGCAGCGCATCCAATGTCGCATCCAGCATCTCTTGCGCCGTCTCGACCTTGATGAGGTCCACACCGTCCGGCTCCGGCAAGGTCACGGGTCCGGACACCAGGGTCACGCGCGCACCGAGACCAAGCGCGGCGCGGGCCAGCGCGTGGCCCTGCTTGCCGGAGGAGCGGTTGGTGATATAGCGCACGGGATCGAGCGGCTCGTGCGTCGGTCCCGAAGTGATCAACACATGCCGCCCGGTGAGCGGACCGCGCTGTTTCTCGGAGAGCATCCGCGCGACGGCGTTGCAAACCGCATCGGGCTCCGCCATGCGGCCCGGGCCGAACTCGCCGCAAGCCATCTCGCCCTCGTCGGGGCCGATGAAGTGGATGCCGTCCGCGCGCAGCGTCGTGACATTGCGGCGCGTCGCCGGGTGTTGCCACATGCGGACATTCATGGCGGGCGCCACCAAAACCCGCTTGTCGGTCGCAAGCAGCACGGTCGAGGCGAGATCGTTCGCGAGCCCCGTCGCCATCTTGGCGAGAAGGTCGGCGGTCGCCGGCGCCACCACGACGAGGTCCGCCTCGCGCGACAGCTGAATATGGCCGATCTCCGCCTCGTCCTTGAGGTCGAACAGATCGGTGAAGCATTGCTCGCCGGAGAGCACCGAGAAGGAGAGCGGCGTGACGAACTCGGCGCCGCCTTTCGTTAGAATGACGCGCACGGCGGCGCCCCGCTCGGTCAAGCGGCGCACGAGCTCAAGGCTCTTATAGGCGGCGATGCCGCCGCCCACGATGAGAAGGATGCGCTTTCCTTGCACGGTCTTCTTTCCTATCTCGGCAACCACAACTTAGCACACCAGGGGTTACTGGATTGCCCGGTCGAGCCGGCAATGACCGGAAAATAGGGTTAGCAGTCACCGATCAAAAGAGCAGCGCCAGCGCGATCGCAACAAGCGCAATGGCCCCGACCCAGATGCCGGCCCGGCTCCAGCGGTCCTTGTGGGCTTGCGCGTCGGCCAGCCGCTCCACGCTTCGGTCGTCCAGATGCAAGCCCTCCTCGACCATCGCCGAGAAGGCATCCGCCGTGTGCTCCGCCTGAAGCAAGAGCCTGGGGATGTCGCCGACGAGGCGCCCCACGGAGGCGGCGCTTTCGGCCGCCTGCTCGAGACGCGCGCCGGCGCCCAGCTGGCTCTCCAGCCATTCCTTCGCCACGGGCTCGGCGACGGCCCAGATATTGAGCTCGGGGTCCATGCTGCGGCCCACGCCTTCGACCACGACCATGGTCTTTTGCAGGAGGATCAGCTCGGGCCTCGTCTGCATGTCGAAGATCTCGGTGTATTGGAACAGCTGTCCCAAGAGCTGCGCCATGGAAATCTCGCTGGCCGGACGATCCATGATCGGCTCGCCGATGGCGCGCAAGGCTTGGGCGAACTGCGCGACGGAATGCTTGCGCGGCACGTAGCCGGCATCGAAATGCACTTGCGCGACACGCGTGTAGTCGCGGGTGATGAAGCCATAGAGGATCTCCGCGAGGAAGCGGCGCTCCTTCATGCTCAACCGGCCCATAATGCCGAAGTCGACGGCGACGATGTTGCCGTCCTTGTCGACGAACAGATTCCCCGGATGCATGTCGGCGTGGAAGAAGCCATCGCGCATGGCGTGACGCAGGAAGGTCTGTACCAGCCGCGCGCCGAGCGCTTTCACGTCGTGGCCTTGCGCGCGCAATGTCTCCAGATCGCCCATGGGCGTGCCGTCGATCCATTCGAGCGTCAGCACGCGGCGGGCACTGCGCGTCCAATCGACCTTGGGCACGCGGAAGCCTTCATCGTCCTTGGCGTTGTCGGCCATCTCCGAGATGGCGGCGGCCTCCATGCGCAAATCCATCTCGATGGCGACGGACTTGGCCAGCGTGTCGACCACGGCGATGGGGCGCAAACGCCTGGACGGCGCATGCAAGCGCTCGATCATGCGCGCGGCAAAGACATAAGAGTCGAGGTCCTTCTTGAAGCGCTGCTCGATGCCCGGACGCAGCACCTTCACGGCGACGTCTTTCAACTTGCCGTCGGGCATCTTGACCTTCGCCTTGTGGACCTGCGCGATAGAGGCGGCGGCGACCGCCGGCCCGAATTCCGCATAAAGCTGATCGATGGGTGCTTCGAGCTCCGTTTCGACGGCTTTCACCGCATCGCTTTGAGAAAATGGCGGTAGGCGGTCCTGCAGGGTCGAAAGATCGCGGGCGAGCTCGCGCCCAATGATGTCGTCGCGCGTCGCCAGGAACTGACCGAGCTTGATGTAAGACGGTCCCAGCGATGTCAGCGCCGCGGAAAGCCGGGCCTGATTGCCGGAAGCCGCGCCGTTCTTGCGCAAGGGGGCGGTGACGCGGCCGAACACGGCCAGCGGGCCCGACAGCTTGGTATCGGCCGGCAGCACGCGCGCGCCGCTCCAGGCAAGCGTTGCGCCTGCCTTTGTCAGCCGCGCCATATTGGCGATGGCGTTCACGTCTTTTGCCTCACTAGAGCCGCCAGCCTGCGTGGATGGCCGCGATGCCACCTGTCAGGTTTCGATAGCCCACACGCTCAAACCCCGCATCTCTTATCATCTGGGCGAAGCGTTCCTGATTGGGGAAGCGCCGTATGCTTTCCACGAGATATCGATAGGACTCCGCGTCGCCGGCGACAAGACCGCCGAGCACCGGAATGGCGTTGAAGGAATAGGCATCATAGAGCGTATCAAGCAGCGGCATCTCGACGCTCGAAAACTCAAGACACAGAAAGCGTCCGCCGGGCTTGAGGACCCGGAAGGCTTCCGCGAGCGCCTTGTCGATATGGGTGACGTTGCGGATGCCGAAGGCGATCGTATAGGCATCGAAGCGCGCGTTCTCGAACGGCAGCGCCTCGGCGTTGCCTTGCACGAAGGCGAGCGGGCCTCTATGGCCCACTCTCGCCCTCCCCGCCTCCATCATCTCGGGGCTGATGTCACAGATCACGGCGCTGCCGCCTTCGCCCACTGCATCCAGGTAACGGCAGGCGATATCGCCGGTGCCGCCGGCCACGTCGAGCAGGGCAAAGGGCGCCGCGCTCTTCGGCGGGGCGAGCATGTTGATGAGCTCCGCCTTCCAGAGACGATGTAGGCCACCGGACATCAGGTCGTTCATCAGGTCGTAGCGGCTGGCGACCTTGGAGAACACGTTGTTCACCAGGCCCTGGCGGGCGCTTTCGGCCACGGGGGCGAAGCCAAAACTGGTCTCGACGTCCCCGGAATCTGGGTTTTTCAGGTGCTCGGTCATTTGGCTCGCGGACAATAGCCTAAGCCCCCAGTTCAGGCTATTGTTGCACTGCAATGAGAATTATTCTGCACTGCAGTATGCTGGGATATCATGCCGGAGCTGCCTGAAGTGGAGACCGTACGCCGCGGTCTGGAGCCGATCCTCGTGGGCAATGAATTTGCCCGCGTGGAGCAGCGGCGCCCGGACTTGCGCTTTCCGTTGCCGACGCGCTTCGGCGCCCGGCTGGAAGGCCGCAAGGTCGAGGCGCTCGACCGGCGGGCGAAATATCTGCTCGCCCGGCTCGATGACGGCGAGGTGCTGGTCATGCATCTGGGCATGACGGGCCGCTTCGCGATCGACAAGGCCAACGGGACCGCGGCCACGCCGGGGCGCTTCGCGCATCGACAAGTGCCGACGCCCAAGCACGAGCATATCGTCTTCCATCTCGCCGACGGCGCGGCGATCCGCTACACGGATGTCCGCCGCTTCGGCATCATGGACCTCGTGCCGGCCGCCACGCTCGACAGCCATGCGCTGTTCAAGGGGCTTGGGGTCGAGCCGCTCGGCGATGCGCTCACCCCTGAATGGCTCGCGGCCAAGCTCAAAGGCAAGGCCACCTCGATCAAGGCCGCGCTGCTCGATCAACGTCTGATCGCGGGGCTCGGCAATATCTATGTGTGCGAGGCGCTGCACCGCGCCCGCATCGCACCGCTCAAGCTCGCCGGAACGCTTGCCACCAAATCCGGCAAACCAACAAAAAAGACGGAAGCGCTCGTTGAAGGGATCAAGGCCGTACTGGAAAGCGCCATCAAGGCCGGCGGGTCGTCGTTGCGTGACTACCGGCATACGGATGGCCGTCTCGGCCGTTTCCAGCATCGATTCAAGGTCTATGGCCGCGAGGGGAAACCCTGCCGGCGGACGGGATGTGGCGGCATTGTCCGCCGCATCGTCCAAAGCGGCCGGTCGACCTTCTTCTGTCCAACCTGTCAGAGATAAGGGACTGATGAACATGTATGTCGAAGACATCGCACGGGGCGAAGAGGCGCCCGGAGCTCCCGCCTATGAAACGCTCATTGTCACGCGCCAAGGTAAGGTCGGGCTCATCACACTCAACCGGCCGCAGGCGCTGAACGCGCTGAATGCGCTCCTCATCGGCGAGCTCAATCGCGCGCTCAAGACATTCGACACCGATCCCGCCATTGGCTGCATCGTCATCACGGGGAACGAAAAGGCTTTCGCCGCGGGTGTCGACATTAAGGAGATGCATACCAAGACCTTCGTCGAGGCCTATGGCAGCGACTTCCTGGCGCCGTTCGACAGGATCGGCGAGACGCGCAAGCCCATCATCGCCGCGGTGGCAGGCTACGCGCTCGGCGGCGGCTGCGAACTCGCCATGAGCTGCGACATCATCCTGGCCGGCGACAACGCCGTGTTCGGCCAGCCGGAGATCAATCTCGGCATCATGCCGGGGGCCGGTGGCACGCAGCGCCTGACGCGCGCGGTCGGCAAGGCTAAGGCCATGGAGCTCTGTCTTACGGGGCGGATGATGAAGGCCGAGGAGGCGGAGAGCGCCAATCTCGTAAGCCGCATCGTCCCCGCCGATGAGCTGCTCGAGGAGGCCATGAAGGTCGCCGACAAGATCGCCAACCTGTCCCAGCACGCGGTGATGATGATCAAGGAGGCGATCAACCGGGGCTTCGCCACGACGCTTGCCGAGGGCACCCGCTTCGAGCGCGGCCAGTTCTACTCCCTGTTCGCCACCGAGGATCAGAAAGAGGGCATGGCCGCCTTCATCGACAAGCGGAAGCCCGACTTCAAGAACCGGTAGAGCGCGGGTTCGCGGAAAAAGGCCGGCGCCCTCCGGTTTCGCCCAGTTGACGCCTTCTGGGGTGCTCGCTATAGAGCACGTAAAACGAGCGTTACTGCTTGGCTTTGCGCGCGGCATTCTGCGGCCCGAAAGCCATCTCAAGGATTCATAATTATGGCTAACACCAAGTCGGCGAAGAAAGCCGTTCGCCAAATCACCCGCCGTACCGCCGACAACAAGGCGCGGCGCAGCTACATGCGCACCTGTGTCCGCAAGGTCGAGGAAGCCATCGCCACCGGCAACAAGGACGTTGCTCAGACCGCGTTGAAAGAGGCCGAGCCCATCATGGTGCGCACGGCGCAAAAGGGCCTCCTGCACCGCCGCGCGGCCTCCCGCAAAGTCTCCCGCCTCGCCAAGCGCGTAGGCGCCATGGGGGCCTAGCCAGGCCCCCCATTTCGGGTGCGCGTCACACGCCGCCCCGGCTCCCATAGAGTCAAAAAACCGGCTTTGTTGCTTGCGCGCCACAGAGGCTGCGCACAGCCGCTGCGCGCTTCATGTAAATTTCGCGAATATTTCAATTGCTTGACGATCGAGGCGGCGTCGGCGCGAACCTGGTTTTCCACCGCCTGCCCTCTGGAAAAAAAAATTCGAGGCATCAAAGGGGGAAAAAGTCCCGCTTTCGCGGAGATTTTGCTGCCAGCCCGGTCGATTCAGGCTTTATGCACAGAGGCTTGGCGAAGGCCGCTGACCGCGGCGCTTACTGATCAATACTGCACCTGACCCCCCCCTTCGTTTGCTTGATTGGCTGGGTTTGCGTGTGTATAGTCTGTTTATCCGAACGGGGAATTTCCCTCCTTACAATCGAGTATCTTGGCCTTGGCGTTTGCCGGGACAGGTTTTCTTTGTCTTCGCAGTAAGGGTGGATGAAAATCTTGTGCAATGCTTGTGCGTAAGCTGTGAATATTGTGGGTGTAAATTGCATGAAGTCCCCACGTATTGTGTCCAGTATCGAATCTGTTCTTAGCTCGTGCTCACATCTTTTCGGGAGGAGGCTCGATCTTGGGCGCGCACGCGAACGAAAACGCGGTCGATGAGGTCGATGTGGCAACGGCCTGGAAGGGCCTTCAGGCGAACCCTCGAGCGCAGCTTGTCGACGTGCGAACCCGTGCGGAGTGGACCTATGTAGGGATTCCCGACCTCGGGCCTTTGGGCAAACGGACTGTCCTTGTGGAGTGGCAGACCTTTCCCGATCAGTCCGTGGATCCGCGTTTCGCCGATCGCCTGGCCAATGAGCTCAAGGCGCTCGGTGTCCAGTTGGACGATGACCTTTTCTTTATTTGCCGTTCGGGAAGCCGGAGTCTGGCTGCGGCCAGGGCGATGGCGTCGGCGGGGTACCGCGCCTGTCACAATGTCTCAGAGGGGTTCGAAGGACCGCTCGACGACAGTAGGCATCGCGGTTCCCTCTTAGGGTGGAAGGCGATCGGACTTCCCTGGCAGCAGGGGTAAGAGCCGGTCGATGGGACGGTCGTGGCTGTCCGCGTCGATATCTAGTTGGCTGCTCAAGTTTCAAGCGTGCGGTGCGTAAGTGACGCGACAAAAAATGAATGGGAAAGAAAAATATCGTGGCAGAGGCACAGGCACGGGTTCCTACACAGGGGCCGCAGCAAGAGGAGCAGTGCGCGCCAAGCGAAGCTTGGGCGAGGGTTAAGACGCGGCTACGCGCGGAATTGGGCGAGGACGTCTACGCCAGTTGGTTTAGGGGCGTGGAGCTTGATCAACTGGATGAGGGCGTCGTCCATCTTACGGTGGCCACGCGCTTCCTGCGGAACTGGCTCAAAGCGCATTACTACCAGTCCGTCCTGAGGCTGTCGCAGGTGGAGTGGCCGAGCGCCGAGCGTGTTGAGTTCACCGTCCGGCAACCGCACTTCGCCGTCGAAACGCCCAAAGAGGTGCACCGCGAACAGCGCAGTCCAGCGCCGGCTTCCTATAACCGGACACCGCTTCCGATGCCGCTGCGCACCGGCTATGAGGGTTTCGAAGGATCGCCGCTCGACCCGCGCCTCAGCTTCGGAAGTTTCGTGATCGGCAACACGAACAAGCTGGCCCATGCCGCGGCCCAGCAAGTGGCGCATGCTTCATCGAGCCCGCAGTCTCCGTTCAACCCGTTGTTTCTGCATGGCAATGTCGGCCTGGGCAAAACCCACCTGCTGCACGCCATCGCGTGGGAGGTGAAGCAACAGAAGCCCGAGGCCGAGGTGCTCTACCTTACCGCAGAGCGCTTCATGTCCGGCTTCGTGCAGGCCTTGCGTGCGCGTGACGCGCTGGCCTTCAAGGAGAAGCTCCGCAATATCGATATTCTCCTGATCGACGACATGGAGTTCCTGCAAGGCCCGACGATCCAGCAGGAGTTCTGCCACACGCTGAACTCACTGATCGACGGCGGGCGTCAGGTGGTGGTGGCGGCGGATCGCGCGCCGACCCATCTCGACAAGCTCGACATGCGCATGCGCTCGAGGCTTGGCGGCGGGCTCGTGGCCGAGATCAAGGCCATGGATTACGACCTGCGGCACCAGATCCTCGAGAAACGCGCTCAGGAAGCTTGTACCGACACCGCAGGGCTCGAAGTGTCCGATACGGTTCTCGCCTTCCTGGCCGAGCGTCTGACGGAGAGCGGACGCGAGCTCGAAGGGGCGGTCCATCGCTTGCGGGCGAGCTACCAGCTTACCGACGAGCCGGTGAGCATTGCCGGCGCCGAGCAGATCGTGCGGGACCTGATGCGGGGCACCGAGCCCCGGCGGGTGCGGATCGACGACATCCTCCGGACCGTGTCCAAGCATTACGGCGTTAACCGGGGAGACCTCCTGTCGGGACGGCGCAACCGGTCGATCGTGCGGCCGCGCCAGATCGGCATGTATCTCGCCAAGCTCTTGACCTCCCGGTCCTTGCCGGAGATCGGCCGGCGGTTCGGCAATCGCGACCACACCACCGTGCTGCACGCGATCCGCAAGATCGAGCAGCTCATGAGCGACGACAACCAGCTCCG
>Ga0307380_10003272_pt1 | contig 22476 bp, 26 predicted proteins | sample UN3MG_FD_202239 | JGI IMG/M metagenome (GOLD analysis project Ga0307380, IMG submission 202239) | Soil microbial communities from Risofladan, Vaasa, Finland - UN-3 | ecosystem: Environmental > Terrestrial > Soil > Coastal area > Acid sulfate soil | place: Finland: Risofladan, Vaasa | collected... | reverse complement strand
TCTCCTTGAGCAGAATATCTGTAACCGAGGTCCTTGTGTGCCGGGCCATATTCCTTGTTGATCGCGATTGCTTTTTGGTTTTGCTCAATAGCTTTGGCACTATCTCCCGAATCTCTGTAGACACAAGCGAGTTGCCAATACACACGCGCATCTTCAGGGTACATGTCAATGAGTTGTTTATAGATCTTTATAGCCTTGGCATAGTCCTTTTCCCAATAGTGCGCTTTGAGGGCTGATATGAGAAACTGCTCTCCTTCCGATGATCTGTGAGCATTTTTCATGGCTTTTTCAACAGCATTTTCGATCTCGTCGGTTGCTGCACAGGTAAGTATTCTGTAAATGTGAGCTTGAGCGAAGAGGGGATCTTTTTCGAGCGCTTCTCTCAGCAGGGCCTCTGCCTTTTCTCTGTGGAGAAATTCGTATTTGTTGCGAGCTTCGATGAAAAGTTGTTTTGCTTCGTCGGAATAGGAGGTGACTGGGATCTCTTTATGTTGCTTTTGACAGCTAACTTGGAAGATAAAAGACACAAAAAAGAGTGATACACAAATCCACGATAAAAATTTTGCAGAGCCTTTCATAGAGACCTCCAAAAATTTTAGATTTGATTAAATTCCCTAATTATTGGTGGTCTGCTCGGCAGGTGGGAATTTTCTGACTTGGTCTGCTTACTTTCCCTTGCTCCAATTAAAATATAGGTTCAGAGTGGAGAGGAGTCAAGTTTTTTTACTTTCTTTTCTTTTTTCCTTAAATCTGACCGGTTTGTCTCCTTTTTGGAGCATTTTTACCTCACCTACAAAAGAACATCCATCAGCGATCGCAAGTTTTTCGGTGCTGATGTTTCCGGTCATGCGGCATTCTGCCCGGAGTTCAACATGTATTGCCGATTCGATGTTTCCGACGATCTCCCCCTCGGAAATGACTGAAGGGCTTTTAATGTTGCCTTCAACCTTTCCGTCCTTTCCAACCCAAACGAGACTCTGGCTGTTGACTTCTCCTTCGAAATAGCCAGAGATCTGAACTCCTTCAGTGGCATTGATCATTCCATCGAATGTAGTATTCGGCGCAATAACCGTTGTAATTATCCCGTACTTATCCTCTAACCTTCTTTTCATTTTATATAATATGGGGACGGGCCACACTATCTCTCTGATTCTTATAGGATTGCACTTGATTCATGGCACTTTTTTTAGCTTAGATGGCCAATTTACATAGCAAAATAGCACTTCTAAGAATATAACAATTTTTCTTTAATGTGAAACACTTTACTTAAGCTGAAGCATTGGCTGTATCGGGTTCTGACGGGGGGAATACATCATATTCAGTGCCGAATTGTGCAAAGTACTCCAGACTGAAAGCTCTTAATGTGTACCAGACGGGAAGGGTAATGACAGTTCCAATGTATGGAATTACGAGCAGAACAAATCCAATGCAACAGGTCATGAATCCGGTGAGAATAGCGCCGATCACGAAACCCACCATCAGGACGAAGACAAATAAAGCAAAAAGGATGAAATGGAAGGGGTGCTTATTAAAAATGGAGAGAAAACGACCCCAGGCTTTTGTAGCGGTGAGATTGTCTTTGTACATGAGAGGAACCACAAAGCTATCCAGCAAAATCGAGATAAATCCGGTGATAAAAATCGTGAGGAGGAAGAGAAATATCCATCCCACGATGAAGAGAATTAGAGGTCCGGTAAATCGGCCGTTCACATAGAGGGCGGATGCTGCTGTGAAAAAAATGATTCCCAAAAGGATGAAGAAAGCAAAAAAGGTCAGCCCAAAGCAAAGCCTCCATAAAAAGAGAGAGTTTCCTTCCTTACTGTATTGTTTCCAGGGTTTGGCGATCTCCGCTCGGTCATGAACAACGTTATCCAGAAACATCATTTTTCCTCTTGAGCTGAGCCAGGTAAGAACAATACCAAGAGCAAAAAGGAATATAAGCATAAAAACGATACCAATGAACCATCCGGGATTATCCATAAGCCACTCCCAACCACGGTGAGGGAAGTTGAGAAACTCGTGGAAAGTGAGATCGTCTCCTTTGCTATTTCCAGAGAAATTTCCGTGTGGACCATCCAACAATCCGGCTAAAAAGGCATTAAATCCGATGACAAACCATTTGTTCAAGTTAAAGGGATTAAAAAGAGCTTGTTTCATCCTTTGCCAAGCTCGTGAGAGTGGTTCGAAATAGGAGATGGTCATCCTTTCTTCCTCCTCGGTGTGTGATCGATAGGCGTATCACATGTCGCCATGCTTATCTCCATTTATATTATATTACGCGCTGAACGAATAAAAAATTCATTTCTAAGATAATTTTCAGGTTCCTTCTCCCTGCATTAAAAAGTAAGCAAAAATATTTTGAAAAGAAGTTTGAAAATTTCGTCCGAAATAATAGAATGTGCGCACATGTTATTCATCATTTCAATATAGTTTATAAATATTAGGAGTAGGAGGAGATCTATGGAAAAGCGTTTTTTTCTCTTTTTGTTGGGGACTTTAGTGATAATTTCTGTAGTATTCTGCACAACTGGATGCAAAGATTCCTATTATGATGAGGTTTTTACCACAGAAAATTTCAAGAATATTTTACCAGTTCGTGAACAGGCCGAGCTTATAGAACAGTGGCTGCGGTGGAAAAAAGAGAACTTTCTACCAGAAATGATGGTTGACCATGGTGTTGAGATGTGGATTCTTACGGAACATGACAGAGAGATATTTCCTTTCCTTGTGCCCGCCGAGGATGATGGCCTGGTCAAATATTATCCATTTTTTCTTGTGTTCTGTCTGAATGGGGGGCCGAGTAAGATTGAAGAAATATCTATCGGCAACACTGAGGGTATCGATGAGTGGGGCCCTCTTTTTCCTGATGATATCTTTTCCTACGAGGAAAGCTTGGAGAAACTTGTTGCAGTAATTAAGAAGTGCGATCCCCAACGGATTTCTATTGATCGGGGGAGGACCAGCGATTTAGAGAAGGCCTTGGGTGGATATGCCTCTCGTTTGGTTTCCGGGAAGGATCTTCGTGATCGCTGGATCGAATACAGAACTCCCCAGCAGGTGGAAGCATATAAAACAATCGTAGACATCACACACAACATTCTGGCCGAAGCTTTTTCCAATAGAGCAATCGCTCCGGATGTGACGACCACGAGTGATGTGGACTGGTGGGTGAAACAAAAACTCCACGACCTCGGTTTTCAGGATGTGTTCGGGCCAACCGTCATGGTTTGGCGAAGCATGGAGGAGAACAAAAAATATGGGGATCCTGAGGCGATTTTCAACATCAACATCCCACCCTATTGTGGCAGCAATACAGTGATCAGGCGAGGTGATGTTTTGTCGTGCGATTTTGGGATCCGCTATCTCGGATTGACGACGGATATCCAACATGTCGGGTATGTATTGGAGGAAGGGGAAACGGATGTCCCGGATGGATTAAAAGAGGCGATGAGGCAGGGGAACAGACTCCAGGATATCCTCGCCGCCGAATGGAAGATTGGGAAGACCGGCAACGAAGTTCTTTTTGCTACGCTTGAAAAGGCAAAAGCTGAGGGATTAAGACCGGAGGTTTATTGCCACTCCATGGGCAGTTATGTTTACCGTTACGGCCTAAAGGGGGGCGTTTTCTCCACAAGGGATGCCAGCTTCGGTCCATCAGTCGGTTCAGAGGGATATTTTGATGAGGAAGGAAATCAGCGTCCTACTCGGCGTGGCGAACTTGTATTCAATTACAACACCGCCTATGCCATGGAATTGGATGTCACCCATGCCTTGCCCGAATGGGGGGGGCAGGATATCCGGATCGTGCTTGAAGAGAAGGCTGTGCTCACGAAGGATGGAATTATCTTTCCGGGCGGACGGCAGACCGAGTTCCATATCATCAAGTGAAAAAAGGTGACAGTCCCCTTTTTTGTTTACCCCTGGAAAAAAGGGACTGTCACCTTTTTTTATTGAGAAAAGATGTGTCTCTTAGCGAGGAGACCGAGGGTTATTCCGCGGGCAACCATAAACAGAAGCAATGCCAACCAGAGGCTATGGTTTCCAAGAGACGAAAGAGCTAAATAGTAAACCGGAAGGAATACTCCCACTGTCGAAATTACCATCATGTTGCGCATGGACGGGGTTGCTGTTGCACCGATATAGACACCATCCCACATGTAGGCCACAGAACCGGCCAAACTGATTGCCACCATCCACCACACAAAGGGTAGGGCTGCTTGGATGATCTCTGTCTGGTCGGTGAAGACCCGGAGAAGGTTCCTTCCCAGCACACCGTAAACCAGTGCAAAAGCCCCCCCCAATCCTATCCCCCAATAAAAAAGATAACGTACGGATTTTCTGAGATGTACGGAATCTCTTGCCCCGATGTATCGACCCACCAAACTTTCAGCGGCGAAGGCAAACCCATCGACAGCGTAGGACATCAAGGATATGTACTGAAGCAGAATTTGATTCGCAGCAAGTGTCAGCGAATCGATGGCTGCGGATGCTGAGGTAAAGAAAGCGAAAGTGAAGGCTAAACAAACAGTCCGGATAAAGATGTCAACATTGATGGCAAAGAAGCGTTTAAGAGCAGCAAGTTGAAAGATCTGTCTCCTCTCGATTTGAGCGACAAAGGGCCGAAATTTAAAGAATAACATCCCCGCCGCCAGGGCCAGGCCCAGATATTGGGCACCGACTGTTCCTAGAGCGACACCGTCGACCTTCATCCCCATCTGGAGGACAAACACTATGTTAAACACAATATTTAGCAGATTGACGAAGATGGTAAGGACCATCGGATATCGAGCATTCTGCATGCCCAAGAACCATCCCTGAAAGACGTATAGACCGAGCGTGGCTGGCGCTGCATAGATGCGGATATAAAAATATTGCATAGCAAGAGCTTTAATGGCTTCATCACCCTGGAGGAGGCTAAAGCCGATCCAGGCAATCACAGACTGAAAAGCGAGGATGAGGATGCTGCCGCCCAACGCAAATAACAGGCCGCGCCCCAGAATGGCCGTACACTCTTTTCGATCCCCTTGACCGTATGATTGGGCTGTGAGACCCGTCGTCCCCATCCTTAGGAAACCGAATCCCCAGTAGATGATGTTGAAGATAATGCTGCCCAGAGCAACGGCACCGATATAGATCTCTGAATCCAACCGGCCCATGAGTGCTGTATCCACCATCCCCAAAAGAGGTATGGAGATATTGCTCAGGATGTTTGGAATGGCCAGGTGCAGGATCTCTCGATTCGTGTCTTTATCTTTCAAATTGATTGTCTTTCAAGCGACGTGCACGCTTTTTGGCATTTATTGTCGGAAATGACGAAAATCACTTGTTGTAGCGTTAAAATATTTTTAATATATATCATAAACACTATTATACCGGATACTCATTATTTGATCGGTGTGTTCAGAGCTGGACCTTTTAAGAAAGGAGGAGATCATGAGTAAAAAAATTTTGTTGATTGTCCTTGCCATTCTTTTCGTCATCCAGGGATTTGATGCAATGGCACAGGAGGCGCAGGCACGGTACGAATTATTGAACCTCATCCGAAAGGATAAGTTTGACAAGGTGCTGCCCGGAGCCATGCGTGACAATAATGTCGACATGTGGATCCATGTGATCCGGCGGGGCGACCCAGATGCTTTTGCCCTGGATTTTGGAGTGACCATGGGATATGTGATTTTTTCCGACCGAGGGGGCGATAGGATCGAACGGGCGCTTCTCGGTGTCAGTTTTGCCAGCGTGGCGGATCGCTCCGTCTACGACATCTTCGGCCCGGAGAGCGATATCCCCAAATTTGTGGCCGAACGCGATCCCAAACGTATCGCTGTTAATATGTCCAAATCTCTCACCCATGCGGATGGACTCTCCTATACGGGATACTTAAAACTGGTCAATCTTCTCGGTGACACATATGCCCAAAAGCTGGTCTCATCCGAGGATGTCATCACCGACTTCCGCGTGAGGCGCGTGCAGACCGAGATCATCGCCTTCGCAAAAGCATGTGAGATACAGCGCCGCATCATGGAAGAGGCTCTAAGCAGCATCGTGCCGGGGTTAACCACGAAAGAGGAGCTCGGATGGTGGGCTCAGGATCAGCTCCTGGCTCTCGGGATCGAATCCTCCTACTATGGTGCAGGCACACCGGGTGTCCAGCATTCCGAAATCTCAGACCGTTCCGAAATCCGGAGACGTGATTATGCCTTCCAACGTGGGGATCTCATCTCTTGGGATTGGGGGATCAGATATCTCAACTTCGGTACCGATTACAAACGCAAAGCTTATATCCTCAGGGAAGGGGAGTCATCCCTGCCACCCAGCATCCAAAAAGCGTGGGACCGGGGGATCAAAGCTCGAGAAATCCTCCGGAAGACCTTTAAACCCGGCCAAACGGCGGGCGAAACCTTAAAGATCATTGTCAAAGCCATCGAAGATGCGGGATTCGTCTACACACCATTCACGGACACAGATAAAGATAGAGAGATCGTCCAATCGCTCGGGGATGAGGAGCGGTCAGGATTTTCGATCGACAGCCACTGTGTCGGGAACACGGGGAACAGTGAAATTGCTGTCGGTCCATCCCTGTCTCCCTTCCGTCCCTACCGCGCTCATTTAATGGTCCAGCCCAACAACCTCATCGCATTTGAATTTATCGTCCACACATGGATCCCCGAATGGGGAGAACGACTGGCCATCAATTTCGAGGACAATGCCATTGTTACGGAAAGAGGAATCGAAGCGCTCTATCCCCGGAACGAAAAGATGATCCTCGTTCGCTGATCTTATTAATTGATTGACAAAATATGAGCTGTAACTAAAGCCCCTTCATGATATCTTCAAGTTTTTCCTGGGCCTTTTGGACCTCCGGGTCATCCCCATATTCTTGAATTTTCATCATAACTGAGGCGAATTTTCCCCACAGCTCCATCATTTTCTTCCCTTCCTCACCCAGTTCTTCCGGTACACCTTGGCTGCCTCTCAAATCAGGATATTTTTCTTCCAGTTTCTTCAGCTCGGGCACAATTTTTTCCATCTCGCTGGTAAAGCCCGTCAAGGCTGCAGCAACGTCTTTGGCGTTATCTACCTTATCCATCTTCCCGAGAAAACCTTCCAGAACCTTGTTGCTCTTTGCTACCACCTTTTTGGCATCAGCATATTTGCCGCCACCACAGGCGATTGTCCCGAAAATAAACACGACTGCACACAAAACGCTCATCCACTTTGTTGTTTTCATCCGGACCTCCTTTTTGAGCAAATCCTAATATAAAAAAATCCATATGTATACAAATATTATTTTTAAATTCTTGCGACTGACCTGGGTCATTCACGAGAACGATTAAGAAAAATAAAATTGGCAGTACTCTTAATGAAGAATCAAGGTTATTAACCACGAAGTCAAATGTTTTTGTAAAAAAGTTGTTTTTGTAATGATCCTTTAGTGTGAGTGTGTAAGTGTATTTGCCGGCGGGGATATCACGGACACGAACGGTTCGCCCGCTTTTATTTCGAAGGCCTCCTTGGCCTCGATATCCCGGTAATCTCGTACTTCGCTGCACAAATTAATCTTGGCAAGATGAAGATCGAGGCTGTTTCTCACCACCATAATCGCATCAGCCAAATGATTAATGGTTTTTGCGGGATCTCCTTTCTTGAATTGATCAACAGCCATTTTGAGCGTTTTCTCCAGTTCTTCAATACTAGTCTTTTCTTTTGCATAGAGATCATTGTCGAACGTGCTCCCGAAGATCAGTGGATCAAAAAACATAAAAACGGTAAAAATAATGATTATCCCGGCAAAAATTCCTCGCCTCATGTTTTCCTCCTTCTTAGATGTCAAGACTGAGTTTTTTAGATTTTTCTTTTTGAGGTAATCACATCCAGCCTTTGCATATCCGGCAGACACTCTGCGTTATGAATAAAAAGAGGGGAGAAGCGTGAGAAAATTCTCTCTGAGAAGGTTAGAACTAAAAATCTTAGAATCTTAGAATTTTAGGATGTAGGAAATCAGTAAAGCACCTTGTCCTCACCCAGCTCTTTAATCCTTTTATCAAGCCAGTCGATGATCAAGTCTCTCCGTAAAAGCACGCATTCGATTTCTTTATCTGTTAGGTAATCCTCAACCACATCTCTGATCACCTGAGGAGTCAATGACTTTAATTTTTCGTAGAGTGTTCGGGGGATCTCTTTCATGAGCCTCGGGCCTTCTTGAAAATCTTCATTATAGATCAGATCATCTGTGAATTTTTTCGATGTGCGAAAGCTCCGAGAGTGGTCGATGAGAATTAACCGCCAATCTTCCATTATGAAAAAATTTCTTTGGTGCCGGTCTTCGTTGGCGATCAGGTTGTCAAATGTCCGTTGTATGTAAAGGGCTCTGTTCCAGTGGTATACTTTATATGATGGAACTTTGATTTTCTTCGATTCTTTTGTTTCAAGATCCATCCATGCATCAACAAAGAATTGACACGATCCCGGATTCCCTTTAAATCTCTTTTCCACCGTTGGTGAGACCATGCAGAGTCCGAGATGATTGCTTAAGCGGTAAGCCGCAATCTCCCATTTCCATCCCTCTAGAAACCCTTTTTGACGTCCCTCCGGATTTTTCCACATTGCCTGTTTTGTGATTCCATCTTTTTCCAGAGTAAGTACCCAAGGATCGGTTACTGCCGGAGTTTCTTCCCACGGTCTGGAGTTCACGATTTCAGCATTTGTAAGGAATTCTTCCCACTTTTTAAATTCTGCGATTTCCTCTTTCGTGAATTGTGCCACAGAGTGAAGGCTGAAAAAAGCAATGCTCACTGATAAGAAGAGGATTTTTTTACTCATTTTTCCCCCTAAATTCTGACTTTACGAACCAAGATATAGATATTTTAAAGTGCTCTTTTTATGCGTGAGATCTAAAAGTGTCAATATTTCCCCTCATTCATCCACAATCACTTCAAATCCCTCCCGAACAGGGGGGGATGTGAAGAAAGGCATGAATTTGATGATCTGTTCCTGGAAAAAGGCGCTGTGTTCAGTTGCCAGCATATCCTCTTCGCTTTCCCAGAGTGTAATGGGGAGGCAAGTCCCTGATTCCTGATCAGCCAGGAAATAGGCGCCTAGAAAACCTTTTTGGCTTTTGCACAGAGGGATGACACTCTCCTCGAATATTATTTTTGCCTGGCCAATACGATCAGGCTTAACATGCATTCTCAAAATTCGGGCATAGTGTGTAGCCATTGTTATCCCCTTTAGAAAACCTATTTAAAAATAGCAATTAAAGCCCAAAGAGTCAAAGAATTTTATTCCCTTATTCTCTAGGTTGTCATCTTCTTTGACTTCAAAATCCTCTGCAGTGAGATCTTCGGCCAATTCCTCCTCCTTTGTGGCTATGATATCCACAAGGACCAGCCTGATTGCGACTTCATGCTTGACTTGCTGGATAAAATCAAAGATAAAACAGAGGTCAACCATAATATTATGGCAACTTTTCATAAGTCTTATCCGTAGGATTATATAGATGGAGACGTCAAAATGAGAAAAGTGATACTTGTTGTTTTCTTGGTGAGTGTGATGTTTTGTGGAACGACTCTTGCGCAAGGTAGGGGATTTGGCCTGGGAGTTATATTAGGAGAGCCCACCGGGATAAATTTCAAGCACTGGACCGGGAACAATACGGCATTAGTCGGTGCTGCTGCCTGGGCTTTTGGCCGTGAAAATTCCTTTCATTTGCACCTGGACTGGACGTTTCACAAATTTCGCCTGATCAAAGCAGAAAGGCATGTGCTCCCATTCTATTATGGATTTGGAATCAGGTATAAGGACGAACACCGGGACAGAGTCGGCATCCGATTTCCCCTTGGGATCATCTACATGTTTGATGATGCACCCGTGGATATTTTTTTTGAGATCGTTCCGATATTTGATCTGGCTCCAAAGACAGAAGTATCTTTTAATGGAGGAATCGGGGCAAGGTATTATTTTTGACCGGGATTATTTACGGGATTTGAGTTTTCTCTTTAGCCACCTTCTTCAGCTTGTCATTTGCCATAATCCCTACGTCAACTCGTCGGTTCAACGCTCGCCCTTCTACGGTTTCATTGGGAGCTACGGGCTGGGCCATTCCGTAACCCATGATCGTAAAGCGTGTGGGATCGACTTTTTGTATGGCAAGCCAATTAGAGACAGACTCGGCTCTTCTCTTCGAGAGTTCGAGGTTGTATTCTTCAGAACCTGTTGAGTCTGTGTGTCCTTCGATCAGAATATTCGTGTCCGCGTACTTGTTAAGGATTCCTGCCAATTCGGCCAGCTCGTCCTTGCTTGTTTGCTTCAAGGTCGCCTTGTCGACATCGTAGAGAATTCCGGAGTCGAAGGTGATCTTTATGCCTTCGCCGATCCTCTCGACTTTAGCTCCCTCGATATCTCTTTCGATCTCTGCGGCCTGTTTGTCCATGTAGCTCCCGATCCAGTAGCCAGCGGCTCCTCCCACAGCAGCACCGATGATGGCTCCAGCGACAGTACTTCCTGCAGCCTTGCCTATCACACCGCCTAGCACTGCACCAGAGGCTCCGCCGATAGCTGCACCCTTTTCTTTTTTGCCCCATGAAGCACAATGTGTTCCAGCAATAATAAAGCTGACCACAAGCAAAATAACAAAATATTTCTTCATGATCTTGTCCCCTTAAAATAGTTTTGGAATTTCATTGTGAAATCTAGCAACTATTATAATCCAAAGAACAAAAAATTTGAAACATCCTGAATAATCCATGATAGTTTGAGATTGTTTGGTAAATTAGTTACCTACTTTTGCCGAGGTGAATTGACTAAATTATTAGTTCGGATAGCGATGGATTCGTGATATAAGCACAAGATGTGATTTTATTTTTTGTGCGTTGGAAAGAGTTTGACAATGGCAAATTTTAATTATAAAAAGAAGAAGAAAAATTTAAGTTGGAGGAATTGCAATGCTTGACATCTGCCCATTATTGATGATCGCGATCAAAGAGCCTGGATTCATATCAGACATAGAAGAAAAACAAGCCAGATGCCTTAAGGGGGATTGTGCTTGGTTTGTTGCCTACGAAGATCAGGGGAAGGAAGCATGTGCCATCAAGGCCCTGGCGGGATCTCTTAATTCTGTTACTACGAAGACCAACATCGATTAGCCTGAGATTGTCGTTTGTCTTGCCTTCGATCCCGGGTCCAGGAAGGGATCCTGTCATTTTGAGATTTGCAACTGGATCAGTATGAATTAGAACGCCGTCCATCTTTTACATTCAATCAATTTTTCCATATGAGGTGCGACTAAACCTACGCATTATTATGGATAATCGTATTTTAGGCGCAAGCCAAGGTTCTGTCGGTTCCAAACGCGGTCGACTCGTTCACAAGAGCCTAAATCGGGCGTTTGATACCCTCAGAGAAGGGAACTATGCATTGGTGCGTTCGCACACAGAAACCGTTCTCCTCAATAAAATGTGCCGAGTAATCGTTGACCTGGGTGGATATCCCTTTGCCTGGATCGGATTCCCCAAGAATGGTCGATATAAAAAGGTGCATCCCGTCGTTTATGCGGGAGATGAGAAGGGATATCTGAGTTCGATCGAGTTGACATGGTCGCAAATCAAGAGGAGTAAAGACCCTGCGGGAACAGCTATCCAGACAGGTGAGGTCAGCTTAGAAAAAAACCTGGCGAAAAAAAATGGTTTCACACCATGGAAGACAGAAGCGTCCAAGCGGGGATTTTTGTCTTCAGTCGCTTTCCCTCTGATCCGGGACAATCGGACACTTGGAGCAGTCAATATCTTTTCTGGAGATCCAAAGGGCTTCGGAAAAGAGGATCTTGTACTTTTATCAGCCCTGGCAGAAGACCTTTCCTATGGAATTGCAGCTATTCGCACACGAGAGAAAAAGAAGACGGTCGAGGAAAAACTAAGGGAAAGTCAGGTAAGAGTTCAGAGAACCATTGAAGTCACCATCCAGGCACTCTCAACGACGATCGAAATGCGCGATCCCTACACGGCCGGGCACCAACGACGGGTGGCCGCGCTGGCATCGGCCATCGCAGAAGAAATGGGCCTCACCAAAGAAAAAGTTGATGCTATCAATATCGCTGGAGTTATCCACGATATCGGCAAGATCTATATACCCGTTGAGATATTGACAAGGCCCGGCAAACTGAGCGAGTACGAAGTGAACATCATCAAAGCTCATCCAAAATATGGCTATGACATTATGATTGAGACAGAAGTTCCTGAGCCAGTCGCAGAGATCGTTCATCAGCATCATGAAAGAGTGAACGGCTCCGGTTACCCGGAGGGCAAGAAGGGTGAGGAGATCCTTCTGGAATCGAAAATATTGAGTGTCGCAGATGTCGTTGAGGCCATGTCCTCACACCGCCCCTACAGGCCTGCTCTAGGTATTGATGTGGCGCTGGATGAAATAAATAATCATAAAGGTATCTACTATGATCCTGAAGTGGCGGATGCCTGTTTAGGACTCTTTGAAAAGAAAGGCTATGAGCTGATCCCGGAGAGTCAGTCCCCGTTTCACCACTGATCCCTTCCTTTTTCAACCTGAATTATTCATAAAAGCTGCGGTCAAATTTATATTCTAAAATCATTCAACATCTTATTGTCAGCATCATTTACCCTTCGGGCACCGACCCAACCTACACGCTGATCTCAGTTAGTTAGAACCACGAGAAGAGTGTAAAGCCAAATTGCCATCTGTTTACAGCTGGATCGTCTTCATCAAAATATTTTGCTGTCTCCCCACTCACAAAGATCCTGATCTTGACTTCACTTCCGAATTCTCCAAAAACAGTGAGGCTCCCCTTGAATGTATCTGCATTAACTCTGGTTTTTGCATTGACACCAAAGTTCAAAGATCTTTCAACGGTGTTAAATCCTACGTTTGCACCTACATCATACGTGTGTGTGAAGTTAGGACCGCCAAAGACATCGAACCTGATCGTTTTATCGAGTTTTTCAAAGAAAGGCTGATTTCTAAGACCAACTCCCAATCCAAGATTTGATGTGAATGTTTGGTCTACGTCTACGGGCATAGCCACATTGTAAAGACAGTATCCCACAGCAAATAGACCGTTATTTATTTTTCGCTCATACAGGAGTGAAAGAGGATATTCGATTGTTTCAGGTCTAAACACATGGAAAAATGTGTCGTCTCTAAGAATGGGGATCCGGCTGATCAACGAAATATGAAGCCTTCTGTCTTGTCTTTTGAAAAATTCCAGGTCGATCGCAAGTCTGGATTCCATTTTATGACGATCATAGGAAGGTAAAACACCAGTCTGGAGTTCTAGCTTTCGGATGATATTATTCGCCTGTCCCCCAGATTTGAAACGCATCCCTAAATAAGTCGTGTTGTCATATTCGTAGTGACGTGTGTTTCTCACGAACAGGTCCAGATCCTCGTTTAAAGAGATAAAGAATTCCAGGTCGTGTAAAACTTTTGTGAAGTTGATCACTTTTAATTCCACATCGATGCCGAATTCTGTTTTGAGGATATTCGGATATTTATAGTTAAACACAACCAAGTTGTCATACCATTCGTATCCTCCAACGTAGAAGCCCCCACCAAAACCCAGCTTCATATCGTTTGTCCGGTACCATAGCCTTCCCAAGACTTCATTTGCATCAAAAATTGTACGATATGTGCGAGACGTGATATGGCGGCAAAAATGATTCAAGCTGCCCTCTAAACTCAGCAAGTTTGTAATGTTGTATAGCACCCCTGCTTTGATCCAGAAATCAGCCTCTCCTTTGAGCTGGCTGTTGATGCGTTGATAATAGTTGACCTCGGTGAATATGGTGCTCTTTTTTATCGGAAATTCGAACCGGACATAAGGACGGAAAAACCGCCGCTCGTGAGAATCTGCACCAAGCTCAATCTTGGCTTCTGCATGAGTTTTATCTTGTGCAGTTGGACTTTGGTCAGAAAAACATGTTAGGGATGTCAAAATAAAACAGATGATGAATAATAATCTTGAGATGGACATATCGTCACTGAAAATACTGATTATAGCGATTTTCATTGTTCGATTCAAAAAAGGTGACAGTCCCCTTTTTTTTCCGCCGCTGAAAATAGGGGACTGTCACCTTTTTTGTCCCCTCATTGATTTTGAGTGGTGTTGTTAATAGCTAAGTGACGTGCTATTGTGTTCTCTCAAGATCGCTCCCTCAAATCACATGCAATCACCGGACACACTTTATAAAAAACACCTCGAAACAAAGACCCGGTGGATGGTCGCTTTGCTTGATGGAATTGGCCTATCCCATCTTTGCTCCAAGATTATACCATCACCCATCAGCGATGGTTTCAGAAACCGAGCAAAATTCCGTGTCTTTCATAACAAAAACGAAGTGAGAGTAGATGGAACAGATCCCATAGACGGGCCTGTGGAATTCGAGAAGTCGCTCTGGATCCTACCTGATTGGAGCAAAAAAATTGTGAGAAATGTGGTCGCGTTTATCCAAAAGGATCACAAGAATTTTGTGGTCGATGGTTTTGAGGTCCAATTGGCACACGGGAAGAAAAATGTCCACACAACATTTTCAGTGAAGAGATCAGTCACACATTCTTACGAGGACCTCGTATTAGCCTTGTTAACGAATATCCCAGATATCGTCGGTGTGGCCATTCCTTCGCAAAAACTGGAAGTCGGGGAGACCCATCTGGAGCACTCCATCGGGAGTAAAGATTTCTGCGCTCATTATGCTTCCTTTTTTCAATCCAACCTGCACCTCACTCCTCTTTTGTTGGAAAATGTGGGTCGGATATGCACAAAAATAGCCTTTCGACAGATTTTTGATCTTTACTGTGGAGTGGGATTGCTATCTCTATCGGTGGGTGAACAAGACATCAATATCTTCGGGGTCGATAATAGCAGGATGGCCGTTGAAAGTGCGAAAAAAAATGCCGACCGCATGGGTTTTCGCTTTGTGAAATTTTCCGTGTCGTCCGTTGAGCGATCTATCCGAACCACAGAAATCGGCACTGACAGCCTGGTGCTCGTCAATCCCCCAAGGTCCGGCTGTCCCTCCACGGTCATAAATGCCATCGCGTCTCAAGATCCCCACCATGTTCTCTTAGTCTCCTGTTCTCTGAAGAGTCATGTCCTTGATCTTGCGGAATGGAAAAAGTGTGGGTATGAAGTACTCTCATTCAAAGCCTTCGACATGTTTCCATTCACTGATTTTTTAGAAACGGTGACTGTGTTGGAGAAAAAAGGCTAGAATCTTCAAACACTTATTGCCACAACTTGTCTTATTCTTTATAATCTGACACAAACAGAGAAATGAGAGCTAATCAAAGGGGAATTCTCAAATTCGAATTTCTATTGCGCCAAAAAAAGATATAGACATATGAACAGAAGAAATCGACTGTTGCTATCCTTTGCATTATTTATTTTCGTTCTTATCATCGGCGTAACAGGTTTTAAAATCCTGGGAGGAAAAGAATGGTCATTCCTCGACAGTCTATACATGACGGTCATCACGCTATCCACTGTTGGATATGAAGAAGTAGCCGACCTGAATGCAAACCCAGCAGCCAGGATCTTCGCCGTCGTGTTTATCCTGCTTTGCGTAGGGACAATTGCCTTTGCTGTCTCTTCGATCACCAGTTTTATTGTCGAGGGTGAGCTGAAAAACATCCTTGGGAGAAAGAGAATGGAGAAAAAAATTTCTAAACTTAGAGATCATTATATAATCTGTGGGGCTGATGAAACAGCGCAAACGATCATAATGGAGCTCATCCTGACCCAGCGACAATTTGTTGTCATAGATCCTTTAGAGGAAAATCTCAATAAATTGACCACTCTAGGAGATATTCTTTTTATTCAGGGAGATCCCGCTGAGGATGATGTTCTGATATCCGCAGGAATCGCCGAAGCTAAAGGGATCCTGCTGTCGCTGCCTACGGATGAGGCTAATCTCTTCGTCACCCTCACGGCGAGGAATCTTAGCCCTGACATAAGGATCGTGACAAAGGGGATCCACCCAAAATCCCATAAAAAAATCAAAAAAGCGGGAGCAAATGCTGCTGTTTCTCCCACCTTCATCGGTGGAATGCGCATGGTATCGGAGATGGTCCGCCCGGCTGTTGTCAGCTTCCTGGATGAGATGCTCAGAGAGAGGGATGTTGTGCGGCGTGTCGAAGAGGTTTCCTTGGAATCTGGCTCCAAGATCATCGGGCAAACCATCGCGGATTCAAAGATCACAGAGATCAAAGAAGCTCTTCTTGTTGCTCTCAAACGAATCACGGCAGAGGCTTATGAGTTCAAACCGGCCCTTGATACAGAGCTCAAGGAAAACGATGTTCTGTTCTTTATCACAACTCCTGAGGGACTCAAGGAAATTGAGAAAATAGTCGGAGGGAATTAGGAAGAGTCTATCTCATCCTCGGATTCTCCAGGAAGCTGTTTCGGCTCCTCGACACTCACGACCTCCAGCTTATCTGCAAACCGCTCCAACCGTTTGTCTGCATCGTCAAATTTTGTCTTGGCGTTTACGAGGTGACTGCCCAGAACCTGGAAATCCTTCTTGAATCTCCCCAAATCACCTTGAAGTCTTGCGAGAGATTGAAACAGCGACTGGGCCTCTTTTTCGATCTGGAGTCCTTTAAGGCCGAGCACTATGACCTGTAAATAGGCATAGAACGAATTTGGAGAGACAGGGATCACTCTTTTTTTGAGAGCTTTTGAATAAATGCTCCGCTCCTCACCGAATGTTTCATCCTTGAGGATCGTTTCGTAATAGACATTCTCGGCCGGGATATACATCAAGGCGAAATCAAAGGTGCCTTCGTCGGGGAGGATATATTTGTCTGCAATCTCTGTAATATGTTTTTTAACATCGGCAACAAATTTTTTCCTCAAGTCTTCTTTGTTTTTGTCGTCTTCTTCGCTTGTGAATTTTTTAAAGTTTTCAAGAGGAAATTTTGAATCGATGGGGACGAGGTTATTCCCGATCTTTATGATGGCATCCACCTTCTCCCCGCTTTTAAATTTGTACTGGAGGGAAAAGTTAGTAGGGGGGAGGATCTGTGCCAGCAGATCTCCGAGAAAGAGTTCTCCAATGCCCCCTCTGAATTTTGGGGCGCGAAGGAGATTCTCCAGGTTGGAAATATCTTTTGCTTTGTCGAGGACTTCGCGAGTCACTTCTTCCATCTTTCCTAGGTTTTTTTTCACATCTCCCAGTGTGGTGCCAATATGGCCTGTTGTCTTCTGAAATTGACCGCTCATGTTTTGGAGCTGTAAGTTCATATTCTGCGTGAGCATCCCGATCTGTTGCTGAAGCAGATCGAGAGCTTTGTCCTCCTGCTGGGCCTGTCTTATATCCTCGATCTTCTCTGAAGTCTTTCGCATCGATAAAACCAACAGGAAAAAAATCAGGAGAACTGCTGCACCGAATATGATGAGATACAGGTCGAGATTCATTGTGTGTTTACGATCTTGTGTGTCATTATAAAAATTGTGTTCTGCAGAGTAAAGCGAAAATGTTGTGCAGAGCAATGTATTGGGACCGTTCCCCGAACGGTCTGCATCGTGAGGCAATGTAGGGTCAGCTCCCCGAGCTGACCGATATCAAGGTTATTCCTCATTGGACCAAATGGACCGAAATATTGACAATAATCCACGATTTCACTAAACTATGGGATACTTTTTGGCCCGTTAGCTCAACTGGTAGAGCAGCAGACTCTTAATCTGGAGGTTGAAGGTTCGAGTCCTTCACGGGTCACACCACTTTCCCCGAGAAAATCCTCTTTTCCTTTAAGCACCATTAAGCCAAATTAAGCGAGAATAAGCAAAATCTGTTACATATCTGTGACACGGATGGAGGAGTACGAATATTGCTGTTAGTCATTTTATCCACACCGTGTCCACACGGAATTGTGGATTGCGTCCATTTCTGTTTGGGGAGTGTGGCGGAGTTGGCCGATTCTGGCCTCAACTATTGGCTGAACTTTACTCCTGTTAGAAAACCGTCATCTGTTTTTCTCTGCCATATGACTTTTACAAATTTTTCGACGCTCCGGTTCTCTTCTTCAGGCAACTCATATGTCACCTCAAGAACTGTTCCTGGAGGAAATTCTTTGTTCAGAATGAGACACATCCCCCCCTGACTCATGTCCTGAATGATACCCGCCACTCCTGACGGAACGAGCTCTCGGTAGCTCATGTTTGCATAGATTTCTTCACGAGGATATTTCCGCTTTTCTTCGGGATTTTGAAAATTATCTTTCATTCGGCCCCCTCATGACTTTAGTGTCAAAGATAACCACCTAATAATACATTAAAGAATGACCATTCTTCAATAGAACATGCTTTGCTTTTGTTCATAAGTTGACTTTTGAGCGCACTAGCCTATACTTATTATTGTTATGTTGGGGGAGAATATCAGAAAGATATCCACATCCGTTTTTGTTGTGTTTGCATGTGTTGCGCTACTCTCTGCTCAAAGTCTCGTCGAGATCGCTAAAAAAGAAAAAGAAAGAAGGGCCGCTCTCAAAGCTAAAGGGAAAACAACCATTGTGGTGACAAATGCAGATCTGAAAAAGCCAACAAGATTGCCCATGATCGCTGTTCAGTCCCAGGTTTCATCTTCCCGGGAGGGAACTCAACCAAGCCAACGAACGGCTCCTCGCCCTTCCACGAAGACAACCCCTCGACAAAAAACCTCTGGGGAGAATCAGAGCCGTGATGCATTTGGATATCGTAAAAACGCCACAAAGGTCCTTTTCTATACAGCACCTGTAAAAAATCCCGAGTTTGCACTGAGCAGTCCTGATGACCAATTTGCCGAAATTTCTGAAATGGGAGTTCTAGATCTTGAATTCAATGCCAAAAACGGACCGGGAGCTGATATCGCAATTTATGCTCGACTGACAGGCCATCAGGAGGTGGCACCCGGAGGAAATGAGGAGGACGGAATGCCATTTAGGCCAATGGGCGTCGACCCTCAGGAGGGATTTTGGTATGGCATTCTTGTTATGAATGGCCGTGGCGACTGGGAGGAAATTGGCAAAGGTGGGGGCATGAATAGTCCTGAGGAGTTCGATCTCGGTGAAATAGCAGATGTCAAAAAGATCCGGATCATGTTTAAACCTCATAATAATCCAGTTATTGCTGCAAAACTCATAAGAATTAATGATGAGGAAAACACTCTTGGCATCGACGCTGTGGAAGCTCTCCATTAGATAAAAAAAAACCTTGTGTTTCAAATCATGGAGATTTGAAGGCGAGTTGTTGTCAGACCCGATTTTAATACACCCTTCAGCTGATCAGATTTGGAGATCGTGGTTACTGTTTGCCACCTTTTTGTCAGTGAGCAAGCCGAATTCAGACTCGATGTCGTCGATCATTTTGTCCACTTTGGTTTTTCCGTTGGACCCGTTGCCGTTATTTCTCGAAGACTTTGTGGGCTTCTCAACAGACTCAGCTGTGAATTCGACTTGTTCTTCCACTACAATCTCCTGTGGTTCTTCCATTTCGATCTCTGGTGGATTCTCTACAAGGATCTCTGGCGCGACTTCCTCTACAGTCTCAGAGACAGCTTCCTCTTCGATCTCCTGTGGTACTTCTACAACTACTTCTGATGCTTCTTCCAATACGACCTCTGATGATAAAATTTCCTTTGACTCTTCTTTGGAAGGTTCTTTCACATCGGATTCCTGAGGATTTGGTTTTTCTTCCATCCCTTTCATGGATTTTTTCCCCAGGACATCAAAGATCGTGGACCGCAGCTCTTTTTTCATTATGGGCCGCGTCAGGTAAGCCGCTGCACCATAGACCTGGATAGCTTCTTTTTTGAAACGAGCATCCTGGTAGTGATTGGTGAGAATGATGACAGGAATTTTTTTCTTGAATTCTTTTGTAACGATGTTGCAGAGAGTGAAGCCATGAAGCTTTGAGAGCATAGGCTCAATGAGGATGAGGTCCGGGCTTTCGATCATCGCTTTTCTCAGCCCCTCTTCGCCATCCGTGGCCGTTACCACATGGAAACCATCGGCTGAAAGGAATTGAGAGATAAGCTGGAGATAATCAAAATCGGGATCGATGACCAGTACTTTTAGGTCTTTCATTGTAACTCTTTTTAATTGACTCCTGAATCAAAGCTAAACACGTTGCATAGAATTAGTCGTATTTTCATGGGTTAGAATTGAACATTTTTATTTCCTAGAGGATAAGTTTTTTTCCCAGGGAGCGATGAAAAGAATATGGGAAACACTTGACTTTTTTGGAGAGAGTTATAGTATAATATAATAAAATTAAGTAAATTTAAAATTATTTAAGTCATTCATGATCGACATTTTTTTGAATGATTAGAGAAACATGATGAGAACAATATGGCTAGGAAGCAAGGTCATCCAACAGTATTCTCTACTAGACATCCAGGACAAACTCCAGATCAGTAAGGTCACAGCTCTCAAATTGGTCCAATCTGGTAAGATCAGAGCCCAGAAGATCGGAAGAAAGTGGTGGATCAATGAAAATGATCTCCTGGAATTCTTAGAGGGAAGAAAAAGTTAGTAGGAGGCCTTAAAGGAGGAATCATGAAAATCAGAGGATTTATGGTCATCATCCTTCTCGTTGCCGTTGTGGTTTTTTTTCTCTACACGTTAAAATCCGGAGGAAATAAGGACATCCCAGATCAAATAGAAGCCTTTTCTTCGACAAAACAAAAGTTGACGGAAACGAATCTATCCTCTTTGCAGAAGGAAGTCCTTTCCTATATCGTGAGTAACGGGACAACCCCACAGCGCCTGGATGATATTCGATTCTCGCCAGTGCTCACTACCGGCAAGTGGGATGCTTGGGGAAATAATATTAAATATGAACGGCTTTCTGACGAAAATTTTCGGCTCACTTCAGCGGGTCATGACGGAGCCTTTGGCACTAAAGATGATATTATAAAAGAATATTAACCTGTGGAGACACTTATGGTTTTTTAAAGAAGAGTATTCTATATTTCAGCCTCTTCCAAAAGCCTTTTTGCTCCCCGTCTTCTATCACCATTTTTTGTGTGGATCCCCTATAAAAGGAGGCCTCTTTGTTTTCGTTTTTGTAGTGGAATGTCCTGAGGTCATATTTTCTCCTCCTTTTTGGATGGCTCAAGGTTAGGTAAGCCCGCTCGATTTGAGTCATCATCTCTTTCCGATCACCCTCAGAGACGAGATTGTAGTGTGCAAGTGAATCTTTCTGGTAGGCCGCTTTTGCGATGATATAGGCTTTTTGGATCTCCTGCTGTGACGCACTCCTGTTTATGTTCAAGACCTCATAGTGGTCCATGTCTTCGATCTTTTTAAGACTCATGATGCTTTGACCTCGCCTGCCATCCTCTTGGATTCGTTCCTGCCGGTCAATTTTTCCGCAATGGATTTGACAGCATTGGCAGCCTTTGAATCAGGATGATTAATCATAAATGGAGTTCTCTCTTTCAGACTCCAGTGGACGTTTTCATCGAATGGAACCGCACCCATGAATTTAAGCTCCACCACAAGGTATTTTTGGACGACATTTGCGATCGACTCGCCAAGCAGGACATCGTGCTCATCTCGTGCCTTATTAATTATAAGACATGGATTGAACCTCTGCAATGCCCTGTAGAGAAGATCCGCATAGAATTTATCGTGAGAAATGATCTCACTGAAAAAACTGTAGATCGATTTTGAGGTGTCCTGGATCTGATCTGAGACCCTTTTGGCCAGATCTTGAATGCCATAATGGTCAATGTAGAATTTTAGGATTCTGATGATACAGGATTTTAAAAAATAATAGGCATTCTCGATCGCCGTAGGCTCTGGATTCACTACGAGAATTCCAGGATTGGATAACAGGAAAAAATCAATACAATTATAGGAAGTTCCTGTCCCGATATCGATGATAACTCTTTTGGTATCAAAAGCTTTGATGTGTCTTATCAATTTAAGCTTTTTATAATAGTTGATATTCGATGTAAAGAGGACATTTTCTGTTCCTTTGATCAGTTTCAACCCTTCAAAGGGCGTGAGGGATATTGTGTCCTGAAGTCTTGGGACCTTGTTCGTGAAAAAGTGGCCCAGATCGATATTGGACTTTTCCATCCCCAAAAATGTGTGCAGGTTTGGCCCTCCCAGGTCAGCATCGATGAGGACAACATCTTCCTTGAGTGAAGAGAGATAGATGGCCAAGCTTGATGATATAAAACTTTTCCCCGTTCCGCCTTTACCCCCTCCGACGGACCAGATTGTTCTCTCGGAATCTGAGTGAATCGAGAGCATTGGGACCTTAGGTTCGATATCCATTTTAGCGAAATATTTTAACACACTCACCCTGATTGTTAAATAGAAATCGTCATCTTTTGCACCAACATTCGTTATTCTGTTACTGCATCAAAAATTATGGCAAAATGCGCCGAAAAAAAACGGTCAAGAAGCAAAAAATTTTACATAAAAAAATGCAATTCCGAAGAATTTTTATAGAAAACCTGAATCATT